>Ga0187766_10002084_pt1 | contig 11813 bp, 5 predicted proteins | sample 0216_QUI02_MP05__4_FD_132971 | JGI IMG/M metagenome (GOLD analysis project Ga0187766, IMG submission 132971) | Tropical peat soil microbial communities from peatlands in Department of Meta, Colombia - 0216_QUI02_MP05_20_MG | ecosystem: Environmental > Terrestrial > Soil > Wetlands > Peat ... | reverse complement strand
GGGAGGAAAAGTGCGCCTTCTAACGAAAGAGTTGACGCAGCCGAATGGATTGGCCTTTTCTCCCGATGGCAAGAAATTCTATGTAGACGATAGCGAACAACGGAACATTCGCGTGTACGATTTTCAGCAGGACGGCACATTGAACAACGGCCGCATCTTTGCCAGCGAGGCTGGCCCGCAGAAGGTCGGCGTGCCGGATGGCATGAAAGTGGATCGCGAAGGAAATCTGTTTGTCACCGGCCCGGAGGGCATTTGGGTGTGGGATCCCGATGGCCGTCACCTGGGCACAGTCGTTATGCCGGAGCAACCGGCAAATCTTGCCTGGGGCGACCCGGATTACGGAACGCTCTACATCACGGCAACAAAGTCTGTGTACAAACTCCGAACCAAGACACGGGGATTGGTTCCTTATCTCCGTACCGCTAATTAATTTGTACGGAAAAAATGCGTGCTGACGGAAGAAGTCAGTCAGTGACTTTCTTCCAGGAACGGTCCGGATTGAATTCCGTGATGGCCTTGGCAAGATCGGCGGTGTTCTCACCCAGATCCTTCTGATAGACGACCCCGTCCTGATTGATGATGAAGGTCATGACGCCGCTACTTCTATATTGCGCGGGATAGGCCACAAGAGCCACTCCGCCCTTTAGCTTGCCGTCCTCCAAATAGCTCTTGGCCCCTCCACGTGCGGCAGAGCCCTGCGCCTTCAAGGAGCGGTAGTAGTAGCCGTGGTATGGGTCGCCCTTCTGATAGCCTTCGTCTCCGGCTTTCGCCAGAAAGGGGCCGGCAGGACTCGGCGGGTCCCCTTCGGCAGTTTCCCAATACAATCCGTTTTGCTTGCCGGGTTCGCTTACGAGCCGCTGCGCGTAGATGCCGGCGGGCAAACCGTCATGGCCCACCGCGGCGTAATCAGTTTGCGCGGCGAGATAGCCACGGCAGGCGGCGATGGCACCCAATTCGTTTGCGCCGATCCGCCGGTAGATTAATTCCTGTTTTCCCGCGGCCGTATCGAAGTGCCACTTGCCGTCTGCCAGCACGATGGGAATCGGCATTTGCCACTCTTTGGTTCCCACCTGCAAGAGCCGCGTGTTGTCGTCCACCTTCACAATGGAATGCTTGGCTTTGTACGCTTTCACAAAGGCGTCGCGCCCCGCTTTATCCTGAACCGCGTCGCCGGAATTAACGAGGTCCTTGCCGTCGTCGCCAAAGATCGACAGAAGAGCGTCCTGGTCTCCGGCTTCCGTTGCGGCCATCAAAGCGTGCACTGCCTCGACCGGAGTAGCAAATGTCTTTTGCTCCGGCGCGGCCTTCCCAACGGAAGAGAACAATATGCAAATCGACAGAACAATCGCGATTCTCATGATTTTCATGGCGATTACCTCTTCCTCGGGGCGGCCTGGTGAGTTGCGCCGCTTTTTTGCTGTGCACCCATGCTGGCGTGGCCGCGGTTGCTGGCGGCGCGATCAGCGCTGGCGTTGCTTGCTCCTCCGAAGGCACCGCCCGACGGCTGCGCCTGCGGCCGATTCGTCGGCTGAGTAGCAGGACGAGTTGTTGCAGTGTTCGAACTGGCGGGCCGACTTGCAGGTTGTGAAGCAGGACGCGTGGCTGGCGCGTTGCCCGTCGATGGGCGATTGGCCGAAGCATTTCCGGTCGAAGGCCGTACGTTGCTCGCATTCTGCTGTCCACCCGCGCCCTGGCCGTAGCCGCGATCGACTGGACGATTCCCAAATTTGTTGTTGCCTCCGCCCTGGGCCACGGCGGGACTTGCTCCGCCCGGTCTAGCTTGCACGTTGCCCGTATTCGGGCGGGGTTGAGCGTTTGCCCCTCCAGGCTGCCGGCCTTGATACGTGGTTTGCCCTTTCCAATTGTTGGCGTTGTTCCCTCCGGGTTGCGTACCTGGCCGGGGCTGAACATTGTTAGCAACGTTTCCCGGACGGTTCGCCTGATTGCCCGGTTGCGTTGCCGGGCGGGCATAATTCACCCCTTTGTTTGCTCCAGGACGATTTCCCATGCTATTCGCGTAAACGCCGTTAGGCTTATTGTTGTATTGCACGGGCATCGGCTTGTAATTCGGGTTTAGGTTCGCATTGTTGTTAAAGCGGTTGTAGTAGTTATTGTTGTTGATGTAAATGTTCGTGTTTCCGTAGTGGACCGGGCGGTTGTAACCGTAAGCCGGGCCCCATCCGTATCCGTAGTGCGGATAATAAGGGGGCGGATAATACGGACGACCGCCGTAGTAAATTCCGCCGTAGCCCCAACTCGGGTAATAGTAATTATTGTTGTTAATCGCGGCGCCGAGAGCGATTCCTGCGCCGAACGATAGCAATCCAATCATGACTGCCGTCCCTGTGCTGACACCCGATTGTTGCTGTTGCTGCTGAACCACGACCGTATTATTCGTGCTTGTTGAGGCCGCGCCGCTCGTAGTGGTGGTGGTCGTGGTCGTGCCGTTCGCAGAGGTGGTGGTCGTCGTTGTGCTGTAGACCTGCTGTGGGTCGTATTGCGGCACATAAACTACCTTGGGATTCGTGGGCTCAAGTTGAACTACCTGCTGCCCTTGCTGCTGTGTCACGTCCACTTTCATTTGCGGCGAACTTTTTAGCGCGCCATTGTCTACCGCAACTGCGCGAAGCCGTTGAACGGAATCCAGCACAGCTCTTGGGTCGGCCTGGTAGGCAGCCCCCAGCTGTTTCGTCCAATCAAACTGCGTGCACATCATGTCGATAACCGTGGGATAGTGCAGCAGTGCCTGCATAACCGGCGTGAAGCCAGCGTTCTTCGAAGCTTGATCCAGCGCGGCCTCCTTTAGATTCTGGTTTTGGTCCAAGGCGAGCCAATTCCCACCGTCCATTACCTGTTGGGGATCGACGGAAGCTTGCAACATGATCGCCAGCACGGGATCAGGATAAAGAGCAATGGGGGCGAGGAGTTCGTCCAGGCCGGCCGGCGTCAAGTTCACGTCCGGCAACTGAATCGGCTGCCCCTGATCAGGGGCAGATTGGTTCGCCGGCTGAGCAGCCGGTGCCTGCTGAACCACTGGGGCCGATCCGCTTGTCTTTGATCCGCAACCTTCGAGTCCGGCAGGACCGATGAGCAAAGAGAAAGTCGAAAGCCATGCGAAAAAGATCCGACTGTATTTCATAAGGCCTCGCGTCCCAGATCCTTCGCGACCGGGAACAAAGGGATGCATAACTGAATCAAACCTCTTGACTAGAGTAGAGCGGATCGTTGGGCGGAACTGGCCTGAGGAAAAAACTCTCATCCAGCAATGCGGGGAGCATAGCACATCCGCGAAGAACGGACTATTGTCCGCCAGAGCTGAGACCGTGAATCTCAGTTACTCAGGAAGTTGTTTCTCTCCGTCTATGACGAAACTCGTTTCCGCAACAGGGGCGGAAGTGCCGGGCTGCCCGCCGCCGATCGTGAGTGTGTAGGATCCGGGCGAGATGAGGATTCGCGCATCTTGGGAAACGTAGCTGAGGTCCCTGAGCTGCAGCGTGAGGCGCACATGTTCGGTTTTTCCTGCGGGGACATGTACGCGCGTAAAGCCGCGCAATGCGCGGATTGGCGCCCCCGGCAGCTTTGGAAACGTGAGATAAACCTCAACCACCTCGTCACCATCGCGTTTGCTGATGTTCTTTACGTCGGCCTCAACAGTGAGGGGCTGGCCAGCGTGCAGCTTTTTCGAAGAAAGCTTTGCTTTGCTGTAAGCGAACTTCGAGTAGCTTAGCCCGTAGCCAAAGGGAAAGAGTGGCGTGCCGGCGAAGTAGCGATAAGTACGGTTGGCCATCGAGTAGTCTTCAAACGGAGGAAGCTGGTCAACGCCCGTATAGAAAGTGACCGGCAGGCGCCCGGCTGGGTTGTTCACGCCGGCGAGCGTCTGTGCGACGGCTCGGCCTCCTTCTTCCCCGGAATACCAGGCTTCAAGCAGAGCGTTGGCATGTTCCTTGACCCAATTGACGCTCATCGCGCTGCCATTCATCAGCACGACCACAAGCGGCTTACCCGTGGCGGCGACGGCTTCGAGCAGATCCTGCTCCGGCTTGGGCAGGTCGAGGCTGGTGCGATCACCTCCTCTGAACCCATCCTCGCTGACGGACATTTCTTCTCCCTCGAGTTCACTGGTGATTCCGACAATGGCCACAACTACATCGGAGTCCTTGGCGGCGGCAATGGCCTCGGGAGAAGGTTTCGACTCTCGCTTAGCCCAGACCAGTTTGGGATTTTCGTTCACGCCGCCGCCGAGCCCGTACTCCACCTTGAGAGCGTAGGGATGACCCGCTTGCAACTGGATTCGTCCCAACTTGGTTTCGACACCGTTGGTATGGAAAGACATCGCGACGATTTTGTCGTCGAGCGAGACGCGCAGAAAACCGTCACCCGTGAGTCCGAAGTTGTAGTCGCCGCTTTCTTGCGGCGTGAACGTGGCTTCCCAGCTCACGATCAGTAGAGGTGTTCCCGAAGTCTCCGGTGGCCGTGAACTCGTCCCGAGACCTATGCCTGGCTCAACTCTTGTAACGATGGGATTGGGCAGCTTGCCCGAACCGAGCAGGGCCAGCATGTCACCCATTGAATAGTAGGTTGCACGCACGCCGGGCTTGCCATCCGTAGTGAGCAAGTCCGCTGGGACCGGTGAAACATTCTTGCTGAGGAACTGGGTGCCAGGCACAAATTGCAACTGCGCTTTCGGGAATTCTGCGCGAAGGCCCTCGGCCACGGAAACGACATGAGTGGGAATTCCATTGTAATTGCCGAGGAGATATTGGGTCTGATCCGCGAGCGAACCTACAACGGCGATCTTGATCCCGGAGATGCGCAGCGGAAGAGTGCCATCGTTTTTTAACAGCACCATCGATTCGTTGGCGAGCTTCAAGGCGAGGGCGCGATTCTCCGGGCCATCGAGCAGCTTCTCGTCGATCTTCGAGTAAGGCACCATCTCCGGCGGATCGAACATGCCGAGCTTCATGCGCGCGATGAACAGGCGCTTCAGGGCCAGGTCGATGTCGCTCTCTTTCAGCAGGCCTTGTTTGACGGCCTCAATGTATGGCGAATAGTCGTGGTCATCGGTGACCTTCGCGACAAAGTCGATGCACTCGTTATCCATGCCGCGTTTCAGGCTGATGGCGGACGCTTCCGGCTGCGTGGGTGCAAAGTGATGGCCATCGAGAATGTTGCGGACGGCACCGCAGTCGGACACCACATAGCCCTGGAAGCCCCATTTGTCACGCAACTGATCGACCAGAAGAAATTCGTTCGCGCAAGCAGGCTGGCCGTTGATAGAGTTGTAGGCGCACATGATCGAGTCTGCCTTGCCTTCGGTGATGGCGGCGCGAAAAGCGGGAAAGTAGGTATCGAGCATGTCGTGTTTGCTGGCCGTCACGTCGGCTGCGTGGCGCGTGGATTCCGGGCCGCTGTGCACGGCGTAGTGTTTGGGAGTGGAGATGCTCCGGTAATAGCGCGGGTCGTCACCCTGCATGCCGGTGACAAACGCTACGCCAAAACGGCCGGTGAGAAATGGGTCCTCGCCGTAGGTTTCCTGGCCGCGGCCCCAGCGCGGGTCTCGGAAGATATTGATGTTGGGGGCCCAGAAATCCAGGCCTTCAAAAATGTCGCTGTGGCCGGCGCGCACGTCTTGTACGTGCTTGATGCGCCCCTCCGTGCTGATGGCGATGGCCATGTTGTGGATGGCAGGAGCATCGAAGGTGGAGGCGAGACCGATCGGTTCAGGAAATTCCGTGGTTCCATTTACGGCAACGCCGTGGAGCGATTCGCTCCACCAGTCGTAGGCGGGGATCTTCAATCGCGGAATAGCGCGCGCCTGGTTGACAAGCTGAGACGCTTTCTCTTCAAGGGTCATCCGCGAAATCAGGTCATCAACTCTCTGCTCAATAGGAAGGGAGGGATTCAGATACGGTGCTTCCGCACCGGGGGCCGAAGATTGCGCGTACAGATGGGAAGAACTTAAAGCAAGGCTGACGATGAAAGCAATAATCAGCATCCCGGATCGGGAGATTCGTGACATGGAAGTGTTTCTCCTCGTTCAGGCCGCGCTAAACACTCACTCCGGCCACAGCAGTACAAGAAGGTGCGGAAGAGTGCGATTGGCAGATCTGTCTTGAAAATGACGGCAGGTCACGGCATTCGGTGCGCGCCACGCTAAGTCTCCACGATTTCAAGCATCAGCGTCAACAAGAAGTGTGGAAATTCCCAGTCGTCAACGTTAGCGGTTTCTTCCCAGGTTTTGAAAATTGGTGGGCCCGGAAGGATTCGAACCTACGACCAACGGATTATGAGTTCTGAAAATGACGATGGCGATGGAGAGTGATGGGTCGCGATCTCGTTCATTTCCCGCATGGATAGAGACGATTCACGTTCCACCCAGTTGCTACCAGTTGCGACCACTTCTTAACTAAGTAGGACACAAAACTGGGCACACCCAATCGTGTTCGCGAGGGACCGTCCGAGTTGTCCGGCCAAAGGGACGCGAATGCCCGGGGACGCCTTTCATCAAGCGCGAGCCACTTTCGATTTTAATTTTTTCTGTGCCCTTCGGGTTGGAGTACTGGGAGCAACTTTTCCCGACTTGTACCCGAGCAGGTGGATTACTTCGATTAGAAGAGTCGGTACAGAGTCGTGGTTTTCGGAATGTCCTACGCGGCCAAAGGGAGGTCGGTCGTGATCATGAGGTCAAAGGTCATCTAGATAGCAACGTAGCCATGAACCTAGGGAATCTCAAATCGACTGCCAGTATGCTGCCGTTGTTGATTGCAGCGGTTGTCGTCTTTGGATGGGGCGGTGAGAATCCGCTTTCGCACGGCTCGCTACCGGAAAGTGGTTGAATTCAACGATTTTTGTCTGTAGATTGCCCACCTAATCGACTCAGGCCCTAAGGCTCTACGGCTCCCACCCTGGTAACGTCCCCAAAACATCGGCCCTGAATAACGGCCACACTTAGGAGGCGCTACATGAAAATTCTAGGGAACGACGACGACTCTCGGATTTTACGGCGCCCCCTGTCGCACGGAATGGCTCGAACGACTCGGCTGCCAGTGAGAGGATTGCCGTGACATCAAACATTCGTGGGTTGCTTTTTGCAATGCTTCTCGTGACCATCGCCGCTTTTTCCGTTTCCGGCTGCGGCGGGAGCGCCACACCACCGCCACAGATTTCGGTGACCATTTCCCCCGCCACCCCGCAAACTGTCGTTGAAAACACGTCGGTGACGTTCACCGCCACCGTTAACAATGATCCCACGAATAGCGGCGTGGCGTGGGAATTAACAGGACTCCTGCCTGGCGGTAAATATGCATGCGGCAACGCCCCGGCAGGTACCTGCGGGACCCTTTCGAGTCTGACAGCCACATCCGTCACCTACACCGCACCGAGTTCAATCTTCGGCGGTGGCAATTCTCTCTCTCTCGGCGTCTCGGCTTGTTCTGTCGCTGACTCCACGAAATGCGAGAGCGTTCAGCTAAGCATCGTCCCTCCGACTTGCACACCCAGTGGCACCACACTGTGCGGCCAATTTGCTTTTCTTGCCCAGGGAGCAATGGGAAATTCTGAGTCGCCCGTCATGATTGCCGGCACTTTCTTCGCCGACGGAAACGGCAACGTTACCACTGGTTTGTTCGATCGGAATAACGGTTCCGGCTCCGGCTCATTTTTTAACAAGCTCATCACCGGAGGAAACTTTAAAGTCGGTACCGACGGCCGGGGTAGCGTCACCTTGAGCACTGCCGGCCCATTCAGTATCACTTTCACTTTCGCATTGAACTCGGCTGGCACTTTTGCCTTTCTTTTTGAGTCTGACGATCAGAACGGCGCGGGGAATCACGTATCAGGATTCATGCAACCGGCGGACAGCAGCAAATTCAACGCTGCCTCCATCACCGGCGGTTACGCCATGGGTCTCCTCGGCGGCACTTCTGCGGCTGGCCGTCCCCGTGCACTTTTGATTGCGGCGGTTTCTGCCACCGGTTCTGATTGCGGACTCAGTAGCAACGGCAACAGCGTTTTCATCAACTACAACGCTGGGACCATCACCCCTAGTCCGATCCCGTTTGCTTGCGGGAGCGGCGGCCTATCCTCAATCGATGCCACTATGGGGCGCGGCACGATCTCGATCGTATTGTCGAATGGACCCTTCTCTTCCCAGACCTTGAATTTTGCCTTTTACATTGTTGATAAGACCACCATTATCTTGATTTCTATGGACTCTGTCGGTGCCAATTTACCGATCCTCAGCGGCACCATGGCTTTGCAGATTCCCTTGGCGTCTTCTGGCCTGTTCACTCAGGATGACCTTACGTGCGGATATGGTGAGCTCGGGAACATCAAAGCTTGCATACTGGGCATATCCGGAGAAAGTGGATCGGGATCTCATATCGTGGTGGGACGAGCTAAAGGCTCCGGGCATGAAGTACTCGACATTACCACCGATGAAAATAAGGCGGGTGTCGTAAGTTCCCAAACCACGCTCGGATGGAGTGTGGTCATATCACCGAGTGGCGCTGGCACTCTCACTCCACCAGCATCGTCGCAATCGAGTTCAGGCGCATTCGTTCTGGTCACTCACGACCAGGCGATTCTGGCCCTGGCGGATGGTTCGGTGTCCTTCGGTTTCATCCACGCGCAAGTCGAACTAGCTCCGAGCGCTACCCCCGGCACGTTTATCGCCGGCACGCAATCGGTGGCCAATGGTAGCGTTCCGAATATCAGCGGCATTATCACGCCTACGGGACCCACCAACGGCAGCGGCACTCTCAGTGGAACGCTTGATGCGGAGCAAATTTTGGTCCCGCCGCCTGCTTCGGTGGAAATTTCGGGAGCCGCAATAACGGGAAACTACACACTTGACTCACCAGCGACAGGACGTGGAACCGGAGGAAGCACACAACCAGGACCGTCAAGTTTCATCATCTACAACGTCAATGTTGGTGAGATTGTTTTGCTGGAGAGCGACGCCACGAGTCCACAGCCGATGCTCATCGATTTGATCCAAAGCAGTTCTCCTTGGGACTACTGAATCACGGGGCGTCGTTCTTCAAGCCCGATTAATATGGTCGAAGTTGGTACTAGCCCGAGTTTTCGATGGGGCGACACAATATCAAGAGAGCGCCCGATTAAAGTCGGTTTGAGACTGAGTGCTTGCCTGCGCAACCTATCAGTCTAAACAAAATTGCAATCAACTATTGCAACTTCGCATATTCCGCTTTGGCTTGCTTCAGGATGGGGATGTCAGGGTCGGCGTCTTTCCACAAGGCGAAAAACTCCTGGTAGACAGCGCGAGCTTTGCCTGCTTCTCCTTGCATTGCGTAAGCACGTGCGAGCCCCAGGTTTGCAAGTGCGAATAGCGAATTGTTGACCAGCAGGCTGCGATGGTCGAGAAATTTCTGGAACTCCAAAGCAGCTTTTCTGCCCTCACCAAGAACAAGATAGGCCTGTCCTCGCACGTAGGGGGGATAAAAAAGCGCGCCAAATTCTAGGTTGGACAACCCAAGTTCATAGGGAGTTGCAACCTCCAGCACCTCGATGGCCTTGGCAGGGCGATTCCGATTGATCTCGATACTCGCTCGGATAGTAGGCAGCCAATACCGGTGGATGATTGTGTCCAATGGAAACTGATTCTGCAGCCTGCTCGCCAGTTCCTCTGCTCGTTTTTCCTCTCCCCCACGTGCGAAAGCCAGCGCCGCCAAAATCTGCACGCCTCGATTCGGCACAGTTTGTACAACTGACAAAGTCTTGGTGACGTCAAGTGCCGGATTGCCACACTCTGCTTCCCTCAGAGCGCCGTTCAGCTGCCATAACGCTGCTGCCTCTTTTTTGTCGTTGCGACGGGCCGATTCGACCGCACGCTGGGAGAATTCGCGGGCGCGATTGACACGCCCGAAGAAGGCCTCAGTGTCAGACTGGTAAGAAAGTACCATATCCTCTACTCCCGGCTTGTCCGCAGCCCAGTTGACCAAGCGTCCCATCTCAACTGTGTCAAACCGTAGAAAGGCAATCCCGTATGCGTACGCATGCAAAAGCTCGTTATTGGGATTTCGCTTCAGGGCGTCCTGATAGACAGCCATTGCTTCGTCGAGACGATTAAGAACGACATAGAACTGCAAGAGGTTGGTGCTGCAGATAACTTGATCTGGGTCTATGCCAAGACAACTCTTGGTTTCCGCAACGGCCTTCTCATACTGCCCCAAGGAAGCCTCGATCGATCCCAAGTTTAGTGGCGGGCGCGGGTCCCTCGGATACGCTTGGCCCCATACCTCAGTAACTTGCTTTGCCTTATCGACCTCCCCTGTGACAGTGAGATAGTAAAGCGACGAAATCAAGAACCTCTCGGAATCTGTAACGCGGTCTCGCAGTTGAAATGCCTTGCTGAAACTATCCAGCGACTTGCCTTCTTCCCCGATACCAGCCTGCACCAGTCCTAGATATGTGTACGCCATCGCGAAATTAGGGTCTAGTTCTATTGCCCGCTCAAAAAACGGAATCGCATGAATCTCCCCATTCTGGTCCCAGTTCTTTACGCCTAGGCTGTAGGCTTTAAGAGCCTCGAACGAAGATGTCGTCGCTTGCTCGATGGGCGCATCAAATCTCTGCACCGAACTGAGTGATTCACCGAGTTCGGTGCGCAGTTGGGCTGCTGCATTATTCAACGAGTCGAGAACTTTGTCCTTTCCTGCAGCCTGTGCCTGCTTCTGCGCCAATATGTCGCCACTTTGACAATTCACAGCCCTTAACCCGAGAACGTATCCGTTCCCGATGCTCACAATGGAACCCCCTATATAGGCTTTGCTTCCTGATCGTAGGCAGACTTCACGCGCTACGTCTGGTGTGAGAGGCGTGCTCGGCGGCCTTGTCATGAGCTGAAGGGTTGCACTTATCTTCTCGTCAGAAAGGACGGTCAGAAATGGAGATTGGCGTAACGAGACGCCGGTTGCTTGTTTCAGCGTATCGTCGAACACTGGGTCGCCCGTACTGTTGCTGAGATCTGCGAGAACGATAGTGTCCTTCTCAGTCAACTTTGGCGTGCGTTTGGAGCTGTAATACAGTCCGCCTGCAATGAGTGCCGCAAGAATCAGACCTGCCGATGCAACAACGGTTACCTTCCAGGGATTCTTTCTCGCGCTGCCTGCCGCAACCTGCTCTGCGACGCGCTGCGTTGCCTGGGCGGGACTGCTCGCCACGGCCCCGGTTCGCCCCGTGTCCATGTCCCGCTTCAAACGCTGAAGGTCGCTTCGAAGCTCGGACACGTGCTGATAACGCAAATTTCTGTCTTTCTCAAGAGCCTTGGAAATGATTCGCTCGAGTTCTAAGGGCAAGCCAGGATTCAACCGAATAGGTGGCACGGGCACACGGTTCAGAATCGCTTCGAAAATCGTGGCGCTGCTATCTCCTCGAAAGGGCAACTGCCCCGTCGCCATCTCATACAAAACCGTTCCGAACGAAAATAAGTCCGAGCGTGGGTCGAGTTCCTTGGCTCGAGCCTGCTCAGGAGACATATAGGCAACGGTGCCCAAGGTACTGCCGGGACTCGTCAGATGATCCGGGTCTACTTCTTGCGTTGTCAGTGTTTCCAAACTACCAGAGGCGTTCTTTGCCAAATTCACCTTTGCAAGTCCAAAGTCGAGAATCTTGGCGTGTCCACCTTCGGTGACGAAAATATTTGCCGGCTTGATGTCTCTGTGGATGATTCCCTTTGAGTGAGCGGCGTTCAACCCGTCGGCCACATCAACCGCTACATCCACCAACTTCTCCAATTCCACGGGCCGACCTGCGATGATGTGTTTTAGGGTCTTGCCTTCCAAAAATTCCAT
>Ga0187766_10002083_pt1 | contig 11813 bp, 15 predicted proteins | sample 0216_QUI02_MP05__4_FD_132971 | JGI IMG/M metagenome (GOLD analysis project Ga0187766, IMG submission 132971) | Tropical peat soil microbial communities from peatlands in Department of Meta, Colombia - 0216_QUI02_MP05_20_MG | ecosystem: Environmental > Terrestrial > Soil > Wetlands > Peat ... | reverse complement strand
TGCGCGAGCCGTTTGCAGTGCCGTGGAAGACCCTATATAAGCCGAGGTGCCCGGAAGCGGCCGGTCGGCCCGTACCGGTCGCATGGGGTGAAAATCCCCTCTAGTACAAGCACATTAGCGAGGAAGACCGATGGCGCAGCTCCTCATGCCGAAGGCGACCGCCGTTTGGCTGGTCGAAAACACCACCCTGTCGTTCAAGCAGATCGCGGAATTTTGTGGACTGCACGAGCTGGAAGTCCAGGCGATCGCCGACGGCGAGGTTGCGGGCGGTATGCAGGGCCTCGACCCTGTCGCGAACGGTCAGCTTGAGAAAGACGAGCTGACCAGGGGCCAGGCCGACCCGAACTACATGCTTCAAATGGCCAAGCCTTCGATTCCGCTGCCCGAAGCGCGGACCAAAGGTGCGCGCTACACGCCGGTCGCCAAGCGCAGCGATCGCCCCGACGCAATCGCGTGGCTCCTCAAGAATCACCCGGAGTTGTCCGACGCGCAAATATCGAAGCTTGTCGGCACCACAAAGAATACGATCGAGGCGGTACGCGACCGGACCCATTGGAATACGCCAAACATCAAGCCTCAAAGTCCCGTGCTCTTGGGATTGTGCGGTCACGAGGAGCTGGAAAAAGCCGTGCACAAGGCACGCGCACGCTTGCGCAAGGCTGCCGAGGATGGTGCACCCCCCCAAGATACTGCAGCCGAGGAAAAGGCAGAGACCTGATGGGGCCGATCACCGCCGCGATCGACCTAATGCAGTAGCTGCCCGGATGCAGTCCGTGGCCGGTTCGCTTTAGCCTTCGTCTACCAGACGCCGGAAGCGGTCCAGTGGGATTTCCGCAATCACGGTTATCTCAACCATCAGGTCCGGATGGTAGAGACGCGCGATTTGGACGGTCGTCGTCACAGGGTAGGGTGGCGCGAAGAATTTCCGCCGGATGTCTCCCGTTGCCATGAACTCCTCGATGTCGGTCACATAATGGGTCAACGACACAACGTCGCCCATCGTTCCGCCAACACTTGCAAGGACACCCGCGATGTTCTCGAGCGTCTTGCGCGTCTGCGCGCGCATGTCACCCTTCCCGACAATGTTTCCGTCCCGATCGAGAGCGACTTGGCCCTTAAGATGCACGATTCGTCCGCCCCCGAGTGCAACGGCCATCGAGAACGGACCGAAAGGTTGCCACAGATTGGGTGGGTTGAAACGATCGGCCATGGCGAGGGCGTAAGGTTACGGTCGTGCGGTCATGGCGTTGGCTAGCTCTCCCGCGCCTTGGCATAGCCGATCGCGTCGAGTGCCGCTTCGATCTCGGGCAGGGCAGCGGGATCATCGATAGTCGGCGGCACCTTGAAAGACTCATTGTCCGCGATCTTTTGCATTGTCGAGCGAAGGATCTTGCCCGAGCGCGTTTTAGGAAGGCGCAGGACCACGGTGGCGCTCTTGAATGCCGCAACGGGCCCAATCCGGTCGCGCACCATCTTGACGACCTCCGCGACAACCTCGCGGGGGTCGCGCTTGACACCCGACTTGAGGACGAGAAAGCCAAGCGGCACCTGGCCCTTGAGCGGATCGGCGACACCCACCACGGCGCACTCCGCGACGTCGGGATGGGAGGCAAGCACTTCCTCCATTCCACCCGTCGATAGCCGATGGCCCGCAACGTTGATGATGTCGTCTGTGCGCGCCATCACGAAGATGTAGCCATCGTCGTCCATGAAACCCGCATCGCCTGTTTCGTAATAGCCGGGATAGCGCGAAAGATAGGCTGTCTTGTATCGCTCGTCCGCTTGCCAGAGGGTTGGCAGCGAGCCCGGCGGCAGGGGCAGCTTTACCGCGATCGCGCCGATCTGGCCGGGTTTGACCTCGCGGCAGTCTGGATCGAGGATCCGCACGTCGTACCCGGGCACGGCCCGAGTGGGCGAGCCGTATTTCACCGGAAGGTGCTCGATCCCCATGCAGTTCGCTGCGATCGACCATCCAGTCTCGGTCTGCCACCAATGATCGATGACCGGAACGCGAAGATGCTTTTCAGCCCATTGCACCGTATCCGGATCCGCCCGCTCGCCCGCGAGAAAGAGAGTCCGGAAGGGCTCGAGGTTGTATTTACCGATAAGCGCGCCGCCAGGGTCCTCGCGCTTGATCGCACGAAAGGCGGTCGGTGCGGTGAACATCGCCGCAACGCTGTGCTGCGAGATCACGCGCCAGTAAGCGCCTGCATCGGGTGTGCCGACAGGCTTGCCCTCGTAAAGGACGGTGGTGTTGCCGTGGATGAGCGGGGCATAAACGATATAGGAGTGCCCGACGACCCACCCAACATCCGATGCAGCCCAATAAACTTCGCCAGGCTCGACCCCATAGACGTTCTTCATCGACCAATTGAGTGCGACAAGGTGTCCGCCGTTGTCGCGCACGATGCCCTTGGGTTGGCCTGTAGTACCGGACGTGTAAAGTATATAGAGCGGATCGGTTGAGGCGACTGGCACGCAGGGATACGGCGCCGCATCGGCCGCGGACGCCCAATCGATATCGCGTCCCGGCGTCATCGCCGCCTTGGCTTGTGGACGTTGCAGGATTACGCAAATCTCGGGCCTGTGCTTGGCAATGCGAATCGCGTCGTCCAGCAGCGGCTTATATGGAATGACCCGATTGATCTCGATACCGCAGGAAGCCGATACGACGGCCTTCGGTTTGCAGTCGTCGATGCGCGTTGCGAGCTCAGCCGCGGCGAAGCCACCGAACACCACGGAATGAATGGCGCCGAGCCGCGCGCACGCAAGCATAGCGATCGCTGCTTCCGTCACCATCGGCATGTAGATGATGACCCGGTCGCCCGCCGTCACCCCATGCGCGGCGAGGAGGCCAGCGAACTTCGCTGTAAGGTTCCTGAGCTCGCGGTAAGTATGGCGCTGAACCGTACTTGTGACCGGGCTGTCGTAAATGAGTGCCAACTGTTCGCCACGTCCGCCGTCGACGTGCCGATCGAGAGCGTTGTGGCAGGTATTGACCAATCCACCCGGAAACCACCGATAGAAGGGCGCCTTCGAGGCGTCCAGCACCTTGTCCCATTTGCGGATCCAGTCAATTTTGCTCGCGGCGTCAGCCCAAAAGCCCTCCGGATCGCTCAAGGAGTGCCGATAGATCGAATCGAACCGCTCGGTCACCATCATTCTCCCTTGTGCGGCGCGATAAGCAATTGCAACGTTACCCCCGAACAATGAGGGTCCAGGGTATTTGGGATGTAGCATTATTCTTTCCTTACGTCATGAACTGATCGGACATACGACACTTTGGATCGATGCCGGCGGTTGCCGAGATATCATGCATGGCACCATATTTGCGGCACCGCCGGCCTGGGCCCGACCAAAGTTCCTGCCATCTTCGTCTTGACGACAGCAAGAATTGACGGGCAATGCCTTGGCTGCTACGTGCTGCGGGCTGAACGGGAGCTACGGCCATGGAGAAGAGTTCCGCCAACCCCTACGAACGGGGTCTCGACAAGAACGCGGCGAACTATGCGCCACTTACTCCGCTCGGCTTCATCGAGAGAGCCGCTGCGGTGCATCCGACGCGTAACGCGGTGGTTTACGGGACCGTCCGGCGGAGTTGGGCCGAAACATACGCGCGCTGCCGCCGTTTTGCGTCAGCTCTGACGAAGCGCGGGATTCGCGTCGGCGATACTGTCGCCGTCATCGCGCCCAACATTCCGGCGGCGTTCGAGGCGACATTCGGTGTGCCCATGTCCGGTGCGGTCCTCAACGCAATAAATACCCGCCTCGACGCTGACACGATCGCATTCACCCTCGAGCACGGCGAAGCGAAGCTGCTCATCGCCGATCGGGAATTCTCGCCAATCGTGGACCGAGCGCTCGCCAAGCTCGGCCGCACCATTCCAGTGATCGATATCGACGATCCTCTCACAGAAGGCGGAAAGCGCCTCGGTGAGACCGATTACGAGTCATTTCTCCTTGAAGGCGATCCCGATTTTGCGTGGAGCCCTCCCATCGACGAATGGCAGGCAATCGCCCTCAACTATACGTCGGGGACGACGGGGAACCCAAAAGGGGTCGTCTATCACCATCGTGGTGCCTATCTGAACGCACTCGGTGAAATCATCGTCTGGGGCATGCGCGGCCAGCCCGTCTATCTCTGGACACTGCCGATGTTCCATTGCAATGGCTGGTGCTTTCCATGGGCAATCACCGCATTGGCCGGAACCCATGTGTGCCTGCGTCGGATCGATGCCAAGGCAATGTATGACGCGATCGCGGATCATGGTGTTACGCATATGTGCGGCGCACCCATCGTGATCGGTATGCTCATCAACGCGGACCCGCAGGAGCGCCGAGATCTCGGCCGCAAGGTCGAGTTCATGACCGCGGCAGCCCCGCCGCCGCCGGCAGTGCTCGAGGCGATCGAAGGCCAGGGCTTTCATGTGACCCATGTCTATGGGCTGACAGAGGTCTATGGCCCAGCCACCGTGTGCGACTGGAAGGACGAGTGGAACGGTCTGCCTAACGTTGAGCAGGCGGCCCTCAAGGCGCGCCAAGGCAATCGCTACCCCGTGCTCGAGGGACTCATGGTCGCCGACCCACGCACGCTCGCACCTGTCCCACGCGACGGCCGCACGATGGGAGAAGTCTTCATGCGCGGCAATATCGTGATGAAAGGGTATTTGAAGAATGCAAAAGCGACGCAGGACGCTTTCGCCGGCGGATGGTTCCACACCGGCGATCTGGGCGTGTGGCATCCAGACGGCTATATCGACCTCAAGGACCGTTCGAAAGACATCATCATCTCGGGTGGGGAAAATATTTCGACGATCGAAGTCGAGCAGGTGCTCTACCGCCATCCCTCTGTGCTCGAGGCCGCCGTCGTGGCGCGTCCGGACGAGAAATGGGGTGAAACGCCTTGCGCGTTCGTGACATTAAGGCCGGGCGCCTCCGCGAGCGCAGAGGAAATCATCGCGTTCTGCCGCGACAACATGGCGCGCTTCAAGGTGCCCCGCACCATCGCCTTCGGTCCGTTGCCGAAAACGTCAACGGGCAAAATCCAAAAATTTGCGCTGCGCGATCGGGCGAAGTCGATCAAATAGCTGAAGGGGGTATCATAGAAAATAGCGACGCCGACTTGCGGGTCCGGTCAGACCCGCCGGAATAGTTTTTGAATTAGAACGCCGGGCCTTTTTTCGGGCTTCGGACCGGCTAGTGCCTGCTCATGTAGGCAATCTCGTCCTTGATCTTCAGCTTTTGGCGTTTGAGGTCGTGAATTCGGACATCGTCTGGATGGGGTCGGTTATTCTCTTCCTGTATCGCGTCGTCTAGTGCTGCGTGTTTTGCCTTCAAGGCCTCAATCCGCTCCATGACATTCACCGGACACCTCCTTTGCATAAGGGTCGGGGGCTCGACCAGGGCATCCGTCCGTATCTGGTCCTGGTCCATGCGAAATGCTACGCCCGTTTTACAAACGGCGCCAGCACGCCGTGAAATCGCGCAGATCGCCTCGCGTGGCGAATCCGAAATTCGCCATATCTGGGCGCGGGACCGGGAGCGAATTTCGGATTCAAAGCCACACTAGTAATATGTTGTATCTAGTGTGGTATTCGGATTTGAAGTTCCTAAACGCGGATGCCACCAAATGACAGGAACTTCAAATCCACGGCACTAGGGTTTCGTCGGCGGGGATGAGGTGGCCGCCCGTTCGCACTCTGTGATGCTTCCCGCAAGCAAAATCTCCAGATCGCTCACGTCTTGATCGTCGAGTTTTGCGCCAGCGCTCGCCAAATAGCTGCGCATATTTTCGAGTGAACACGCAATACGTTCATCTCGCGTAGCATTCTCGCGCGATTGTGGCAATGGCAGCTGATAAAGCATGATTTGTTCGATATGTTCGGCCTCGAGTTCTACGGCCTGAATTTTTCGGCGAAGCGGCTCCACACGCCGTACCGACGCTCGCTCGGGGTTCGCCCTAAGGTATTTTCGAACGGCACGCAAGGAACGCACCACCTCGCAATGCCAGCGTTCGACCTCTGCTGTCGCGCGCAAAAGACCGTTGGCGTCGAGCGTGCGGCATCCCTCCACACCCAGCCAGCAGCAATAGAGCAGAAAGTTGACGTCGGCCCCATGGCGCTCTTGCAGTGCTAAGCAAGCGGCTGCCACCCCCTCGCGTCCATAGACTGCGACCGAAAAGTCCCAAAAGGGGCATTCAGGAAATTGGTTCATACCGATTTGGCAAACGATATGCTGAGGCCCTGCGCGTGCACCTATCGTTCTGTCCAATCCCGGGCCACTTGTCCATTCCTCCTTCAGGCCGGCCTGTCGAAATCGGGCCAAGGGCCGCTGGAACTGAGGTGAACGGTCGCCCACTCGAAGGCCTGCTTCAGCAGCGACGCCGGTGGCGGCTACTTCCGGCATTCCGCTTGGGGCCAGGTTTTTGTAAAATCGGCGTTCGAGCGATCGAGGAGCGGATGACCGGGGGTAATGATCTGAGCGAGGACGAGATTCGGGCGCTCAAGGAGCGTCTTGCAGCCCTCAGGAGCGAGCATCGAGACCTCGACGAAGTAATTGCCAGGGTGACCGAAGCCGGCGTCTACGATCAGCTTATGTTGAAACGGCTCAAGAAGCGCAAGCTCTCGCTCAAGGACCAGATCGCGAAGGTCGAAAGCCAGCTTCTTCCCGACATCATCGCCTAGCGCCGGATGGCCGGGAAGAGAACTCTAGTGCGGTGGATTCGAAGTTCCTAGCATTTTGGTGGCATCCGCGTTTAGGAACTTCAAATCCGAAAACCACACTAGATGCATCGAGCGGCGGGATCTCGGCACCTCAAACTGCCGCACCTCCGCCCGTTCGGCTCTTCTGGGAATACATGGCCCTGTCAGCACCCTCGAGCGCTTGATCCACGTTTTCCTCGGGGCGGATCTGATAGCTGCCGCACGCGGTCCGCAGTACCAGGCTTTGACCCCGGTACTGGAGCGGAGCCGCCGCGACGGCGGCTGCAAGCTGTGTTGCTTTCTCGGAGGCCTGCTTGGCGTCGGAATGAACGAGGATGACGCCGAATTCGTCGCCGCCGAGGCGGCCTACTACATCGGATGCACGCACGTTCGCGATCAAAATGGACGCCACATGCGCCAACGCAGCATCGCCGGCGCCATGACCGTGGACGTCGTTGATCGTTTTCAGTTCATTGAGGTCGAAATAGATGATGCTGCAGGGAACTTCGTGGCGGCGGGCGTAGCTCAAAATGCGAGAGAGCTCCCGCACAAAGGCGCGGCGATTGACAACGGGGACGAGTGTGTCTTCGTCGGCAAGGCGCTCGAGATATCCCACTCGGCGTTTGGCTTCATCGAGTTCCCGGCGAAGCGATTCGACCTCCGCAAGAAGCGCCATGATCGCCTGGCGTACCCGCGGGGTAAATTCCGCTTCCGAGATGCCAGAGATTGTTGCGATATCGGCGATGGACGATGCCTTTGGGGTGCCGCCTTTGGCACCCGAGGCCACTCGGGCGCCACCGCCAGCGTCACCTGTGCTTCGCGCGCCGATCTTCCCTTCGATCTTCATGGCTAACCGTCGAGCCTCGTCGCCGTCGGCCATTAGGGCCGCGTGGAACCGGAGTCGCACCTTTTGTTACAATACCACGAGAAACGTTAAATCGGATGGCCGCGCGATAAGCCACGCAAGCCGCGCGCTAGCATGCTTGCCAGCCGGGTCGTGCCCCCTATAATCGCCCTCCTTCGTGGACCGGCCCTGCCTTTCGGCGGCCGGACGGATAAGGGGCAAGGTCTTGAACACGCGGGCAACGAAAAGGCGAACCCCGGCAAGAGTACGCACGCGGGCCGGCTCAATCGCTAAAGATAGGAACGCCCCGCCCGTCGTCGGCATCATCATGGGGAGCCAATCGGACTGGGAGACGATGCGTCACGCCGCCGATATGCTCGCCAAGTTGGGCGTGCCGCACGAGACGCGAATTGTCTCGGCCCATCGCACGCCAAAGCGGCTGTTCGCGTACGCCGATAGCGCGCGCCAACGCGGGCTCAAGGTGATAATCGCTGGAGCCGGTGGGGCAGCACATCTCCCGGGCATGACCTCGGCGATGACGCCACTGCCCGTCTTCGGCGTTCCGGTCGAGAGCAAGGCGCTCTCCGGTCTCGACAGCCTCCTCTCGATCGCGCAGATGCCCTCGGGCATACCCGTCGGCACACTCGCGATTGGCAAGGCGGGTGCGGTCAACGCGGCACTTCTCGCCATTGCCGTCGTGGCGCTCGGCAATCCCGTCGTGGCGAAAGCGCTCGATCGCTATCGCGCCATGCAAACAGCCGCAGTCGAGGAAAGACCAGCGAAGCGATAATGAGACATTGAGCGGTTTTTGAGAAATGACGGCTGACGAAAAAACGACGATAAAAGAAAAAATTGCAAGCGCCGCGATCGGGCTAGGTCCTCTGCCGCCGGGAAGCCGTATCGGCATCCTTGGTGGGGGCCAGCTCGGGCGGATGATCGTACTCGCCGCAGCTCGCCTCGGCTATCGCAGCCACGTCTTCTGTCCCGCATTGGACGAACCCGCACTCCAAGTCGTCGAGGCACGCACTATTTCGGCGTATGACGACTTGAAGGCAATCGATGCCTTTGTCGACTCGATCGATGTGGTCACATTCGAATTCGAAAACGTCCCGTCGATGGTGGTCGAGCGGATCGGCGACAGGGTGCCGACGCGGCCCGGCTGGAAAATCCTTCACATCGCCCAAAATCGCCTGCGCGAGAAGGATTTCTTGCGTGGAATCGGCGTGCCGACCGCCGATTACCGCGAGATCACCGGTACAGACGGACTCCAGCGGGCGATTCGCGACCTCGGTACACCGGCTGTGCTCAAGAGTGCTTCATTCGGCTATGACGGCAAGGGTCAAGTTTTGATCAAGCCTGACACGGACCAGCGCGAGGCCTGGGCCGCAATGGGCGCGAGCATCGGCATTCTCGAGACCTTCGTCGACTTCATGACTGAAATCTCGGTGATCGTGGCGCGCGGTCTCGACGGTCGGATGGCGACCTACGATCCGGTCGAGAATTGGCACGTGAATCATATTCTCGATACGACGATAGCTCCCGCTCGGATCGACGCGCGCCTTACGATGCAAGCCGAAGCATTGGCACGGCATATTGCCGAGGCACTCGACCTCGTTGGACTCGTGGCGGTCGAAATGTTCGTTACGCGAGATGGCCGACTCCTGGTCAACGAGTTGGCGCCTCGCCCGCATAATTCGGGGCATTGGACGATCGACGCCTGTGTTACGAGCCAGTTCGAGCAAACGGTGCGTGCGGTGTGCGGGCTTCCACTAGGCGCGACTGAGCGCCATTCGAATGCCACCATGAAAAACCTCATCGGCAACGAGGTAGAAGATTGGCTGAAGATCCTCGCCGAACCGACAGCCAAGGTCCATCTCTACGGCAAGGCACACGCGCGGCCGGGGCGCAAGATGGGTCACGTCACACGACTTATGCCAAAGCGGTGAGGTGAAGGCGGTGCCTGAGCGGGTTTGACGCGTCTCAAATTCCGCCTTGGAGTCAGCGCATCCGGTGCCGGCGCCCCGGCGCGAACCTCATGAGATCGAGAGGCGACGGGAGCGAGCTAAAACGCTCGCGCAGCTTGCCAACGAGTTTTGGGACTCGCATTACTTCATCGATCCGGCGCTCGAGAAAAGACCAGCTATCGGCATTTTCAGGCGAATGATCGTTGAGCCAATAGGCGAGCGTTGCCGAGTAAACGCCGGCCAGTAGACCGCGTTTGGTGTAGTAGTTGAAGTCGGTTGAGTTGTCGCCGACCGCATACCAGATCGCATCGACGGTGCGCCATACGGTCTTGGCGGCGAGCGGCAGGTTCTGAGGCAGCGCCAGGATGGCAAGGGCGCGCTGGATTGCCTCCCGGTGCGGCGCGCTCATTTCCAGGCGTGCGCGAACCGCAGCGGAGATACGCTCGTGCACGCGCATGGAGCTCAAATCCATTTTCTCGATCGTGGCCAGCATCGCGGCGTCGGCCGCCTCGGCCGCACAATCGATGGCATCCGTAACGCCGCCTGGAAAGGCGTCGAGTGCCATCGCCGAGGGATAACCGGCATCCTCGGCACCTCGGACCAGGGCTTTCTCGGTCCAACCGTCGAACGGAACGTGGGTGAGTGTCTTTTCCAGGATGCGTGCACGCATCGTGCCGATATCCTGAGTCGTTGATTTGTGAGCGCGACTCATATTGCCTCCTCCACAAGAGGTGGTGCGAAGCGGCGCATTTCCTCGACGAAGCCGAATCGGGAAAAGTCACTGACGCGCGCGGGATAAAGGACGCCGTCCAGGTGGTCGCACTCGTGCTGCACTACGCGCGCGTGAAAGCCGGCGGCCTCGCGTTCGATAATCTTTGCGTCGAGCCCCGCCGCACGGTAGCGAATACGGCGATATCTCGGAACCGCGGCCATCAGGCCGGGTAGCGAAAGGCAGCCCTCCCAGTCGGTAACCTTTTCGGGGCCGAGCGGTTCGATGGTCGGATTGATGAGCACCGTGAGCGGTTGAGCCTCGTCGCCCTCGTCGCCAGTCAGCCGGTCCGCCAAGACCTTGAAAACGACAACGCGGAGCGGGACATGGACTTGGGGGGCCGCTAACCCTGTGCCGGGCGCATCTTCCATGGTTTCGATCATGTCGTCGACCAGACGGCGGATCTCGGGTGCTGTTGGGTCGACAACGGGCCGGGCCGGCTCACGAAGGACGGCATGGCCCATGCGGGCGATCTTGAGAATGGCCATGACGCTACTATGCGTCGGCTGGCAGGCTGCGGTAAAGCGGGCGAATCGCGTTGTCGACTTTCTGTCGTCGAAAAGCGGGCTACGACTATGGCGTCGCGGCCACAGCCCGTGGTAACCCTGTGGAACTAGGCGCTTTCGCCCTTCACAGGGGCAGGCGCATGTGCTAGAACCCCCGCCTTTAGCGGAAAGTTCGGTTGGTCCAACTTCGTTTGGAAGGAGGAGTTGCCCTGGTCCAAGTGGTCGTGCGCGATAACAACGTCGATCAGGCGTTGCGAGCGCTCAAGAAGAAGATGCAGCGGGAGGGAATCTTCCGCGAGATGAAACTACGTCGCTCCTATGAAAAGCCGTCGGAGCGCAAGGCTCGCGAGCGGGCGGAAGCGGTGCGTCGAGCCCGGAAGCTGGCGCGAAAGCGCGCGGAACGCGAAGGCTCGTAGTCCGGTCCCCGGCTCGGGGATCGCATTTGGAAAATCTCTGTTTCCCATTCGGATCGCCCCCGGACCAATGAGCCGGGGTTGGCGGCGTTGTCGGGCTCCGATTTCCGTGCACGGAGAAGGATCCATGACCATCCTCCAAACAAAAGTCGCCGCCCGTAAAGGTCTGCCGTTGGCGGATTTCGATTCGAACCTCATCGTATTCTGTCAATCGCGCAATGATGATACCATGTGGGTGTGCGATACGCGGGAAATCGCCGCGCATCGCCATTGTCGGGTGCTGGCTTAATTTCCACTGCCACGCCAAGGTCCAGTCGCAATTTTGCCGCAATGGTTCGATAGCTTGGCAATGGTTCGACAGGAAATTTACACCTTGTCCGCGGATGAAACCGTCCGTTTCGCCACCCTCCAACCTTCAGCTCGGCATGCGCCCTCTTTTTTCGCGAGTGTGTGCAAGGTCCGAGGCTCCGCGTGAGATGTATCTCCCATGACCCCGAAATCCCGTCTCTCACTCAAGCTATTGCCGATTGTCCTGGCGTTGGTCGCTGCCGTCGCGTATTTCGTCGCCGGGCAGCGGGGCAACGAGGTCCCGCTTGCCCCACCTCCCCAGGCGGGT
>Ga0187766_10002079_pt1 | contig 11825 bp, 10 predicted proteins | sample 0216_QUI02_MP05__4_FD_132971 | JGI IMG/M metagenome (GOLD analysis project Ga0187766, IMG submission 132971) | Tropical peat soil microbial communities from peatlands in Department of Meta, Colombia - 0216_QUI02_MP05_20_MG | ecosystem: Environmental > Terrestrial > Soil > Wetlands > Peat ... | reverse complement strand
TTCGCCGGCGGGGCCGCTGATGCCGGCTTCGCCGGCGGGGCCGCTGATGCCGGCTTCGCCGGCGGGGCCGCTGATGCCGGCTTCGCCGGCGGGGCCGCTGATGCCGGCTTCGCCGGCGGGGCCGCTGATGGCGGACTTGCTGTCCTCGGCGTCGGATCCCTCGACCCGGCCGATGCCGTGGATGATGGCGTCCAGCGCCCGGGAGGCGGTGATCCGGGGATCCTTCTGCCGCAGCGACCCGGCGGCCGAGTTGCGCGGGTTGGCGAACGCCGGCTTGCCCGCATCCAGCAGCGACTCGTTGAGCTTCTCGAACGCCTCGACCGGCATGAACACCTCGCCCCTGACCTCGAGGATGGCCGGGTGCCCCGGGCCGGCCAGCCGGGTCGGGATGGAGGAGATCGTCCGGATGTTCGGCGTGACGTCCTCCCCGGTGCGCCCGTCGCCCCTGGTCGCCGCCTTGACCAGCGCCCCGTCGCGGTAGATGAGGTCGATCGCCAGCCCGTCGATCTTGAGCTCGCACAGGTACGGGCCGGTGCCGCCGAGCCGCGTGACCCGGTCGGCCCAGGCGCCCAGGTCTTCGTCGGTGAAGACGTTGTCCAGGCTGAGCAGCCGTTCCAGGTGCTCCACCGGCGTGAACAGCGTGGACACCGTCCCGTGCACGGTCTGGGTCGGCGAGTCCGGCGTGCGCAGGTCCGGGTACTGTTCCTCCAGCGCGCGCAGCTCACGCATGCTGGTGTCGTACTCGATGTCGGAGATGGTGGGCGAGTCGAGGACGTAGTACCGGTGATCGGCCTCGGTGATCTCCAGGCTCAGGTCCGCATGCCGCCGCCTGGCCTCCGGCGGCGCGGCCTCGGGCGCCGCGGCCGCGCTCTCGCTCCGGCCGGGCTGCCCCGCGTCGTGGTCGCTCATCCGCGTTCGTCCCCTGTCTCCTCGATCAGCTCCGCCAGCATGCCTGCCGCCTCCCGGCACCGGGCCAGCGCGGCGCGGGCGTGGCCCGGGGACACACCCGCCAGGCCGCAGGCGGGCGTGATCACTGCCTGCTCCGCGCAGGTCGCCAGGGGCAGGCCCAGCCGCTGCCACAGCCGGATCACCCGCTCGGCCGTCTCCCGAGCCTCGGCGCTGCCGTCACCCGGACCGGTCGGGCCCGCAGGGCCGGGGCCGTCCACCCCGGCATCGGGGCCGGGCACGGCCGGTACCGCCCCCGTCAGCAGCCCCATCCCGGCCTCGGCCGCCTCGGCCACCCCGTCCTCCTCGCCCCGGCGCAGCTGGCTGAGGTCGAAGGCGAGCCCATCCGCTCCCGCGGCCCGGATGATTCCGAACGGAACGGCGGTGGCACAGCAGTGCACGACCGTGTAGGCCCGGGTGCTCGCGAGCACCTGGCTCAGCCGGTCCTGCACCGTGTCGGCCTCGGCCGCGGCGAGCCGCGACAGCCCGCTCGCGGTCGGCACCATGCCCGCGGTCACGGCCGGGAGGGCGGGCTCGTCGAACTGCACGACCAGGTGCGCTCCAGGCACCCGCTTCGCGACCTCGGCGACGTGGGCGGCCGCGCCCTCGGCCAGCGAGGTGGTCAGGTCCGCCACCGCGCCGGGGTCGGCCAGGGCCACGTTCATCGTCTTGGGCAGCTCCAGGGTGGCGGCGAGCGTCCACGGTCCGCAGAGCTGGATCTTGACCGGGCCCCGGAAGCCCTGGAGCACCTCCTCGAGCACGTCCAGGTCCGACGAGAGCATGGTGCGGGCCCGGGCCAGGTCGCGTCCCGGCCGTTCGGCCAGCCGCCAGCCGCGCGGGGACACCTCGGCCGGGATATCGACCAGCAGCGCGGCGGTCCGCCCGGTCAGGTCGGCCCCCGGGCCGCGGTCAGGAAGCTCGGGCAGGTACGGGAAACCGGGAAGCTCCCCCGTGACGACCCGCATCGCCTCGGCCGGATCGGTCCCCGGCATCGACCCGATCCCGGTCGCGCTGCCTGCCTCCCACGGAAACGGCAACCTGCCTGCCTTGGGCGCGTTATAGTCCTGCACATCCTGAGCTTAGGCCAGGCCGCCGTCACCGGCGGACCCGTCCGAGGCCAGGTTCAGCCGCGGGAAGACCACGCCTCCGGCCAGGAATCCTCGTTCACCGGATCCTTGTCCGCTGAGGCCCGCGGCTTGCGCACGCGGCGGACCGACCTGGAGTAGATCCAGTTAAGGCCGAACACGATGCCGGCACCGAAGAAGGTCACGAGTACGATCGCCAGGACCACCATGACACCGCCACCACCCCTCGTTGGCGAGTCTTAAATGCCTACGGTCACGGCAGCTCATCGGAGACACCTGGTTCGGCCACGTGATCTGGTCCTTCAGAACAAGCTGGCACATTCTGATGTAACCAAGGAGCCTGACGGCTAGGATGAATCGGGTTATCCGGGCCATCCCAACCTATTGGATCTGTACCGCATCTTCCGAGACCGGAAACGTGATACGTGCCCGATTTTCCGATTTCCGGGCGCCTCCGTCTTCCCGGCCGGGTCATCCCTGTGGCACCCGGACGTGATGACGCCCGCCGCCGACTGGCAGCGGGCGTCATCTCCCCCGAGTTGCGGCGTTACCGCCGGATCAGTTGCTCCGTGATCAAACGTGCCAGCTCCGCATCCACGTCGCGCTGCCCCACTCCCATGACGCGTCGCACCCCGCTGAGCAGCCGGTTGGGAGCCTTCCCGGTTAGGGTGAGCTTCTTGTCCTCGCGCCTGATCGCCCAGGCGGCCACGACCAGGACTGTGATGATGGCGCCCAGCACGAAGGCGGCTAGCGCGGCGATTGCTACGACATCGGCCATGACGGCCTCCAGCACTTCCGTCCCGCGGAGTTCCTCCCGCAGGTCTTGCTACCTCTGATCCAGGTCTGGCGAGGTGCTCGCCGGCCTGGGTACTCGTGGGTCACGGTGTCCCGTATGTCCACGATCTGGAGTTGTCGTACGGTACGTCCGGTTGAGCCTGGCTATCTGGCAGGTTCTATTGTGACCAAGTAGCTGGACAGGAGGGATAGATCCTATGTACCCTGTCGTCTGAGCCATCCCAACCTTTGGTACCTAAGCCAGTGTTACCGCGGTTGGATGGGACGTAAACCCAATATCGGTTAGATATTCCTGTCAGTTGGATGGCACGGATGATCCGGACAAGCCGGATCACTCGGCCCGCGGGCAGGAGGTAGCGAGGCGAGCCGATGGCGAACCCCATGTACCGGCAGATCGCCGAGGATCTGCGCGAGCAGGTCGAGTCCGGGCGACTCCAACCCGGCCAACAGCTGCCGACCGAACTCGAGCTACGCGAGCACTACGACGCGTCGCGCAACACGGTCCGTGACGCGATCAAGTCGCTCACCACCCTTGGGCTAGTTGAGACGCGCCCGGGCCAGGGCACCTTCGTCGTCCAGAAGATCGATCCCTTCGTCTACACCCTCACGGGCGATCCCTCAGGCCCCGGCGCCAGTGAAGGTGCCAGCTACCTGTCGGAAGTCGAAGAACGCAAAAGAAGGGCCTCCGTCAGTCCGCTCCAAGTCGAGATCCAAGAAGCCCATGCAGATATCGCCAGCGGGCTGTGGACATCTGAGGGTACCGAGGTCATCAGTCGGCACGAGCGGCGTTTCATTGACGGCACCCCCTGGTCGATGCAGACGTCGTTCTACCCGATGGAGTTCGCGGATCGAGGAGCGGAGCGGCTCAGGAGCGCCCGTAACATCGAGGAAGGAACCGTAAGATACCTGGCCGAAACCCTCCACATCCACCAGAAGGGTTATCGCGACTGGATCACAGTACGTGCCCCAAACGCCGCTGAAGCAGACTTCTTCAAGCTGCCTCCGGATGGCCGGGTCGCGATGTACGAAGTATTCAGGACCGTCTTCGACGGCAATGGTCAACCGATGCGGCTCACCGTCACCGTGTTCCCGACCGACCGGAACCAGTTCATCGTCGAAGTCGGGGAAGTACCAGAGCCCCGAGTATCGCCAAGCACGGAAGACCGCAAGTCTTAGCCTCACCCCGAGGCCGGTAAGCCACCCACGGAGGGACTCGCCTCCGGTCTCAACGACGACACCGGAACAGCTAGGACAATCGTGGATCTACTGAGTTCAGAACGCGCGCAGCCGACAGCCGCGGCAGCCGGCCCCCGGCCCGGTTGCGCCGTGCTCGAAGAGAGGCCGCCTTCCCGGGCGCCGTACGAATTCGGCGATTTGTCTGCCCGGGATCTTGCCCTGACGGCGCCTGGACGCTGGGGTCGAGGATGGCAGTGGCTAGCCGACTGCTTCGGGCTGACGGGGAACGATGACCCGAAGCAGTCGCCCTGGCGGGTGCTCGGCCACCCGCAGATGAAGCGGTATTTCCTCGGCAGTGTGGCCTCGGACTTCGGGAGCTGGATCCAGAACACGGCTCAGGTGCTCCTGGCGTACAAGCTGACCCACTCTGTCTTTGCGGTTGGCTTGGTCACCTGTGCGCAGTTCGCCAGCCCGCTTGTTCTCGGTCCGTGGGCGGGCGTGGCGGCCGACCGGTTCGGGAGTACGCGCACGCTCATTGGTACGCAGGCTCTATCGGCCTTGATTGCCGCAACGCTAGGGATCATGCAGTTCACCGGCTTGCTGACAGAGCCAGTTCTGATCGCCGGGGCAGTTGCCATCGGTCTCTGCTTCACCTTCGCCCTGCCCGCGCGGACCGTCACGGTGCGAAGGCTGGTCCCAGAGGACAAGATCAAGGCGGCCATGGCCATGGACTCGGTCTCGTACAACCTCGGGCGTGCGCTGGCGCCGGTGCTCAGCGTCGTTGTCATCGCCACTATCGGCTTCGGCTGGGCGTTCGAGATCAACGCCATCTCGTTCATCGTGTTTTCGATCGTGCTTCTCGGGCTGCCCAATCGGCCTGCCGAGTCGGCGCAGCAAAGCTCACCTGTCCTGAGCGGGTTCAAGATCGGGTTCCAGGTCGCCTGGAACAGGCGCAAGATCATGATCTTGCTGCTGATGGTGGCCTCGGTCACGGTCGCCGCAGATCCGATCCTCGTGCTCGGCCCGGCTCTGGCCAAGCATGTCTTCCACGCATCGGCTGACTGGTCGGCCTTGTTCATCGGGGCGCTGGGTGCGGGAAGCGTCGTGGGGTCCGTGCTACCCAGGCAGGGGAGACCTTCAATCCGGCGGGCCGCCGTGGTCGTCGGCCTGCTTGGGCTGGCCATGGTGATATTCGCTGCCGCGCCGCGGGTCTGGATCAGCGTAATTGCCGCGTTTATCGCCGGCGTTGCGTGCCTGGTGGCCAATTCGGCCACGCGCGCCCTGCTCATCGAGCACGCTGGCCGGCAATACGAGGTCAGCGTGATGGCGATGTGGGCGATCGCCTGGGCCGGCAGTAAGCCGATCGCCTCGCTCGTCGACGGGAGCCTAGCCGGCACGACGATCGGAGTACGCGGCGCCGGGATCGTGCTGGCCTTGCCGGCTCTGCTGCCTGCACTGGCCCTGCTCTGCTGGCCCGCAGTGAGCAAGCGCGGCGTCCGCCAGGCCGCCTACGGCCAGGCTCGCTGACGCGAGAAGGAGGACCGCGCAAGCCCCAGAGCACCAGGACCGATCCAGGCTCCGCCGGCGGAGTTCGCGAAACCTGTCAACTAACTGCCGAGATAGGTTTTGCTTCCCCCCGGCGCATATGACTGTCCGCTTGCGTACCGGAATCTGCCCAGATCATCGCGAGGCTCCCGGTTCTCCTGCCCCGGTGGCAAGCTTCATCGGTGCCCGTCCCGAAGCGAACAAAACGTCATGATCGCCGCGCAGCGATGATAATCGGACTGAGGCGAAACGATGGCGTTCTCGGTCTGGTCTTCGTCCCATGACCGGGCGTCACAACGAGGGAGGGTGCAATGGCCAAGCGCCACGGCCGGCCGTCTGTCCAGTATCGCTACGAGCACTACGACCCCAAGGCGTAGCGACGGCGCCCGCGCTGCCGAGCCCGGTGTCTTCGACGTAGCAGGGCTGCGATCCGGCCTCTCACCACGCCACAAGCCGATCGCGGGGCAAGCGCAAGGCATGCCCGCCTTGGCGGTGCAGGCCTCGCGACCCGGCGGTCCACAGCTGCCCGAGGTAACTACGCGGGATCACCGTAGCGGGCAGTCCGTCCGAACAGACGATCTGCGGTGATCTCGCGGACCTCCGCCCTGGTTGGGGCCGCTCACGCGTAGCGGAGTGTGCGCTGGCCATATCCCCACAGGACGAACTAGGTGATGCTGCCAGGATTCCGTTGGACAACGTTCGACTTGACGAGCCAGCTTCCAGGAAACTGGCAGCAGGAGATCGCCGCGGCGGCGATGGACGCCGATTTCCGCGACTTCCCGCGTACGCCGATCTTGTCTCGTGAATCGCCGGATATCCGCTACATTCCGCGGGGCCGGGTCCACGCAGTTGACGTACGGCGCAATCTGCCCTGGTTGCAGGAGTTCTATCGAAGCTGCTTTCTCGAACTAGCGCAGGCTACATGTGCTGAGCCCGTCAGGTCGGCCCTTGATGGCCGATACGGGATCGTCTTGAACGTTCAGCGCGGAACGGGGATGCGGTTCGAGTGCCATGTCGATTCTAATCCGCTGACCGGTCTTCTCTTCTGCACCGATCATCCGGTAGGCGCCGGCGGCGAGCTTGTCTTCGCGCATGACCCGGCCGCGGCGAACGTCGACGCCGTAGAGCGGGACTGCTCAGTCATCCGGCCGCATGCGGGGCATCTGATTTTCTTCGACGGACGGCGGTATCCGCATTACGCACGGCCGTTGGCGAACGAATCAGATATGCGAATCGTCGCCGTCATGAATTTCTACACCGAGTCCTGGCCAGAATCGACCCGCCCGGCGGAGCTTAATCATCATCTCTTCGGCCAGGGGTGACAGCTGGCTGCTCAGGGAATGCGGGCCAGCGCAGTCACGGCCGAGGTGCCGTTGACGGTGCCGCTGCCGAGGACGGCGTCGCCGTCGTACAGGACAGCGGCCTGGCCCTTGGCCACGCCGCTGGCCGGGCGGTGCAGGCGGATGCGGAGTGCGTCACCGTCCAGCCAGGCCGTGCAGGGGTGGACGTCGCCGTGAGCGCGCAGCTGCACCAGGCAGTCGCGAGGACTCCCCAGGGGCGGGCACCCGGTCCAGACCGGGCGCTCCCCGGTGATCTCGATGATGTCGAGCCCGTCGGCTGGTCCCACGGTGACCGTCCTGGTCACCGGCTCGATGTCGAGCACGTAGCGGGGCCGCCCGTCGGCGGCCGGCCTGCCCACGCGCAGGCCGCGGCGCTGGCCGACGGTGAAGGCGTAGGCGCCGTCGTGCTCGCCGAGGACGCCTCCCGACTCGTCAACGATCGGCCCCGGTGCCGGGCCGAGGCGCCGGGCCAGGAAGCCCCTGGTGTCGCCGTCGGCGATGAAGCACACGTCGTGGCTGTCGGGCTTGTCCGCCACCGCCAGCCCGCGCCGCGCCGCCTCAGCTCGTACCTGGTCCTTCGGCGTGTCGCCGAGCGGGAACATGGCGTGGCTGAGCTGGGCCGGGGTGAGCACGGCCAGCACGTAGGACTGATCCTTGGCCGGGTCCGCGGCCCGGTGCAGGATGCCGCTACGGATCCGCGCATAGTGGCCGGTGCACACCGCGTCGAAACCGAGCGCCAGCGCGCGGTCCAGGACGGCGGCGAACTTGATCTTCTCGTTGCAGCGCAGGCAGGGGTTCGGAGTGCGGCCCGCGGCGTACTCCGCGATGAAGTCCTCCACCACGTCGCGGTGGAAGCGCTCGGCCAGGTCCCAGACGTAGAACGGGATGTCGATCACGTCGGCGGCCCGCCGCGCGTCGCGCGCGTCCTCCAGCGTGCAGCAGCCGCGGGCGCCGGCCCGGTAGGACTTCGGGTTGGCCGACAGCGCCAGATGGACGCCGGTCACCTCGTGACCCGCGTCCACCGCCCGAGCCGCGGCCGTCGCGGAGTCCACCCCGCCCGACATGGCCGCGAGCACCTTCAGTCCGCTCATCGCCTCAGGCTACGCGCCGCCAGTCACCACAACCGCCTCTTGCTGCCGCGGACGTGGTCCCTCTGGAGTTGCTAGTCATTGGAATGAGACCTATCTTACCAACAAGAAGGATTAGCTGATGTCCGTGAGGAAGTGAATTGTCATGGCTGGTCCTCTGTACAGGCAGATTGCCGATGACCTCCGTCGCAGGATCGAATCAGGTGAGCTAGGCCAGCGGACGCAGCTCCCTACCGAAGATCAACTCATGGAGTCCTACCGCGCATCCCGTAACACCGTCCGCAATGCTCTCAAAGAGCTGACTACACGCGGGCTCGTGTACACACTGCACGGCAAGGGAACGTTTGTCTCTGAGCTAGTCAGACCAATCCGCACAACCCTGACCATCGACCCGAAGGCGGGCAAAGGGGGCGGCGAAGTACTCATCTACACTGCGGAAATCGCGGCAAGCGGCAGGTTGCTGAGCGTGGTAGGACCGGTCGTAGAGGTCAGCAGAGCAAGTCCAGTAGTTGCCTACTCCCTAAGGATCTCAGAAGGCACAGACGTCATCATCCGGCACGAAAAGAGATACGTGGACGGTCTGCCCTGGTCAATGCAAACGTCGTTCTACCCCAGGAGCCTGTCAGATCGAGCTGGCCGGTTGCTGGATACGGGAAATATTGAGGAGGGGACTGTTGCTTACCTGGCGGAATTTGGTATCAAGCAGGTCGGATACCATGACGAGATCGGATGGCGATCGCCAAACGAAGGCGAGACTGCATATTTCGACCTTCCTGCAGACGGACATATCCAAATAGCCGAGATCCGTCGCATCACTTTTGACCAAAGCAAGAATCGAGTTCGGTTCACTGTCACCGTCTATAGAGCAGACAGGAACCGATTCGTTATCAATGTCGGAGATGTCCCAGTCGCGGACATGTATGAAGAAATGGCGTAGAGGTTCAACAGTCGATAGTGCCTCCTCGGCCTGATCGTTAATATGATGGCTTGGGTAGCAATAGGAGGAGTGTCGCGGTAAGCGCCACGATGACCTTCTGCTCGGTATCGTCACCAACATTACGACCGCTGGGCGTGTATTAACCACCTCGCTGCATCAGTTGCTGATGCTGGACACCACGCGCCGGGTTCGGTATTTTTGCGCCTGCTCTCTTCTCTTGTTGAGAGTCCCGCGCCCACAGGTACTCCATCCCCATCATTAGAGTCATTCCAATGTCTCAGTTAATTCTCTTGTTTCCCCTTATTCCCTTTTTTCTCCGCGCTTGACACCTCGACACAGGAACTGGTACCAAGAGTTGGTAGGGCCAGCGTGACGGTAAGAATCCTCCAATATCGAGGCCACGTTGAACCTGGCCGTTATGACCCAGTATGAGGAGGCGGTCATGCACGTTCGGCCTTACCACCTCGCAAGAAGACGGACTACGTATGTGCACACGGGTGCGGCGCCTCTTGATACCTCCTTCGGCGTAGTTTGCGTGATCTCAGCAGGGCGACAGCCGGGCCGGCCGACATGGTAGCAGTCACGCCGATCCGACCACGTACCAGGCACCCCACCAGCATCCCTCCCACAAACGGCGACATATCGCTCCGGAATAGAAAATGGCTACGGCGGGGAGCTTCACTCCCGGTGCACCGGAGCATTCTAGCGGTGGATATCGAAGGCTCCACGCAGCGGACCAACCCGGTCAAAGAGGAACTGCGTAAGCAGGTCTACCGGGTCGTAGTGCGAGCGCTCGGCATGGCCGGGGTCAACAACGGGTATTACGACCCGTTGATCGATCGCGGAGATGGAGTACTGATCCTGCTGCGTCCCGTGGACGAATTTCCTAAGCCGCTCCTTCTCAGCCATGTGATGCCCGCTCTGGTTAAGCTACTTATCGCGCACAACAGCGGCATTTCATCGGCCGATCAGGCGCGCATTCTCCGCCTGCGAATGGTCATTCATGCCGGGGAAGTGCACTATGATGAAAAGGGGCCCTTCGGCGACGACCTCGACTTGGCATTGCGGCTGCTGGATGCGCCACGGTTCAAGGCGCACCTCAAGAACGGGGCCGGCCCGCTGGCCGTGGTGGCCTCTGATTACATTTACCAGTCGATCATCCGTCACGGCTACGACAACATCAACGGCGAGGAATTCCTCCCGCTCGTGACCGTAACCGTCGGTTCTCTACGCAAAAGGGGCTGGGTATATCTGCCTCCCGCGGGCAGGCTCTCGGTGGCAGCACAGTCCCGGCTCCAGCCGGGTATGGCGGCAGCCATTTGCCAGTCGTGATGATTCACGCTGATGCCAGGTGAGCTGCCCATGCCGAGGCCCCAGGTACTGCGCGGTCAGCGGGCGGCGGCGCGGCGGGCGCGGTCCACCACCTCGCCGATGACGGCGGCCAGGGCATCCACGTCCTCCTGGGTGGATGTATGGCCGAGCGAGAAGCGCAGGGAGCCGCGGGCGCGCGAGTCGTCGGCGCCCATGGCGAGCAGCACGTGGCTGGGCTCGGCCACGCCGGCGGTGCACGCCGAGCCGGTGGAGCACGCGATTCCGTTCGCGTCGAGCAGCATGAGCAGGGCGTCGCCCTCGCAGCCGGGGAAGGAGAAGTGCGCGTTTCCCGGCAGCCTGCGTTCGCCCGGCGGCGGCCCGTTGAGCACGGCATCGGGCACCACCGCGAGCACCTGCCGGACCAGGTCATCCCGCAGCGCGGTCACTCGCTTCGCCTCGTCCTCCAGGTTCTGCGCGCAGACGGCGGCGGCGACCGCGAACGCCCTGATCGCGGGCGTATCGAGCGTGCCGGAGCGGATGTCCCGCTCCTGGCCGCCGCCGTGCAGCACCGGGACGGGCTCGGTGCCGCGGGCCAGGATCAGCGCCCCGACGCCCACCGGGCCGCCCAGCTTGTGGCCGGTGATGGTGAGCGCGTCCGCGCCGCTGGCCGTGAAGTCGACCGGCAGCTGCGCGGCGGCCTGCACCGCGTCGGTGTGGAACGGTATGCCGTACTCGTGCGTCACGGCCGCGAGCTCGCTGACCGGCTGGATCGTCCCGACTTCGTTGTTCGCCCACATCACGCTGACCACGGCCACCTGCCCGGCTGCCCGGGAGATCGCGGCGCGCAGCGCCTCGGGACGCACTCCGCCGTCGGTGTCCACGCCGAGCCAGACCGCCTCGGCCCCCTGGGCTTCCTCCAGCCAGCGGACCGCGTCGAGCACCGCGTGATGCTCGACCGCGGTGGTCAGCACCCGCCGGCGCGAGCCGTCCGGTCGGTCCCGGCGCGCCCAGTACAGGCCCTTGACGGCGAGGTTGTCCGCCTCGGTCCCGCCGCTGGTGAAGACCACCTCGCTCGGCCGGGCGCCGAACACCTCGGCGAGCTGCTCCCTGGATTCCTCCACTACCCGGCGGGCGCGCCTGCCCGCGGTGTGCAGCGATGACGGATTGCCGAGCCGGGCGAGCTCATCGGTCATCGCGGCGATCGCCTCGGGCCGCATCGGCGTGGTCGCCGCGTGATCCAGGTAGACGGATCTGCTGCTCTGCGAACTCATGACGGCGTACAGCCTAACCGGGACCGCGATACAGACGTAACGGGTGAACTGCGCGTTCGCTCAGAGCTGCCGGCGCTGGCCGATCTCGCCGAGAAGCTGCGGAACCACCTTGAACAGGTCGCCGACCACCCCGAAGTCGGCCAGCTCGAAGATCGGCGCCTCCGGGTCCTTGTTGATCGCGACGATCGTCTTGGAGGTCTGCATGCCGGCCCGGTGCTGGATCGCGCCCGAGATACCGATCGCCATGTACAGCTGCGGCGAGACGGTCTTGCCGGTCTGGCCGACCTGGAACTGGTGCGGGTACCAGCCGGCGTCGGTCACCGCGCGCGACG
>Ga0187766_10002075_pt1 | contig 11834 bp, 12 predicted proteins | sample 0216_QUI02_MP05__4_FD_132971 | JGI IMG/M metagenome (GOLD analysis project Ga0187766, IMG submission 132971) | Tropical peat soil microbial communities from peatlands in Department of Meta, Colombia - 0216_QUI02_MP05_20_MG | ecosystem: Environmental > Terrestrial > Soil > Wetlands > Peat ... | reverse complement strand
ATCCAGAATACCGCGCATCATCTGCGCCGAGATCGTCATGCGCCCAGGGCGGCTACGGAGGATGGATGCCATGGGAGCCAAAAGCACCGGTGAGCGTTTGACGGCGAGCCCCGGATCACCGAGACGAAAGCCATTGACCCAGGCGATCTCAGGATAGAGCCGCAGTACCTGCCGCAAAGCCAGTCCGATGCCGATCAGGAGCACCAGAATGATCAGGCCGTTCAGGGCCGGGTTCGCCATGAACGCGATCTCGATTTGTTTGTGCAACACACCGACAATCGCGCCCACGAGCACCACAAACACCAGCATGCGGACGAGGAAGATGCGCGGCGAAGTCAGTTTGAGCGGATCGAGTTCTCGTGCCATGAGCACAAAGTCAAAGAGCGCATTTAGATGTGCTCACGAATATGGCACAGATCGGCGATAAATAAAAACCAGGGCGGTCAAAGCGGAGATCGTAAAATCGTCTGTTGCCGCGCGTGATCGCCTTACCCCTGCCAAGATCAACTGTTTGGGCAACCAAGCTTTGACGCGTTGATGTTGCGCGGTGTGCTCCATCCCCGGCGTCAGAGGCGAATGGCAACCCATGCAGGTAGCACCGCAATTGCTGCGGGAAGATTTCGACCGGCGGACCAGCGCGCTGCGAAGCAATTTCGCGCAGATCTATTCGATCACCGGATTTATTCTCTCGGCGATGCGGCTGTCGCGCAGCTGGGAGGACCGCTACTGGCGGGCCGCAGCGTGTTGCGGACTTAAACTCCAACTTCGCGCAAAGCCGGTTGAATGCCGACAGAGAGCATCGCGAAGGTTGTGAGGCATTGGTTGCGCGATCATGTCGCAGAGATGCGAATATCTGCAATGCAATTTCCTCAATGCGATCTGCGGACCGTCTCATCAACCGAGAGGTGACCACCTCCGCGGGCAATGCATTGCGCGAACATGAGATTTCTTTCTGCGCTTGGTGCGAGCGCAGGCATAAGGGACACAGGAAAAAAGGTCGACGCAAAATATTCCCGGAACAGGGCCGATTCGATTGAAAAAAATGTGACTGAGAGACGAGAAAATTTCTTTGTTCGGCGCGGAATCTCGCCTAGGTACCCCGGGCACGCGAGGGGGCAGTTAAATGAAATTCACGCGCTGGCAAATATTCAAAGCATCGACGGTCGTCGCGGTCATAGGCGTTGCTTCGCTCGCCTTGATTTATTTTATTCCTGCGCCGCCCTCGAAGGTCGTTATGGCCACGGCCTTTAAAGGTGCTTCCTTCGAATATTACGGCCGTCAATACCGAGAAATATTTGCGCGGTCTCACGTCGAATTAGACCTGCGCGAAACGGCCGGGGCGGTCGAAAACCTCAAGCTGCTGCAGGATCCAAATGCGGGCGTGCAGATTGCCTTTGTTACTGGAGGTCTTTCGGACTCAAAACATGCGCCCGGAGTGCTGTCGTTAGGAACCGTTTACGATCAACCCTTTTGGATCTTCTATCCCGCGAACCAGCAACTTGATCAGCTGTCGCAGCTCAAAGGCAAACGAATTGCCGTGGGGCCGGAAGGAAGCGCCACGCGGCACATGGCCGAGCAAGTCTTGGGCAAGGGCGGAGTAAATTCCGAAACGGCTAGCTTGTTGCCTTTTGCAGGCGAAGCTGCAGACCAGGCGTTGAAAGACGGTCAAGTCGATGCCGTGTGGATCATCGGCGTGCCGGAGGCGACTGCTGTCCAGTCATTCCTACGAAATTCCAGCGTCCGGCCACTGAATTTCCCAATGTCAGAGGCGTTTACACGCATTTTTCCCGATCTTACCCGAATGACGTTGCCTCAGGGCACGATCGATATTGAGCGGGTGATTCCGTCCAGTGATGTGCAGCTTATTGGGACGAAATCTAAGGTTTTGATCCGCAGCGATCTTCACCCAGAAATTGTTCAGCTGCTGTTGCAAACCATGAAGGAGGTGCACAGCGGAGCAGACCTTTTTCATCGCAATAGTGAATATCCGAATGGCTCCGATTCAGAATATACGGTTGCCCCTACCGCGCTCGATTTTTACAAGAACGGTCCTTCGTTGATGCAAAGGCATTTGCCACTGTGGGTATCGATTCATGTGCAAAGAGCGATCGCGCTGCTGCTCACGGGCATAGCGATCGGCTTGCCGTTGCTGCATTTCTTGCCCCAGAGCTACAACTGGATGATACGGCGGCGTCTGTTCTATTGGTACGCCGAACTCAGAGCGCTGGAGGCCTCGTTTGAATCGGTCACAAGCCACAAACAGTTGATCGACAAACAGGCCGAGATTGAACGCATCGAGGGCGACCTCAGCAAAATTCATTTTCCGCTTACTTTCTCGGATCAGGTGTATAACTTGCGCCATCACATCGACTTGGTCCGGCGAAAGATTGCGTCTCGTCTAGGCGCGTTTGTACGGGTAGCCGCTTGAGCAAAACGTAGTGGCCGCTTTTCGGCCCGGACGTGGCGAATACGGCCAATGAATCATCACAAGGGACATATGATGCATATGACCTATCAATCGATGATGGCCTTTGCCGAATCCTGGATTGCTGCCTGGAATCGCCGCGACGTGGAAGCTGTGCTAGCGCATTACTCCGAGGAAGCTCAGTTTGTCAGCCCCATGGCCCGGAATTTGGTCGGTCGTCCGGCACTTCGAAACAAGCACGAGCTTGAACACTACTGGCGCACCGCTCTCGCACGCATCTCGACGCTAGAGTTCAAGCTCGATCATGCCGCATGGGATGAAAAGCGCCTTGAGCTGAACGTCGTTTACGAAACCAACCTGAACGGTGAGCGCAAACGCGCTTGCGAAATTATGCAGTTTGATGCCGCAGGACGACAGGTCAGAGGCGAGGCCCTGTACGGCGCGATCATCTGAAAGAAGCGTGCTGCTGAGCCAAGGCTTGTGACGTCGTCGTCCGAGTCTTTTGCGCAAACAGCTTTTCGGTCACGAGCAAGGCAACGTTCGGAACCAATATCCATCCCATCCCCGCCGCCACGCGCAACCATAGCCATATCCGAAGAGCGAGTAATCGTAGGAATAGGACTCCGACACCGGAGCAACGACTACGGAGCGGGCACGGTGGTGGACCGAGCGTGTTTTTGTGGCTGATGTTTGTGGGTGGTGAGAGCGAGTTGCCGTATGCGGTAAGCGTCCGCCTATCGGCGACGTAACCACATATCCGGGAGCGGCGCTTGGTGCCGTAGGCGTGATGGGCCTGTAACTCGGTTGAGGCACAGTAGAGGGACTGGACGGATTAAAAACGGGCGGTGGCAGCGGCGTGGGCGGAGGCACATATCCCGGTTGTGCATATAGATTTTCGATGAAGACGCAGGCAGCAAACACGACTGCGCATCCCGGCACCGAAATCTGCCTCGGTATTGCCCGCTCAAATCTCCTCGTAGGCATTTGCGGTCTCCTTTGAGGGCGCTGTTCTGCTGGCCACTAATTGATCACATCGTTGCCACCTTGTCTTTTGCGAAACCGCGCCGATTTGCTGCAGTACCGCCGACCACCCCTTGCGCCCCTCAGCGCTCTTGCGCAGGAGGCGGCGGAACCTGCCAGGGAAGCCTGTCGATGTTCTCAAGCGGCGTCATTTGATTCGACAAGAAAACGACGGCTCGCAATCCGTCGGTATAATAAGGATCGCCGGTGAGGTTTGCGCGCGGCGCTGACGCCGGAGCGGCGCCCACGCCGTCGACGTAGCCGTAGCGCTCGACGAATCCCGACATCAACAGGTCCTGCAGAAGAAATGCGCGATCAAAATCGACATCAGGTCCGATTTTGTGCGTTGTCAGGTTCCACGTTTGTGCGGTTAGGCGAACGCCGATGTCCCGGCTGACCTGTCCGATCCATATTCTCCGCCCGTCGAATGTGTAGGGCGTCAGCCAAAACCGCGCGTGGACGCGTTCATTGATCGTTGAGCGCGGCTTCTGCAAAACGACATCTTCGCGACGGCCAAACATATACAGCGGACTGACTGGCAAGGTTAGAAACGCCTCTCGAAACAAGAAGGCGCGCGCTGTCTCGATAGCACTTGCCACATCAAGCGTTCGGGCCAGATGCCAGCCGCGGGCAATAAAAGGAACAATCGGATCCCGCTTGCTCTGTATAATGACAATATTGAGCGGGTCGCCGTTGCGTGAAGCGTCAGCATTGGTTGTGCAGCAGCGCTGTCCGGCAAGTGTCGCTTTTAAGGAATCAAGTTCGAGATCTTCGATCTTTCGTCCCGGATAGAGCCGGTCGGCGCTGATGCCGGTTCCGACGAATGGAGGCCCCGGCACCGGGAGCGCAAAATCGAACGTTTCCCGACGATTTTTCCCGGTGATCAAGATGTGAGCGTACTTGACCCCCGCATCCAGCTCACCATACACGAAGCCGGTTGTGGTCGAATGCGGCGGCAGAATTCCTGCGATTTGGCGCCCGAGAAAGAACGCGTCGCGCGTCCGATTGGTAGCGAAGGAGAAAACGCCATGGAATCTATAGGAAACTTCATAGGGTGAGTAATAGTCCGCATCCATTGAGATCGGAAGAAACACGAGCTGATCCTCGGTTTCGTTGACAATCGACAGCCAGACCGGCTGGATGTTGTGTCCTGCGAGATCCTCTCCGAAACTTTGCCGGCTTTCGCGCGCGCCAAGGGCGCTGGCGCTTACGGTTATTCCAGGGACCGATTTTCGCTGCGCGCGCGTGATGAAGCTTGCGTCGGCACTCGGGTCCGGATTGAACCGCAGCGAGCGAAGGAAATTTGCTGCCGCGGCGGCGACGCAAACGACAAGTACCGCAGCAAAGAACTTACGCAGCCGCTGGCTCTTCATTTTTTATTGCACCGGAAACCACTCGGTCATTGGACGGATTTTGCGCCGGCATTATCGAAAAATATGTAGATGCTCATCACCAGCACCCAGAACGGAAAAACCACAAAGCTCCAGCTCAGATAGTAGCTTCCGCATAGCAGCAGCAGCGCCAGCAAGTAGCCTAGAATCGCGATCCAGCGCGGCGCAAATCCGGTATAAATCGCGATTGTCGACGTGGTCACCATGAATACACCGGCCATTTTGATCGTGTAGACGTTCATCATGCTGTACGCTGCGGCCCGGGCAAAATGGAACGTCGCCGATTCGATCAGTTGGGCCGGCGCCGTTTCAAAGGAAATAATCAGCGCACCCGCCACAGCGGCAGCCGCAAACAGCATTCCCAGAAACAGCAAGCCGCTGCCGAAGAACACAGTTGCGAAAAATTTGTCTTCGCTCGTACCCAAGCGATCACGCAGCACGCCGATGAACCACAAGAATGCAATTCCCGCGAACGGAACGAGATTGATCGCGAGCGCGACCGTATTCGAAGCCGAATTGAGCCATGCTCCCGGCTCTCGCGGATCGTCGGGCACCGAAATCCTTAACAACCACAAGACCACAAGCAGAAGCACCGAAAACAATATGCCGGCAATCGCCGCGGCCCTGGGGGTTTTCAGGTTCGCTCGCGTGAGGGTGCGTTGCTCGCTCATTCATCCGTGCCGCATTACGGCCCTGGCTGGCACATTTCAAAGGGAGTGTTTGAATTCTTAGCGGTAGCGGCTAATTCGAAGTTTGACATGGATCAAGGATTGCTGGACGCCGTCGAGCATCTTTGGAATATCTGGAGGGATGGATGAGCTGGAACCGAATTCATCGTTTCAGATATTCCGTGCGATCATCGCTGTGGATCATTCCGTTAATTGCCATTCCATTGGCCATGATCGCGACGCGGGTTGCCCACTGGCTGGATCCACGCTTGCAATGGACGTTTTTGGGTTTCGGAGTTAAGGGCGCCGAAGCGCTGCTGCAAGCGACCGTTACCGCAACCTTGTCTTTTCTCGCCTTCACATTTGCTTCTTTATTGGTGGCTCTCCAGGTCGCGAGCGGGCAGCTGACACCCAGAATTATTGCGACGATACTCCTGAGCAATAATATCGTTCGTTACACGGTTGGGCTGTTCATCTTCACATTGCTATTTGCGATCGGCGCTCAGAATCGGATCGAAACGACGGTCTATCAGCTGCCGTTGTTTGTCGCGGCCGTGCTCGCTTCATTGTGCTTTGCCGCCTTTCTGTTCCTGATCGACTATGCCTCGCGATTGTTGCGGCCAATTTCGATCCTGACACGAGTCGCGAAGGACGGGCTCAGCGTGATCGAAAACGTTTATCCCTATCCCAGTCGCGGTCCGGATGCGCCATCGACAAAGCTGCAAAAGCTCAATCCGCCGGATCGGATTATCCACCATCGCGGTAGCTCCGGCATAGTTCTTGCGGTCAATCTGAAGGCCCTAATGGCCGCCGCGGAGAGCAACGACGGCGTGATCGAACTCGCGCCCCAAGTCGGCGATTTTGTTGCGGTCGATGAACCGCTGTTCAAGCTCTACGGGGGCGCGCGCGTTATCGATGAAGAGCTGCTGCGTGACGCGACTGCATTCGGCTCCGAGCGGACTATGGAGCAAGATCCGACCTTCGCGTTCCGGATCGCGGTCGACATAGCGCTCAAGGCACTATCGCCTGCGATCAATGATCCAACCACCGCCGTGCTCGCAATCGACCAGCTCCACCGCATGCTGCGGTCCGTCGGCCGACGCAATCTTCGCACCGATGAAATCCTGGATGCTTCGGGACAACTGCGCGTGATATCTCGGACGCCAAATTGGGACGATTTCGTCAATCTGGCCTTCAGCGAGATCAGGGCTTGCGGGGCAAGTAATCTTCAGATCATTCGCCGTTTGCGCGCGATGATTGAAAACCTCAAAGAGACCTTGCCAAATCATCGTCACGACGAGCTCCAACGTCAACTCGCTCTGCTCGATAGCGAAGCCAAGAGACTATTCCGCTATCCGGAAGAACTGGCGCTCGCCGGCATTGCCGATTCCCAAGGGTTGGGCGGGCATTCCAGCAAGTACCACTCTGGAGAATAAAAGCGACCGAATCCAAGGTGTCTGACCGCTTTGGGACCGGATTAGCTCGCCCAAACAAGCCTCGCATCGATTCGAAAAGCCGATTATGTTGTGCGCAGCTGGGTTGTGGAAAAATGTCTGAGAAAAGCCGTGGTCCGAAACGAGCGCGCCGTAGATGGGTCGCGTCGTTAACGATCGCTGTCGTCGCTCTTGGCGCGATTCTTCCCCGGCCCGCTAGCAGCGGCTCCAAAGACGACAGAACTGGCACGGTTTCGAAAGCCGAACCTCCTATCAAGCAAGATGGAACGCCAGCGCATCCCTATGCGGATGCCAGCCAATGCCCGTCAAATACTGACCTGATTATTTGGCCGAGCGGGCGCTCGGTCCCAAAACTTCCTCCCAGCATATCGGTTTGTTTCGTCGGCAATCAATCGTTCAAGGATGGCGATTCGGGCGTGCAAGTGCGCCAGCGCTAGCGGCTCTTGGCGGGAGGGTAAATGCTCGTCAATGCGCCGAATTTTGACTTCGATCAAGCACGCCGGCGACACCGGAATAAACCGGAATACCAACGAATACAAAGAGTTACCGCCTGCTAAGGCGCGGCTAATGCCCGATGAAAAACGCTGTTCCGTGATGCCTGTCACAGAAGGCCCGGTCCCGGCTCTGCGATGCCACGTGCGTTAAGGAGAGAGCGAGCGTCATGAAAATGATCTTCGCGGTTATGGTTCTTGCCTTCGCTTTCGCGACCGGCATGGCCGTAACCACGATCATCGCGCAGACCGTGTCATGAGAGACCTATTGATGCTTTTAGGTCGGAGCTTTGCGCTATTCGCCGGCGGATCGGCGGTCATTTTTCAATATCCGGCCTTGAGCCGCGGTGCTGTGGTCGTCGAAGCGCAAAAGCGCGAGGGAGGATTTTCGGAATGGTGAGGTATGTCGCGTTTGTTGTTCTCGGTTGTGCGTTCGTGACGAGTCTGTGGGCGACGGTGCAGACCCATCGGCTTTACCAACAGACAGCAACGGCAATGGTCGCCAGGGGCGCGGTCCACTAGCGCGCTGCGCGCGGGCGATTGTTAGATCGGGCGCACTTTTTGTTGCTGCTCGGCGGGTCGCGCGGCCGTTTTGACCCGGTTTTGTCCATGCCCCAGTCCGTGGCCGGGTGTGGTTAATCGGCTGACGGCGGGCATATACAGACGGGAAGCGTCGCTCAATGCATCAGCGTATGCACGCCGTAGGCCACAAAACTCGAAAATGCCAGCACCAGTGGTGCTGCACAGCAAAATGCAAGAACGACCTGGGCGGTAATACGGAGCAACGGTCGCTGGTTGGCGACACTGTTTAAATAACTCATCTGACGCTCCCAATTTTTTTATTGGGCTACGCGAGGCGGGTAAGGCCTCTACGCGCTTTATTATTTTTGGCACACCGGTACCCTTCCGTCTGTGACCGATATCACAGCAAATCGATCCCATTGGCTGACTTGACAACAATTTTGCGGGCATTGCCCTTTGGTCACAGACAATACGTCGATCGGGCGGTAGTGCGATGCCGGGCCGGGCCCGAGGGCGGACCAACTGCCGACAAAGCGGCCCCGGAACAAACCGAGGAGCGGCTCGGTTTCCCTTTGGGAAGCATTCGAGCCAAAGCAGCAATCCGGCGGTCTGCCCGGCGCGAGGCTGCGCCGGGTTTTATTCGTGCTGGAGCGGCGCACGCAAGCGTCCGATATGAACAAATTCGCAATCATCGCGGCACTCCTCGTTGCGGCATCGCCCGCTGCCGCGCAATCGGTGACGTCGAACGGTCAAGCGCAATCGTCGACTCAAGGCGGCGCAACGGGATCGATGCAAGCGCCGATAACTGGCGTATTCTGCATTGAGGAAATGACGGCGAACTTCTGCAACGTCGTCACTGGCCCAAACACCGGCGGCTATGGCGCAAGAAGCGGTTCCGTATCGACGAGCGGCCCGAGCGGCGGCACACCGTCGATCCCGCCATGCCCGGCAGAGCCGCCATTCAATGAATTATGCAACTAGTCGAAAGCGGCCAAGCCGGCGCCGAATGCCGAGTGCGCTAAGCCGGTATCACCGATGTGCCTTCTTGCGGCCTCGCCTGCCGCTTTTATTTAGCGTGACAACAAGCTGCAATTCGGGAGAGCTCGCGGTTCAGCGCGAGCGTCATCGCCATGTCCATTCGCCCCATTAAACGTATCCTGCAGTCCAAGCCGACGATCGAAGGCGCCGGCGTGAAGTTGCGGCGCGCTTTCGGTTTTGGCGATACTCAGGAGACCGATCCTTTCCTGCTGCTTGATGATTTCCGCAACGACCGGCCGCAGGACTATCTCGCCGGTTTCCCCTGGCATCCGCATCGCGGTATCGAGACCATCACCTATGTGCTCTCCGGCACGGTCGAGCATGGCGACAGCCTCGGCAACCGCGGCACGCTCGGCGCTGGCGACGTACAATGGATGACCGCAGGCCGCGGCATCATGCATCAGGAAATGCCGCAAGGCGACGGGCGGGGCCGTATGCACGGCTTTCAGCTCTGGGCCAACCTGCCGTCGTCACTGAAGATGACGGCGCCGCGCTATCAGGACATCAGATCGGGTGAGATTCCCGAAGTGGTCGACGACGACGGCACACGCGTGCGCGTAGTCTGCGGCGAGTTCTGGGGCAAAAAGGGCCCGGTCGATGGCGTCGCCGCCGATCCGCGCTACCTCGACATCGCGGTACCTGCCGGCAAGCGTAAAAAACTGAAAGTCGAAACTGAGCGCCATGCCTTCGCTTACATCTTCGAGGGCGATGGTCGTTTTGCGTCTGCATCGCGACCCTTTGGTGTCCTCACCGAGAAGCAGGTTGACGGCGAGGAGTTGCTCATGCGCGAGCCGGTGGGCGACCGCTCGCTGGTGCTGTTCGACTCCGGCGACGAGGTCGAAGTCCAGGCCGGCGAGCACGGCATCCGCTTCTTGCTGGTGTCCGGCAAGCCGATCGAGGAGCCGGTCGCCTGGTACGGGCCGATCGTGATGAATACGCGCGCGCAGCTCGAGCAGGCGGTCGCCGAACTGCGCAACAGCACGTTTATCAGGAGCTGATTTTCTCCCGCACCGCCGCGGGTGGAGCGTGCTCGTCCTGGGCGCGCTGAAGCAAGGGCTTGCGCACGCGCGTCAAGTTATAAGCGCTGTTGACCAGGGCCATGTGGGAAAAGGCTTGCGGAAAGTTGCCGACCAGGCGTTTGGAACTCGAATCGTATTCCTCACTGAGTAGGCCGACTTCGTTGCAAAGCCCGACGAGCCGACGGAACAGATTTTCAGCTTCTTCGAAACGGTCCTGCAAAATATAGACATCGACTAGCCAAAAGCTGCAAGCAAGGAACGCTCCCTCACCGGGCGGCAATGCGTCTTTTACTTCCTCGGTGCTGTAACGGATGACCAGACCGTCACGGAGGAGCGTTCGTTCGATCGCGGCGATGGTAGCGGCTATGCGCGGATCGCTTACCGGCAGGAAGCCGACGCACGGTAGCATCAGCAGGCTGGCGTCGAGCTGGTCGGAACCATAGGCCTGCACGAATGTGCCGAGCTTGCTGTTATAAGCGTGCGTGCATACGTCGTCGCAAATCTCGTCGCGCAATCTTCGCCACTCCTCGAGCGGCCCCTCAAGGCCGAAATTTTCCGCGCTCTTGATGGAGCGGTCGAAGGCAACCCAGGCCATGACCTTGGAATAGGTGAAATGCTGCGCCGGGCCGCGCATTTCCCAGATGCCCTGATCCGGCTCACGCCAGATCCGCGTCAGATATTCGAGAAACTTGATTTGCGCGTCCCATCCCGAATCGTTGGTGGTCAACCCGCCGCGCCGCGCCTGATGGTGCACGTCCATGATCTCGCCGAACATATCGAGCTGCAGCTGGGTGTGCGCGGCGTTGCCGATGCGCACCGGCGATGACTTCTCGTAGCCTGGCAGCCAATCCGCAACCCATTCGCTGAGCCGTCGCTCGCCGGCAATGCCGTACATAATCTGCAGCTGGTCGGGACTCCCGGCCACCGCGCGCAACAGCCATTCGCGCCAGGCCTCTGCCTCTTCGTAGTAACCGGCATGCATGGCGCCAAGGAGGGTGAGCGTAGCGTCGCGCAGCCAGCAATAGCGGTAGTCCCAGTTGCGCTCGCCGCCGATCTCTTCCGGCAGCGAGGTGGTCGGCGCAGCGACGATGCCGCCGGTCGGCGCATAGGTGAGCGCCTTGAGCGTGATCATTGAGCGACGCACTGCCTCGGTCCACTCGCCGGCGGTGCGGCATTTCGCCGTCCAATCCTTCCAGAATTTCTCGGTGGCCTCCAACGAGGCGGTTGGATCGCGCGCGGGCGGGACGGGCCGGTGCGAGCGCGCGTAGCTCAAGACCAGCGGTATGGTTTCCCCACGCATGACGGTAAATTCGCCGACCGTGGTCATGTTCTTGCCTTTGAGATGCACGGGCGTACGCAGCAGCACCATGTCGGGACCGGCGATCGCACGCAGCACGCCGCTTTCCAGGCGCGTCACCCACGGCACGACCGCGCCATAGCCGAACCGCAAGATGAGTTCGGTATGCATTCTCACGCGGCCGCGCGTCCCGTGAACGAGGCGCACGACCTCGGAACGGTCGCCGTGGAAAGGCATGAAATCAACCAGGACTACGGCACCGTCAGCCGTCTCGAAGCACGTTTCAAGGATGAGCGTATTGGGCCGATACTGGCGCGTGATGCGGGCTTTGTCGTGCGGCGCCACCAGCCAGCGGCCGTGATCGCGGCTGCCGAGCAACGCTGCGAAGCACGCTTCCGAATCGAAACGCGGCCAGCACAGCCAGTCGATCGAACCATTCCGCGAGACGAGCGCGGCGCTTCGGCAATCGCCGATTAATGCATAGTCTTCGATTGGCATGGACATTTTTT
>Ga0187766_10002074_pt1 | contig 11836 bp, 13 predicted proteins | sample 0216_QUI02_MP05__4_FD_132971 | JGI IMG/M metagenome (GOLD analysis project Ga0187766, IMG submission 132971) | Tropical peat soil microbial communities from peatlands in Department of Meta, Colombia - 0216_QUI02_MP05_20_MG | ecosystem: Environmental > Terrestrial > Soil > Wetlands > Peat ... | reverse complement strand
GCATCATCGTGTCGGCCTGGAACGTCGGCGACATCCCGCAGATGGCGTTGCCGCCGTGTCATCTGCTGTTCCAGTTCTACGTCGCCGCAGGCAGGCTGAGCTGCCAGCTCTACCAGCGCAGCGCCGACCTGTTCCTTGGGGTGCCGTTCAACATCGCCAGCTACGCGTTGCTCACGCACATGATGGCCGCGCAGGCCGGACTCGACGTGGGCGAGTTCATCTGGACGGGCGGTGACTGCCACATCTACGACAACCACGTCGAGCAGGTCAAGCTCCAGCTCAGCCGCGAACCGCGGCCATATCCGGAACTCGTTCTGGCGCACCGCAATTCGATCTTCGACTACACCTACGAGGACATCGTCATCTTGAACTACGATCCGCATCCGGCGATCAAAGCCCCCGTCGCTGTATGACGGTGGTGAGCCTCATCTGGGCTCAGTCGACGTGGGGTGTCATTGGCCGCGGCGGCGGCATCCCGTGGCGGTTGCCGGAGGATCAGGCCCGTTTCAAAGAGCTCACCATAGGTCACCCGGTGGTGATGGGCCGGCGGACCTGGGAGTCGCTGCCACGCGGTGTGCGCCCGCTGCCGGGCCGCCGAAATGTCGTACTAACCCGCCAAGCTGACTACATGGCTGACGGAGCAGACGTGGTCACTACGCTCGACGATGCGCTGACCGGCGACGAGGTGTGGGTCATCGGCGGCGAGCAAATCTACGCGCTGGCGATGCCGGTGGCCAGCCGCTGCGAGGTGACCGAGATCGACATCGACCTGCCCCTGGAAGACGGCGACGCGGTCGCACCGGTGCTCGACGAGACGTGGCGGGGCGTGACGGGGGACTGGAAAACCAGCAACACCGGGCTGCGCTACCGGTTCCACAGCTACCAGCGTGCCCAATGACCACCTTGTCCGTCGCACAGGCCCGCCGCATCGCTGTCGCCGCACAGGGATTCACCGAGCCCAAGCCCGCCAGGCCGATCACCCGTGCGCACCTGCGGCGGCTGATGGCCCGTATCCAGGTGCTGCAGCTGGATACGGTGTCGGTGGCGGTGCGCGCGCACTACGCGCCGGTGTTCAGCCGGCTCGGGCCCTACGACCGTGACATTCTTGACCGCGCCGCGTGGGGCCCGGCGACGATGCGGGCCGGGCAGCGGCCCGAGGAGGAGCCGGGTTGGACCAGGAAGAGCCACTCGGCGCGAAGCACGCGGCTGTTGGTGGAGTATTGGGCGCACGAGGCCGCACTGATGGCCGTCGACGACTGGCCCCTACTGCGATGGCGGATGCGCCAGTACCGGCACGGCCACTATCGGCTGGGACTCATATAAGCGTCGTAGCTTGTCGTACCCCAGTGGTGACATCTGCGCGGTTCTCCTAGTGCGTGACCGCACGCCCTTCAGGTATCCGGATTTGTCCCGCTGACCCAGCTAGTTCCAAGGTTTTAGGCTGTGTGCATCTGGGTGGAATGAGAATGAGGAGACGGTGGGATGGGCCTAGCAAGGCAACTATCAAGCTCACTGGCGTCCGTTATCTACCGGCCAACGGACTCAGCGGCGGAGGAATACCACAAGTGGTACTACGGCACCCAGGTGTGGAAAGGCACCCAAGTGTGGAGAAAGACCACATGGATGGGTGTGGACTGCCAGAAGTCAGTCAGCGACATGTGGAACTATCAGGAGATCCTATTCGACCTGAAGCCTTCTTTGGTAATCGAGTTCGGCACATGTCACGGCGGCTCAGCCCTGTTTTTCGCCACCATCATGAGGTGGATCGGTCGACCATTCAAAGTGCTCTCCGTGGACATCTCCCACAAGCTTCTCGACCCGGCAGCCCAGAGCGACCCCGACATTCTGTTCGTCAAATCATCCTCCACCGCGCCGACCATCGCGGATCAGATCAAACGCCTCAAATCCGAGCACCCGGGTAAAATTTTCGCCATCCTCGACAGCGACCACTCAAAGGATCACGTGCTGGCCGAGATGAAACTGCTGCGGCCTTTACTCTCCGCCGGGGACTACCTGATAGTGGAAGACTCCAACCTCAACGGACACCCCATCCTTCCTGGGTGGGGACCGGGCCCGTATGAAGCCATCACGGCATACGAGGACGAATTCCCGAATGATTACACCCATGACCGTACGCGGGAGGGCAAGTTCGGTTGGACGTTTGCGCCCAACGGGTTCCTGATCCGGACATAAAATCCTGGTTGCGCGTGAACGTGTCAATCATGCTCGTCAGCACTTCAGCTTGAGGCTTGATGATGTCGAGCGGGACTTGTTCGGCTGACAGCAATACCCTCAAGTACCGGCACGGCCGCTGGGGCACCCATGTCGTCAAAGCCAACCCGCAGCTGGCCGACGACATCGTCGCCGCCGTCGCCCAACTCGGGCCGTGCACCGCTGGACAGATCGAGGCCCACCTGGCCGCGGAGCCTCGCCCCACGAAAGGCGCATGGTGGAACCGCAGCGACACCAAGTGGGTGGCCGAGGCGCTGTTCGCCGCCGGGGTGCTGACGACCGCCACCCGGGTTGGGTTCACCCGGCACTACGACCTGGTCGAGCGGGTATTGCCGCCCGAGGTGCTCACGCGGCAAGTTGACGATGACCAGGCCATCCGGGAACTCACGGTGCGGGCCGCCACCGCGCTGGGCGTGGGCACCGAGGCCGACATCCGCGACTACTTCCGGCTCGCTGCCGGCCAGGTCAAGCCCGCCATCGCCAAGCTGGTCGCCGATGGCGAACTGGAACCGGTGGACGTGCAGGGCTGGACGGCGCCAGCGTACCTGCGGACCAATCAGGTCGTCCCACGTCGCGACCGCGGCACGGCGCTGTTGTGCCCGTTCGACCCGTTGATCTTTTTCCGGCCGCGGGTACAACGGCTGTTCGGCTTTCACTACCGCATCGAGATCTACACACCAGCGAACAAGCGCCAGTACGGCTACTACGTGTGGCCATTTCTGCTTGACGGTGAGTTGGTCGGGCGGGTCGACCTCAAGGCGGACCGTGCCTCGAATGCGTTGCACGTCGTCGGTGCGTTCGGTGAGCCCGAGCAGTCGCCCTCGCGGGTGGCTGCAGCGGTGGCCGGTGAGTTAGCGACGATGGCGTCCTGGCTGGGGCTGGGCGATATCACGGTCGCCCAACGGGGCGATCTGGTGGACGAGTTGCGGGTGGCCCTGCGATCGGCATGATGGGCACGTGGGCTTCCACATCAAGCGCAACCGCACCGAGGCTCGGCGGGTGGCGGCAGAGCACGCGCTGCGCCAACTCGACCGACTTCTCAGCTACGAGGACAAGCGGGCGATACGGCGAAACGAGGCCGAACTCTACGGCGAGTGTCCGTGTATTCGTCGCCGAGGCCGACGGCGATCGCCGAGAGCACGGCGTTCACCTGGTTCTCGAACGTGTCGCCCTTGATCGGTGTCACCTTCGCGAGGCTGGTCTTGGCTTCCTGGACCTTCAGCTCGGTTGCGAGCTCATCCATCTTTTTGACCAGCTGATTGTGGTTCCCTTCGATCAATTCGGTCAGCTGTTGCTGGCGCGCGTTGAGTTCGGCGGTGTGCTTGGCCATAGGCGAAGTCGGGTATCGAATGATCGTCTAGCTTTAACCCATGAGGGAAGGAGAACGGAGAACCATGAACACGCTGACGCTGCAGGACGTCGCGGACCTGGCCAAGGTACGCCGTCCAGTCGTCAGCATGTGGCGGAAACGGCCAATCGTGCGCGGCGTGTCGCGAAGCGATCCCCGCGGACGGCCGGATATGCGCTCCCCTCCGCGACGGACTCCAAATAGCTCGCAAACTCATCGGTTCGCGTCGCTTCGAACAGCCCAGCGACCCATCCATGTCTCGGAGTCAGCACCGCTAACCCAGTCGAAGCCACTAACAGCGGATCATCGTCGAGCACAAGTGCGTGCGATCGTCGATTGGGCCGGACGGTCGACCACACGGTGTCGCCACTGGAAAGCACTCGTCGCGCACGGCCAGGCGCAGCGGTTCCACGGCATCGTCTCGGGGAAGTCAAAGAAGCCGCGGCCCACAGATGAGATATCGACGTAGCGAAGCTGACCACCAGGCACAGGATTCGTGACAGCCCTATTGACCGCGCCGATGGTACTTAATTCTGCCCAGGTCGATCCTGCGCGGATGCGGTCGAACATAGCGCCCAGCAAATTATCTGCAATCTGACGAATTAGGTCATTGACGGCGATCTTGTCGTCGAGGGCACCCAACACCTCCGCAACCGCATATTGGTCGCGAATATCGGGAAGGCACATCATAAGCGAGCGGATATCACGCAAGCTGATATAGGGAGCCATGTCAGTACTATTCGCCCGGTACGACGCCTGTCCCGCAAAGCTCGGCGACTTAAACCAGTAAGCGAGATAGCGAGGATGCAGCACTTCCGTGTCGCGAACACGGAAATAGCACAACTGTGGGCTGTAGACAACCTGTTCGGCACCCTCCGGGTAGAGCGCTACGCGACCGACCGTTCCTTTCGTACTAAGTAGGACATCCCCTGGTTGACTTAGTTTGGTCCCAATCTTGCGCGCGTCGTCGATGATCGGTCCGCGCTCCCCGGTCGTCCAGCGTTGCGCCTCACGTGCAACGTCCTTGTCCCGCACTGTGAGTCGTTCGATGACGATGGCGCTGAGCGTCTCATCGAAGCGAGCGTGTCGGTGCTTGTTCTCCATCGTTCCTCCCGGATCTCTTGGCCACCTTGAGCGCGGTGACGTGCTGCAGAGCAGGATGCGCCGCTGGTGATTACTAGAGCAAACTAAATCGCTGATAAGGGGGGTTATCAGATAAATTTTTGGCAATCAAGACCCTTTATCTCGACCGGCCACTCAAGGGCGCGCTGTTGATGCAGACGCTCGCCAGAGTCAACCGCACATTTCGCGGCAAGCCATCTGGACTGCTGGTCGCGTATGCACCGCTGGTCGATAACCTCAACAAGGCGCTTGCCGAGTACACGCAGCCCGACCGTGAGACCAAGCCCGTCGGCCAGAACATCGACGAAGCGGTGGAACTGACTGAGAAGCTGGTCAGTCAACTCGATGAGCTGTGCGCCGGATACGAGTGGCGTTCCAAGATTGGCGGCGCGCAACACGGGTGGATGAAGGCGGCGATCGGCCTCACCGACTATCTGCGCTCACCGTCAACTCCCGGTAACCAGGTGCCGGAAGGCGAGCCGACCCTCGGCGATCAATTCCGCAAACTTGCCAACCAGCTGGCCCGAGCGTGGGTGCTGTCCGCAGGCAATCAGACGCTGGATACCTTGCGGCCGACCGTCAAGTTTTATGAGCAGGTCCGGGTCTGGATGGGCAAGTTCGACGCCCAAGAGCGCCAAGCCGAGGGCAAGCCGATCCCGGACGACGTCAAGCGGTTGCTGTCCACACTGGTCGCGGAATCGACGACTTCGGGTGAGATCGTAGACATCTATGACGCCGCTGGCCTGCCTAAGCCAAAACTGTCCGACCTCGGACCCGAGTTCGAGCGCAAAGCCAGGGCAGCGACCAACCCCCACCTGGCGATCGAGGCGTTGCGGGCCGTACTCAACGAGGAGTCGGTCAAAGCGACGAAGAACAACCTGGTGCGCCAGCGTGCGTTCTCAGAGCGGATCGCCGACCTGATGCGACGCTATACGAACCAGCAGCTCACCTCCGCGGAAGTGATCGCCGAGCTGGTTGAGATGGCGAAAGAGGTTGCGGCCGAAGGAAACCGGGGCAAGCACTTCACGCCGCCGCTGTCCGACGACGAGCTGGCCTTCTACGACGCCGTCGCTACTAACAAGTCGGCGGTCGAGGTGCAGGGGGAGGAAGTGCTCGCCCAGATCGCGCGGGAACTGGTCGGGGTGATGCAGCGGGACACGAAAACGGACTGGGCCGTGCGCGACGACGTGCGCGCGAAGCTGCGATCCTCGATCAAACGGCTGCTGGTGAAGTACAAGTATCCGCCGGACAAGCAGCCGGAAGCGATCAAACTAGTCATCGAGCAGATGGAGGCGATGGCACCGCGATATGCCGAGCAGGCACGCCGATGGACCGATGGGGAAAACCATGAGTGACCGGCTGTTCCGCGGATTCGAGATCGCGCAGGAGAAGTATCTGCGATCCTGAATTCATCGAGGCTGAGGCTGGGATGGCAGCGAGACATCAGCGTCTTCGGGTTCACCGGCATCCCCCAATAGCAGTCGTGTAGAGCAACATTGACTGCACGTGTGCGGTCTGGACGCCACCGATATCACCATCCAGGTGCTGACGACCCCGCCGACTCCCGGAGTGGTGGCCGTGCGCGCCGGCGGATACTTCAGCATTGCTGGGCTGCGGGTGTGGGCGCAATACAGCACCTACATAGCTGGCTCCGAACAGCTCGGTGCTGGTCGGCTCATCGCCCACGGCGTGTTCGTCGAATCCGGATGTCAGACACGGCTGGCCGAGGACGTCACTCGACTCAGCGACGCGGTACATCTGGGGTTCGTCGCCAGTATCGGGATCGGTTCTGATGATGGGGGCGCTAGTCGTCGCTGGCTACCACAAGAGCCAGACTTCCAGCAGCTCGGTCAAACAGCGCAAACTCGTGAAATCCAGATGTCCCCACGACCCCTCCCCAGTCATGCTCAGCTGTCCGACGGAGGTCGGCCAACCGGTAGCGGCTAGTGGCGTTGCGGATGCGCGGATACAGTTCGCGTTCCATCTCGGCACGGTTGTCATCAGGCAGGGGCGTGGCGTATTCGGCCCAGGTGCGTAGCAGTGCTTCGGCGTCAGCGGATTCCACCGGCGAAAAAGAGTCCGGGCTGATGGCTTTCAGCCAGTAGGGCCCATGGATGTCGATCATATCTTTTTCACCGGTGCCGGCGTAGCTGTCGCGGTAGCGGGCATGGTGCAGCAACAACTCCAGCGCTGCCCGATCGTCGACATTCTCGGGCAGCGCGAATAGCTTAATGATGACCCACTGGCGTGACGTGTGGAAGTTGATGAATACCTCGCCCTGATAGGCCAACTGCTCCTCAACCGGCTTCGACTCATCCGCCTTTAGCGGCCTACCCTCACTCACCTCCTTGTCTCCCCTCGATGCTTGCCCCCTAACTCTGCGGGCTTTGCGTAGTTCTGGCAAGCTATTTGAACATTCTGCTGCTCCCTGAGATGCGCGGCTCAGTCGGGCACCTGGTCTACCCCGTCAGGGGGAACTCGCTGACGGTCAGGGCCCGTCAATTGACCAGCGGGTTCCGTACCGCCACCGAGGAACTGAACCGCCCGAAATCGCGATCGGCCGACCACAATTCGCGTACGCCGTGCGCCAAACACAGTGCGGCAACCTTGGCGTCGTGCACCAGTGGGCCGGTTACCTTTCCTGTGGTGAGCACTGCCTTCAGCCGGTCCCAGTAACCCGCCGGTTCGCCGAGCATGGACAGGGACGGCGACGCGAGCCACGCATCCATTTGTGCGATCGCCTGGCTACGGGTGCTCGGCGGGTCGTAGATGTTCGGGTGAGTGGTGATCACGAAGAACTCATGCAGGCATGGCCAGGGAATCGCCCACGCCGACTTTCCTTCAGCGAGCGCCTTCATGTGGTGAGCCGCCGCAGTGTGGAACTCGGCGTCACGCCGATGCGCGTACACGAGGATGTTGGTATCGACGGCGATCATGCCGGGTTTTGGTAGATCGTGTCCCGGATCTGCTCCCATGACGCGCCGCGGAACGCCGGCCGCAGTCCTCGGCCGTCGACGCTTGCGTCGGGGAGCACAAACGACGACTCGCCTGAGCGTTGCTTCACCACCGCGCGCAAGCCCGTCTCGATCAACTCTCGCAGTGTGGTCCGCTCACGGCGCGCGAGTTCCTGCGCCTCGCGCAAGAGCTCGTCGGGAAGATTCACCGTAGTCTTCATATTGCTAACCATATCAATAAAGCCATACAACCATATAATCTGCGAGCGACGCCAAGGGCATTCAGAATCGACCGCTATGGTGAGCGCCGTGGCCAAGACCGCGCCGCTGCGCGTGCAATTAATCGCCAAGACCGATTTCTTGGCACCCGCCGACGTGCCGTGGAGCACCGATGCCGACGGCGGCCAAGCGCTGGTCGAGTTCGCCGGCCGGGCGTGCTACCAGAGCTGGTCGAAGCCCAATCCCAAGACCGCGACCAACGCCGGCTACCTGAAGCACATCATCGACGTCGGGCATTTCTCGGTGCTCGAACACGCGAGTGTGTCGTTTTACATCACCGGCATCTCGCGATCCTGCACGCATGAACTGATCCGCCACCGGCACTTCTCCTACTCGCAGCTATCGCAACGCTACGTGCCCGAAAAGGACTCGCAGGTCGTCGTGCCACCCGGTATGGAAGACGATCTCGAATTGCAGCAGATCCTGACCGCAGCCGCCGACGCCAGCCGCGCCGCCTACGCCCAATTGCTAGCAAAACTTGAGGCCAAGTTTGCCGACCAGCCCAACGCCGTGTTGCGCCGTAAACAGGCGCGCCAGGCCGCGCGCGCGGTGCTGCCCAACGCAACCGAGACCCGCATCGTGGTCACCGGCAACTACCGAGCATGGCGGCATTTCATCGCCATGCGAGCCAGCGAGCACGCCGACGTCGAAATCCGGCGGCTGGCCATCGCCTGTCTGCGCCAGCTCGTCGATGTCGCACCTGCCGTTTTCGCGGATTTCGAGATCGCCGCCCTCGCCGACGGCACCGAGGTCGCCACCAGTCCTTTAGCGACGGAATCTTGAAGCCGCCAGGTAACCTAGGGACCGTGAGCACCGTCGCATTCGACGTCCCTGCACGCTTAGGCACGCTGCTGACCGCGATGGTGACGCCGTTCGGCCCCGACGGCTCCCTGGATACCGCCGCCGCGGCGCGGCTGGCGAACCACCTGGTCGACGCCGGCTGCGACGGCCTGGTGGTGTCCGGCACCACCGGCGAGTCGCCAACCACCACCGACGATGAAAAGCTCACGCTGCTGCGGACCGTGCTGGAAGCGGTGGGCGCCCGCGCCCGGGTCATCGCCGGGGCGGGCACCAACGACACCGCGCACAGCGTCCGGCTGGCCAAGGCCTGCGCGGCCGAGGGGGCCCACGCCCTGCTGGTGGTCACGCCGTACTACTCCAAGCCCCCACAGAGCGGGCTGATCGCACACTTCAGCGCCGTCGCTGACGCGACCGCGCTCCCGGTGCTGCTCTACGACATCCCGCCGCGCTCGGTGATCCCAATCCAACCCGACACCATCCGCGCGCTCGCGTCGCACCCGAACATAGTTGGGGTCAAAGACGCCAAGGGCGATCTGCACACGGGTGGTCAGCTCATGGCCGAAACCGGGCTGGCCTATTACTCCGGCGACGATTCGCTGAACCTGCCCTGGCTGGCGATGGGTGCGACCGGTTTTATCAGCGTGATCTCTCATCTGGCCGCGGGTCAGCTTCGAGAGATGTTGTCCGCCTTCCAATCCGGCGACATCGCCACCGCCCGCAAGATCAACGTCGAGGTCGCCCCGCTGTGCAACGCGATGAGTCGCCTCGGTGGGGTGACGATGGTCAAGGCCGGTTTGCCGCTACAGGGCATCGACGCCGGTAATCCCCGGCTGCCACAGATGCCCGCGACGCCCGAGCAGGTGGACGAGTTGGCTGCCGACATGCGCGCGGCTTCGGTGCTTCGGTGAGCCTCAGGTGAACGAAGACTTCGCCCCGCCAGGTCCTCTGAGTCCGAGCGGGTTGCGGGTCACCGCATTAGGCGGCGTCAGCGAAATCGGCCGCAATATGACGGTTTTCGAGCATCTGGGCCGACTGCTGATCATCGACTGCGGTGTCATGTTCCCAACCCACGACGAGCCCGGTGTCGACCTGATCCTGCCGGACCTGCGCCATATCGAAGACCGGCTCGACGACATCGAGGCGGTGGTGCTGACCCACGCGCACGAAGACCACATCGGGGCGATCCCGTTTCTACTCAAGCTGCGACCCGACATCCCGGTCGTCGGCTCGAAGTTCACCCTGGCACTGGTCGCCGCCAAATGCCGTGAGTACCGCCTCAAACCGGTGTTCGTCGAGGTCACCGAGGGCCAGCGCAGCACGCACGGCGTGTTCGAGTGCGAGTACTTCGCGGTCAACCACTCCATCCCGGACGCGCTGGCAATCGCGGTATATACCGGCGCGGGAACCATCCTGCACAGCGGCGACATCAAGCTCGACCAACTACCGCTCGACGGGCGCCCCACCGACCTGCCCGGCATGTCCCGGCTCGGCGACGCCGGCGTGGATCTCCTGTTGTGCGACTCGACTAATGCCGAGATCCCCGGCGTCGGACCGTCGGAAAGCGAGGTGGGCCCAACCCTGCACCGGCTGATCAGGGGCGCCGAAGGGCGGGTCATTGTCGCATGTTTCGCCTCCAACGTGGACCGCGTCCAGCAGATCATCGACGCCGCCGTGGCGCTGGGTCGGCGGGTGTCGTTCGTCGGGCGATCGATGGTGCGCAACATGGGCATCGCCCGCGAACTCGGCTATCTGCGGGTGGCCGACTCCGACCTGATCGACATCGCCGCCGCCGAGATGATGCCGCCCGAGCAGGTGGTGTTGGTCACCACCGGCACCCAGGGCGAGCCGCTGTCGGCGTTGTCGCGGATGTCGCGCGGTGAGCACCGCAGCATTACGCTCACGTCCGACGACCTGATCATCTTGTCCTCGTCGCTGATCCCCGGCAACGAGGAAGCGGTCTACGGTGTCATCGACGAACTGTCCAAGATCGGCGCCCGCGTCATCACCAACCAACAAGTGCGCGTCCATGTTTCGGGACACGCGTACGCCGGCGAGCTGCTGTTCCTCTACAACGGGGTGCGGCCGCGCAACGTCATGCCAATCCACGGCACCTGGCGGATGCTTCGGGCCAATGCCAAACTGGCCGCTCGCACCGGCGTACCCGAGAAGTTGATTCTGTTGGCGGAGAACGGTGTCAGCGTCGACCTGGTCGCCGGGAAAGCCAGTATCGCCGGAGCGCTGCCGGTCGGCAAGATGTTCGTCGACGGCCTGATCACCGGCGACGTCGGCGACATCACCCTGGGCGAACGCCTTATCCTGTCATCGGGTTTTGTCGCGGTGACCGTGGCGGTGCGACGCGGCACCGGGCTGCTGGCGGCTCCGCCGCACCTGCATTCGCGAGGTTTCTCCGAAGACCCCAAGGCATTGGAGCCCGCTGTGTGCAAGGTCGAGGCGGAGCTGGAGTTGCTTGCCGCCGAGAACATCACCGACCCGATCCGGATCGCCCACGCAGTGCGCCGCACCGTCGGCAAGTGGGTCGGCGAGACCTACCGACGCCAGCCGATGATCGTGCCGACCGTCCTCGAGATCTGACCACAGTTCAGCTCTTTTCCGCGTACGCCGACCATTCGATCTGCGATGCCGTGAGGTTGCGGCCGACCGGCTCGATGTAGCGCTGGCCCAACTGTTCTGGCCCCACCTGCTCGACCAGTCGCCAACCGTATCCGGCGAGAAACTCCGCCACTTCCTCGGGCTGTAATCCAAAGTGCCACAGTTGTCGGCGCTGTCGCGTTCTGCGGTAGAGCGTCGGGGTACCGTACAGATTTGTCCCTTCGATGAAGTCGCGGCGCACGTAGGTGAACACCAGTCTGCTGCCCTGCGCCACCGGCCGGAGTCCTTCCAGGGTCGCCCGGACGGCGTCGCCGGTAAGGTACTGGGTCACGCCTTCCCAGATGAAGAAGACGCGGTAGTCGGCGCGGTAGCCGTACTCCGCCAGAGCGGTGAGCAGGTCGTCACGCTCGAAGTCCAACGCCACCAACCGAACCGACCGCGGCAACTCGCCCAGCACGCGGCGCACCGTCGCCATCTTCCGGGCGATGTT
>Ga0187766_10002073_pt1 | contig 11837 bp, 15 predicted proteins | sample 0216_QUI02_MP05__4_FD_132971 | JGI IMG/M metagenome (GOLD analysis project Ga0187766, IMG submission 132971) | Tropical peat soil microbial communities from peatlands in Department of Meta, Colombia - 0216_QUI02_MP05_20_MG | ecosystem: Environmental > Terrestrial > Soil > Wetlands > Peat ... | reverse complement strand
CGTTCTTGAGCGGCCCGTTTTGAATCGAAAGCGTCACGCCGAAGTCGGCGTGCGTGAGCGCCGCGAGGGCCGCCGCGGTCCCCGGCGTCTTCATGGCGACGATGAGCGTCTCGGCGCCGGAAAATTCGCGTGGATCGGCGACGACACGCACTGGCATCGTGAACTCCACGAGTCCGCGGATCGTAAGGCCGTGCTGTTCGATGTAGGCGGCCCGCTTGCCGCGGGCGAGCATGACGACCCTGTGCCCCGCACGGGCGAGGTGGGCGCCGACGATCGAGCCCATGGAACCCGCTCCGAGAATCGCAAAATCAGACTCGCGCATGGCGCCCGCTTCCCCTCAGAGCGCGTCCGCAATGTCCTGCATCAAGCCGCGGTCCTCCGGCTTGGTCTCGGGCGGGTAGCGCTTGAGCACCGTACCATCGCGGCCGATCAGGAATTTCTCGAAGTTCCAGTTGATGTCGCCCGCTATGCCGCTCGCCGCAGAGGTGAGGAACTCGTAGAGCGGATGGCGATTCGCACCGTTCACTTCGAGTTTGGCGCTCAGTGGGAAACTCACTCCGTAAGTACTTTCGCAGAAGGCGGCGATCTCCGCCTCGCTCCCCGGCTCCTGGGCCGCGAACTGGTTGCAGGGAAAACCTATGACGGTGAAGTTCTGCCCGGCAAGCTCGCGTTGCAGCTGCTCGAGACCGGCATACTGCGGGGTGAGGCCGCAGCGGCTCGCGACGTTGACCGCGAGCGTCACCTTGCCGCGTAGCGGTCCAAGCAGATCCGCGCGGCCATCGATCGTGCGGACCGCAATGTCGTAAAACCCGCTCATGGCAGCGCTCTCCGCACCAAGCCCCGTTGTACGATACACCACCGCAGCGTTTACGATCAGCGTGCGCTGCTCCAGGGAGAACGCCAATGGCTGCTGAACTCAGTGGCACCGAATCCACCAAGATCGCCGCGACCCTCAATCGCATTCTCGAGCTGGAACTTGCAGGGCTCGTCCGGTATCTGCACTACAGCTTCATGATCTTCGGCCACAACCGCATTCCGATCGTCGCTTGGCTGCGCGGCCAGGCAGATGAGGCGCAGGCGCACTCGGTGCTCGCGGGCGAACACATCACGAGCCTCGGAACTCACCCCTCGCTCAAGATCGGGCCGCTGCTTGAGACCCACAAACACAACGTCGACGAGATCCTGCGCGAGGCGCTCGCTCACGAGCAGGAAGGACTGAGCGAGTATCGCAAGCTCCTCGGCCTCGTAGCCGGCCGCAGCATCATGCTCGAGGAGTACGCGCGCCAGCAGATCGCGGCCGAAGAGGCGCACGTCGCCGAAATCGCCAAGATGCTGCGCAAACCGGGCTCTATCGCCTGACATAAGCGCGCCCGTCTCTCTCTAAGGGCAGAGACGCCGCTGTCCACGAAGGCTTTGTCGCTTGTTAGGGACGCGCGGCGGCCTCATATGGTGCGTTGGTTCACGGATCGTTAACCGGTCGTGCGTAGACTGCGCGCCCGACAGACTCGAAGGACCAATCATCATGGAATTGATCATCTCCTCGCTCTTCGCCGCCACACTTCTCCTCGTCGGCCATCTCGGCGTGCTCGTGCGCAACCGCGTGCGCGCTGCGCTCCGCGCGCGCGCGGACTAGCGGCCCAGGCTCCCAAAAGGCGTCCATCGGCCCCCCTGGGGATGGCGTCGCCAAACGGCGGCAGGTTTTTTACTTTGCTGAGCGGAGGCGTATGCTCGACGGGTGCGGATCATCGCGGTCACGAACATCAAAGGTGGTGTCGGCAAGACCACGACTGCGGTGAATCTCGCCTATCTGTGCGCGGCGGCAGGTTCCCCGACACTCATCTGGGATCTCGATTCGCAGGGGAGCGCCACTTACGCGCTGCGCGGTGAGCCCCACGAACACGCCTCGGCCAAGAAGCTGCTCGCCGGCAAGCGCGAGCTGCCCGAGCTGATACTCAGTACCGGCTACCCCGACCTCGATCTCCTGCCTGCGGATTTTTCCTACCGGAACTTCCCGGTGCACCTCGCTGAGCGGCGCCACCCGGCCGAGCGGCTGCTGCGCATGAGCCGCTCGCTGCACGAGATTTACGATACCTTGTTCCTCGACACGCCGGCGGGCATCTCGCTGCTTTCGGAGAACGTGCTGCGTGCCGCGGACGTGGCGATCGTGCCGGTCGTACCGACCCCGCTCTCGCTGCGCATGCTGCTGCAGCTCAGGGACTTCATTCGCGACGAGGGCTGGAGTGACCTGAAGCTTCTGCCGTTCTTCTCCATGGTCGACCGGCGCCGCGCGCTGCATGCCGAGCTCATCGCGAGTGCCCGCGAGCAGTTCCCGATGATTCTCGAGAGCGAGGTGCCGTACTCGAGCGAGATCGAGCGCATGAGCGTGCGCCGCGCGCCACTGCCGGCATACACGCCCAAGAGCGATGCGGCGCTCGTTTACAGCGCGCTCTGGAGAGAGATCCGCCGCTATCTCGATCCCGCCTCGCACCCGGCGCACCGCCTGAATCGGGACTCCACCGAGATCGCTCACCGCGCGCGACTTTGGTGAGTGCTGGGCGGATTGAGCCGCGCGGCGCCGCTGCAGCGAGCGTTCCGGGCGGCTTATCCGCAGAGCGCGCCGTACTCCTCCTCATCGGGATCAGCGCGCTTTGTCGTCTGGTACTTGCCGCGCAGCTCGGGCTCTCCGTCGATGAGTCCTACAGCGTTGCGATCAGCCGGCGATTTGCGCTGAGCTACTTCGATCATCCGCCGCTGCATGTGTGGCTCGTCGGCGCGTGGGCGCGGCTCCTTGGAACGGAGGCGCCTCTCGCATTGCGGGTGCCCGATATCGTGCTCTTTGCGGGTTCGACGTGGCTTATGTACCGGCTGACGGCTCTCGTGTACGGCGTGGCCGCTGGCGTTTGGGCCGCGCTCGCGCTCAATCTCGCGCCCGTCTTCACACTCAACGCCGCCGGCGGAATCGTTCCGGACGGGCCGATGGTGTTCTTCGCGCTGCTCGCGCTCTACTGCTTCGTGCGCGCAATGAGCTCACCGCCCCCGCCTCGTCGGGCGCTCGCATGGTGGTTCGGTGCCGGCGCTGCGGCGGGACTTGCGCTGCTTTCGAAATATCTGGCGATCTTCACGATCCTCTCGCTCGGGTTCTGCCTCCTGACCTGCAGGCCGCGTCGGCTGCGCGAGGGCGGGCCCTGGCTCGCGGCTTTTCTCATCGTGCTCCTTTTCCTGCCGGTTCTGATCTGGAACCACTCGCATGAGTGGGCCTCGTTCGCATTCCAGGGTGGCCGCGCGAGACCTGCCGGGTTGAGCCTCGGGCGGGCGGCGGTCGACTTCGCGGGGCAGTTGTTGTACCTGCTTCCATGGAGCGCCCTCGCGCTACTCTACGTGCTTGTCCGCGCCATGCGGGGCGGACCGCGCGATGAAGCCACTTGGCTCTTCGTGTGGCTGAGCGCGCCAGCGATCATGTTCTTTGCGCTCGCGGGGCTATGGACCACGGTGCTGCCCCACTGGCCGGCGATCGGTTGGCTGTTTGGCTTGCCTCTCCTTGGGTCGTGGCTTGCAGCGATTGCCGCGCAGCGTCCACGCCTCGTGCGCGGGATTGCCTTCGCGAGTGCCGCGCTTCTCGTCTCGGTAATCGCCCTTGGAGTCACTCAGGCCCGAACCGGCTGGCTCGATGAGAAGATTCCCGCCCTTGCAGGAGCGGATCCGACGCTCGACTTTCTTGACTGGCGTGAGCTCAAGTACCCGGTCGCGCGGCACCGGGCACAAGATCCGGACTTGGTCGTCGCCACAGTCAGTTGGATCGACGCCGGCAAGGTCAGCTATGCGCTCGGCGGGGATGAGGTACCCGTGTTGTGCCTGTCGTCCGATGCCCGCGAGTTCGGCTTCCTCTACGACGAGCAGCCCTGGCGCGGCCGCACGCTGCTCATCATCGCCGATGGTGCGCGCAAGGACTGGCTGCAACTCGCGACGCCACGGTTCGTGCGCATCGAACCGCTGGAAGATGTGCAACTGACGCGGGCCGGGAAGGCCGCGCTCACACTGCACACGGCCTGGGGTTACGGTTTTCGCCCGCGCGTCGGGCTTCCGTGACGATGTTGCGGTTGGAGGGGAGCTACGCGGCGAGTGCGGGCGTGTTGGCGCGGAACTCGCTCGCGGGAATCTCCTCGATGGCGTAACCGGCTGCGATCCAGGCGTCGAGGCCACCGCCCAACGGGCGCACGCGCCTGAATCCGCTGCTCATCAGAAGCAGCGCCGCCTGCGCCGCCGAGGCCTCGTGCGGGCAGCTGCAGTAAAGAACGATCTCGCGCTCGCGCGGCAATTTGCCGATGTGCCGTGGGAACTCCTGCAGTGGGAAGTGCAGGGAGCCGGGAATGCGTTTCCGTTCGAGCGACTCGGCGGTCGAGGAGCGAACGTCCACGATGACGGGCGGAGGATCGCACTGCATGAGCTCATAGAGTTCGGCAACCGTAATCCGGGCCATGTCGAGCGCGCTGTAGTAGCGCCGACGCTGCCACCACTTGTAGGCGATGTAGGCAGCGAACCCAAACGAGAGGACCACGAGCGCCGCCTTGCCGACTTCACCGAGGTGAGGCAGTACCCACTCGACCTCCTCCCTGAGCAGCACGCCGCCGAGCAACGCCGCCCCCACCCAAAGCAGCGCGCTCGCGACCGAGAGCGCGGCGAAGCGTCCCATCGGCATGTGCATCGCTCCGGCGAGCGGTGGGGTAATCATCGAGACGCCGGGTATGAACTTGGCGACCAGGATGAGCTTCGCACCATGCCGCTCGAAGCTCGCCTGCGCCTGACCCACGCAGATATCGGGTGTCAGCGAGATGCGGCACACGAGTTTCATAACGCCGCCGCCGTAGCGGCGGCCGGCAAAATACCAGCTACAGTCGGCGATGAAGGACGCGAGCACCGCGACCCCGATCAGGGTCAGGAGCGGCAGTCGACCGCCCGCAGCGAGTGCACCGGCCACAACCAGCGTCGGGATGGCGGGCACGGGCACGCCGAGCTGATCGAGCAGCACATTGAAAAAGACGAGCCCGAGCCCGAAGGGAGCCACGGACCGATCTTGCCCCGCGCTGCGCCGCGGGACAAGCAAGCCTCGGCTTAGCCGGGGTACTTGGTGAAGATTGCGGCCACGGCCGCGTTGATACGCTTCTCGGCCTCGCCGTCGCTCACGCCGTACAGGCTCTGATCGGCTGAGGCATGCCAGAGCGGCTGGCCGCTGCGCGCGTCGTAGAGATCGACGGCAATGATGCCCTCGCGATAAACGTACGGTCCCCAGCCATACCAACCCGGTCCATAGGGGTATCCATATGGGTATCCATAGGCCCAGGCCGCGTCCACGATGTAAGTCGAGCCGATGCCGTAGCCGACCAGACAATCCGCTGCGGTGCCCGGGGGCTGAATGCCGTACGGCCCGAGATGCGCGGCGATGGCGGCGCGCAAGCGGCTCTCGTTGAGGGGGTTCGCGATGCTGCTGCGCAGCGGACTGTCGCCGCGGAACGATCCCACCCAGGCGAATGTGCCGCAATGAACGCTGCCGATGAGATTCTTGTTCACGTCCGACTTGACGTAGGGCCCGCACGCGGCGAGAGCCGCAAGCAAGGGAACGACGCTGCAGGTGCGGATCAATCTCTTCTGCATGAGCAGACCTCAGACGGGCGGAGGGTCAGAAAACAGGGGTTGGTGTCCGCCGGATGAGATGCTAACGCGCCGCGCGTGACCGCGTTTACGGGTGTGGCGCGGCTTTGACGCTAGAACGGATCGCCGATCACAAGGCGCCATCCCGAGACCACTCCGGCGAATCGATAACCGATCCCGAGCCGCGGCAGGTCAAAGCCCCACATCCTCCACATCGGATTCACGCCGAACACGAGGCCGGTTTCGAACTGCGCGGTGCGGGCGCTGATGCCCGACTGGGGGCCGGAGGGGGCGTTGAAATAGATGTCGAGCATCGCATAAGGGGCAACCTGCGTGCGGCGCTCCCCGAGCGACCACCAGAGGTTTTGCCACAGTTCGAGCCCGTTCCGCAGCCGGGTGAAGGAGTCGTTCGGCAGGTCGCTGTCATGGTAATGAACGCCGGCATAGACGAGCTCCGCTTCCCACAAGCTCGCTCTCTCGAACGTACTGAAGCGGTACTCGCTGCGCAGCCCCGTGCCGTAGATGATTGCGTTCACCTCGGTGGAGGAGGCCCACGCCGCGCCCGCCTTGACGTAAGGCAACAGATGCCACGCGTCATTGATCCACCAGTCGAGTTGTATTCCGGGCTCGAAGCTCAGTGAGTCGAAATGTGTCGGGATTTCCCCGTGAACGAGTTCGCTTGGCACGAAGTCGAACAGACCGAAGGTCACCGGGAGCAGGAGCTTGATTCCCGGCCGGCCGCCGCGTGGCTCGGCGTTGCGCAGGCGGTAATAGAAAGGGAGCGTGTAGACCTGGATGATGCGGCCGTCGATCTGATAGACGCCCGAGCCTGTCTCGCTCGCAAACGCGTAGCTTGCGAAGCCCGTGTCGCCGGACTGGGCGCACGCGATGCTCGCCTGCACCAGCGCCCAAGCGCACAACCCTGTGGCGGTCAGTGCACGCACATCGACTTCCGCTTGTGGCAGTCTAACAGATCGAACTGTTGGCACTTCCCGACGCGGCAATCACTTCGCGAGCGACATGGGGTCTGATCAGGGAAGAGCCACATCGAGTGCGTCAGGCACTTTCACGCAAGGAGTCGCGGCATGAGTCAGTCATCACAGTCAGCGGCATCAACCTCCCCGGCAGGTATGCGCTATCTCGGTCCGCACCAAGGGACTTCGCCCATCGACATCACGCTCGTGCTGCGTCGGCGCGGCGGGGCCATTCCGAGCGCGGCCACCTGGCCGCACGCCCCTCGCTGGCGGCGCGACAACTATGGGCAGAATTGCGGCGCCGCGCCCGAAGACCTCGCGAGCGTGCGCCGCTTCGCAACTCAACATGGTTTGACCGAAACCGGCGCCGACTCGTCGCGCCGCGTGCTGCAGCTGCGCGGCACACCGCAGGCGCTCGAGCACGCGTTTGGCGTGCGTTTCGGTAGCTACCAGCTCGCCGATGGTCGCGGCCCCTTCGTCGGCACCGACCGCCTCCCGCTGCTCCCGCCCGAAGCGATCGCGGTGCTCGGCCTCGACGGGCGCCCGGTTGCGAAGGTGCGCTCGCGCCGGCCCAAGGCGGCGCCGAGCGCCACCTACACGCCCCTGCAGCTCGGCCAGCTCTACGACTTTCCCGCCGGCACCGATGGCACGGGCGAGACGATCGCCATCATTGAACTCGGCGGCGGTTTCAGCAGCAGCGATCTTGCGCAGTACTTTCGCGGGCTCGGCATCGCAAAACCCCCGAGCGTGACCGCGGTGCCGGTGGCTGGGGGGAAGAACCAGCCAGGCGGCGAGGCCGATGGCGAGGTGATGTTGGACATCGAGGTGATTGGCGCGCTCGCGCCCGGGGCGAACATCCTCGTTTACTTTGCACCGAACACGGATCAGGGGTTCTTTGAAGCCATCTCCCAGGCCGCGCACGATGCCACTCGCAAACCCTCGGTGATCTCGATCAGCTGGGGTGGTCCCGAGGACGGCTGGGCGGGACCCGCGCGCGATGCCATGCAGAGTGCACTCGAAGACGCCGCTTCACTCGCCGTTACCGTCACAGCTGCCTGTGGCGACAGCGGCTCGAGCGATGGCGTAGCGGATGGCAAGCCGCACGTCGACTTCCCCGCCTCGAGCCCGTACGCCATCGCTTGCGGGGGAACGAAACTCATCGCAAAGGGCGGTGCGATTGTGAGCGAAGTGGTCTGGAACGAGAGCAGCGCGGGGGAGGGCGCTACGGGCGGGGGTGTCAGCGGAGTGTTCGCGCTGCCTGCCTGGCAGCAGGGAAGAGCTGTGCCTAAGGCACCGAATGGTTTCGCAGGGCGGGGTGTGCCGGACGTCGCGGGCGATGCCGATCCGCTCACCGGTTATCAGGTGCTGGTGGATGGTCAGGCGGGCGTAATCGGCGGTACGAGCGCTGTGGCGCCGCTTTGGGCAGCGCTCATCGCGCGCTGCAACCAGCGGCTTGGCCGGCCGCTTGGGGACATCCATGCCGCCTTTTATCGGCTACAAGCACAAGCCTTCCGCGATATCACACAGGGCAACAACGGCGCCTACGAGGCGGGGGTCGGCTGGGATGCATGCACCGGGCTCGGCTCCCCAAGTGGTGCGGCGCTGCTTGCAGCGCTCGCGGCGCTGGGCGGTTGAGGAATCAGGCGCGCGCATGCGGCAGTGGGTTGTACTTACTGTCTGCAGACAGTGAGGGGTCTGGCCTGCGATGATCGAGTCGCGGACCGCGTAGGTCGAATCTGCGTTAACACATGGAGTACGTATGAAGAAAACTAACCGTTTGATATTGCAACTGCCAACCCTGTTACTGGCCTCGTTGGCGACTTATGCGTGGGCGCAACAGGCCGGGGCACCTGCCGTTGTGACGCAGACGATCAAAGCCACCGCCACCATCCAGGCCGTCTATCCCAGCAAACGCTCGATCACACTCGTCGGGGCGGATGGGCAGCCCACCACGATTTTCGTGAGTCAGGACGTCGATCTCAGCAAACTCAAAGCCGGCGATAAGGTCAACGTGACCTACTCTCAGGCGATCGCGGCCCAGATCGCCAAGGGAGCGACGAAGGTAAGCGACCCGGCGGCGTCAAGCTTCGCCTACCAAAACCCGAGCGGGCAAAATCGGGGTGGAGGAGTCGGTGACTCGGTCACCCTTACCGTCAAGATACTCGGCGTTGACCCGGGGACCAACACGGTCGCCTTCCAGACCGACGACGGCGCGAGGCATGTCGTCACTGCGAAATCACCCAACATGATCAAGTTCGTCAACACACTCAAGCCGGGTGAGATCGTGGATGTGACCTACACTGAGTCGGTCGCAGTGAACATCGTGCCGGCCAAATAAAGCCGATGCGCTGCAAGCGCTGAACTCTGAGACCTGGCGGGCCGGGGCACAGTTGAGTGCCCCGGCTCCAATGGCCCGCGTTAGTGCGCCTGTACGCTGCTTGGGCCTTGGGAGCGGCGGCGGGAGAGGAGGGCCCAGCCACCGATACCGATCCAGACGAGATTCATGACCGCGGAGGGCAGGGCTCCGTTCCAGCCGCTGTTCACGACGAAACCGGCTGCGCCCAGGATGTTCATCAGTTGATAGCTGACCGAGTCGCCCTTCAGTTTGTCCGCCGATAAGAGCGCGTACGCAAGCAGAATCAACACGGCCCCGCTCCAGCCGATGACTTCAATCGCGAGTTTCATGTATGAACGTCCCGGTCGTGAGACCCACCGGCAATGATGGCATTCGTGCCCACATTTGGGCAGAGGTCGTGTCGGTTGATTTTCCCGAGCTGCAGGTCGCCGCTTGGAAAGATGACTTCTTCCGCGAACGCCTGAGCACGGCCGTCGCGAATCAGGAACGCTACGGAGGCGCGTCGTGCACGCTTTGCGCCTGGAGGAGCCGTACCAACCCCTCGAGTTCGTCCCAACCAGTGTCGGAAACCGCGCAGTAGTTCAGGTCCCCGGAACGCCAGAAGAGAAGACGATAGCCGCTGCGCGTGGTGGCTCGTGGCAGGCGCGCGCGCCCATCTGCCGCCCAGCTGAAAACATTGATGACATGGGCGCCATGCTGGTACACGAGCACGGCCGCGCGCTCGTGCTCGAGATAGTCCGCGCGTCCGCCGAGAAGACGATAGCCCTCGGAGGAAAAATCAACGACGACCGGCGATACGTCCGCATGCCCCGCAAACCAGGGCTTCACGGTGTGCCGATCGGTGGACTCGACATCGAGGAGGTGCGTGGGCATGAGCGAGCGCACGTGTGCAGCTGTGAGCTCGTCCGCAAGTCCACTCCCAAGCGAAGGCGCGAAGAGAAGCAGCGCCAGTGCGGCCGCTACCGCCGTGCCCGCGATGCCCCCGAGCGCTCCGAGCCAAAACGGCTGCGGACGAAAGCGTGCCCCCCGCAGCCGCGGACGCACCTGCGGGGCTTCCTCCCGATCGAGCGCGCGCTCAATCCTTGCGCGCAGCTCGGGCGGTGCGCGCAGCAACACGGCTTCGCCGCGAAGCGTCGCACGTGTTTGCTCGAGCTCCTCGAGAAGCGCACGGCAACTCGGGCAGCTCTCGAGATGGCGCTCGATCTCGGCCGCGCCGAGCGCATCGACCTCGCCGTCGAAGTAGGCCTGTACCCGTAGCGACTCAGCGCATGCCACTCGCTACCTCTTCCTGCTCTTCGAGCCAACGGGACCTGAGTGCGGCGCGCGCGCGCGCGAGCCGCGACATGATCGTGCCGATCGGCGACTGAGTGATTGCAGCAATCTCGCGATAACTCATCTCCTCGATTTCCCGAAGCATCAACACCTCGCGGTGCTCGGCGGGTAATGTCGATAGGAGCCGGTCGAACATTCGCTGCTGATCGCGCTCGATCGATTCGCTTTCCGGATCCGGCGTGGTCGCGACGAGCGCGTCAGTACCCGCGCCGTCGTCCTCGACCGGCAGCGGTACATGAGCGCGCCGCTGCTGTTGCATCCGCGCCGTCGCATGGCAGTTCCGCACGATCGTGAGCAACCAGGGTATGACCTCCGTGCCGCGCAGAGCATCGAACCCCCGATAGGCGCGCAGCATCGCTTCCTGCACTAGGTCGTCCGCATCGCCCGGCTCCCGCGTGAGCCAGCGCGCATACCGGTAGGCCGCATCAAGATGCGGCAAGACCTGCGCCTCAAAGCGTGAGCGCTTACCGTCCACCGGCACGACCCTGCGCGACACTATCGGCGCCCAATCGCCCCCGCTTCAGGTATAGGACTCGCGAGCCCTTCATCTTATTCCCGCAGCTCTGTCGCCGACCCTCCGAGGAGGGCTCGGGCATCCTGCCAGATCCGTCGCATGAGCTGCGCGGCAGGTTCCGCCCGGGCGAGCGAGGCCGATTGCCCCGCCCAGGCGGGCATGCCCTGCACGTCACCGCTCTTTGTCGCCGCATTGCGCATCGCGGAGGTCAAGCCACGCTGCACGGGGTAGGGAGCGGGGGCTGGGGCACTTGGTGCGTTTGCGGCGAGAACGTAATCGGTCGCGATAGAGCGTCCGGCGCGGCCGCTGAACACGCGGCTCACAATCGTGTCCTCAGGCGCCGTCCGGGCGAGCGCGGCAGCCCAGGCGGGGGCGATCCCCGCCTCCGGGCAACGCAGGAACCCCGTGCCGATCTGCACGGCACTCGCCCCAAGAACGAGCGCCGCCGCCATTCCCCGTCCATCCGCGATACCGCCAGCGGCTACCACGGGCACGCGCACGGCATCAACGATCGCCGGCAGAAGCGCCATGAGTCCGACCATACGTGCCTCGGCCTGCGATGCCTCGAAACACCCGCGGTGCCCGCCAGCCTCCATGCCCTGAGCGACGACCACATCGGCGCCCGCCGCCTCTGCGGCGCGCGCCTCGGCAACCGTCGTCACCGCTGCGAACCAGGCGACGCCTCGTTCCTTGAGCGCTGTGATGAAGGGGCCGGGATACAGCCCCATGATCGATGAGATGACCCGAGGTCCCACCGCCAACATCGCCTCGCACTGCAAAGCAAAGTCCGGAGGCGTGGCATTGCCGGCGTCCGCTGGCACAGGCGGACCCCACTCGGAGAGGAATGCGCCGATCCTCGCTTCGTGCGCGGCGTCTCGCCGTGCCGGCGGATCGGGTATCCAGGTGTTGAGCTGAAAGGCACCGGCCCCCGCCGCGCGGACTTCGCGCGCCCAGGCGTGGATTTCCTCCGGCCGCATGAGTAGCACTCCGCAGGCCCCAAGACCTCCCGCGTGGG
>Ga0187766_10002072_pt1 | contig 11838 bp, 10 predicted proteins | sample 0216_QUI02_MP05__4_FD_132971 | JGI IMG/M metagenome (GOLD analysis project Ga0187766, IMG submission 132971) | Tropical peat soil microbial communities from peatlands in Department of Meta, Colombia - 0216_QUI02_MP05_20_MG | ecosystem: Environmental > Terrestrial > Soil > Wetlands > Peat ... | reverse complement strand
TTCACCTACGCGCTCGGCGACGTTGTGCATCTCCGCGATCTCTACCCCAGGCTCAGGGGCCAGCTCGACCGGTCGGAGCGCGCAACCTGGCTAAACGAAGAGATGGCGGTGCTCACCGACCCCGCCACCTACGAGCTTCACCCCGAGCATGCCTGGAAGCGGCTCAAGATGCGAATCAAGACGCCGAAATCGCTTGCCGTGCTAATGGAGCTCGCCGCCTGGCGCGAACGCGAGGCGCAGAGCCAAGACGTGCCCCGCTCCCGCATCCTGAAGGACGATGCCCTTTATGACATCGCAAGCCAAGCGCCCCGCACGGCCGAGGACTTGGGCTCGCTGCGGACCCTGCATAATGGCTTTGCCCGCTCCACCCGTGGCCGCGCCGTGCTCGAGGTAGTGTCCAAGGCGCTTGAGCGCGATCTGAAGACGATCCCGCCGATCGAGCGAGGCGAGCCGATGCCGCCGGAAGCGCAAGCCGTGGTCGATCTCTTTCGTGTACTACTCAAGGCGACGGCCGGACGTCATGGCGTGGCGCCGAAGCTGATCGCGACAAGCGACGAGCTGGAGGAGATCGCCCGCTCCGACGATACCGACGTTCCGGTGCTCAGGGGCTGGCGAAGAAAGCTGTTCGGCGACGATGCGCTCGCTTTGAAGCGTGGCGAACTCGCCCTCGTCATCCGCGAGGGTGAGGTTGCGGTGCTACCGGCTGAGCAACCAAAGCGGAAGCGAGAGTAGCAAGCTCACGAGGATTGAGGTCGTGATCGGTAGGTAGAGCACGACGTCCCCGCGATCGACGACGATGTCACCGGGAAGCCGTCCGAGACCAAAGCGCACGCTGGCAAAGGTCAGCGCGCCCACAGCGGCCAGAAAGGCGACCACCCAAAAAGTGTAGCGTACCATCAGCGTGACTTCGGCTTCCGCTTGGTAATGCGCGTCCTGACCGTCGCACGTACGTCCTCAGGCAACTCCTCGAGAGCGTCGAGCATGGTCTTGAGCTCCGCGCGCAATCCGTGAATCTGATCGATCAGGTTGAGCAGGACGGGCACCTGCTCCTCGTCGAAGCCGAGCTTGTCCTCAAGGTCGCGGATGAGGGCCGCGCGCGCCATGTCGGCTTCCGAGAAGCCCTGCCCGGCCTTGGCGGCAGGCCTGATCCAACCGGCCCGCACCCAGACGCGCAGCCGCGTCACCGTGACATGCTGCACGCGCGCCGCGATGTCGCGCTCGGTCAGCATCAGCCCTGCTCTCGGAGCTTCCGCCGCGGATCATAGCGGTACTTGTCGCGCCACTCTGCCGCGAACATCTTCAAATCCTCATCAATCCGTTCCGGCATCACCACGGTAAGCTTGACCAACTCGTCACCATGCTTGCCGTTCTTGCGCTTAATGCCGCGGCCCTTTAGCCGCAGCGTCTTGCCGGTATTGGAGCCGGCCGGAACGGTGGCCGACACCGTGCCGGTAATGGTGGGCACCTCTACCTTGCCGCCGAGCACAGCCTCATCGAAGGTGATTGGGACCTCAACGAGAATGTCGTCCCCCTCGCGTTTGAACACCGGGTGCGGCCTCACGAAAATCTCGACCAGCGCATCGCCCGGCTCCGCGCCGCCCAGCCCAGGCATGCCTTTGCCCTTAAGCCGCATGACCTGGCCTTCCTCGACACCAGCCGGGATGGTTACATCGAGGGTCCCGCCATCGGGGAGCGTGATGCGCTTCTTGGCGCCGTTTACCGCCTCCAGAAAATCGATCTCGAGCCGGTATTGGGCGTCCTGCCCACGCATGGTGAAGCGCTGACCGCGCCCGCGTGCGCCAGCCCCTCTGCCGAATAGATCCCCGAACAGATCGGAGAAACCGCCAAGATCCTCATAACCGGCAGTCGACCGGTACCGAGCGCCGTCCTCGCCGCCAGCATATTCGCGGTAGTAGCGCTGCTGCGGACGCTCCTGTCCGCTTGCATCGATCTCGCCAAGGTCGTAGCGCCGCCGCTTCTCCGTATCGCCGAGAATGTCATAGGCGGCGGTGACCTGCTTGAACTTGTCTTCGGCTGCCTTGTCTCCGGGATTGAGATCGGGATGCAGTTTCTTGGCGAGCTTGCGGTAGGCCTTGGCGATGTCCTCGGCGCTCGCACCACGCGCCACATTGAGAACCGAGTAGAGATCGTCTGCCATCGAGGAGCTTAGCGCTGGTGCCTAACGGTGAGCTGCAGGGGACGCCAAAGGCTGGCACCTTCCCTCATAGCATAGTCATTTGGAAAAAAACGGCTTCGTCCAGCAGGTTGAGATTAGCTTGCCGCGAGTTGAAGGGAAGGGCCGACGCGGATTTCCGCGTCCCGGTCGAGCAGATCCGCTAGCACCTTGAACCTCCGGTCTACCCGCTCCCCTTCGAGATTGGAATAGGGCTCGGGCAAGGTCCAAACTAGCCGGTTTCCTTCGTAGCTGATCGGTGTGTTGGTAAGCACCCCTGGCATCGAGGCCGAGACCATATGGGCGGTGCGGAATGCGGCGCCGAGAATGCGCGCGCGCTTGAGCATTTCCTTGTCCACAAGCTCGATCAGACTTTGGCTGAGTTCGTCTTTGATCGTGCCTTCATGGCGATAGTAGACAGTGAGCGCGAGGAACGCGCGACCCGGATGATCGACGCCGACGAAATTGCCGTGCGCCACTAAGTTCAGGCTTTGAATGCCGCGATAGTCCGGATGGGCGTGCCAGCCGATGTCGGAGAGGAGGCAGGCGGCATGGCGCAATCTCCGTTGCTCCGGCGTCTCGGTCGGCCCCGGAGCGCGGAACAGCGCATCGGTCCAGAAGCAAAGCTCATAGGCGGAGTCGATGGAGCGTGAGCGGCGCCTCGCCAGATCGTCACAGGCGGCGAGCAGCGGATCCTTGCGCCGCTCCTCCTCCCTCAGCATGGCGCAGAGCAGGCCCTCGCGGATGCCGAAGACTGAGATCACCACAGCACGAGGCCTCGCTTGCCTGAGCAGCCTTTCGAGCACCAGCGAGCCATAAGGGATCGTCTCGCGCCGCGCGCTGGAAATGTCGCGAATACCGGCAAGCGAGCTTTGCGACTGCTGATCGAGCAGGCTCGCTAATTTGAGCGCATCGGCGGCCTCGATCCGGTAGTTATGCATGATGTTCAGCGGGTAGTTGATCTGCGTCATGTGCAGGCGCGCGAGCGCTCGCCAGGTTCCGCCGATGGCGTAGAAATCGCGGTCCTTGCCCTTATCCAGCCCATCGACCTTGGCGAGCTCGGCATCGACGATCTCACGCGCGTTCTTGAGATTGCCACCAGAGGCGTCGATCAGCCGCAAGCCGCCAAGCGGCAAGGTCGCAGCACTGCCAAGCCTGCTCTTGCGCACGTCAATCAGCTCGAGGCTGCCGCCGCCGAGGTCCCCGACAAAGCCGTCCACATCGTGAATACCGGCAATGACGCCCACCGCAGCGAGCTCGGCCTCCTTGGTGCCTGAAAGCACCCTGATGGGCACTTCGATGACGCGCTCGGCCTGAGCGATGAAGTCAGCTCCGTTTTCCGCTTCGCGCGCGGCTGCGGTGGCGATAGCCTCGATCCTTGTCACGCCCATCTGGTCGATGAGCGCGCGAAAGCGCCGAAGCGCCCGGAGCGAGCGCGCCACAGCGTCGGCGCCGAGCCGGCCAGTGGAGGCGAGCGAACGGCCCAACCCGCACAGTACCTTTTCGTTGAAGAGCGGCGTCGGTGCCCGCGTGGCGCCCTCATAGACCACGAGCCGGACCGAGTTCGATCCGATGTCGACCACGGCGACTGGGCTCAGCTCGTTTTTGCGGACCATGACGGGGGCGGCTCGCCGCTTCAGTTGGATTCAACCAGACGTGCAAAGCGCGGCGGCATGTTCTCTTGGAGCGAAGTCCCTCGGCCAGAGAGGCTCGGATTGGTCATGAAATAGTCTTGCGCGCTGAACGGTTCCTGCCCCTTCCCTAACCGGAGGCGTTCGGAGCTCCCGTCCGGCCTGACGCGCCAACTCTGCACATTGTCCTTGAGATTCGCCACCATGATCTGGTCGAGGATCTGCTCATGCACCGTTGGATTTTTGATCGGGACCATGGCCTCCACACGCCGATCGAGGTTGCGCGGCATCATATCGGCTGAGCTGATATAGACGGTAGCGTTGCGGCTCGGCAAGCCGTGGCCAGCGCCGAAACAATAAATACGGGAGTGCTCTAGGAATCGTCCGACGATGCTCTTCACATGGATGGTCTCGGACATATGCGGCACGCCGGGTCGCAGGCAGCAGATGCCGCGCACCACGAGATCGATCTCCACACCGGCCTGACTTGCTTCGTAGAGCGCGTCGATGATTTCCGCATCGACGAGCGAATTCATCTTCATCCAGATCGCGGCTGGGCGCCCCGCCTTGGCGTGATACATCTCCTCGCGGATGTGATCCAAGATGCGCGCCCTGATGCCATGTGGCGAGACCGCCATGGCCTCAAGTTCGGCTGGCTCCGCATAACCAGTCACGAAATTGAAGATGCGCGACAAGTCATTCCCAATGGTGCGGTCGGCGGTGAAGAAGGAAAGGTCGGTATAAATCTTGGCGGTGACCGGGTGATAGTTGCCGGTGCCGACATGACAATAGGTAACGAGCTCGCCCCCCTCGCGACGCACGATCAGGCTGAGCTTGGCGTGGGTCTTGAGCTCGATGAAGCCATACACCACCTGCACGCCCGCACTTTCCAAATCGCGTGCCCATTTGATGTTGGCTTCCTCGTCGAAGCGAGCCTTGAGCTCAACCACGGCGGTCACCGACTTTCCGGCTTCTACCGCGTCCTTCAGCGCCTCGATGATCGGCGAGGTCTTGCTCGTGCGGTAGAGCGTCCATTTGATCGCCACCACATCCGGGTCGGCAGTCGCCTGCTTAAGGAATTGCAGCACCACGTCGAAGGATTCGTAAGGGTGATGGACGATGATGTCCTTCTCGCGGATGGCGGCGAAGCAATCGCCGTTATGCTCGCGGATGCGTTCCGGGAAACGGCTGATATAGGGCGGGAACTTGAGGTCGGGCCGATCGGCGACGATGAGCTGCATCGTGTCGGTAACGCCGATCAAGCCCTTCTGCACGAAGCTCTCGCGCTCCGAAACCTTGAGCTCCTTCATGACGAACCGCTGCAGTCGCGCCGGCATTGAAGCCTCGATCTCGAGCCTGATCACCGAGCCGCGGCGCCTTCTCTTCAGCGCAGATTCGAACAGGCGGACGAGATCCTCAGCTTCTTCCTGGACCTCGATGTCACTGTCGCGCAGCACGCGGAAAGCGCCCTGGCTCCGCACGCGGTAGCCCGGGAACAGGCGCGACACGAAAATTCCGACCACGGTTTCAAGCCTGATGAACCGGATCGCACCATCGGCCCCTCCCCCCGAAGGCAGCTGGATGAAGCGGTTGAGCTGCGGCGGGATTGGCATGAGCGCGTGCATGGTGCGCAGCGACCCTTCGCGCACGAGCTCAAGCCCAAGCGAGAAGCCGAAATTGGGAATAAAGGGGAAGGGATGTGCCGGGTCGACGGCGATCGGCGTCAGCACCGGGAAGATGTAGCCGAGGAAATGGTCTTCGAGCCAGTTGCGCTCGGTGTCGGTGAGCTGATCTGCCTGAAGTACGCGGATGCCAGATTCCGCCAGCAGCGCCTCGAGGCTGACCCAGCTCTCCTGCTGCTCGTCGGTGAGCTCGGCGACAAACCGATTGATGCGGTCGAGCTGCTCTGCCGGCGTCAGGCCGTCCTGGCTCGGCGTCTCGATGCCGGCGACGACTTGGCCGCGAAGACCAGCGACGCGCACCATATAGAACTCGTCAAGGTTCGATGCCGAGATAGACAGAAAGCGCAGGCGCTCAAGCAGCGGGTGGCGCTCGTTCTCAGCCTCCTCAAGAACCCTCCGGTTGAAATGCAGCCAGGACAGTTCGCGGTTGAAGAACCGATGCGGCCCGAATGCAGCAATCCCGGCGCTTGCATCATGCGGTTGCAGCTGTTCCGGTAAGGTCATGGATAGACTCGTAAATTTCGCAACTTGCTTGCCGCCCTGCGCGCAAGACTCGGAGGTAGCGCATGAACTCTATCACTTCCGTTACGGAGATGGCCAATTCGAGGCTAGTCGGACGAAACCTCCGTCCCCAGCACCTCCGCCACAAACTGGCGGCTTAGCTTGCGCCCCGATCCGAGCGCGGCCCGGTCTATCGCGGCAACCGCTACCGCCGCCGCGGCAAGGGAGCGCTCGATGCGTAGCGCCAAGAAATCGAGCACCCTCGGATCGATGGAAAGCTGACGATCGGCGAAATGTTTTAGCATCACAGTCTTCAGCAGGGCGTCGTCTGGGGCACCGATGCGGACTGCCGGCAACGCATTGAGCCGCGATCGGAGATCGGGGAGCGAGCAATCGAAGCGGTTGGGCGCGTCACGCGCGGAGAGCAAAACGAAGAGCCGCTTCTCGCGGGCAAGGTTCAGCAAATGAAACAACGCCTTTTCATCATAGTCCGCGCGATCGACGTCCTCGATGATCAGGGGCGTCCCCTCCCCCGTGGAGTCGAGCAGGCCGACGTCAAGGCCCGTTGGCGTCAGTGTTTCAGCGCTTGAGCGAGCCTGCCACACCCGGGCAAGATGCGTCTTGCCGCTCGCCGCAGGCCCGATGATGAGCTGCGCGTTGTCCCGCCAGTCAGGCCAGGAGTCGATCAGCCGGACGGCCCCGCGATTGCACTCGCTGACCAGGAAGTCTTCCGCGCCGAGAGCCGCGCGGTGCGGCAGATCGAGGTTGAGCTGCCTGACCGTCACGAAACCCTGACCCGCGACTGCTCCGGGCCTTGCAGCGGAACCGACTTGCCCTGGCGCGACGTCAATGGAGCGGGCGTGGGCTCATAGCTCGCCATATGCGCGAGCCAGCCCCAGAAATAGGCTCCGGCGGACAGGATGGTGAGCGCGCCCGTCACCGGAACGAGGATGCGTACCAGGCTCTCGAGGCCGAGACCGAGACCAAGCTCGGCCAGCACGAGGCCCGCTAGCACGATCTGGGCGAGGGTGTTGGCTTTGCTCACGAGCAACGGATGGATGGGTACCGGCCGCGAGAGCACCCAGGACAACAGAAAGGCGCCGATGATCAGGATGTCGCGGCTCACTACCGCGATCACCAGCCAGGCCGGGAGATGATTGGAAAAGCCGAGCGTTATATAGATGCTCATCAGGAGCAGCTTGTCGGCGATCGGGTCGAGATAGGCGCCAAGCTCGGTGCGCCATTGGAAGCGCTTGGCGAGGTAGCCGTCGGCGGCGTCCGAAAAACCCGCTAGCAGGAACAGCACGAAGGCCGCCGTCATCTCGTGAGTGATGATGAGCCATATCACCAGCGGGACGAGCACAATCCGCGCCAAGGTCAGGATGTTCGGGATATTCACGGGCGTTTCGCTCCTACGCCAAACCTTTTAAACGCCGACTCAACCTATTGAAGTCCTAAGAGGTAGCAGATTTATGACCCGCATCGAAGGCTTGGGTTAGCGGGCCCGGAGCACGAAGTTTTCCTCTCCGTTCTCGAAAGAAAATCCGCTGTCGGCGAGCACCTTCTGGAGACGGCCGAGGGAGCCCGCATAGCCGAAGGTGATAGAGGCCGTCCGCGCCGAGAGCGAGTTGACATCAAGCGTCCGAATGCCGGGAACGTGCGTCAGCCGCGCGAGGATGTCTTGCCATTGCTTGAGCCCGGCAAACTCCACGACCGCCGTCACCAAGCGCCCAGTCTCTCCTTGCGGGGCGCCCTGGGGCGGCATCTCCTTCTCGTAACGCCCCGGTTCGATTGGCTCCAGGGGAGCGCGCGTCGCTTTCCAGCGATCCTCCAGCACAGCATAAGCGAATGCGGCCGCGTCTTTGGCCGAGGTCTTTGGCGCCGCCCCGCCATTGAGCTTATCGCTGCGTCCATAATTGATGCGCCCCACGCCATCGGTGCCGGCAAGCCGTGTGATGAACTGGTCACCATCGACAGCCTGCCCAACGGCGATGACGAGCGGCGCACTACCATAGTCGCCCTGAAGCGAGGCGAAGGCGCTCGCATCCCCGGCAAGCACGGCACGCACCGTCCCGGCCTCAAGGCCGGGTCGTGCCTGCAAAACATTAGCGGGGGTGAGCCCGTGCGTGAGGTCGAGGTCGAGCCACGCCTGGCGCCAGCCATCATTGCCGCCGCTCTTCACCTGATTGCCCTCGATGACGACCGGAAGGATCGAGATCATGGGCGCCCGCTCCTCGCTCAAGGGAAGGCCAAGACTGGCGATGAACTGCTTCACCCCCGATTCGTTGAAGCTGATATCGAGAGTCGCCATATAACGCGTTGTGGAATATTGCTCTTTGCGGATGGTGAGGTCGTTGACCAGACCCTCGATCTGTTCCTGTTGGAGGTCGGGCAGCTTTGAATAGAAACTGAAGGGAACGACGCGCCGCAGCACCCTATTGAGACCGACCTTCCCCGCTTCGGCGAGCGCGTTGGTCTTGGCGGCGACGGCATTCTTGGCGGTAACGTCGACAACGAGCTTGGAAATCGTATAGGGCGTGTCGTCGGCCTGGGCACACGCAGCAAACGCCCCAAATACAAGGCAAAGGCCGAGGATCAAACTTTGTGAGGCATTGCCCATGCCGAACCTATTCGCCTTCTGGGTGATCGCTTAGACGATCGCGAGCCTGCAGACTATCTCACCAGATGCCGATGCAGCGTGCAAATGTGACTGGCGCGGGGCCAGCCTTCGCTAACGAAGCCCTCCGGCCTTGACGGGTACGCGCCGGCCGCTTGATATGCCGGAGCGCTTGAACCTCGCATCTTGCTCCCTCAGTGCCTACGGTGCCCACGAAATCCAAGGACAAGGCCCCCCTGACTTACCGCGACGCCGGCGTCGATATCGATGCGGGCAATGCGCTGGTCAAAACGATAGGCCCGCTCGCTGCCAAGACGGCCCGTGCCGGCCTGGTAGGCGGCATTGGTGGATTTGGCGGCCTCTTCGACCTCAAACCCTGCGGCTTCAAGGACGCCCTCCTTGTCGCCGCGACCGACGGGGTCGGCACCAAGCTTAAGCTTGCGATCGAGACCGGCGAGCATGACGGGATCGGCATCGATCTTGTCGCCATGAACGTCAACGACATCGTCGTGCAGGGCGCAGAGCCACTGTTTTTTCTCGACTACTTCGCCTGCGGCAAGCTCGATGTGGGCATGGCGGCGCGTGTTATTGCCGGCATCGCTGAAGGCTGCCGGGAGGCGGGCTGCGTGCTTATCGGCGGCGAGACCGCCGAGATGCCGGGACTTTACGCTACCGGCGACTACGACCTCGCCGGATTTGCTGTGGGCGCCGTCGAGCGCGCTGAGCTTCTGCCGCGCCCCGATCTCGAAGCCACCGACGTGATCCTTGCGCTTCCCTCCTCGGGCTTGCATGCCAACGGCTTCTCGCTCGTGCGGCGCATAGTCGAACGGTCGGGCCTTGGCTGGAACGATCCTGCGCCCTTCGCCAAAGACAAGCCCCTGGGCGCAGCATTGCTGATGCCGACCCGCATCTATGTTCGCCCACTTCTCGCAGCCCTCCGCGCGACAAAGGCGCTCAAGGCGCTCGCTCACATCACCGGAGGCGGTCTGACCGACAACATCCCGCGCGTGCTGCCTGATCGGCTCGCGGCCGAGAATGATCTTGGCTCTTTCCATCTGCCGCCAGTGTTCCGCTGGCTGCAAGCAGAGGCTTCCCTCGGCGATGCGGAGATGCTCCGAACCTTTAACTGCGGCATTGGCATGGTGGTCGTTGTGGCCGCCAAAGATGCTGGCTCCGTCGCAGCCTCATTGCGCATGGCGGGCGAGAAGCCGTGGCGTCTGGGGCGCCTTGTCGAACGCAAAGGGCAAGATGCAGTTCGTTTTACCGGCAGCTTGATTAAAGAGCGTCAGGCGCCATGAACAGGAAACGCATTGGCGTTCTCATCTCCGGCCGGGGCTCGAACCTTCAGGCTCTGATCAATGCCTGCAAGAGACGCGACTACCCGGCGGAGATCGTGCTCATCATTTCCAATGTGCCGCAGGCTCAAGGGCTGCTCCGCGCAGAAGCGGCCCTCATCCCGACGCTCACCATCGACCACAAGAACTTCCACACCCGCGAGGCCTTCGACGCGGCACTTGACGCGGCGCTCAACGAGGCCCAAGTCGAGCTCCTCTGCAATGCTGGCTTCTTGCGGTTGCACACGCCAGGCTTCGTCGAGCGCTGGCGCGACCGCCACCTCAACATTCATCCCTCGCTGTTGCCGGCCTTCAAAGGCCTCCATGTCCATGAGCGCGTCATCGCGGCAGGCTGCAAGATCAGCGGCTGCACCGTACATTTCGTCCGTGCCGAGATGGATGAAGGCCCCATTGTGGCGCAGGCCGCCGTTCCGGTGCTTGGCGAGGACACCGCAGAGACTTTAGCGGCGCGGGTGCTCGAAGCCGAGCATCACCTTTATCCTCATGCCCTTGCGCTCGTGGCTTCAGGCGCGGTCTCGCTGGAAGATGAACGTGTGCTGGACACCAATGATCAGGCGCAAGTGCCACTTTTTTCGCCGCCGCTTGCCTGAGTGGGCGTTTCTCGAGCGAGCGCTTTGATTGAAATCATTAACAGCCGCCTCATCATGTTCTAGACGCGGCTGGTTGTCGCACGACAAGATGCAGCCAGATTTTGGGTGCCAAAGATGGACAATCGCAAGCACCGGGTGCTAGGTACTGGGCTTAAACAGAGGCAATTGGCCGCTACTTGGAGATTTGGTGCGGCTAAGCTGGCCGAATGGCCGCCTGCCTCGTCATTCACGGGACCAGGGGGAAGATGGCCGAGATGAACGTCGCCTATTCTCCAGCACATGGGCTCGGCGAAGAGCAGAGTATCTGGTTCAAGCTCACGCCACTTTTGAACCAGGAGAACCCGATGCAGGTTCTCATGGCGCTCAACGATAAATACGGGGGCGTGATCCCGATCAACCTGAAGAACCAGCGCGTCATCTTGTTGAGCGAGCCCGCACATGCCGAGCGCGTGCTGGTGTCTAACGCCGACAACTACACGAAATATTTCGACGGGCTCAGGCCGATCTTCGGCAAGAGCATGATCACAATCGACGGCGCGCTCTGGCAGAAGATCCGCGCGCCCCAGCAGCCCGCCTTCCATCCGAACATGTTCGAGGAGTACTTCCCCTATCTAATGTCGGCCATCGACTCCAAGATGGCGCGCTGGAAGAAATTTTCCGAGACCGGCAAGATCATTGAGATGGTGGAGGAGACCTGGACGCTTGCGGCCGACATGGTATGCAAGGCCCTGTTCGACCGCGAGATGCCGTTCAACCCGCATTTCATATTTGGCCAGGTGAAGACTTACACCGACGTGATGAACCACAAGTCGATCCGCCTCAAAAACGTTCGCGGCCAACTCGAGGAGATCGGCGAGGAGGGTGCCGCTAAAGCCATGAAGGTGTGGGGCTCGATCCCCGAAACCGTCATCGGCGCGGGTGTGCTTGAGCACCGCGAGAAGACGCTGCTTCGCATGCTCGAAAATGCTGAGGCCGACCCGAGCTTCCCTGAGTTCGATCGCCAGCAGGTGATCGACGAGATGAAACAATATCTCTGGGCCGGCACCGAGACCACGGCGCTGACGCTCGCCTGGTCGCTCTATCTGCTTTCGATGCACCTCGACGCCCTAGAACGCATCCGCGAGGAGGCAAGGCGCGTCTGCGGTGACCGTGGCCCCCAATGGAACGAGGTGCAGCAGCTCTCCTACACACGCATGGTGATCCAGGAGACCATGCGGCTATTTCCGCCGATCTGGGCGCTAATCCGTATTGCCGCCGGCGACGACGAGATAGGCGGGCACAAGATCAAG
>Ga0187766_10002068_pt1 | contig 11846 bp, 8 predicted proteins | sample 0216_QUI02_MP05__4_FD_132971 | JGI IMG/M metagenome (GOLD analysis project Ga0187766, IMG submission 132971) | Tropical peat soil microbial communities from peatlands in Department of Meta, Colombia - 0216_QUI02_MP05_20_MG | ecosystem: Environmental > Terrestrial > Soil > Wetlands > Peat ... | reverse complement strand
GTCGAAGAGGATTCTTCCCTGGCGCGCGCGTAAAGGAAATCGGCGTCTTCGGCGGGGGCGGCAGTGCCAAGGAAGAGCGCGCTCACGTGCACGGGACGGAAACGGCTGGCCCACTCCAGCCGCCTGACCCGCCGGGCCAGGTGTTCGCCGGATGCCTCCTGGCCGCAGCCATCGCACCGCCGCATCGTTGTTATGCCCATGGCGGCTCTCATGTTAGACAAAGCCTCGCGGCGGGCGCAAACGGGACGGGCGTTGAATGCGCCCCTGTGGGGAGAACGGCAAAGGACGCAGATTACAACGGCGATTGCGCTCCGGGGATGGTAAGCAGGGTCAGACGTCGCGCAACCGCCGTCTGCTGTTTGGGACCCACCACTGGTTAGCTAGAACCCGGCCTGGCTCGACAAGTTGCAGGCGAAGTTGCGGCGTTGAGTCTTAGCGGACGGCGGGTACGTCTGTAGGGAGTTTCGCCCGAAGGCACCACTTCAGTTCCTGGCTCAACTCGGTGATTTCCATGCCGGGCATGACAATGAATTTGCAGCTCAACATCTCGCGGGGCTCGTCCTCGTCCGGAAGCTGGCACACCACGCGACAATACTGGCAATCCTGATTCCAGCAAAAACGGCCGTACGGAATTGTCTCCGGGCTGATGAACTGGAAGCACCGCAGAACCGAGTTGCGTTCCGGCACCTGGAACTTCTTTCCCAGCACCGTTATTTCGACGAGTTTTTCGTAGGGACGAAATGGTTCCGACATCGGTTAGGGCCTCCCCTGGGCTGGCCCGCAGGGTGACGCACGTCCTCGCAACTCCGAAAACTGCTCTTCGAGTACACGCGCGGCAGCCCAGCCAGATTAAGCCGCGCTCGCCCTCGCCACAATCGGGCATTCCGAGCTTCGTTTCCAATCAGCTACGGGCGAACGCCAGAAAACTTTGTAGCCGCACAAGCCGCGGACCCGGCCTTCGGCGTGAAAGGCCTGCCGCGCTTGGCCTGACCTCTTTCCGGCCTTTCGGCCAGTGGTTTTGCGCCTGTACGAGGGATACCCTCGTCCATAACGCTTGTTGCCTTTCTGGCCCGGAGGGATCTTTGTTCTGCGACCGTTGCGGTTTGAACTTCCTCCCGAAACAGTCGGTCTGCACCCGGTGCAAGTCCGCATCAACGAGGTATCTCTTTCAACTGGCGAGTCTTGTCACGCTGTTTGTAGCCCTGGCTTGCAACTGCGTGGTCGCCATGCTGCTGTTGCCAAGGCTGCTCAGTGAAGCCCATCCACGGCTGGTGTTCCGCGCGTGGTGGTGGGTGGACCGGAATGCCGCGCTCTACGGCTGGCTGCCCCTCGCGGCTGGGCTTCTGGCCTGGGACTACCTCGTCTGGAAGGGTGCGCGGCCCAAGGTCAAGGGCTGGTTCACGAGAAAGCTCCTGACGCTCACGCTGACAGCCGGCGTCGCGCCCATCCTTCCGTGGTGGATTCCGGCCGGGCAGCCCCCGGGGCAGTTTCTGGCCATGATCAACCGCTATTCCGGGCTGCCCATGTATCTTGCGTGGGGAGCGGTTGCGGTTGTCGTTGTTCTCCTCTGCTCGAATCCCGAATCCCGCGATCACCTTCTGGGCCGCGGCAAAGCTCTTTGCCTCGCGAGCCTTGGCTTGTTGCTTCTTGTTTTCTCGCTCACGCTCGTCGGCTGGTCGCTTTCCTTCCGGTCCTAGCCCTCCCAGGAAGCGAGCGGCCTGTCAGGGGAACGTCGCCATGAGGGCAGCGTGAAACTTCTGCGCCATCTTCACAAAGCCCGTCGAGGAAGGGTGCAGTTCGTTCTGCCAGTCGGAGCTGCATGGCTGGAGCGTGCCTTGTGTGGGCACCACGACGAACCTTTCCACCTTGGGGTCTGTTGCTAGGCGGTTCAGCATCCCGCTGAACATCTCCATGAGCGCTTTCACCACCGCAGACTCGTCTTCGGGGCTTGGGTTGACGATGCCAAGGTGCTGGTAAACGTAATCCAAGGAGGGCTTGAGCCAGGCCTGTTTTCCGAGGACGGCTTTTCCTGTTACGGGGGGAAAGTCGTAGTTGTGAACAAAAATCACCGTCTGTGGGCTGTGCTCGTCGCGGATCGCAATGAGCTCCCTGTATTCCGCCTCGAGCAGCGCTAATGCGCCGCCGACCGCCTTCTCATCCAGCATATCCGCCGGACTTCCCAGGGGAGCCTTGTCCTTCAGCCAGATACAAAGCTGGTCTCCGGCGATGTCGTTGCCCCCTCCGGAGAAGAGCAGCGCGTCGAAGTTCACCTGCGGGTCGGTGAGCCGGGAAATCATCTCCTTGCGCCGCTCGAGGCCCAGCATCTTTTCCATCTCGAGTCCGTGGTGCGCCATGTTGGCGATCTCATAGCCCAGCAGTCGCTCGAGTTGATAGATGATGCCGTCTCCACGGGGCCAAGGAAACGGGTACTCGAACCACGAGTCCCCCTCAGCAAGGATGCGCAGGTGTTTCTTGCCGGGTGCGGAAGCGGCCGCGCGCTGGCAACCCGGTGGTTCGGCCGGGTGCTTGACCCGCGTCAGAAAGTCCCGGAATCGCTGCAGGCGTTCATTGGCAGCTTGGGCGCTCATACTTCGCAGCTACCGAGTGCAATGTCTCAATTTTCTACAATACAAGATTCAGGCCCGTCAAGAAGGCATGGCACGCCTTAGCCGCCAAGGTCAAAAAACTGGCCCATCCGCCGGAATTTGCCGTAGCGGCTCCGCAGGAGCTCGGTCGTGGAGACGCTGCTCAACTCCAGCAGGTTGCGTTCCAACACGGTGTCCAGAAGCTGCGCAGCCGCTTCATGGTCGTGGTGCGCCCCGCCGTCGGGTTCGGGAACGATTTCGTCCACGATCCCCATTTCCTTCAGATCCCGCGCGGTAATCTTGAGGGCCTCTGCCGCCAGTTCGGCCTTCGCCGCGTTACGCCACAAGATCGCGGCACAGCCTTCGGGCGAAATCACGGAATAAAAGGCGTTCTCCAAAATGTTGACCCTGTCGCCCACGGCAATCGCCAGCGCCCCGCCCGAGCCGCCTTCGCCGGTGACCGTCACAATGATCGGCGTTGGCAGGCGCGCCATTTCGCGAAGGTTATGCGCAATCGCTTCGGCTTGGCCGCGCTCCTCAGCATCCATCCCGGGATACGCGCCCTGGGTGTCGACGAAAGAAAACACCGGCCGCCCGAACTTGGCGGCCAGCTGCATCAAGCGAAGCGCCTTGCGATAGCCCTCCGGCTTGGGCTGCCCGAAGTTCCGCAGGAGCCGCTGCTTGGTGTCCCTTCCCTTCTGATGTCCTACAATCGCAACGGCGCGCCCGTGAAACTTCGCGAAGCCGGCGATGATGGCCTTGTCGTCGCCGAAAGTCCGGTCTCCGTGGATTTCGACAAACTCCGTAAAAAGAAGCCGGATGAAGTCGAGCGCGTACGGCCGCAACGGATGTCGCGCCAGCTGTGCTCGTTGCCAGGGAGCGAGGTGAAGATAAAACTCGCGCTTGAGTTCCGATACCTCCTGGCGCAGGCGATCCAGGGCGTCGTCGCCGGCGAGTCCTGGCGCCAGGCGGCGCAGCTCTTCGACGTCCTTTTCCAGCCGGTCGATTTCCTCGTCGCGCTTGCGCTGGGGATCTTCTGGTTCCACGGGCGTCTCGACTCTTTCCTTTCGTTCGTGCTTCACTCAAGAACCTCGAGGGCGTGTTCGCCGAACACCGCGGCTACCGCGGCGAACACTTCCTCGCTCGGCTGGATGCGTTGCTGGACCTGCAACAGCGCTACCGACCCATCCGCCGAGCGCAACTCGAAGCACACCGGACAACTCCCGGGGTGGCCGGCGAAGAGCTGCTGGAGTTGGTCGAGAACCCCCTCTGTCATCTCCGTCAGATCCAGCTTCAGTGTGAGCTGTACAGGACGCCCCTCGGAAAGCTCTTCGAGCGCCTTGGCTTCCAGGAGCGACAGTCTTGTTCCGGACTCTTCCATCTGGACGCGCACCTTCAGCAGCAAGGCAGCCCCGGAATGCAACAGGGGTTCGTACCTGGTGAAAGCTTCCGGGAAGACGAGCAGTTCCTGAATCCCGGTCATGTCCTGCAGGGAGAAAATCGCCCAGCGCTGGCCCCGCCGGGAACGCATTGGCCGCGTGCCCACAATCAACCCGGCCACCGTGATTTCTTCACGATTGCGGCGGCCCTCCACAGACCCAAGCTCTGTAACTCCCATCTGCTGGAGGCGGCCCGTGTACTTGGCCAGGGGGTGTCCGGAGACGTAAAAACCCAGCACCGCGTACTCGGCGGCGAGCCGCTCTTCTTCGCTCCAGGCTTCTGCTTCGCGCAACTCCAGCGGAACCGGTGCGGGCGCCGCGGCCGCGCTGAAAAGGCCGTGCTGGCCGGACTCGCGCAGCCGCACGGCACGCTGCACGGCCGCCAGGGCGTCATCCACGGTGGCATTCAGCTGCTCCCGCGGCCCGAGCGCGTCCGTGGCTCCGGACTTGATCAGGCTCTCGAAGACTCGTTTGTTCAGGACCCGGGAATCAATGCGTTCGCAAAAATCAAAGATGCTCTTGAACGGGCCCTGCGCCGCTACGGAGTCGCGGATCGCCCGCGCCGTGTTTTCCCCAAAGTTTTTAATGGCCGCCAGCCCAAAACGCACGGATTCGCCCACCGGTGTAAAGTACAGGTCGCTCTCGCTCAGGTGCGGTGGCAGCACGGTAATCCCCATCCCGCGCGCCTCGTTGATGTACTTTACGACTTTTTCGCTGTTCCCGGTCTCCGAGGTCAGCAGCGCAGCCATGAACTCGACCGGATAGTGCGTCTTCAGGTAGGCCGTCTGGTACGCCAGCAGGGCGTACGTACATGCGTGCGCCTTTGGAAATCCATATCCCGCGAATTCCGCCATCAGATCGAAGATGCGCTCCGCTTTCTTTTCCGGAATCTTGTTGGCGCGGCAGCCGCTCATGAACTTCTCGCGCTGCGCGGCCATCTCCTCCTTTTTCTTCTTTCCCATGGCACGCCGCAGGATGTCCGCTTCACCCAGGGAGAATCCCGCGAGCCGGTTGGCGATCTGCATCACGTGCTCCTGATACACGATGACGCCGTAGGTTTCGGCCAGGATTTCCTCGAGCTGCGGCAGCTCGTAGGTGACCTTGGTCTTTCCGTGCTTGCGGTTGATGAAATCGTCGATCATTCCGCCCTGGATGGGTCCCGGCCGGTACAGAGCGTTCAGCGCGGTAAGGTCTTCAATGCGCGTCGGCAGGTAGCGGCGCAGAATGTCGCGCATGCCATGAGACTCAAACTGAAAGATGGCGGTTGTGTCTCCGCGGGCAAACAGTTTGTAAGTCGCGGCGTCGTCCAACGGCAATTGGGCCAGGTTCAGCTTGACGCCCCGGTTCTGCTCCACCATGCGCACCGCATCGTGCAGCACGGTCAGCGTAGTCAAACCCAGGAAGTCCATTTTCAGCAGCCCGATGCGCTCAAGGGCGTTCATGTCGTACTGCGTGGTGATTTCGTCGCGGTTCGTCTTGTAGACCGGCACGATCTCCGTGAGCGGCCGCGGCGAGATAACCACTCCCGCAGCGTGAGTCGACGCATGCCTCGCGAGCCCTTCGAGGCGCTGGGCCACCGCCATGAGGTCCTTTAAGCGCTCGTCGCTCTCGACGGCTGCTCGCAACTGTCCGGATTGCTTCAATGCTCCGTCGAGGGTGATTTTTAGCTCGTTGGGAACCAACTTCGCCAGGCGATCGACCTCGCCGTACGGGATCTCCATAGCGCGCCCCACGTCTTTGATCGCGGCTTTCGCGGCCATTGTCCCAAACGTGATGATTTGCGCTACGTTTTCGCGGCCGTATTTCCGGGTCACATATTCGATCACTTCTCCGCGCCGCCGCATGCAAAAGTCAATGTCGATGTCCGGCAGCCAGATTCGCTCCGGGTTCAGGAAACGCTCGAAAAACAGGCCGTACTGCAATGGGTCGACGTCCGTGATGCGCATGGCGTAGCTGACCAGGCTGCCCGCGGCCGATCCGCGGCCGGGTCCCACGGGAATCGCCTGAGCCCGGGCGTAGTGGATGAAATCCCAGACAATCAAGAAATAGCCCGCGTACTTCATCTGCTGGATCATCCGGATTTCGGAATCCAGACGGTGTTCGTAATCGGCAAGCGGATGACGGAGGAGCCCGTTCGCGGCTTGTTCCTCGAGTGCCGGCACGCGTTCTGCGAACCCTTTTCGCACCACCTTCTCGAAGTAACTTTCCGTAGTCTCGCCCGCAGGCACCTTGAACTCCGGAAAGGGGTCAGCGATGCGTTCGATTTTCACGCGGCACCGCTCCGCTATGTCCGCCGTGCGGCTTAGCGCATCGGGAAGGTCCGGAAAGAGCCGCGTCATTTCTTCCGGGGTCTTGTAATAAAACTGATCCGTAGCGAAGCGCATGCGGTGCGCGTCGCCCATGGTTTTGCCCGTCTGGATGCACAGCAGGACATCCTGCGGGTGCGCGTCCTCGTGCTTCAGGTAGTGGCAGTCATTCGTGGCGACCAGCGGAATCCCCGTTTCCTTGGACAGGCGTACGATTTGAGGATTGACTCTCTTCTCGGCTTCGATCCCCTGGTCCTGAATCTCCAGGAAAAAGTTTCCCTTGCCGAAAATATCCTGCAAACGGTAAGCGTTTTCCCGCGCCAAGTCGTAACGATCGTCCAGCACCGCTTCCGCGACGGCTCCCCGAAGACAGGCAGAGAGAGCGATCAGGCCCCGGCTGTGCCGCGCGAGGAGGTCATAGTCGATGCGCGGCTTGTAATAAAAACCTTCCAGGAAGCCGGAGGAAACAAGCTTGACCAGGTTCTGATAGCCTTCACTGGTCTCGCACAGAAGAACAAGATGGTTAGTCCCCCGCATTCCGGGCTCTGTCTCCGGGCGCCCGGAAGGTTCGCCGGATGCAGATCTTTCGCCGCGATCGTGCCGGCTCCCCTTGGCCACATACACCTCGCAGCCGATGATGGGCCGGACGTTTCGTTTTACGGCCTCGTGATAGAAATTTGCCGCCGCAAAAAGATTTCCGTGGTCGGTCACAGCAACCGCTGGAATGCCCCTTCGCGCGGTCGTTTCCAGCAATTCATCCAGGCGGCAAGCCCCGTCGAGAAGGCTGTAGTCCGTGTGCAAGTGCAGATGAACGAACCGTGGGGCGCTCATGGATCTCGATTCTAGTTCCACGAGGTCGCTTTGGCGACCCCGCCTTGCGAATTTAGGGCCTTTGTTTTCGTCATCGGCTCCGCCGCCGGCCGGTTTTCTTCTTCTGGGTCTTTGCGTGTTTCGCACCGGCCCGCTTTCGCATCTCTTTCGGTGCGGCCGTGGCGGCAGGCGCCGCGGCTTTACGCGCGGCCGGAGGTCGTTCAGCAGGTTTCACTGCTTCCAGCTGTTTTGCCGCGGCGACCAGCTCAGCCTTCCTCACTCCCTTGGCGGGTTTCTTTTTCTTTTCCTCGAGTTTCTTCTTGGGTGGTTCCTTGATCCCGGCGAGTTTCCGGAGAAGCTTTACCCGTTCTTCCGGCGTCTTTCCGCGCCCGGCGAGCTGTATGGCGAAGACTTGTTCGATGACACCGTCAAATCTGGGGCCGCGCGGCATGCCGAGCGCCTCGAGCTCCGTAGCAACGCCGGGCAGAGCCATCCGAATGGGTCTCCACTTCTGCACGTACGCGCGAATCTTGGACAGCGCTTTGGATTTCGTTGACTCCGCAAGCAGCCAGGCGCTGATTTCGAGGGGAAGCCGCTCGAGAAACCTATATGCTTCGACGGGCGCTTCGCACTTGCGGCTCAGGAGTTCCTTTTGCGCCCGCAGCGCGGAGGCCACGAAGCCCAGAGCCACTTCCCTTTCTGCCGTCCGAAAGCCTGCCTTGCTCAAGAGGGCGGCTTGCTCGCGTGACTGCAACCTCCCGAGAATGGCATTCAGCATCGCGGTACCCAGCCGGGGCCGCAGTCCGGCCGAAAGGAGATCCTCGCGCACTTTGGCAAGCCGGGCGATGGCCTCGTAGTCGGGATGGCGCTTTGCAAGCCGCGGGTGGATGCACTCCATCAGTCTGTGGGCTTCCCAGGATTTAAGAGTGGGAATGGGCCTTTCCTCGCGCGCCACCGCGCGCAGTTCGTCCCCGGCGTCCTGAGGGGTGATGGAATGTTGGAGGTCCCGCTCCATTGCCAGTTCGAACCACTCCTGTGTGCGGGCCTCGAGCTTGAAGTTCATGCGGGCCGCGAAGCGCATGGCGCGCAGAAGCCGGCTCGGCTGGTTTGTGAAAGAATGAATCGTAAGAGCGCGGATCTCCCCGCGCTCGATGTCGGAAAGGCCGTTGGCCGGGTCGAGCAACAACCCGCGCGAGGCGGAGTTCAGTGAGATGGCGATGGCGTTCAAGGAGAAGTCGCGGCGCCGCAGGTCTTCCATGATGGTGGACCAGCGGTATTCCGGCCGCGTTCCCGGCCGGACATAGTAATCGTCGCGGGCCGCCGAAAGGCTTCCTTCACATTCACCGGCGAAAAGAATCTCGATGGTGCGTAGCCGCTCATCCTCGAAGAGGATCTTGGCGCCGCCTTTTTCAAGCTCGCGCGCGAGACGCGACGGGTTCCCTTCTATCGTGAAGTCCAGGTCGCGCAGGGTCGCGCCGGTGATCAGGTCGCGAACCGTGCCGCCGGTAAGGTATACGTTGAAACCCATGGCGGCTGAGAGCTCCTGCACCCGGAGCATCGCTGCGCGTTGCTCCGGCAGCAGCCGGCTTTCCAACAGGAACATGTAATCGGGCATTGCTCTCCTCGTATTCAGGCAGGAACCGTCTCCATCGCCGGCTCCGCCCAAGTCGGGCCCCTGCGCACACCCGCGTTAGGCCCGCGGGTGATGCGCCTTGTATATCTCCTTCAGCCTCTCTTCGACGACGTGAGTGTAGATCTGCGTCGTGGAAATATCGGCATGTCCCAGCATCAACTGCACGGACCTCAGATCGGCTCCCCGCTCCAGCAAGTGCGTCGCGAAGCTGTGTCGCAGAACGTGTGGCGTCAAGGGAAAACGCAAGCCGACACGCCGCCCGTGCGCGGAGAGAATCTTCCACACCCCCACGCGGCTCAAGCGCCCGCCCCGGCGATTCAAGAACAGAACGGAAGAAGCGGTCGCTCCCCGTCCCTTGGGGCGCAATTGCAAGCGAGCGTCGCGTAGATACCGCTCGACGATAGTTATCGCATTTCGTCCGACCGGAACCACCCGCTCCTTGTTTCCTTTGCCGATGCACCGGACACAACCTGCTTTCGCATCGAGGTCCGGCACGTTCAGATTGATCATCTCCGAGACGCGCATCCCGGTCGAGTACAGCAGTTCCAGCATGGCCCGGTCGCGCAAACCGAGAGGGGTCCGGGTATCCGGCCGGGCCAGGAGGCGCTCCACCTCCTCGATTCGCAGGTAACCCGGAAGGGAGCGGCGAATTCTGGGCGATTCCAGGTTGGCGCAAGGATCGAAAGAAACGAATCCCTGGGTGAGCGCGAAGCGGAAGAAATTGCGCAGCGTGACCACGTGCCGGGCTACCGTGCGGCTCTCCAGATTCCGCCTGTACAAGCTGGCTAGAAAATCCACCAGGTCCGCGCGAGAAATCTTCCTCAGCGTCAGGCGCGACTCCGCCACGAACCGCTGGAACTTCTGCAGGTCCCGCTGATACGCGGATACCGTGTTTTCCGAAAGGCCCTTCTCCACCCGCACATGGGTGAGAAATGAACCGACGGCCGCGGAGAATTCCATCATTCCCCCAGATACTCCGGCGCACCGCGGCGGCGCACGGCGATTCCATAAACCTCCTGGATCTCGTGACACCGCAAGGCCCACGCGAGCCCGAGGTATAGGACCGTCGCGCCCAAAAGCAGGCCGACAAACACCGGCAACGCCACCAGGAAGCGCCCGTTCATCAACCCCTGCGTGTAGTGCAGCGCCACCGCGCAGGCCGCCCCCATAATCCCGGCGCAAACCGTGATTTTTCCGAATGAACGGAAAATCTCCATGGTGCCAAGCCGGCCGTAACGCAGGCGAAACACCGCGAACAGTACGAAAAAGTTGAAATAGCTCGCAAGCGAGGTGGCTGCCGCGGGCCCCCCGTTCTGGAACTTGCGATAAAAGAATTGCAGGAACACGGCGTTCAGAACGATGTTGAGCACCAACGCCATGGCGGCCACGATGACCGGCGTCTTCGTGTCCTTGGTGGAGTAAAAAGCCGGCACAATCAGCTTCACCGCGGCAAACGCCGGCAAACCGGCCGAGTAATACAGCAGCGCTCGCGCTGTAAGCTTCGTCGATTCGGCCACGAATCTTCCGTGCTGGAACAGCACGTGAATGATGGGCTCGCGCATGATCATCAAGCCCAGCGCGGCGGGGACGGTAATGAAGGAAACGATGCGCAGCGCGAAGGCGAAGGTGTGCTTCATATTCTGGTAGTCCTTCGCCGACGCTTGGTGCGACATCATCGGCAGAATCGCCGTCGCGACAGCGATTGCGTAGCCCCCGAGCACCAACTCCATGACGCGATCCGCCACGTAGAGCGAAGTCAGGCTCCCGCGAGGCATTCTTGCCGCCGTGGCGAAGAACGTGTCCACGAAGAAGTTGATCTGCGCCATCCCGATTCCGAAGAAGCCCGGAAGCATCAATCGCCCAACGGCGCGTATTCCCGGGTGCCGGAAGGAGAAACCAAAATCAAACCGCATGCCTTGTCGGACCAGCAGCGGCAACTGGATCAAAAACTGCAGCGCTCCGCCCACGAGGACCCCGACCGCCAAAGAAACCGCGGGATCCGAAAACCGCTTCCAGACCAGGGCCGTCGAGAAAAGAATGATCGAGAGATTCAGAAAGATGGGCGTGGCTGCCGGCACCGCAAAATAGTGAAAGCAGTTCAGGATGGCCATCGCCAGTGCCGCAAGCCCGATGAAGAAAACGTAGGGGAAGATAATCCGGTTGAGGTAGACCGCCTCGTCCCAGCGGATTGCGCCTCCACTGGACGACGTGAAGACATGCACCACGGCCGGCGAGAACACAATACCGAACACCGTGATGACGGCCAGGACAAGCGCCAGGGTCCAAAAGAGCCGGTGGGCGAAGTCCCACACCTCCTGGCGTGTCTTCTCGGCCATGTACCCGGTAAAGACCGGTATGAACGAGGCTGTCATCGAGCCTTCGCCGACGAGACGGCGAAAGAGGTTTGGAATCCGGTAGGCTAGAACGAAGGAGTCGGCTGCGAGCGAAGTCCCGAGGAGAAGGGTGATGCGCTGGTCGCGAAGATAGCCAAGGGCGCGGCTAAAAACGGTGACAAGAGAAATGATGGAGGCAGACTTGAGTATCTGCTTCTTTTCTGTCAACGGGCCGCCCTCCGAGGCTAACCCCAATGGACACAATAACTTGACAGGATATCGGGGATTAACATAACATAGTGGCGGCAAATTCGCAAACTTGCCTTAAACTGTCACTCAACTCCGTGCCCAGCTCTGCTGCCACATCGAAGGGCCGCGCCGCGGCCTCTACGCACAAGAAGGTGGTGGTGGGTCTCACCGACAAATCCGTGCAAAAAGGCTATCTGAATCCGTCGCGGCTGGGCCAGGCCGACCCGATGGACCTGCTAACCCCGGACGGGGAGTACCTGCAGATACCTTTGGAGCGCGTTCGCACGGTTCACTTCGTCCGTGACTTCTCCAACGGCATCGAAGTTGAGCGGAAGATGTTTCTAAGCCGCCCGAAACTGGACGGCTTGTGGGTTCGGCTCCGCTTCCGTGACGGGGAGACGCTTGAGGGCGTCGCGCCGAATAATCTTCTTTCCCTCCTCGACCAGGGTATCCAAATCACTCCGCCTGACCCAAGCGCGGGAAGTGATCGC
>Ga0187766_10002067_pt1 | contig 11848 bp, 8 predicted proteins | sample 0216_QUI02_MP05__4_FD_132971 | JGI IMG/M metagenome (GOLD analysis project Ga0187766, IMG submission 132971) | Tropical peat soil microbial communities from peatlands in Department of Meta, Colombia - 0216_QUI02_MP05_20_MG | ecosystem: Environmental > Terrestrial > Soil > Wetlands > Peat ... | reverse complement strand
GCTTGATTCCGAAGAAAAACAAGTCAGGGGCGCAAACTATATCAGCAGATCAAGCAGAGTTCGCTTGAAGGAAACATTGGCAGGGCGGGACTTTCTTTGCCCCAGAAACAGTCCTCCAGCGTAAAATTAGTGCTCGCCGTATGACTGAGAACGAGGATGTGACGCTCTTGTTGTCGGCTCTGACGCGTGGGGAAGAAGGCGCCGCCTCAAAGCTGATCCCGATCGTTTACGGCGAGCTGCGCAGGCTGGCCGCTAGTTACATGCGCCGGGAGCGAGTAGACCATACGCTGCAACCTACCGCCCTCGTGCATGAAGCCTATCTGAAACTGATTGAGCAGCGTTCAGCCAATTGGCAGAGTCGCTCTCATTTTTTTGGTGTAGCGGCACAGTTGATGCGCCGGATTCTGATCGATCATGCGCGGGGGCACGGCAGGCAGAAACGCGGGGGTGAGCAGAAGAAGGTTTCGTTAGATGACGCATTTATGTTCTCTGAGCAAAAGGCCGACGAACTCTTGGCGGTGGACGACTCTCTCGATCACCTGGCAAAAGTTGATCCGCGGCAGGCCCGTGTGGTTGAATTGCGTTTCTTGGGTGGGTTGGACGTCGAAGAGGCAGCAGAAGTGCTTGGAGTCTCCCCCAAGACCATCAAGCGTGACTGGAGCGTGGCTAAGGCCTGGCTCTACGCTGATTTGAAAGAGCGCCATGGAATTGACGCCGCAGCAATGGGAGAACGTCAAAGCGCTATTTGAGATTGCGCTCGAGAAAAGTCCTTCCGAGCGGAATTCCTTTCTTGCGGGTGCCGCGCAGGATCCTGCTGTCCGCGGCGAAGTCGAACGTTTGCTAGCCCATCACGTCGAATCGGGCGGATTCCTTTCCCGTCCCGCGGTCGCGGCGGCGGTTGCACCTCTCCCAAAAGCGCAGACGCAATCTTTCTCTGGCGGAGACTTCGTCGCCCAGCGCTTTCGCATCATTCGCTTCCTGGCACGCGGCGGTATGGGCGAGGTTTATGAAGCTGCAGATCTCGAGCTACACGAACGCGTCGCTCTGAAGTTCATTCGCAGCGAACTGCTGGACGATCCCAAGGCTCTGGAGCGCTTTAAACGAGAAGTTCAGCTTGCTCGCAAGGTTACCCATCCCAATGTTTGCCGTATCTTTGATCTGTTCCGGCACACTCAGAAATCAGCCACAGGTTCGAGCTCCATCTCTGTTGCTTTTGTTGCCATGGAGCTTCTGGAGGGCGAAACCTTGGCCGAGCTTCTTCGTCGCCAGTCGCGGCTGACCATCGAAGAAACACGCCCAATCGCGTTACAAATGGCCATGGGGCTTGGGGCCGCGCATGCCGCTGGTGTTTTGCATCGCGACTTCAAACCGGGCAATGTTTTACTGGTCTCCGGTGCTAAAGGCGTTAGAGCTGTAATTACGGACTTTGGCTTGGCTCTGCATTCCAACCAAGATCTTACGCTCGGTGCCTCGGTAACCGGCACGGGGGAAGTTATAGGAACGCCGGCCTACATGTCTCCGGAGCAGGTCGAAGGCAAAGAGTTGAGTCCGGCGTCGGATGTGTATTCGTTTGGACTGGTCCTGTACCAGATGCTTACCGGCACTCGGGCGTTCGAGGACACCACTCCGCTTTCCATGGCAGTGCGACGGATCAAAGAGGACCCCAAACCGCCAAGAACAATCGTGCCCGATCTTGATCCTGGATGGGAATCGATAATCCTGAAGTGCCTTGAGCGCACCGCCAATAATCGGCTTCAAAACGGAGAGGAGGTTGCCGAGGCATTACGAAGTGAAGGAAAACACGCAACAGCATGGAGGCTTCAGCGCCGACGCGGCTTGATCGCAACGGCTTTGGTGGCGCTTGCGATCGGAGCCGCCGTTATAGGCCTCTCGAGAATTCATCGCCGGGTTCCTGGGAATAACGAAACCGCCTCAACGATGCAACCGGCGATACCGATTCGCCCGTCAATTGCGGTGCTTCCTTTCCACAATCTTTCTGGAAAAACAAATACGGAGTGGGTCTCGACGGCTTTGCCGGAGATGCTGACGACCGAGTTAGCTGTCGGAGGCAAGCTGCGTACGTTCCCCGGAGAAAATATCGCACGTGCGACTACGGACTTGGGATTGACCGGCCAGCAGACGCTGGCCAGCGACACACTTCATCGTCTTCGGGATTACTTGGGAAGCGACTATGTGGTGTTGGGCTCCTATCTCGACCAAGGGTCGGGATCAAATTCCCAAGTGCGCATTGATCTCTGGTTGCAGAATGCAAGAACCGGAGAGCTGGCGAGCACAATCTCTGAAAAAGGAAATGAAAGTGAACTGGATGAGCTGGCAACTCGAGCCGGAGCAGATCTTCGCCGAAAGCTTGGGATTGGCGAGATTACTTCGGACGAAGCCGCGGTTGTGCGAGCCTCTCTGCCATCCAATGCCGAAGCGACACGGCAGTACTCCGAGGGTTTAGCCAGATTGCGTGTGGGCGCTGCCGTCTCGGCCAGGGATCTCCTGCAGCGCGCCGTTGCTTCCGATCCTAATTATGCGCTCGCGCATTCCGCACTGGCAGATGCCTGGCAAGCCATGGGATACGACGAAAGGGCACGCGAGGAGTCAAAGAAGGCACGTGATCTGTCGTCTGGGCTTTCGCGCGAAGAACGACTGTGGATTGAGGGCAGAGATTGGGAACTAAATCGCAAATGGGATAAGGCAGTCGAGATCTATCGGACGCTTTTCGATTTTTTCCCCGACAACATCGATTATGGGCTACGCCTCGCACGAGCACAGAGACAGGCACGAACCGTAAACGAAGCACTCGCGACGTTGACGGCTCTGCGCCGCTTGCCGGAACCCGACCGGGACGATCCTCGAATCGACCTTCAACAAGCCGATGTCTTCGATGTGAAGGGAGCCTATAAGGACGAGGAAAGGTCCGCGGAAGCAGCGGCAAGTCGAGCACGCGATCTTGGGGCCACGCTTCTGCTGGCCCGCGCTCTCAGTCAAAAGGCCCGTTGCTTTGAAAAGCAAGGCAGACTTGATGAAGCACTCAGCCGCGCTCAGGAGGCCGCACACATCTCGGAGTCTGCGGGTGAGCGGTCTGAAGTGGCCAAGGCACTTACGATCACCGGCATCGTTCGTTTCGACCAAGGAAATTTCTCAGATGCAGCAAGCGCCTATCAGCGCGCGTTGGCCATCGAGCGGGAGATTGGAGATCGGCGCGCAACAGCCACAACCCTGAATGACCTTGCGAATGCTCTCGGCGAGCAGGGAAACCTTTCAGCGTCCATCAAGATGTTGAATGAATCGCTCTCCATGTTTCGCGAGGTTGGAGACAAACATAGCGCGGCAGCTGTTCTGGGCAGTATCGCGGCGCGCACCTTGCAACAAGGCGATCTGAAAGAAAGTGAGAAGATGCTTCAGGAAGGACTCGCAGCCTCGCGAGAGATCGGTGATCAGGAGCGGATCGGTACAGCGCTCTATAACCTTGGCGAAGTGCTCCGGTGGCAAGGGGATCTCGGGGGTGCTCGGAGAATGTACGAGGACTCCGAGCAATTGTCCAAGCAGATTGGCGATCAGAGTGGTGTGGCATATGCACTATATAGCCTGGGAGATGTTTCTATGGCGGAGGGGAAGCTGGAGGCGGCTCGCGATAAGTACAACCAATCGATGGATCTGCGTACGAAAATTGGAGAAAAGGGTACGGCTGCAGAAACTCAGCTCGCATTGGCTTCGCTCCTTATCGATGAAGGTCACGCAGGCGAGGTCGGAGACTCACTAGCAAGCGTGAAACAAGAATTTCACAAGGATGGACTCGCAGATGATGAGATTCTTGCCAATGTCACATCTGCCCGCGCATTTCTGGCGCAGGACAAAGTAGCAGACGCGCAGAAAGAAGTTGCGGCTGTTCCTGACCTGCTTTCTAAGAGCCAGGATTTTTCGGTGCGCCTGCGAGCATCGATCACGCAAGCTCAAGTGGAGGTGGCCTCCGGTAAACATGAAGCCGCAATTCGTCTTCTTGAAGACACCATCGCAAGTGCAAGCAAATCTGGATATCTCGGCCTGCAACTGGAAGCACAGCTTGCGTTGGGTCAAGTGCAAATCGCAGCAGGCAAAGTCGCCGCTGGCCAAAAGCTCTTGTCCGAAGTTGCGGCCCGAGCGCGGGAGAGAGATTTCCAGTTGATTGCCGGCAAGGCAGCCTCAGCCAAATCAGTCAAAACAAAATAGCCGCCATTCTTTGAGAATGGCGGCCGGTTTCCTATCCAGCATCAGCGCGATGCCATTTGCACCCCGTCATTGTTCTGACCATTCCCCTTATCTTTTCGGTGGAAGAACTTGTGAAGAAAATTGCCCTTCTTTTTGCCAGTGTTCTGGACGGGCTCATGGTCGTCGTTAGCTTCTGCCTTCACCACTCTTTCCTTTATTTCTGGCTTCAGAATTTTTTCCACGGCGCGCTGCGCCGTCTCTGTTGCGATAGCCTTGGTCGTATCCTTCGCAAGTTCGCTCTTATCGGGGATGATCACTGGCATTGAGGTCGTACCAACGATTTGGAAAGGAATATCACTCGGCACTTTCCGCAATCCGACGTGGTCTAACACGAAGCGGCCTGCACCATCTTTCTTTAAGTGAGCAACCATCTTGAACTGAAGATGATTCGTAGAGCTGACATCACCATCCCCGGTTATGTTGCCGATTTCGCCGAACTCACCGTTGAAACCGTTGATGTGAGTGCCTTCCGGAGCGACTCGGAAGTGCGTGCTGAGGTTGACGATTGCGAGATCAGAGCCGACATTTGCCGCACTCATTCCTGGCAGGACGGACAATTTCGAGCCGAGATCAAATCCTGACACATGAGAGTCAGCAATCTGAGCGGTACCCGAAGTGATCAGACGGTTTACAGGGCCGTCGAGCGAGACGTTTGCGCTCGCCGTACCCCCGCGCAACTTTGAACTGCCGGGCAAACTGATTCCTAACGCAGGGAGAACGCCTTCGAGCGTATCAAGTGGGATCTGATGGCCAGCTATTTTCATGTGAACGATGACATTCTGTCCGCGCGTGCTGTATGCTCCGGACAAAGCCGCTGAACTCTTGCCAATCAGTATTGCGCTATTCCGGATTACCCCTGTTTTCCTCGCGATGGCATAGTCCGTCTCATATCTCAGCGCAACATTTTGGGTTGCGGGCTGGGCATCCTCCGCGAGGCGTAGTTTGGAGGCAGTAGCAGTCCCTTCACTATGCAAAGTATGACCGTCCGAGTTGACAGCGCCATTGAGGTTGAGAATTCCTGCGATCGCGGAAGAACCAAGGGAGAGAATCTGGGCCAGGTCGGCGTTGCTGGCTTTGACATGGGCGTGAAACGGAGTCTGCTCCAGATCGTCGCGATTGAGAGGCCCGGCTTGGCCTTGGATCTGCACCTTCCCGGATCCAGCATTCGCTGAAACGATGAACGATATTGCTTTTTCGAGAGAGACATTCTTGAGATCCACGTTGATGCTCTTGAAGATAGTCCGTGGAGTTTGAGGATGTGACGTTCCCACCTCAATGGTCGCGTTGGAGATTTTCAGAGTATCGAGAACAAATGAGTTAACCGATGACGCAACCGCGTCGCTCCACAACGCGTCCGCCTCGTCATCACTACTTTGGTTGCCGAGGCTGGAAAAGTTCCATTTGCCATCGGCGGACTGAATCGCTGTCATCCTCGGTTCTTCGAGTGTCAAGGAGGTGACGTGCAGCGATCGCGAGAAGATCAGCGACATCAAACTTACTCCCACGCCCAACGACTTGGCTTCGAGAAAGCTGCCGTTGTTGAAGGCCGGATCGTCTGCGATCGAGATTTGCTCTACGCGTGCGCCACCTGCAAGCAGCGAGAGCTCCATGTGGCCAAGATGCACTTCACGCCGGAGATAGGAGGCCAGGCGTGATTCCAGTTGCGGCCGGAAGCGGTCCGCATCCACCAAGTGGGGAAGCGCCAAAATCGCAAGCAATACGAATGCCGTGAATCCGGCGGTGAGTTTCGTGCTTTTGCTGGTCATAACGTCTCCTTCCGTTTTGTCGCCGGATTCGATCACCGGCCTTCATCAGTAAGCGCGATGAATTCCGGAAAAAAGGGACAAAAAGCCGCTCTTTGCGAGCGGCTTTGGAGAGTTCTCCCAACTAAGCTTGCGCGATCTTGCCTTGAGGTACGATGAGTGCCGGGTGAACGAGTGGTGCGTTGGCGAGCAATTCAGCTTTGATGGCTTTGGCGTGGGAGATTTGAAGCTGCTCATGCTTGATCTGCCGAAGACCTTGTTGAACTAACCCGAACACGACGAACCAGCCGATCACACCGAGCACAACAAGGTGCAGGTCGAATGGCGAGCTGAAAGGAGAGTCCCAGGCCATGTGCAGGAGCATGGGAATCGCCATGGTTTTCAGAAAGCTGCTTTCAAATAACATGCCAAGCTGAAATGGCTGGTCACCTTTGACACGCCACAGAGCACCGGCGGCGATTGCGGTCCACGCCACGTGGCCGAAAGGCGTCAGCAACGCCCGAACCTGGATCACGTCAAACATAACGTCGAGCTTGCCGCTCTTTTCGAGGAACTCGAAGGCGTATCCTGCACTTTCAAAGAAAGCGAATCCCGCGCCCACGGCCGCGCCGAACAGCAGCCCGTTCAGAATGTATTTGCCCTTAAACGATCGAGCGATGATAACCACGGCCAGCAGCTTCCCGATCTCTTCTACGATGCCCGCCTGAGAGGCGCCTAACCAGCCGAGATCCGACACACTAAATCCGACCAGCGCAACAAATAAGGACACGACGCCGCCGGAAGCCACCAGCATGAGCACTCGATTGAAGGAAACATTCCGGGGGACATTCAGTTCGAAAAAGAGGATCACCGTCGCAAGCGGGACCGCCAACGAACCCATCATAATCAAGCCTGGAATGAGCTTCGGATTACCAAATTGCTGAAAAGCAATATAGAAGCCCAGGTAAACGAGCCCGACGAAGATGAGGACCCGCAGGAAGAACCAGGGTTTCGGCCAGCCAGTCGGCACATCCTCGATCGACGGCGTCGTGCGAGGAGTTCCCACAACAAAATACTCATCGACCTCGCTGGCATCACGTTTCTTAAAAACCTCGGAAAAAAAATCACGTAGGCTGAAACCCTCCAGCTTGTCAGTGCTGGCCAAGTTGGAGATCCGATCTCCAATTGACTGCAACATGCTCTCCTTGTGCTTGTCGACGACGTGGGATGAAACGCCCGAGCGGGCAAGGGACTGTATAGTCTTTCCACAGGCGGCGCAGAAGCGCGCGCTTTCAACATTTTCTTTACCGCATTCGACGCAAAACATGCTGCCTCCTCGGCGTGTGCAACCGCCTCACCAATTAACGCGCCACTTGGCCAGGAACGGGGTCACGGGTGGGCAAGAATCCCTGAGGCGAGAGAGGCCGGGATCAAGGCTGACCTGTACTCGTGCACAGTTGTCATCCCGACAATGCAGTATTTGCGAAGCGAACGCCTCCGCGGCCCGGTGCTGATGCGGAAATCCTATGAAAACAGCCCGTGGATCAAGTCGGCAAGATTTGGCTGAGGCGTGACTGGCTTGGGAGTGATCACAACCTTCTCCGTCAATCGGAAGCGCAGCAGCGAGTTTGTCGGTAGCACAATTTCAGGAGCGTTATTGGTCACGGCTGAACCCGCCGCTCCGACCCCCGCGCCGATGGCAGCGCCGATCAACGCTCCATTACCGCCATGAGCCAGAGCACCAATTGCCGCCCCGATAGCAGCTGCGCCCCCGGCCACTTCCGCTGTGCGCTTCCCCTTGCCTTGCGCAGTGCGCAAAATCGAGGTTGTCTGAAGAGCGTACTCTTTTCCTTCCAGCGAGAATGATGTTAACGCGATGTGCAGACTCGATCCGCCTGCGAGACGCCCCGCTGGGACAGCCTCGATCACCGTGCCCGTGAACACCGTGCCTTCGGGAACTATGACGGTACCGTTCGCTAAGATGGATTTGGCCAGCTTGCCAGTGAAATGCTCGCCGGCGACGCTACGCGCAGAGCTCATATTTCGGTCGAGACGCACTGCTACTAATGTGCCCCCCTCGAGGTTCACTGAGGTCGGCGTCGCGGGAGCGGTCGGACGCGCATAAAGATAAATTGCGACCGCTCCCGTAATCATCAGGATGACCGGCCACTTTGATTTATTGGTTTTCATGTGCCCTCCGTCGCGTCAACTGCGGCACTCATTAATAACGCGATGTCAGATGAAGGATCGGGTCAGAGAAGGGTTGTTTTCGCGAAAATTACTTAGACCGGCGGGTCAGAAGCGCGAATTGTGATACGCAAAACGCGCATGTGCTTGAGTCTGGTAAACGAGAGGAACCCACCAGAATTTGCGGATAAGTCTATCGCCCGGGAGCCATTGATGAGGCTTTTTGATCTGGTAAGCAATGAGACTTTCGACTCCGAATAGGCCGAAGTTCTCCCAGATCATTCTTCCCGTGCTGGGCCGTTTGCCGAACCAAGGATCGTTTTCCAGAACGGTGTATGCGGACTCATGATTGATGCAGGTGTAGGCAGGAACGCAGGGCACCCAAATTTGTTTTCCCAAATGCGCGGCCGTCTCCGCGAAGTCTGCCGATTTCGCGGCAGCTTCAACCGATAACAAGAGGAAGAATTGCCTGTCGGCAACTTTTGAGGGCCGGTCGGGCAATTCAGCCGCATTGGCCGCTGTAATGATCAGTAACACCACAATGATCCGATGCGTCATTCGAGGGAGCGCCCCACCCGCGAACACAAGGGGGCGCAAAGTTTACCGCGACGCGGTGCTGATCACAAGAGCGAATATCAACAAATGAGCATTTTCTGGCTCTATCGTTCAAATCCGATGCAGATGTTATTCTTGAGAAATAAGTCTCCAATAAAGGCCTTATCTGTATGCCCGATCCCATAGTTCCAGGAACTGCCGATGCCAGCGATGACACCGAAAGTTTCAGCAACCTTCTCTCCGAATTCGAGAGCACACATGCAGCTCAGCGGGTGGAGGGCAGCCGCGAAGGCACAGTCGTTTCTGTTTTGGCAGATTCGGTGATCCTCGATATCGGTTTCAAAACTGAGGGCATCCTGCCGATTTCCGAGTTTCTGAGCGACAGCAAAGCGGTAGAACTTGGTGACAAATTGCTGGTCACCATCAAGGGCCGCGATCCTGAGGGATATTACCAGTTGACCCGAAGCAAAGCCGCGCGTCCGAAGGATTGGGCGGCGCTGGAGCGGGCGTTTGCCGAGAAATCGACAATTATCGGTACAGTCACCGGGGTGGTGAAGGGTGGATTGACTGTGGATGTGGGCGTGCGTGCGTTTATGCCGGCATCCCGCAGCGGTACGCGCGATGCTTCCGAGATGGAAAAGCTGGTTGAGCAGGAGATTCGCTGCCGCATTATCAAGCTCGATCCTGCCGATGAAGATGTTGTGGTGGATCGACGTGCAGTGTTGGAAGAGGAAGCTCACGCCGGCAGGCAGAAACGTTACTCCGAATTGAAAGAGGGGGACGTGCTCACCGGAACGGTGAGAAGCCTCGCTGATTATGGTGCTTTCGTGGATGTGGGTGGCGTGGACGCGCTGCTGCATGTTGGCGACATATCCTGGAGCCGCATCGGCTCCCCTGCAGATGTGCTTGCGGTGGATCAGCAGATTGAAGTGAAAGTTCTGAGCCTCGATCCCGAAAAGCAGCGCATTTCTGTGGGCATGAAGCAATTGCTGCCTCATCCGTGGGACTCGGTTTCGGGCAAATACAAGATCGCAGAGCGCGTGAATGGCACCATAACTCGGCTGGCGGATTTCGGCGCGTTCGTCGAAATTGAGCCAGGCGTTGAGGGACTGATTCATGTTTCCGAAATGTCCTGGGTGAAGAAAGTAAAAAAACCAAGCGATTTGCTCAAGCCGGGCGACACGGTGGAAGCCGTGATTCTCGGCATCAATCCCGACGAGCGGCGAATGTCATTAGGATTGAAACAAGCGTTAGGTGATCCGTGGGTCGACGTTTCGCGAAAGTTTCCAGTTGGTTCCGTTGCCGAAGGTCCGATTGTCAGCTTGACGAAATTTGGCGCATTTGTGCAGGTCGCCGAAGGCGTAGAAGGACTCATTCACGTGAGCGACATCAGCGCGGAGAAACGGATCAACCATCCGCAGGATGTGGTTAGGCTCGGCCAGATTTTGAGAGCGCAGGTGCTCGAAGTTGACACGGAGAGGCGGCGCCTCAAGCTTGGCATCAAGCAACTAGCTCCGACGAGTATCGATGAATATCTCGCCGAGCATAAGCAAGGAGACGTGGTGAATGGACGAGTTCTTGAAATCTCTGGTGGTACGGCCCAGGTCGAATTGGGGGAGGGAATTCATGCCCTATGCCGGATCGCTCTCTCAGAAGCTAAGAACAAGGCCGCCACTGCGTCCGTTGGAACAGCTGATTTGTCAGCTCTAAGCTCGATGCTGCAAGCGCGCTGGAAAGGTGGTGCCCCATCTGGATCTTCCGCGAAGGAGCAAATTCAAATGGGGCAAGTGCGCAGTTTTCGTATAACCAAACTGGATACGGCAGCGAAGAAGATTGAGATTGAGCCAGCGTAACTCCCCGCCACGTTGGTGCCATTTTCCCGATTAGAGCTATTAGGCATAATTGCTCTCCCGCGCAGGCCGAAGCGCGAGAGGATTATTTTTGTGCGCCAACTTCTTCGCAGGTTCTATTTCTCGGATGATGGCCAGGATGTGGCCGAGTACGCCATCATGTTGGGAGTTGTCCTTGTCCTGGTGGTAGGGACCGTTCAGCTAATCGCTGCCAATGCCAACAACGTGTTTTCAGGCGTAGCCAGTAAGATTGGCAACTGAGTTGGAATTTATCAGGCAGCCATAGCCGAGCCGGCTATTAACTCCCCAGTACGCCTTGACTAGCCTTGACTTCCGCAACCGTGAGAGTAATATGGTCCGCCTCTAGGATATCCTTAGTCGCAACCAGTCCTTCCCCTGAGATAGCTTAGCGGACCTGCTCGTCTCGAACGGTGCAGCCGAGCTGGGCGCCATCTTCTAATGTGATGTTCTATCTCGCCCTTCCGAGGATGACAGCGCAGGCGCCTTGCAAACAGTTGCAGTGTGCAATGGGTGTCGCACCGACCAACCCATGAGCAGCGAAGCTTCAGACATTTTCGTGTGCGTTGTATGATCTAAGCGTTTGTGCCGTGTATCATGTGGACGCGTTAAGATTTCAAGAAGTATACTTTCATTGCGCATGCTTTAAGGAGAACACTAGCGAGCGGAGCCTCAATCCTGGTCAACATCGATCACTGGCATGTTGTCGCCAACGGAATCACTTTCCATGTAGCTGTCTCGGGGCCTTCCAAAGCCCCAGCGATTCTGTGCATTCACGGTTTTCCCGAAGGCTGGATGATCTGGCGACACGTTATGGAGCTGCTGCCCGAAGCCCGTATCTACGCACCCGATTTGCGCGGCTACCCCGGCACTACATACGCAAAGACTGGATACGACGTGTTCACCGTCACCGATGACATTCGCGCATTGATCGAGACCCTTGGCATCCAGGGATGCCTTCTAGTCACGCATGACTGGGGCGCCGCATTGGGTTGGCTATTCGCGCAACGCTACGGCTCGCTTATCGGCAAGCTGATGGTCGTCAACTGCACCCATCCAAAGACGCTGGTCCGTGCAGCCCTCACGCTTCAGGACTGGCAGATTTTCCGCATGCCATGGGTACCGTTTTTTGAGATTCCGTGGTTTCCGGAATGGTTCATAAGCAGCGATCTCGGCCGCAGGCTCCTGAGGTGGTCCTTCACCGTGCGCGAGGGCCACAAGGGAACCATGGACAGGGGC
>Ga0187766_10002065_pt1 | contig 11858 bp, 13 predicted proteins | sample 0216_QUI02_MP05__4_FD_132971 | JGI IMG/M metagenome (GOLD analysis project Ga0187766, IMG submission 132971) | Tropical peat soil microbial communities from peatlands in Department of Meta, Colombia - 0216_QUI02_MP05_20_MG | ecosystem: Environmental > Terrestrial > Soil > Wetlands > Peat ... | reverse complement strand
CGCGGTTGCCGCCAGCCGCAAGGTGGAGGCGATGCTTCCGGCCGTTCGATTTGCGATGATCTGGCCGCAAAGTTCGTGGATCGATTTCGATTCGGCGCGTGCAATGGCGTGGAGCGCATCCATGATCAGCGGCTCCATACGAACCGTCGTCCATCGCCCCTTGATGCGAAGGTTGAAGTTTTCAAGCGTGGAAACGTAAAGCTGACGCTCCGGCATTTTTCCCCTATTGCGCGTATAAGAGTACACGAACTGCAATCAAATAGCATCCACTCCAAAACAACATCAAGAAAAATTGAAAACGTCAGGCGCCCGCCTGATGATAACTGACATATTACAAAAGTCGGAATCGCAGGAGAAGAAGGCGATGCGCCTTCTCTCGGGAATGCGATCAATCGTCTTCCCGCTCGCCATGCTGATCGCGACCGGCCTGCTCCTCGGAATCGCCATTGTGTTGTGCGCCGCCGCCTCGAAAACCGGCATCCCGCCTGCCACGATCAGCTTTTGGCAGGCCCTGATCGGCGGATCGATAATTGTCATCGTCGGCCTATCGCGCGGGGTCAGGCTCGGGCTAACCGGCCATCACTTACGATACTACGCTGTTACCGGCCTCTGCTCCGTCGGCCTGCCCAATACGTTGTTGTTTCTCAGTATATCGCACGTCGGCGCCGGTCACGTCGCGATCTCCTATGCGATTACGCCAATGCTCACTTACTTCCTTGCACTTACCTTACGTATCGAGCCGCCCCGTGTTGTCCGGCTTCTGGGATTGGCCTTGGGGGCGACTGGTGCGATTCTGCTCACCAGCCCTCGCTTTGGCGGCTTGCCTCCAGAACAATATGGCTGGATGGCGCTCGTCTTGCTGACGCCCCTAACCGTGGCGAGCGCCAACATTTATCGCAGCCTCGACTGGCCGAAGGCCGCACCGCCCGACATGCTCGCCGGCGGCATGCTCATCGCGGCAGCACTTTGGATCGCACCCGCGATGCTGATTTCTGGCGACGCCCATTTGCCCGCTATTTCCGACTGGCCGCTTTACGCGGCGGGAGTCGTCTCCGCCGCCGGGTTCGCCATGTCATTCGCACTGCAGCGTTTGGCGGGTCCCGTGACCTTCAGCCAGCTCGGTTACGTCGTCATCGCGGTTACCGCCGGGCTTGGTGCGCTGTTCTTCGACGAACGGTTCAGTGTCGGCACCTCGGTCGCCTTGGCGATCGTCCTGCTCGGCATGGCCTTGACCACGGGGAACTGGGCAGGGACGCGGATCGGTTCTCGCCGCACGGCCGGCAGCCGTCGCACGCCGGACGCTCAGCCCGGCAACTGACCCCGCAAAAAGGCCGGATAGCCCGCGCAGAAACACAGACGGTCGCTCCCGCCCCTTAAACCCGGCCATAAACCGGCACGACGGCGCCGCGCGTGACTTGGTTTTCGGGTGAGGCGAGGAAAAGGATCGTGCTCGCGACCTCGCCGACTTTGGGCCATGCCTGAAAGTCCGCCTTTGGCATGCTCTTGCGGTTTTGCGGCGTGTCGAGGATCGAAGGTGCCACAGCGTTCACGAGGATGCCCTGCCCCGCGACTTCCTCGGCCAGGGCCGCGGTGAAGGCCGCCACGGCTGCCTTGGACGCCGTGTAGGCGGTCATCCGCGCACCGGTGCGCCATTCCAACGCCGGCCGCGATGCGACATTCACGATGCGCCCACCTCGGCCCGCCTTCGCCATCGCAAGAATCGCCGCACGGCAACATACAAAGCAACTGATGAGATTCGTCTCGAGCTGCTGCATAAGCACGGCCTTCGACGCCTCCGCGAGGGGGCCGAACGCGAAGCCGCCCGCAATGTGGATCGATGCCCAAAGCGCCGGGACGTCCGCGTAGACGCGTTCGACCTCCCGTTCGTCCGCAACATTGCCGCTCGAAATGAGGTGAAGCCGGGGACGTTGGCGCTGCGACGCGCTATCTGCGGCCGCACCCGGCCGAAAGGGCACGTGGCATACGGCACCTGCATCGAGAAGGGCATCGACCACGGCGGTACCGAGCGCACCCGTGCCGCCGGTCACGACCACATGGCGATCGCGATAATCCATGGCCTCGCCTCCGTCCGTTGTCGATTGGGAAGGCGCAATGGTAGGACGAACCCTGCTCCTGAGGCTAGTGCGGTGAACCCGAAATTCGCCACAGCTGGATGCGAGACCGTGAGCGAAATTCGGATTCGACACACGAGGATCCAGCAAATGATTCCGATCCTCTCCACGCATCAAGCCCCGAGCGTTGAAAGGCGTGGATGCCCGGGTCAAGCCCGAGCATGACGGTTTTGCAGTATTTTGCGCCCCGTGCTGAATCGCTGCCGGTGCGCCAAAATCCAAATCGAACAGCCACCGACCTCTCCCTTCGTCATGCCCGGGCTTGACCCGGGCACCCACACGAATGGGCAAGTCTTGTCGTTCGCAGGCTTGCGGTTCCGTGCGCTACGATCGGCCGGGATCTCGTGCCGGCTCCGGTCGCGGCGACATCGCGACGCGCATGCACGTCACGGCAATGCGCCACGCCGCTCGAATCGTTCCGCTGAGCGACCCCGCGACTTTCGATTTGCCCGTCGCACGGCGTCGATAGGGAAGCGGAACTTCGAGAATACGAAGCCCGGCGCGCGCTGCTTGCATCTGCATCTCTATGTTCCAGCCATAGGTCAATTCGCGCATGCCGAGCCGATCCAAAGCGTCTCGCCGGATCGCGCGAAAAGCGCACATGTCGCTATATCGCACGCCGTAGAGTGCAGCCGTAACGAGCCCGGCCATCCTGCCCGCGAGAAGCTGATGCCAGTTCATCGCACCCGCTTCCCGATTGCCCCGCGTGCGCGAGCCAATCACGAAGTCATGGCTTCCCGCCAAGATGGGTGCGGTCAATGCCGCCATCATGTCGGCGCGATCGCTGCCGTCGCCGTCGAGGAATACGATGACGCCGCAGTCTGCGGATGCCGACGCCGCGCCGCTCGCGCAGGCTCGGCCGTACCCTCCCTCGCGCAAGGAGACCACGCGCGCACCTGCCGACTTCGCGGCTTCGGGCGTGCCGTCGGTGCTGCCGCTGTCGGCGACGATGATTTCGCGCACGAGCCCTTTCGGGACTTCGCGCACCACTTGTGCGATGGCGCCGGCCTCGTTGAGGGTCGGGATCACGACGGCGATGCCGGTCTCGATCCCGATCGGGTGCGAGAACGTATCGTTCGTGGCTATAGGCTCCATCTCAGGCCGCAGCCCTCGCACGGCTTGGGTGGCGTTTCGCTGAGGAGGGCCGTGCGGAAGTCGCGATAGGCTGGCCCGCTCCAGATTTCCCGCAAGGTCTGCTGGGTCGCATCACCGAGGGTGTAATTGTCGTACCCGCGGGCCGAGAACGGCGCGATACAACAGGGGAGCGCCCGGCCGTGCGCCGTGAAATACATGAGCGACCACGGACGCCGACAGGTCGACCAGGGCGAGTCTTTTTGGTGGCGCTTCAAACTCATGCCGGGCTCGGTGGCCCCAGACGCATCGAGGGTGATGCCGAGATCGTTCGCGATCGTTTGCGCTGCGGCGATCGCCGCTTCTTCTTCCCGCGCCATACTCTCGAAAAGCGAGGACTCGGAACGCGCAAGCCCCCGCCCTTGCGGCATGAAAACGAGGCGCTGAAGATGGACCTCGCGCACCCCCATCTCGCTTGCAAGGCGAACGAAGGCCGGTAGTTGATCGACCGTCTCCTTGAGGCCCGTAAGCCAAAGCGACACGCGCGGCGTGCTCGCATCCAACTCCTTCTGGAAGACCACGAATTCCTTCACGTTGCGCACGATCCGATCGAACATGTCGCGCCCGCGCACGCGCAGGAACGCGTCCGCCTCGGCCGCATCGAGCGAAACACGGAGTTCGTCGAGCCCCGTCTCGATGAGCTCGCGCCGCTTGCGCGGCGTCAGCAGCGTTCCGTTCGTGTTGAACAGCACATATGTGCCCCGCGCCTTGAGGTAACGGATCATCCGCGGCAGTTCCCGCACCATCATGGGCTCGCCCACGCCATGGAGCACGACACGCGCGATGTTCGGGACTTGGTCCACGATCGAGGTGAACAACTCCCAGCTCATGTCAGCCGGCGGCTCGAGCGTCTCGAACGTGCGCGGACAGGTCTCGCACAAGAGATTGCATCGGTTGGTGGTCTCAAGATAAAGGCACACTGGCGGCGACTCGGCGAGAGCGCCGCGCGTCTCCCCCACCGCCTCGAAATACCGGCCTGGGTCCCTGAGCGTCGTTGCGGTCATCTTATTGTCCTCCACTGGGCCCTCAACGCCGGATTGGCGATAGCGCTGCGATGCCACCAGACCTCTGCGATGGCAAGCACAGGAAATACGCCGTAAACCAGACTGCGCCAAAGCAATTCGGTGTGACCGGGATCGAGATAAAGGAAAGACGCCGCAATCGTCAGGTAAAGAACGCTGAAGGCGGGCACGAAGCATGCCGGAAGGGCGAGCCAGGCGAAATACCAGGCGTAATGAGGGGTTAGGGCAATCACGAGTGCGGTCGCCAGCAGGAGCGTGTCGCGCATGAGCGCAAGCACAGCCGCCTCTTCCCTCATGGGCGGCCTCCGGGCGAAAGCGACGCGCCATGCAAGTGCCACCAAAAGGATCAGGGCCAGCACCGGGTAGGCCATGGCCGGCAGCGCCCCCGTCACGCGCTCGAGTGCAAACGGATAATAATAGCCTCTGCCGTCGTTAAGTCCCTCCTCCGAAAAATAGCCCGGGAGGAACCCGAACACCTTCCATCCCACACTTGCATAGCAAAGATAAAATATAGCAGCGACCGCAAGAAAGCCCGCGGGCATCTTGATATCCCACCGCCGCCAGAGGGCCGGGAAGATCGCGACCGGGAGAAATTTCACCAACGTCGCCGCCCCGAGTGCTGCACCCACGAGATAGGCGCGGCCCCGCACGCACGCGAGCAACGCAAGTGCTATAAAGCCGATCGCCGCCGCATCGATATGACCGTTGCCCGCAAATTCCCAGATCGGCAGCGGGTTCCACGCATAGATCAATACCCGCTCACGCGGCAAACCCGCGATGACAAGGAGCTTGACGATGGCGAAAATGGTCAACGCCTCGAACAAGACCATCGCCACCTTCATCGCGCCGACCGTCGAACTGATTTTTCCGACAAACAAAAAAATCACCTGGGCGACCGGAGGATAAATCGTCGGCGCGTAGTGCGCACGATTGATCTGCGGATTGATTTCCGCATCGCGGAGTGCGTTGAGCTGGGGCGCGTCGGGAATGTAGCGGTATGGACTGATGCCGGCAGCCTGCACCCGGCCGTCCCACACGTAGCGATAGACGTCCGTCGACAGAAAGGGCGCTTCCGAAAGAGCGAGGATCCGCATGATCGCAGCGCAGGCGAGGATTCCCCAAAAAGTGCCGCGCCCAAGATTACCGCGCAGGACGACCCCTACAGCGCCGAGATACAATAGGCCCGAAACGCATATGAGGGCTATGAATACGCGCAGCGTGACGCCGTATTCGGCGGCGGCTTCACCGGGAAATCCCAATCGCGTGCAGACAACGACCACGGCGACCGAGACCGCCCCGATTAAAGCGAGGATTTTCGTTGAGAAATTCATTGCCCCTATGACGCCAAGTCTTCGGCGGAGGCCCCGGGGGATGGCGTATCTTCGGCAAAATCAGAATTTTCGCCAAGGCCGATTTGGGCAATAGCCTCGGCCGTGGCGGGTGCGGAATAGGGCGCGTGGCCGTCAGTGCGCTTCGCCGTGTCGGCCGAAAGATCGCGCAACAACCGCCTGAGGCTCGGCCGGTCGTCGACGTCATACCAAGACGGCAACATGACGACGTCGAGTCCTAGCGTCTTTGCTCGCGCCGCCGTCTCGGCCGCAACATGCTGAGTGCTCCAGCGAATATCCTCGAAGAGGCGGGCGTCGGGCGCCTTCATGCCAATCAAATAGTATCCGCCATCGTCGGCAGGTCCGAGGACGATGCGCTCACCCGGTGTGGAGAGCGCCTCCGCCGCCTCACGCAGATAGGCGGTGGGCAGGGTCGGACTATCGGAATTCACCAGGCAGGCAGCACGATAGCCCTTTGCAAACAGACCTCTGCTCGCATGGAGCAGGCTTCGACCCAAGCCCCCCACGCGCGGCGACATCTCCGGCGAGCCGTCGGCGAGCACGAATTCCGTACCCGATGCGACGGTACCGCGGAAGAGAGCCTCGGCTCCCGCAGGCGCGTAGGCTATGAAGCCCTGAATCGGCACGCTACGCGCCGCGAGCTGGATATTTTCGGTGATGTCACGCAGAAAGCTCATGCTAAGGCGCATGGCGCCGTCGGGGGTGAGCGGGGGCACGAGCCGCGTCTTGACCTTGCCACGCTGGGGCGCTTTTGCCATGACCGCAATGGCGCAAAAGTGCTGGGGATCGGCGCCGGTCTCGCCGTTGTTACGGGTTTTCTCAAGGGGCATATGCGATCGATTCATGTTCCAGAGAACCAGTTGTAGCCCCGATCCTCCCAAAATCCCCCCGGGAACCGATTGGTCACGAAAATTGCCGTAATAAGCTTCGGGTTCTTGAATCCGAGCTTCGTTGGGACCCGAACCCTCATCGGAAAGCCCAAGCGTGGCGGCAATGTCCGGTCGGCGAATTTGAACGCGAGAATGGTCTGGCGGTGCAGCGCGCTCGGCATGTCGAGGCTTCCGTAATATCCGTCCGCGCAGAGAAAGCCCACATATTTGGCGCTAAGGTCGGCGCCCACGCGCTCCAGAAACACGCGGAGCGGCACGCCGCTCCATTTTCCGATCATGCTCCACCCTTCCACGCAAACGTGGCGGGTGATCTGAGTTTCTTGCGGCAGCGCATAGAGTTGGTCAAGGGTCCATGGTCGCTTGTCTGCAATGAGCCCGGCAAGCTCCAGCTTGTAGCTCTGGCCGTCAATTTGCGGAACCTTGTCTTCACCGTAGTAGGCGTTGGAGCGAAAATCCCGGATGACGGCACTTTCCGAATAGGTCGGCGCCAATCGATTGGGATTGAAGAGAGCGGCCTGCACACGATCGTTCCAGCGGCTGATCCCGTTGAGCGCGCGTTGGACGTCGTCGTCATCGGTGAGATCGCAACCGGCGAGGAGCGCCAAGGCCCCCACGCTCAAACTCCGACCGAAAAAGAGGCGGCGCTCGACATCGATCAGCCGCCCCGAGCGCCGAAGCCGGGTGGGCAGCGCCTGAGCCCCGGGTCTATGGACGTTCGGCTGGCCGCTCAACGTTTGCCTCCCGCGTTCAATGTCGGCGAATGGTCGGGCTCGCGCATCGCGGGATTGGAGGCACGACCGAATATCATCGCAACGAGCGTCTTAGGCACGAGCAACGTGAGCGCCAAATGCACGACGAGGAAAAGCACGATCGCGCACATACCGAAGAAATGGACGATGCGCGCAATGTCGTAACCGCCGAATAGCCAGGCGAGTTCCCGGAACTGCGTCGGCTTCCATATCGCAAGGCCCGAGACGATCATCACGATAATCGCAGCCACTACCGCGATATAGGCGCCCTTCTGGACCGCATTGTACCGCCCGAGCCGGTGCCCGAGCCGAAGCCGAAGGGCAGAGACGAAATCACGGAAGATCGCGCGAGCATCGAGAGGAAAGAAGCTTCGGCGGAAATGACCTGAACCGAATCCATACCCGACATAGATCACGAATGAGACGGCAAGCAGCCACATTCCCGCAAAATGCCATTGCAAGGCGCCGGCCAATCCGTCCTCGTTATGGACCGCCTCCGACATTCCGACGTCGCCGCCGAGTGTGATTTCGAAGGGGAAGCGGAATGGAAATATCGGACTCCAATCGTAAATGCGCCAGCCGCTGGCAATCATGATAATTACGGCAATGGCATTTCCCCAATGCGTTAAGCGCACGAGACCCGCATGGGTCTGGGTGTCGCGCCGCGAATTTCCGGCGTTCGATGTCGGGCTATGATCGCTCATGGCCGAGTATCATTGTCGCAGGAAAAGAATTGCGAGGCCATCGGGAGACCATTATCCAACGATCTCGAGCCCACTTGCCATGAGTTCGGGCAGCATCTCGGTGCTGCGAAGAAAATTCAGAAATTGCGGCGCGGCGCCGGTCGCGTCGGGGAATGTCAACGCGGTCGAATAGACAACCGGTGAATAAGCGTCGTCGGGTATTGCCGCCAAAATCGTGAGGTGCGGTTCCGCTGCCACGTTCGTGCGGTAAACGACGCCGCGCTTCACAACGCCCGTGGCGAGAAGATAGACAACACCCTCCGTACTCTCCGACCCGACGATCTTGCCTTCGAGAGACGACCAGACGCCGAGACGATCGAGCGCAGCTCTCGCCTCAATCCCCGCGGCTGATACGCTAAAATCCGCGATGGCGAGTTTGTTGTCGCCGATCAGTGCAGCAATTTTCTCGCTCGACGCGGTCACTGCATCCGAGGGAGGCGCTTCGTTCCATCCAACGACGACGAGCCGATTGCGCCAGGACAGCCTGACCGACTCCGGTCGCACGAGTTTCCGCTCAATCGCGGCGTCGGCCTGCACCTTGCCCGTCGCCACAAGTAAATCGCAGCGTGCGCCGCGCGCAATCTGTTCGAGTAGCAAGTCGGACCGGGCAACGAAAATATTCAGCCGCGTGCCACCCCGCGCGCGCCATCGGCGTTCCACCCGCTCGATCGCCGGCCGCAAAGTTTCCTCACAGAAGACGACAATGTTGGTTTGGCGCGCAGGTGCCGCCGCCGAAACCGGTGCACTATAAGCTGCACTCGCGATCGCAATTGGCGTGCACAGTGCGAACGAGCGTCTTGTCGTCAACAGCATTGCGACAATATAGCTCCGGGCATTTGAGACGCCGCTTCACGATTGTGTCATTTGCCGTGACAAGTAAACGAACAATCGCTCCAGGTATGTTAGGTGGTGCTTGCGCATTCATCGCCCACCGATCAATCCTGGCCGGTTCGAATGGAAGACGATGACCAAATGAATTTGTTGCAAGCGCTATCCGCACTCGCTCGCCGGTTGCCGCGGACTGAGCTTTCCCTCAGGCGAATGCCGTTATCGGTCGGCTCGAATATCCCTGCGATTGGGATGGGGAAATTTCTGGCGCAATAGATCCATCGGCGTCGCACAGGCGATAGCCGCCTGGAATGGTAAGGATGACACGTGGATCTTTGGGATCGATTTCGATCTTCTGGCGAAGGCGCCAGATATGCGTCTCGATCGCGCGGCTCTCGAAATCGCCGGAAGCTCCCAATGCATCATGGGCGATCTCCTTGCGGTTTGCCCCGTCGTTGCCACGCCGGTAGAGATACTTGAGGATTGAAAGCTGGGCAGCACTGAGAACAATTCTTAGCTCTCCGCCCCTGCCAACAAGCCGCCGGTGTGCGCATTGCATCACGTAAGGACCAATCGGCAGCATTGCATCTTCGGCCTGCCCGGCGTTGCTGAGATGCGCGCGCAGCCGTGCGAGCAAGACGGCCGTCGAATATGGCTTGACCAGATAGTCGTTGGCGCCGACGCTGAGGCCCAGGATGACTTCGGCGTCGACGCATGGCGCTCCCAACAGAATCACCGGCGCGCGGTAGCCGCGACGGCGGATAATACGGCAGGCTTCGCAGGCATCCATGTCCAAAAGAGGGTCATCGAGCACCACGGCATCGTAGTGCCGCACTGTCAGCCGGCCGACGAGTGCAGCGCCCGATTGGACCGGGTCGATCGAATAGCCGCCACTTGCGACGAATGCGTCGCCAAGTGCCGTGCTCATGCCGCAATCTCGGCTTGCAAATATCAAATGCCCAACGCGCGGCGGTTTGCCCGACTCAATCGCGCGAAGGTGCCGCTCTGACGCCGAGGGCATTTTGCCGTATGTCGTGACCATACGCAGAAGACGAAAAGACGCTCGTTTCGTTACAGTTCATCCAAGACTGTCGGAATTAAGGGTTGTCGCGACGCTCGAGTAGTCGCCGGATCGAGTCTAGCTGGGCTTGAAGGTCGTCCGGCTCCGCCGCGGCGCGCAGTCGCACGAGCCCAATTGTCGCGGCGAACTGCCGAATGAAGCGCCGGCAATGCACGCAAATGGCGAGATGCAACCGGAAATGGATCCGATCGCGGAGGGAAAGCTCACCATCGAAGTGAGCACCGATTCTATCGCTGATGTCGTGGCAGGAATACATCTTCACTTTACTTTCTCTCGTGCGCGTCAATCGCCATCCACAGACGCTGGCGCGCCCGATGCAACAGCACCCGTACGCTAGACGCGGGAATGTCCAAAATGTTGCAAATCTCGTCGAAGTCCAACCCATCCATGTCGCGTAGCGTCAGTACCGAGCGCTGCCTCGCAGGCATGGCGTGGAGGGCGGCATCGATGACGGCGGCAAGCTCGCGCGTTGCCAGAAGCGCTTCCGGCGTCTCGTGGGACCAAATGGCGGGCGGCGGCCGCCAATGGCCGTCGGGAGCGAATCGGTCCACGAGTACTTCGTCTTCAAGGCTTTCACTCTCCCCCGTACGCGATTCCTTGCGCAGCCGATCGATCGCCTCGTTGCGCGCGATTCGAAGCAACCATGCGCGCAGGCTCGATCGCCCTTCGAAGGATGGAAGTGCTGCAATCGCCTTGATCCACGTCTCCTGCGCGACTTCCTCGGCGAGGGCGTCGCCGACGATCGCGCGCGCGAGCCGCCGCAGGGCCCCGTGATGTCTCTCCACGAGCGTGCGATAGGCAGCCGCCTCGTTCCGCAGAAGCCGAGGCAGTAGCGCGGTGTCCTCAGGATTCATCCTGCCGTATTAGGGACAATAGCGCCTCGTGGAAAGCGCACCCTCACCCCCTGCACGATCGGGCCGCTTGCCGTTTCGCAATCCGCTTCGCCGGACGCTTCAATTACTGCTGCCCGAGAATTTCTTGCCTCAGATGGCCGCCGATCAAGTCGCCGGCGGTCGGTGGCGCCACATTATCCAGCACACTGACACGGGCACCCGGCCCCGCGATGACGTTTTTGCTAAAATATTCCGCGAGCCCTTCTTTGGGGTTGGTGTGCTCTATATGTTTCCATTTTGGCGCCACATTCACGATCGCGATGGCGTCGACCGTGACACCGGCCGCTGCCGCCGCATCACGCGCTGCGGTGACGGGACGGCCGGCCGCATTCGTGCCGTCGGCCATGATCGTGACGATCCGCCGGTCGGCCGTAATACCGCTCGTCTGAATATGCTTGACGGCGAAATCGATAGCGCCGCTGATCGAGGCGTAGCCGGAGAACGAGCGCGGTGCGGTCAGCAGGTCTATCGTGAAGGTCGCCACGTCCCCTTCGTCCCTCAGGATGGTCCAATCGGCCAAGATCTTCTGTTGGGATTGGTCCGCAAATTCAATGAAACACACGGCTATCGCCTTGTGCTTGCCCGCCTGGATTGCCGCGATCGTTTCCTCGCTCATCAGGGCCGACGAGAATCCGTGCCGCTCCAGTAGGAATTCTGTCCCCTGGATACTAAGCGATACGTCGGCCGCGTAGACCAATTGGACGTCCACCGTTTCGGCGAAAGCGGAAACCGGCGCGAACAACACGACCAACATGACGAGCAGATGCCTTATTTTCCCCCCCATGATGCGGTCCCTATCGCATTTGAGCGCAATTTGCCCTTCGGCACGCAACCTCGGCGCCGGCGGCCCGCGAGCATAGCGTATCCTCTACGGCCGGTCGACCTTCACCAGGCGACAAAATTTCCGTGCCGCGATTGCGTTTTTCGAAAATCAAATTTGTTCGGCAGAGCGGTCGCCGGACTTGCTTCTGCGCATCTGGCCAAAAATTGTCACAACGATCGAGCCGATGGGATGCGTGCCCAAAGAACGTCACGAAGAT
>Ga0187766_10002063_pt1 | contig 11866 bp, 9 predicted proteins | sample 0216_QUI02_MP05__4_FD_132971 | JGI IMG/M metagenome (GOLD analysis project Ga0187766, IMG submission 132971) | Tropical peat soil microbial communities from peatlands in Department of Meta, Colombia - 0216_QUI02_MP05_20_MG | ecosystem: Environmental > Terrestrial > Soil > Wetlands > Peat ... | reverse complement strand
CGGTGATCGTGGCCGGATCCGCCCCGTCCCGCTCGGCCCGCCGCTCGGTGGGAAGCCCGAAGCTGTCCCAGCCCATGACGCGCAGGACGTTGAAGCCCATCATCCGCTTGGCGCGGGCGACGACGTCGGTGGCCGTGTAGCCCTTTGGATGGCCGACGTGGAGGCCGTCGCCGGAGGGATAGGGGAACATGTCCAGCACGTAGTACTTCGGCCGCGTGCGGTCGGTGGGGGTCGCGAAGGTCTTCTCGCGCTCCCAGAATTCCTGCCACCGCCGATCGATCGTGGTGTGGTCGTACCCCGCCATCGGCGACGCCTCGTGGATCAGCCAGTCGACGGCTAGATGACGATCGAGGCGATGTCCACCGACGAGCGCACGCCCTCGACCACGACGATGCCGGACTCGGTGACGTGGTGGCGCCGCTTGTCCAGCTCGAGGTCGTAGCCGATCTCGGTCCCCTCGGGGATCCGCACGTTCTTGTCGAGGATCGCCCGGCGGATCCGAGCGCGCCGCCCGATGTCGCAGTTGTCGAGGATCACCGAGTTCTCGACGACCGCGCCGGTGTGCACCCGCACGTGGCGGCCGAGCACCGAGTTCCGCACCATGCCGCCGGAGAGGATGCAGCCTCCCGAGACGGTCGAATCGATGGCTTGGCCCCGGCGACCGTCGTCGTCGAACGTGAACTTGGCGGGCGGGTCGGCGTAGCTCGCGGTCCGGAGCGGCCACTCGCGGTTGTAGAGGTTCAGTGCGGGGCTCACCGCCCGCAGGTCCATGTGGGCCTCGTAGTAGGCGTCGAGGGTGCCGACGTCGCGCCAGTAGGCGGGCGCGCCCATGGACTCGCCCGGGATCTGGTTGGACTGGAAGTCGTAGGCGAACATGTCCAGACGATTCACCAGGGACGGCAGGATGTCGCGGCCGAAGTCGTGGGCGCTGCTCTCGCGGGCCGCGTCGGCGTGCAGCTCGCGCAGCAGCGTGCGGGTGGAGAAGATGTAGTTGCCCATCGAGGCGAAGACGCGGTCCGGGTCGCCGGGGATGGTCGGCGCGTCCGCGCGCTTCTCGTGGAAGCCGATGATCTGCCCGTCCCGCGCGGTCTCGATCACCCCGAAGTCGGCCGCGAAGCGTCGGTCCACCGGGATCGCGGCCACCGTGATCTCGGCGCGCTTGTGCTCGTGGTATTCGACCATGCTCGAGATGTTCATCCGGTAGATGTGGTCGGCCCCGAAGATCGCCACCAGATGTGGGTCGGACTGCTCGATCAGGTTCGCGTTCTGGTAGATGGCGTCGGCGGTGCCCCGGTACCACGTCTCACCCGCCGAGCGCATCTGGGCCGGCACCGGGATGATGAACTGATCCTTCAGGAGACCCCCGAACTGCCAGCCGTCGGAGAGGTGCTGGAGCAACGACTGGCTCTTGAACTGGGTCAGGACGTAGATCGAGTGGATGCCCGAGTTGATGAAGTTGCTGAGCACGAAGTCGACGATGCGGTACTTGCCGCCGAACGGCACCGCCGGCTTCGCGCGCTCCTTCGTCAGCGGGTAGAGGCGCGTGCCCTTGCCGCCGGCCAGGACGATCCCCAGGACGCGCAGCCTCACCGCGCTGCTTCCTCCGGCCGGCGGCTCACGCGCCCGTCAAGGCCTCACGCGTCCGACGACAGCCCCCGGTTGACCGCGCTGACCACCGCGCGGAGCGAGGCGGTCACGATGTTGCCGTGAATGCCCACGCCCCACCGCGGTCGCCCGTCGCCCACCCGGGTCTCGACGTAGGCCACCGCGGAGGCGTCGGCTCCTCCACCGATCGCGTGCTCGGCGTAGTCGAGCACCGACACCGCGATGCCCCCGTCCCGCCGGAGCGCGTCGACGAAGGCCGCGATGGGCCCGTTGCCCGTCCCCTTCGCGATGCGCTCGGCCCCCGAGATCCGCAGCGGGGCCTCGATGGTGGTCTCACCCGACTCCCCGGCGGTGGTGACCGTCGGGTGGTGGGCCAGGGCGAGCGGCTGCTCGCGGGTGAGATAGGTCGTTTCGAAGGCCGACCAGATCTCGGCCGCGGTGATCTCGGTGCCGCTCTGCTCGACCATCTTCTGGATGACCGAGGAGAACTCGATCTGCAGCCGGCGCGGCAGGTCCAGGTTGTGCTCGAACTTCATGATGTAGGCCACGCCGCCCTTGCCGGACTGGCTGTTGACGCGGATGACCGCCTCGTAGCTCCGCCCCACGTGGTGCGGGTCGATCGGGAGGTACGGGACCTCCCAGAGGTCGTAGTCCTTGCCGAGCGCCTCGAAGCCCTTCTTGATCGCGTCCTGGTGCGAGCCGGAGAACGCGGTGTAGACCAGGTCGCCCACGTAGGGGTGACGCGGGTGGACGGGCAGCCGGTTGCAGTGCTCCGTGATGCGTCGGGCCGCGTCGATGTCCGAGAAGTCGAGCTTGGGGTCCACGCCCTGGCTGAACAGGTTGAGCGCGAGCGTCACCACGTCGACGTTGCCGGTGCGCTCCCCGTTGCCGAAGAGCGTGCCCTCGACGCGCTCGGCCCCCGCCTGCACCGCCAGCTCGGCGGCGGCGACCGCGGTGCCGCGGTCGTTGTGCGGGTGGAGCGAGAGGATCAGCGAGTCCCGCCGGCTCACGTGACGGAGAAACCACTCGATCTGGTCCGCGTAGATGTTCGGGGTGGCCATCTCAACGGTCGCGGGCAGGTTCAGGATCACCTTCCGCTCCGGCGTCGGCTGCCACACGTCCATCACCCGCTCGCAGATCTCCACCGCGAAGTCGAGCTCGGTGCCGGTGAAGCTCTCCGGGGAGTACTGGTAGTGCACGTCGGTCTCGGGGATGGTCTTGGTCAGCTCACGGCAGAGCTTGGCCGCGCTGACCGCGATGTCGATGATGCCGGCCCGGTCGAGGCGGAAGACCACGCGCCGCTGCAGCGTGGAGGTCGAGTTGTAGAGGTGCACGAGCGCCCGCGGGGCGCCGCGGAGCGACTCGTAGGTACGCTCGATCTGCTCGGGCCGCGCCTGGGTGAGCACCTGGATCATCACGTCGTCGGGGATCAGGTCCTCCTCGATGAGCAGGCGCACGAAGTCGAAGTCGGGTTGCGACGCCGCCGGGAAGCCGACCTCGATCTCCTTGAAGCCGCACCGCACGAGCAGGTCGAACATGCGCCGCTTACGCTCGGGATCCATGGGATCGATCAGGGCCTGGTTGCCGTCGCGCAGGTCCACGCTGCACCAGCGGGGGGTGCGGGTGATCACCCGGTTCGGCCACGTCCGATCGGGCAGCGGGATCGGGGCGAACGAGCGATAGAGGTGGAACGGCATCTGCGGCGGTGCGCCTGCCTTGCGAGCCATGAGTGCCTCCTGTTGGTGGAAACAAAAAAGCCTCTCCGAGACACCGAAGAGGCTTTGGGCGCGCGCCACGCGGGCGCGCGCCTACGTCAGTAGCAGGTTCTCGATATGGAATCCGACCGCGTTCATGTGCAGGGGATTGTCTCCGCGCGGACCCCGCTTGTCAAGCTTTCGCGCGGGGGCGCTAGAATGCGGGCGTGATTGCGCTCCGGGAGGTCAGCAAGCGCTTCGGGGCCACCGCGGCGCTCGACTCCGTGTCGCTCGAGGTGCAGGCCGGCACCACCCACGTGCTCCTGGGCTCGAGCGGGGCGGGCAAGTCCACCGTGCTGCGCCTGATCCTGGGTCTGGCCTCGCCCGACTCGGGCACGGTCCTGGTCGACGGCACCCCGGTGGAGCCTGCCACCCGCGACGGCCTGGTCGGCCGGATGGGCTACGTGGTCCAGGACGGCGGGCTCTACCCCCACCTGACGGCGCTCGACAACGCCGCGCTACCCCTGGAAGCCCGGGGCTGGCCGCGGGCCCGCCGGGCGGCCCGGGTGGGCGACCTGGCCGCGATGGCCGGGCTCGACGCCTCCACCCTGCGCCGCTACCCGCGCGAGCTGAGCGGAGGCCAGCGCCAGCGGGTCGGGCTCGTGCGGGCGCTGGCCCTCGACCCGCCGATCCTCCTGCTCGACGAGCCGCTGGGCGCGCTCGATCCGATCGTGCGAGCCGAGCTGCAGGATCATCTCGGCCGGCTCTTCGAGAGCCTCGCCAAGACCGTCGTGCTGGTCACGCACGACATCCGCGAGGCGGCCCGGCTCGGACACGCCATCACCCTGATGACCGAGGGCCGCGTGGTCCAGCACGGAAGCTTCGCGGACTTGGCGGAGCGACCGGCCAGCCCGTTCGTCACCCACTTCCTCACCGCCCAGACGCTCGGCGGCGTGGCCCCGGTCGCGCGCTGAGGCATGCCGGCCCGCCTGGGAGCCAAGCTGGCGCTGGTCGTGCTGGCCGGCCTCGCGTGGTCGCCGGCGCGCCCGGGCGCGGCGGACGCCGCGACGTCTCCTGTGATCCGCGTCGGGTCCAAGTCCTTCACCGAGAGCTACATCCTCGCCGAGGTGGCCGCGCAGGTCGTCGAGCAGGTCGGCGAGGCGCGGGCGGAGCGGCGGGTCGGGCTCGGCGGGACCGGCGTCACCTACCGGGCGGTCGAGTCCGGAGCCATCGATCTCTATCCGGAGTACACGGGCACGCTGGGCCGGGTGATCCTGAAGGACCCGGCGCTCGAGACGCCGGCCGCGCTCCGCGCCCGGCTCGGACCGGGCGGGCTCACGGTCAGCGACTCGCTCGGCTTCGCGAACACCTACGCGCTCGCGGTGCGTGCCGACCTGGCCGATCGGCTGGGGCTCGTGACCATCGGCGATCTCGGCGCGCATCCGGACCTGCGCGCGGCGTTCAGCTCGGGGTTCCTCGAGCGCGACGACGGGTGGCCGGGCCTGCGCGCGCGCTACGGGATCACGGTGTCGCGGGTGGACGTGATGGAGCACGCGCTGACCTACCGCGCGGTGGCGAGTGGCCAGGTCGACCTCATGGACGTCTTCTCCACCGACGGGCAGCTCGAGCGGCTCCACCTGCGCGTGCTCCGGGACGACCGCCACTTCTTTCCCGACTACTCGGCGGTGCTGCTGGCCCGTCGCACGATGACCGAGCGCTTCCCGCGCACGTGGGCGGCTCTGCGGGAGGCGCTCGAGGGCCGGCTCGACGACCGGCGCATGGCGCGGCTCAACGCGATGGTCGACCTGGACGGCCGGTCCGTGGCCGACGTGGCCGCCGCGTTCCTCGGCGGCCGCGACGCCGAGGCGGCCGGCGGCGGGCCCGCGCACCGGGCCCTGCTCGCGGAGATCGCCGCGCTCACCGTCGACCACCTCGTGCTGGTGCTGATCTCGGTCGGCGCGGCGATCGTGCTCGGCGTCCCGATGGGCATCGTGGCGGCGCGGGCCCGCTCACTCGGGCAGCTCGAGCTGTCGGTGGTGGCGATGCTCCAGACCGTGCCCGCGCTGGCGCTCCTGATGTTCATGATCCCGCTCTTCGGCATCGGCAAGGGGCCGGCGCTGGTCGCCCTCAGCGCGTACGCGCTGCTGCCGATCGTGCGCAACACCCACGCGGGGCTCGTGGGCATCGACCACCTGCTCCTCGAGATCGCGTGGGTGCTGCGGCTGGGGCCGCTGCGCCGGCTCGCGCGCGTCGACCTGCCGCTGGCCGCGGTCGCGATCATGGCCGGAATCAAGACCGCCACCGTCACCACGGTGGGCACCGCCACGCTGGCCGCCTTCATCGGCGGTGGCGGCTACGGCGCGCTGATCGTGCGCGGGCTGGCGATGGACGACACCACCACCATCCTCGCTGGGGCCGCGCCGGCGGCGCTGATGGCGCTGGCCTTTCACGCCCTGTTCGAGCTGATCGACCGGATCGTGATCCCGCGCGGCCTGCGCGAGTGAGCCGCGGCGCGGCCGCGCTAGGACGGCGGCGGCTCGAGCCGCGCGTTCAGCTCGCGGCACAGGGCGAGCACGCGCGAGTGGCTCGACGGAAACCACGCGCGGATCCACTCGGGTCGATCGAAGAAGGCGAGCGGGGCCCGACCCGCGCGCCGGATCGCGATGCGCCGCACCAGGCCGCTCGCGTTGATGAAGCTGACGTCCTCGAGCCGCCGTCCCGGCGCGGTCACCCCCGCGGTGATCGGGCAAAGCGCGGCCACCGTCGCGATCGACTCGGCCACGCCGCGCAGGCAGAAGGCGTGGACGCGGGCTCGCGCCGGGGCGGGCAGCGCCTCGATCACCGCCCGCATGGTGAGCCCGGAGAACACCGTGTCGTCGACCACCGCCACCGGGCCGACGGCGGTGAGGTCCCGGAGCTGCCCGGCCGGCCCACGCCCGTCGGGGCTCGCCAACCGGTAGCCGCCGCGGCCGTCCTCCTCGCGGGTGAGGCCGATCGATCGAACGCACGGGAACCAGCCGGTGCGGGCGTGGAGGGCCTGGGCGACCCGGCGCCCCGCCGCGTCGATGCCGATCGCGACCGCGAACGGCGGGTGATCGCCCTGCGCGATCACGCGGTCGAGCTGCTCGTCGAGGGTCAGCACCCGCACCCGCTCCGGCTCGGTGGCCACCGCGGCAAGGAGCTCCCGCGCGAGCCGCGCGGCCGTCGGGTCGGCGGCCTCGCGGCCGCCGAGCTCGCCGGTCAGGTCGTCGTGGACGTAGAGGAGACGGGGCGTCGGCTGCGCGTAGGCCGCGACGTCGTCCGCCATCAGGCGGAGGAGGCCCAGACCAGCGCGAAGTAGTTCGAGGGATCCACGCGCCACGCGCGAAGCGCGAGGCCGGCCTCGGTCAGCATGCGCTCCACGCTCGCGCGCGTGAACTTGTAGGAGCTCTCGGTCCAGATGCTCTCGCCCGCGCGGAAGTGGACGTCGAGGCCGAGACGGTGGAGTGTCACGCGCTGGGCGGAGTCGGCCACCAGGTGCATCTCGATGCGCGCGGCCGCCTCGTTGTAGAACGCGCAGTGGCGGAAGGTCTCCGGGGCGAAGTCCCCGGCCACGTCGCGGTTGACCACGCGCAGGATGTTGCGATTGAACTCGCGCGTGACGCCCGCGCTGTCGTCGTAGGCGGCCTCGAGGATCTTCACGTCCTTCACGAGGTCGACGCCGAGGAGCAGGCGATCGCGCCGGTCGGGGAGCAGCCCGCGCAGGCCCACGAGCAGCCGCCGTCGCGCGCGCGGGTCGAGGTTGCCGATGGTGCTGCCGAGGAACAGTGCGAGGCGGCGGCCCCCCGCCGGCGGCACGTGGGCCAGGTCGCGCTCGAAATCGGCCACCACCGCGTGCACCTGCAGGCCCGCGTAGTCGGCGAGCAGCCGCGCGGCGCTCGACTCGAGGGTCTGGCGGTCCACGTCGAGCGGCAGGTAGCGCACGGGCCGGCCGCCCGCGCTGACCGTATCGAGGATTCGGCGGGTCTTCTCCGCGGAGCCCGCCCCGATCTCCACGATCTCGTCGGGAAAAAACTCCCGGAACAGGTCGGGTACTATTTCCCCCAGCAAGGCGGCCTCGGTGCGGGTGAGATAGTATTCGGGCAGCTCGGTGATGCGCTCGAAGAGCAAGGAGCCGGCGCGATCGTAAAAGTACTTCGGAGGCAGGGACTTCCGCCGTGCGGTCAGGCCTCGGCGCACGTCGTCCTCGAGGCGCTGCTGCCGGTCTCGCTCGTCCGTATGGATGTCGATCAGGTAGCGCATCGCACCGTCCTGCTGCAAGCTAGGCGCCACGCCCTCCGAACGCAAGTGGGGGCGGAACCCAGCAGAGCCGGAGGCCGTGACCCCGGAGGTCGTGACCATGGTTGAGATGCCGGTAGACCGGTTGAACGATGCGTGGGCGCGCACGGACCGGATCTTCGATCTCCTCGCGAAGGGTAGCTGGCTTGCGCAGCCGATCGCGCTACGCCATCCGTTCATCTTCTATCTCGGGCACTTGCCCGCCTTCGCGTGGAACCACATCGGGAGTGCCCTGCTGGGACGCCCGTCCTTCAGCGAAGCATTCGACCTGCTCTTCTCGCGCGGGATCGATCCGGACGTGGACGATCCCTCGCACTGTCACGCTCATCCCGAGGTGCCGGATCAATGGCCCGCCCTCGAGCAGGTCGCGGGCTACCGCGACCGCGTGCGGGAGGCCATTCGCGGCGCGGCGGACGCGGTCGCCGCGCTCGCCCCGACCCACCTGATGGCCCGCGAGGGTCGCGTCTTCTCCATGGTCATCGAGCACGAGTTGATGCACCAGGAGACCCTCCTCTACATGCTCCAGCGCCTGCCCCTCGACCTGAAGGTGAAGCCGGCCTGGCTACCGCGGTACGTCACGGCTCCTGGTCAACCCGTGGGCAAGATCGAGGTTCCGGCGGGCCCGGTCGGGATCGGGGCCCGCTTCGAAGATCTACCGTTTGGCTGGGACAATGAGTTTTCATGGACCGAGACCACGGTGCCGGCCTTCAGGATCGACGGCACCCCGGTCACGAATGGGCAGTTCTCGAGGTTCGTCGAAGACGACGGGTACCGTCGTCCGGAGCTGTGGAGCGACGAGGACCTGATATGGCGCGGAGAGGAGGCGGTGGAGCACCCGATGGTGTGGGAGTTGCGTGACGGCCGCTGGATGTATCGCACGCTGTTCGACTACCTGCCCCTCGACGCCGTCGCCGACTGGCCCGTCTACGTGAGCCTGGCCGAGGCGCGCGCCTTCGCCCGCTGGCGCGGGGAGCGGCTCCCCACCGAGATCGAATATCAGCGGGCCGCGATCGGATTCGGCGAGCGCGGACCGGCCGACCGCCGTGGCAACTTCGGCTTCCGCCACTGGGCGCCCACGCCGGTGGGCACTCACCCGGAGGGAGCGAGCGCCTGGGGCGTGCAGGACCTGGTCGGCGACGGCTGGGAGTGGACCAGCACGGTGTTCGCCGGGCTGCCCGGCTTCACGGCCTACATTCCTGGCTACGAGGGCTACTCCGCCGACTTCTTCGACGGCAAGCACTACGTGCTCAAGGGCGGCTCCTGGGCCACCGCCGACGACCTGGTGCGTCCCAGCTTCCGAAACTGGTTCCAGGCCCACTATCCGTACGTGTTCGCAAAGTTCCGCTGTGTATCCTGATCGACGCTCGGAGCAGAAGGAGATCGTCATGTCGCGTCACCTGCTTTTGCTGATCCGGTCCGCCGCCCTCACGCTGGTCTTGGCGCTCGCCCTCGCCGGGGCGTCCTCGAGCGCGCGGGCGGCCGACGCCACCAACTACTTCATGGGCCACTCGGTCTTCGGCTACTCCGGATACAGCCCGGGCGGGACGATCGACATCAACGCGCGTCCAATCGAGGCCGAGGTCCGGCTCGACGGCGTGCTGCTCGGCGTGGCGAACGATCTTCAGGCGGTGCCGGTCGACGCGCACACCGGCACGCACACGCTCACGGTCTCGGCGCCCGGATACGAGTCGGCCGTCGTGGTCACCTACGTGGTGCAGGACTGGACCACGCGGGTCCGCCTGAGCCTGATTCCCGCGCGCGCTCGGCCGCGCTAGCGCGCGACCACACCGGGCGCCCTGCGGCGCTCCGGCCTTCGACGCTCAGCCCGCCGGCTCGACCTCGACGAAGCAGGAGTTGAACGGGGTCGCGCCGGCCGGCGAGGAGCGGTCCGGCGTCAGCAGGTTCGAGCAGCCCGCGGTGTCGCGCCCCTGCTCGTCGAGCGCGAACCACGCCCCCTCCTTGATCGAGACCACACCGGGCGCGATGCGGTCGGTCACGCGCACCGGGATCGCGGTCCGGCCCCGCGCGTTGAACACCCAGACCCGCGCGCCGTCGACGACGCCGCGGGCCGCCGCGTCGTCCGGGTGCATCCAGAGGTCGTCGCGATCCGCCCGGCTCAGCACCGGCTGGTTGTCGTGGATCGAGTGCGTGCGCGCACGCGACTTCGGGGTGACCAGCCGCAGCGGGTGGAGTGGATCCGCGGGTACCGGGATCCACGTCGGGATCGCCGGGATCGGTCCCAGACCGTAGGGATCCGGGTTGGCCGCGATCGATTGCGAGTAGATCTCGATCTTCCCCGACGGGGTGGAGAACGGATGCCGCGCGGGATCGCGGATCTCGCGGGCGAAGGCCACCGCGTCCTCCGGCGCGGGAAGGCGCGCGAGCCCCTTCTCCCGAAACGTCTCGTAGTCGTCGATGGCGTGCCGGGTCAGCTCGCGCAGCCACTCGTCCTCGGTCCGGTCGTTGTAGCCCGCGATCCCGAGCCGCTCGGCGAGGGCCGCGCAGATGTCGAGGTCGTTCCGGCACTCGCCCACCGGCGCGATCGCCTGCTGCATGAAGATCGCGTAGTGGCCCGCCCCGGCCCACGGCGTGTGGACGTCGTTGCGCTCCCAGAAGGTGGTGGCGGGCAGCACGATGTCGGCGTAGCGGGCGGTGGGGGTGACGAAGTGATCGTGCGCCACCATGAACTCGAGCTTCTCGGCGCCCGCCACGATCCGGCCCACGTTGGGGAGCTGGTTGAAGAGATCGCCCGCGCACGAGTAGATCATCTTGACGTCCGCGGGATAGCCGCCCGCGCGGCCGCGCTCGAGCAGATCGGCCAGCAGCGGCGACGACACGCGCGCGCCGGCGGGGTTCTCGCCGGTCGGCAGCGCCTGGACGCCGCAGCGTCCGGTGGCGCCGTTGCTGGTCCCCGCGTTGCCGCCCGGAATCCCCACGTTGCCGGTCATCGCGCAGAGCGCGTAGGCCGCCCGGTGGAACTGCTCGCCGTAGAGCGTGCGGCCGGGCGCATAGCCGGTCTGGAGCGCGGCCGGCTTGGTGGTGGCCAGCTCGACGGCCAGCGCGCGCAGCGTTGCCGTCGGGACGCCGGTGATGGCCGCGGCCCACTCGGGCGTCTTGGGCACGCCGTCGGTCTCGCCGAGCAGGTAGGCCCGGTAGGACGATCCCGCCGGCGCGCCGGCCGGCAGGTGCGCCTCGTCGAAGCCCAGCACGTGCCGGTCGAGGAAGGCCTGGTCCTGGAGCCCTTCCGTCACCATCACGTACGCCATCGCGAGCAGGGCCGCGGTGTCGGTCGAGGGGCGGATGAACACGTGCTGGTCGGCCAGCTCCCAGCTCGTGCGGGTGCGTCGGGGATCCACGCAGACGATCCGCACGCCGCGCTGCTTGGCCAGCTTGAGGTACTGGAGCGTGCCGGTGCCGAAGGTGCCGTCGGCCGGGCTCCAGCCCCACATCAGGATCAGGCGCGAGTTGACGTAGTCGGTGGGCTCGCGGCCGGCGCTCTTGTAGTCGGCCTTCGCGCCGTAGGTGTGGCGGACCGCGAAGACCTCCGCCTCCGCCGAGATGTTCGTCCACAGCTCGGTGCAGCCGCCGAACATGTGGAGCAGCCGCTTGACGGTGGAGCGGCTGTGCAGCATCGAGAGGCTGCCGGTGCGCGAGCAGTCGAGGATCGCCGCGGGCCCGTAGCGGTCGCGGATGCGCCGCATCTGGCGCGCGACCTCGTCGAGCGCCTCGTCCCAGCCGATGCGCTCGAAGCGTCCGGAGCCACGCGGCCCGGTGCGGCGCAGCGGGTGCGTGACGCGATCCGGGTGGTGCAGGCGCTCGAGCTGGCCGAATCCGCGCACGCACGCGTGCAGCGGCGCCACCTCCGGGGTCCACTTGCGCGGGTCCGTGCTGATCCGCACGATCTGCCCGTCGCGCACGTGGGCGTTGACCACGCAGCGGCCGCCGCAGTTGTGCCCGCACGTGCTGGTGACCACCGTCTCGCCCGGCGCGGCGGGCGGTCGGGGGGCCTCGTAGACGATCTGGCCGCGGGTCGGGCTCATGGAGCGGGCGGAGCGCCCGGTCTACCTGAAGATGCCCATCGCGCGCAGGATCGCGATCAGGATCACCGCGCCCACGAGCGAGATGATGAAGCTGCCGAGCGAGCCGAAGGCCGCGATGCCCAGCAACCCGGCGAAAAAGTGACCCAGCACCGAGCCCACGATGCCGACCACGATGTTGGCGAGGAGCCCCATCTGGGCATTGGTCTTCAT
>Ga0187766_10002061_pt1 | contig 11868 bp, 15 predicted proteins | sample 0216_QUI02_MP05__4_FD_132971 | JGI IMG/M metagenome (GOLD analysis project Ga0187766, IMG submission 132971) | Tropical peat soil microbial communities from peatlands in Department of Meta, Colombia - 0216_QUI02_MP05_20_MG | ecosystem: Environmental > Terrestrial > Soil > Wetlands > Peat ... | reverse complement strand
GTCCTTGGTGATGCGCGGGGCACCGAACGACTTGTCCAGCACGACGTTGCGGCCCTTGGGGCCAAGCGTCACTTTCACCGCGTTGGCGAGAATATCGACGCCGCGCAACATCTTGTCGCGCGCCTCGACGGAGAATTTTACTTCTTTGGCAGCCATTTGAGTCCTCCTCAATTCTTACAAACTGTCGTTCCCGCGGCGCGACCGGCAGGGGCCGCGAGCGGCGAATAACGGCTGAAGCTTGGGTTACGCGGCCTTCTTCTTGGACACCGGCTCGTCGATGACGCCCATGATGTCGGACTCCTTCATGATCAGGAGTTCTTCGCCGTCGATCTTGACCTCGGTACCTGACCATTTGCCGAACAGCACGCGATCGCCAACCCTTAGGTCGATCGGGATCAGCTTGCCGGCCTCGTCGCGTCCGCCTGGGCCGACAGCGATAACTTCCCCTTGCGACGGCTTCTCCTTGGCGGTATCGGGGATGATAATGCCGCCGGCGGATTTCTCCTCGGCTTCAATGCGCTTGACGACGACACGATCGTGAAGTGGACGAAACTTCATGGTGTCCTCCTACCCTGACACTGAGAGTCTGTTGTTTTTCGATGGCTTGCCCGCGGCACAAAGAGTCTGCCCTACGAGACGCGGAGCTCTTAGCACTGCCTTACCCAGAGCGCTAGTGGGTCTCTCCCGAGCCGCGTTCGGCTTAAAAATTCACATTAAAATTCCGGGCACAGCTTGAACGCCAGCGATCATCGCTGCGTCTTTACTTGACCCGATTTTTCAATCGCCAAAAATCGCATAACAGGTAATTGTCTTGTGTCACCCAACTGTCAGACGACGGTCGCCTTCATGAGCCACCCTGTTTGCAGTAGTAACCGCGTAGGAAGCGATTATGGCAAAAGCGGCTGCCCGTTTTGATCCTGAAACTATCACTCTGATGAGGACGGCCTTACACGATGCTTGGTGCTGCCTGCCGCCATCAACGCAAGACGCAGTGCTCAAGAGCACGCTGGCCGAACGCATCCTTAAATCTGCGGCTGCCGGAGAACGCGATCGCGCGCTTGCGCGATGCGGCGCTGAGGGGTCTTGCGGAATAGCGACGATTAGGAGGAGCACGAGCAGACGCCACGTAAACAGGGCCCCAAGGATAGGAATGCGCGGGGCCCAGTTTTACGCAGAGCACAACAGGGTTAATTACAATGCTGCCGCCACTCCCCCTTTCCCAGTGGGGTCAGCACGGTCGAAGTGTTCGTCCCGTTTGTGGCTGTTTTGCGCGGAATCGTTGCGGCGACAATGATCACTTTCTAGCTGGCATCCCACCGGCCTAGCAGTCTGCAGAGGCGATCATATAAGCGGTCGAATTGGTGGCCGGTAAAATAGCATATGCCTGTCCAGAAAAAACCGAGTGTGGAGATGAGCCCGACTGTGTCACCGTTGATGTCCAACTCAAAATAAGAAGCCGCCCGCCGTCCGATGACATAGCAGCCAGTAAGAACGGCAGCGCTGATTATCCACATTATGAGTATACCGGCGACCTCATACACGTATCGGTATAGCATTCGCAAAACGTCGTTCCTCGGTGCGAGGTGAAAAGTTAGCAGCCAGTGCGCGTCCGAGCACAGCAGCTAGTTGATCCTTCAGTTAAACTTTATTTGAGCCTGCGGGAGGGGCAATTCCTTTGTTGCTAAAATTACGCTTGATTTGTCGCCAACCTTATTCGTTAAGATTACGAAGGCGCGCACGGCGGATTGCGGCGAACTTCGTGAAGCTGCCGGCGCTGTTACACAATAAAGCGACGAGACCGTTGAAATCAATTGCGTGCGACCGAGGAAAGAGGACCCAGCGGATTGCGGGGAACTTTGCAAAGCTGCCCTGGCGCGACGCGAGCAAGCGACCGCCCCGGTCAGCGCGTAACCTTAACTTCAAACCCCACTGGAATTACAACGCGGCCTTGCTCAACGTTGTCGCAGAGCAGCGTACCCTCCCGGGCGCGCTGTCTCTGGGCCCGAGAAATCTGTGCATGGCAATCTCGGGTTCGTGGCCCCGGACCATCGCAAACACTGAGCCAGCTGGCCGGGGCCACACGAGGCGGTGAGCGAGATGGCGGTCGTTTGATATTCGACAAGCAGAGTGTCTGAACTCGACGCACAAGTTGTTTGAATCGCGGCCGATACTACACTGGCCAGTAGTGTTTGGCGCCCAGCCTTTCACCGAAATCGTGACACGCCCGGTCTTAGACAAACCAAGCGCGCGGGCCGCTGTGGAATCGTGGATACGCCCGCTGGCGGCGGCAGACCTGGGCAGCTTCCCATTAGCGGGCGGCCTGGGCAATTAGGACCAATTAAGCTCGCGCCGGAAGCTGCTTCACACCCTCGAAGACAATCTTGGTCAATTGCGTCGCCTGTTCGTTCAGTGTCGCATATTCCATGATGTCGCGCTCAATGCGATCACCATCGGTCTGTAGTTTTCCGAGCAGCGTTTGAAGCTCAACAATAAGATGGTCAATTTCCTCCATCGAAACCTTTGATACCTCGCGCAGCAACGCCCCGAGGTTCTCAGCCGACATTTGGGCGTCCTCACTCTCTGCCCGCCAAACAGACGCACCAGCACGCGCCAGCTTACGAATACTTCCCGCAGGTTTTGGCTTCGATGACTTGTCCTTGGCGGGATCAAGCGACTCGGAAATGCTCATGGTCTGTCCCCTGTCAGTTTGTTTGTCCCCACTGATTCGCTCATGTCCGCATGGAAAAGCGACATGTCAACGACGGAATATAGGTTTGTTTGTTCGCGGCCGGACTCGTCCCCGACGCTGCTAAGGGGCCCCATGCGGGGCGATAGTGAGCACAGAGAACACCAAAAGCTCAGAATTATCAGCAAGCTAGAGGCCAAAGCAGTCTCAGGATGAGACCATCTCGTCGCTCAATCAAATGATCCTCCGCTGCGGGCGCCGCGGTCACGGTTGGTTGGGCGATCAGATATGGGCTATCGGGACCGTCGAGGCGTCTCAAACGCGAGAGCCACGCCGCGACGAGGCGCAGCGCATTGCGGCGAACTTCGCGAAGCCGCCGGAATTGTTGCGTCCCAAAGAGTGACGAAGAAAAAGGGCCGTCACCGACCTATTGCGACAACGCAGCCATCACAGTGACGGCGACAGTGATCACGGCGACAACGACGGCAAAGGCCACAAGCAGCCGGCCAACGGTGTCGATTTGTCCTTCGCGCTCCGAATTACTCGCTTCGTCGTGCAGGTCTACCATAGAGACCTCCCGCCCGCCGCCATAGTTTGGAGTGATCCTCACGCAATGAGATTTAGCACGATTCGCCGAATCGGCGTAAGCGACGACAGAGATACATGGATGTGCGAGTGGGACAGACCGTCAAAGCGACGGCTTGCTCTTTTCGCGGAAAATGACTTCGTAAGGTCGCCTCAAACTGGCTGCCTCTCAGCAAATCGGCCCATGTCCGAGGAGCGTCCGTTCCTCGTCGGTGATTTCTGCGACTTGTTCTGGCCGTACATTCGTTATCAGATTAGGCGGCGAATAACGAATGGCGGCAACATTCGTTCGCTTCGCCATTACGCTCCAATGCACTCTTTCGTTGATGTGCTCTTCTGTGGGGTCTTTGCTGTTACTGAAGTAGCCATGATGAATAGCGACAGGCGACAAAATCGTTCGATAGTGCGGGAATAGATGGTCCACTGGCCAGCCTTGAGTAGAATCCACAACGGCACCGGCAATGTTTGGTTTTGTATTGGACCGCACCGCTGCCACATCGAACTGCAGACCGGTTAGCGCCTGCACTCGCGCGATCATCCAGATGAGTGCCTGATCTGAGAGACCGCTATCGGTATAGCCGCCGCCTACGTTAGAATGGGCTCCTGCGAACCAAGTTTGTTCGACGTGCCCCTTTGGCTCTTCTCCTCTGGGAATCGTCCAAAATGTCGGCACGAAGGGTCTTCGATGCTCATCGACCGCCACGGCGTGTAATCCTAGTCTGATATGGTCACCGAAACTCGTATCGTGAAAGCCGAGCGTTATAAGCGCGAAATATCTGGCGAGCGGAGCAAGACCAATTCCCGCTGGGATGCCGTACGATCCCACAGTGTCCCAAACACCCACGCACGTGATAGTGCGCATGTCATGAAACGACTGCTTTGCCGCAAGCCTGGCGTAGTCGGCCAAAGTCTTTCGGTCGCTCATACCCGCTGTTTGAGGCTGCTTCCTTACTGCTGGCGCTACCCGATAGTGTTGCCAGGCGATCTCGAAAACGTTCGCGTCTAGCTTACGCTGTATCCCCGAAGCCCCAATCAGCCCTGCCAATGCGCGTGCCGCGTAAGCTCCGCGAGAGAAACCAAAGATGTATAGCTCGTCACCCGACGCGTAATCGGTGACGATATATTCGTAGACCTCCTGAATGATTTTCTTAAGCCCCAAGCCAACAGCGCCACCTAGCACTTTTTGCGCAAAATCCCCTTCGCTCCCTACCCCATCATGGTAGTGCACGTGCTGCAGAGTACCGTCGGCTGCGATTGCTTGGATGAAGGCTCGAACTTTCTTTGCGCTGTCGAGCTTCGCAACGTTGGTATCTGCCCCGCTCCCCTCCTTGTTCCACGTGCCATCAATGAGAGCGACTATTCTTTTCATGAGGCCCTCCCACCGGAGCAGTTCGCTTTAACGTCGACCAAGACTATTCAGCGTAAGAGCTCCAGAGTACGGCTATCGGCTTGGCCACGATAGAATTGGCCCAAAGCCTTGGTGAATAATAAGCGATCTAAATCTTCGGAGGCTGCCTCACGAAACAACGTCAGGCATGATCGCAATTTTAAGTCATCTGAAGAGCCAAGAATTTCGAACGCCGACTCCCCGTATGGGCCATCATCAGTCTTACAACCTGACGCAAACGGAGTCCGAGAATTGCGTCAGCTAGATACCTTCTGGCCTGATCTAGATCACGTATGGCGTAGTGCTGCGCAATGGCGCTTTGCCCGAGGCCCGCGAGTTGCGGAAAGATGAACCACATCCAGTGGGTCTGCTTGCGTCCATTAGTAAGCTCCTCAACGACCTGCGTATAAATCTGATCCTGAGCATCCAAGAAGCGAATGAGATTAGGTTCAGTCATACAGTCTAAAGATACTGCGGGTGTGGCTGCTTGCCGAGATACCACGACGGGCCCGATACGGTAACCCGGCTCGTCAAAAACGAATCCACGCGCTCGGCGTGCTCGTCCCTGGCGGTTTTGACGGAGTAGGGAAAACCCTCCTCGGCGGAGTTTTCGCTGTTTTCGCTCGCCAAAATATCGGTGGCCTAAGCGGACTTGGTCCTAGGAAAGGCGGCCAAAATGTGGTTAGACTATGTGAAATTCATGGCGCGGCCGACAGCCGCAATACACGGGGGTTGGGGCCATGACAAACGCATTCAAAGCAGGTTTCGCCACAGCAGTGTTCACTGCACTCCTGGCCGTCCTTTTGTGGCCAGGCTGGGTCGAGGGATGGAAAGGCTTGCTCCTACTCATCGCTGGTGCGCCACTCACCGTGTGGGCGGCCAACACCATGCAACGCAATGATGAGGAACTTCGCCGGCGCTAATTAACGCTGGCTCATTGGATGTAGTCTTGCTTGTTCGACCGCGCGTCGAATTTCAATCCAACGTGCTCAGATCAAGTGCGATTTTCTCTTCCGCGTTCATCCCCACGTCCCAGGAAACGTAGCAAGATAGCAACCACGATCAGGCCGAGAATCGCCCAAGAAACAATGCAAATCTGCGTCACAGTCATCGTGCCGTCCCCTGGTCACGTTGGCCTAACGAACAGGACGAGCCTAGGAGGAGTCGCCTGGGGTGAAAAGGCCACTCATGGGGGCGTCCAATCACATTTTGTGGCCGAACGTCGGAAAACGAACCTTGTCGATGCCTGGAATTCCGCTGAAGCGTCATCGATACGCCGGCGAGTAAGCGCAGCATTTTAAGGCGCTGGCGCTGTCCTTTAGCCGACTCAGCTTCACTGCCCCGGCCGCACCGTGTCACCCTGGCACCCGCGTGGGGCTTTTTTGCGCGAACGAACGGAATTTTCTGGTTTCTTTCTGCTAAAAAATGTGCCTTGAGCACGACCTTGTCTACGCTATTCTTTCTCAGTCGAACCGCGCGCACGCCATGCCGTCGGTTCGACACCCTAACGATGCCTCCTGCCTAGGACGACATCGTTGTGGGGGACGAAGGCAAAGCCGCCGGTTTGCTATGCCACTTTGCCCGGCGGCTTTGCTGTCTGAACTTCCGACGGAACAGAAGCGCCATTTTGTGTTGTCAAATGGCAGACGCGGCGGGTGGCTAGAATTTACTTGCCATGCTGTTCGTCGGGTTACCCTGTCTGATTATCGCGTTCACCACCGTCGCAATGTGGCTGATCGGCTTTGCCAACACGCTGCGCGGACCGACGCGCCGTGTTGCGGCACGATTTCGACAGTGACTGACTTGCAACAGTGAAAATAATTCACGCTGGGTGTGCTCGCTTGATCTTACAAATCTTACGGATAGCGATAGAGATTTATGCCCGGCGCTGACAACGGGGCATCTTATCTATGGGGGCCGCCATGCTCGAGAAGAGCGTTTTCTTTCAAAACCAAATTTCGCGATGCAATTCACTTGCCGAACAGGCGTTGAGCGAAAGCGAGCAGGAGTTTTGGCGGCGGTTAGCCCACCGCTGGGAAGCGATGCTGCAGGCGAAGAGTGCCGGAAGCGCAGTGTCAAAGCCGTCTGATTTGAGCGGCGAGCTGCCAAGCAGGCTGGGTTCAAGCGACGATCGGGGGTTAGATGCTCTTTCCTAGCTTGGCGCCCATCGTGCCGTAGCGGCAACGCGACCAAGCTCCGACTGTTGCTCCACCGATAACTCTCGCATTCTGTTGCGGCGGCCGCGCCAGGTTCGCGATGTATCGCTGACAGGCAGCATGGGTTCCACCTTGTGCCTGCCAACCATTACACCGCCGCCGCTATTTAGAAGCCCAAGCACGGTTGCGCGTTGTCGTTCACCGTGACTTTAATCGGGATCCTCCATCGATTCAGGGGGGACCCATCTCACTCAACCGAGGTCCGAATGACATATGATATTTCCGCCACACCGGCTGATTATTTTGCGGCGGGGAACGGCGCGCCGCCAAGTCGCACGAATTGAACGGTGATTTAGACGCACGCCAATTATTAACAGGCATCGTGCGGATGTGATGCCGGTCACAGACTGGCCAATCGACGGGGTGCAAAAAGCAATAACGATCGCCAGTAAGAAAGCGATCAGCGGGAGCGTCAGATGAGTTATTTATCAAATGTCATGAACGAGCGGCCGATGCTGCGCGTTTCGGCCACGGTTATTCTCGCATTTTTTTGTGCAGCGCCACTGGTGCTGCTGCTTTCTAGTCTCGTGGTCTACGGCTTGCGCGCGTTCATCCATTGAACGCTGATCGACGCTTTTTTGTTAGCGCCTCGCCAGATTCAGCACGCTTTTTCGATTCCAGCCGTGACGTAGCACTTCAAGCTGCCAACACCGCTCATGGAAAAGGTGGCATGCGAGAGCGTGACCATGACCGTTACGGTCAGCATCGCCGCCACCGTTCCGAACAAAGCCATGGACTGAACGAGATTGCCTTTCATGAGCCTCTCCCCATATCTCCCACCGGCTCTAACTTTAAGTCTACCAACATCGGTCCCGGCTGGCGACCCCCAAAAGGCGATTATGGGGATGGCGATTAGGTCTGCCTCAGCCCGTCGATGTGTGCGGCGACGGCTAATACCTAGAGATCGGGCGAGCGCTACTTGGTCTGTCGAAGTTTCAATCATTTGCGACGACGGGCGCCGGTGCCCTTCCCGGGTCGTTCAAACACGAGGCCAAGAGGCCAAATACGGAACCCGTCGATCCAGACTTCAGGCGACGGAAAGAGCTTGCTGCGAGACGATTGTCATGCGCCCCGTCGAAACCCTTTATCGGCATCCAATCAAATTTGCGGCCTGACGCTGCAATACTAACCTTCCGGCGCCTGAAATGCCATTGAAGCGTCATTGATGCGCCAACGAGTAAGCGCAGCCTAAACGCCACGCACAAAGCGGCGTGTCGTGATATCAAAAGCCGAAGAATACCGGGCAAAAGCTGCTGAGTTTGAGGAGAAAGCGCGCACGATGAGACCTGACGGACTCGATGTTAAAGAATTTTATGAAACGCTTGCCGAAAAATGGCGCACGCTGGCGATCCTCACTGAGAACCAGCCATTGAACATAAAGGCTTTTGAGAGTCGGCGTGAGTATGCAGAATTGCCGCGATGGCCATGGCTACCGGCGGCGTCGCCGAAAAATTCAAGAAACTGACGGCTCTCATTTCTTTTTGCGCGAATGGTGGGAAACTTTCCACAGAGATCTGCAAGTGTCTTGAGGACGACCGCGCTGGTGGTATTCTTCTCTGCTCGGACTCGGAACGTCCCGCGTGTCGCACACCACACGCGGAGTGCGAAGGCGATGACGGCGCTTCACTGCCCGGTTCGATACCCGCCGATGCCGTGTGGGGGCACGGCACTGACTAGGGGACGAAGGCAAAGCCGTTGGCCCCCCATGGCCGACGGCTTTGCTGTCTAAACTTCCGACGAACCAGAGGCGGCGTTTTGTGTTGTCTGTCACGAGTACTAGGGCGGGCCGAGCATGATGTTCCGTCCTTGGCATCTTCACTTTCCGGAGGAGGCGAGCATAACTTGCCTCGACACGTCCCCGTCAGGGTTCTTTTTGCGCGAAAATCTTACGCGTATTGTGCCAAATCGATCGAAGCTACCCCTTCTGGGGCTTATCTACACCGCCGTGAGCGTGAAACCTCGGTCCACCGCTTGAGAATCAGATATGAAGCAAATGGCCATGATAGGTCTTCCTCCCAGAGCATGGCCTGGCAGGTTTAACTTGGACTCCGAGCAGTGAGGACTGCCGGAGTCTTTCTTTTGCGATAGGGCGTCACGGGCAGCGCTTACGAGGGACTTTGATCTTCGCTGTCGGCCGAAGCCTCATCTATGTGCCCGATAACAGTCGCGACCACCATTGCACCGGTCAGCGCGAACGCCAGAGCCATAGCTAGGAAGATCTTTTTCATTGATAGCTCAGGAACGTCCAGTAAGCGGCCTTGCTGTCTTGGCAGCCATGTACGCTGGACCGTTAGAACATCGGCTGCTCTAAGACCTCTAGCGTCTGTTCAGCCACTACGAACGGGCCGCACCACCTGCACTCAAATGTCCGCAAGTCGGGCCGATTGTGTCCACACAGCACGTTGTCCGCGAACCGCATAAGGCCGTTGCAGCTTGGGCACATAACAAGCCAGTCAATGATTTCTGGAACGGTACCGATGGTGTTTCATCGACGCTTGGTTTTAGAAGTCCCGACGGCTGAAGCGATACTGCTGTGGGCGTCCTCGTTACCAGTCGGCTAAGAGAAGCCTAAGCCGGGACCGGTAAGCGCCAGGTTAAGCGCAAGGCAGCGCATCGCCCTCGAAATCTCGGTAGCCACGTGGCCTTTTTCCAGACATCATCGGGCGTGTACAGTCCGAGGCGACGCCAATCCGTAAGCGCTGGCTTACGGATTGAGACTGTCGGAGGCGCCGTTGCCCTTACTGTTGCCGTCAATTGAGACGGGCTGACTGTGGGGGCGGCTAATTTGAACACGTGACGGCGCATCAATCGTATTTTCGGCTCGTCGCGACGCTCCCTCGAACCGAGCATTCTCCTCGATCGCCAGTGTTCGATGGAAAATATCGCCCTCAACCACACCGGTGCTATTGAGCTTGACGCGGTTGGCACGGATGGTGCCCCTAACCAGCCCGCCGACCGTCAATTCCTCTGCGACAACGTCACCTGACATTTGTGTGCCTTCGGCGATCACGACGGTCGAGGCGCGCACCTCACCCTCAACTTGACCAAAAATAGTCAGCGCCCCGTGGCCGACAATCTTGCCAACAATCGAAAGGCCCGAACTAATCGAGGAGGCCGCTTCCGGCTGCGCCGCATTAACGTCACGTGCCAGGCGGCGGATATCCTCCTGCGCAGATGCGACGACTCGATCGCTATGTGATTCGTCTCTGACTTTTACAAACGCCATGGCACTCTCCCTACACTGGTACACATTGTCGGAAAATTCGAGTTGTCAGGTAGCGGGATAGCTACGGTGGAAGCGCAGCTGCATTTTGCCAACACCTCTGCGAGCCCCCGCATTAACCTGACGCCATCGCGATAGTTGCGCGATTACGACCGTCCCGCAAGACATGATAATGCAGACCAATGAGATGTGACACTTCTTTAACGGCGAGGTGCGACAGCGCGGCAAGTCGACCGGCTGACCGCAGGACGTAACCCTAATTTCAAGCCACGCTGGAGCGACTTCCAGGATCTCTCACGATGGTTGTGACAGCGTTGTGACGATGCCGTGACACCAAACATTGGCCCCACACGAACGCGGCGAAGTGCTCAGGGTCGTTGAGCGAACCGGAAGCGACATCGCCAAACCAAACAACAGACACAAAAACAGACAGCAAATAAAGAACAAACAACAAACAAAAACAACAAAAAGTTCCGTCGGACACAAAATTTCACGTGTTTCGCATAAAACCGTCACAAACAAATAAAACACTTAATCGTGCTGACCGCCGCGTCAAAGGAGGTAGTAGCGGGCAGCACGACGCTCCTGAACTTGGGGCCCCACTTTTCCTCCTTCTCGGGGCCCTTTTTGTCGCGGTTGTTGGTGCTTGGGTCCAGGTGAGAGTTCACTGACGACCTAAAAGTGTGAAGGAGCCATGAGAGCCGCGAAGTCACGACAAGCTTGCCTCAAACGGTGCCTCAAACGGGCTGATGAATGTAGGGTGTGCGTATCATGAAAAGTGCCAAGCTGAATGAATCTACCGAAATCAACCAATCATCAGAAATGGACGGTAGGGGAAATATCCACGAACTGACATATGCTGGCGGTGCCCTTCGCCAGGTCGAAAATAGCGATGGCGAAATTGCGGCCAGTGGTCTCAGTACATTGTTGCGCCGGGTATCTGAAGCTTCGAGGCGTGAAATTGAGAATCTTGTCAGCGAACTGCAGACGTTAGACAAGAAGCTACAGACCGACGGCAATCGCATTCAACGCGACATTGAGGAATACGCGGAACTCAGCCAGCATGTGATGCAGCTGACTACGATTATCGCTGACAGTGTGAAAAAACTGCCGAGCGCTGCCGGCATTAGCCCATAGGTACGCTTATTGGCGCTACTGCGGTCCCGTCGCAGACTTACGCGCACCGGCTCTGTTTTGATGCGGTAGGCGACCGCTTCTGGCCTTGCGCACTGCAGAATTAAATTGCGTAGGCGCAGGAGGTGCAGGTCACTTAGGACGTTTCATCCGCCTGCGCCTAAGGTTTGGCAGCGTGGCAGCGAAATCAATTATTCCCCTGTCGCCTTTATTGAGGCACGGCTGCTCCCGGCGCAGTCTGGCTGCCCAAAGAAGGCCATCAACACGCCCACTTCTCAACTGATATTGACTTGGTGTGCCGTCGCAAGCGGGTGGGGACCGTTATTGATACGGCTCGTTGTCGTTTCTAATCGCGTTTCGATTCCCGGCGACAGCGCCAATCGCGCTGGCGGGCTCGAAGTTGCATTACGACCAGCGCTTCAGAACAACGGCGGCGTCTGGCTGGGGTGGAGCGGCAGGATCGCGGCGGGGAATGAGCTAGAGACGCGGTCGGTTCGACACAAAAACATCGAATATGTAGAACCTATCTCAAAATTACCGGCTGCTGTCGATCCGCTATAAAGGTTGAATGATTCGACTCACGGACGGGCAGTGGCAACGCATCCGAAATCACTTTGCGGAAGAAAACATTCCGGAT
>Ga0187766_10002060_pt1 | contig 11877 bp, 13 predicted proteins | sample 0216_QUI02_MP05__4_FD_132971 | JGI IMG/M metagenome (GOLD analysis project Ga0187766, IMG submission 132971) | Tropical peat soil microbial communities from peatlands in Department of Meta, Colombia - 0216_QUI02_MP05_20_MG | ecosystem: Environmental > Terrestrial > Soil > Wetlands > Peat ... | reverse complement strand
GCTTCACGGCCCGCATCGTCGCCGAGCTGACCTGATTGCCCGCCTCCTCCTCGGGCCGCTTCACGGCCCGCATCGTCGCCGAGCTGACCTGATTGCCCGCCTCTCCCCCGCAAACGGGCGGTACCCCCACCTCGGGCCGCTTCACGGCCCGCATCGTCGCCGAGCTGACCTGATTGCCCGCCTCTCCCCCGCAAACGGGCGGTACCCCCACCTCGGGCCGCTTCACGGCCCGCATCGTCGCCGGGCTGAGCTAATTTTCCGCGCCCTCACCGCGCTTGGTCGGATCGTGCGGAGATTTGCAGCAATGCTGCAGCCACAGCGCGGCGACCACCAGAGCCAGTGCACTGGCGGCCGCCACCACCGTGCCCGCGGTGTCCTCGCCAGCGACCCGTACCGACGACCGTCGGGGCAACAGGTACACCAGCACCCCAACCCACCAACCCAGCACCAGCGCGCCCACCCACGCCGATGCCTTGGCGATCATCACGCTGCGGGCCACCGCGAGTGGATGCAGCCAACCCGGCCCGTCACCAATCTCGCCGTGGTTGATCTTGGCCCGCACATAGCGACCCCACGCCGCCTCGGCGACGGCGACCGCGAGCAGCGACAGACCGGTCCACACCGTGATGGGCGGAAACCACCGGTACAACAGCTCTACCAGCAGATAACCGACCACTGCAGCGCTGACCACGCCAGCCGTCAGGTCACGTTTCCGGGTCGGTCCCATCAGCTTTCCGTTGTCGAATCGGATTGGTTTCTGGTTCGCGGTGCAGACTCAGCGCCAGCCCGGTCAATCGCACGCCGGCATGGTCGGCTGGCTCCAGCTCAGCCAGCAACTCAGCGACGGACCGCTTCTGTCCGGCCACGGTCAGCTCAGCGTGCGGGTCGACGGCAAGCCACGGCACCATCACGAAGGCCCGCAGGTGAGCCAGCGGGTGCGGCAGCGTCAGCCCATTCTCGCGGGAGATCAGCTCGGTATCGCCGTCGTAGCAGGCGACCAGGTCTATATCGAGGGTGCGTGGACCCCAACGCTGGCCGCGCACTCGATCCGCCGCCTGCTCCAACTCCTGGGCCCGGCGCAACCAGCCACGCCCGTCGACCGCGGGGTCGTCCGCGATCAGCACCGCGTTGAGGAACCGACCCTGCTCTACGCCACCCCACGGATCCGTCTCATACACCGGCGAGGCCGCCCGCACCGCCCTGCCCAGCCCGTCGACCACTGACTGCAGCCGATCTAGCCGGTCACCCAGGTTGGAGCCGATGGACAGCACCACCCGCGTCATTAGGCGCCTCCAGCGGGGATCACCGAACCGCGGCCGCCGCGCCGCGACCGCCGGGCCACCACGGCCACATCCCCGAAGGTCTGACGGATCGGGGCCTGCGGTTTGTGCACGACCACCTCGACAGCGTGCACCCGCTTGTCGTTCATCACGTCGTCGGCGATCTCGCCCGCGACGGTTTCGATCAGGTTCCGGGCCGGTCCGCCGACGATATCGGCTGCCCGCTGCGCCAGCACGCCGTAGTCGTAGGTGTCAGACAGATCGTCGCTTGCAGCGGCGTCGACCAGGTCAATCCACACGGTGATGTCGACGACGAAGTCCTGCCCGTCGCTGCGTTCGTGGTCGTAGATTCCGTGACGACCACGAACGGTCAAGCCGCGCAACTCGATTCGGTCAGCCATCACCCGTCCCTGCCTGCGTCCAGGCCGCGACGACCTTCAGTGCGTCAACCGAGGCCCGCACGTCGTGCACCCGCACACCCCAGGCCCCATGCAGGGCAGCCAGCGCGGAGATCACCGCGGTCGCGGTCTCACGACCGTCGGGCGGTCGCACCGCCCCGTCCGGCCCGGCGAGCAGCGTACCGAGGAACCGTTTACGTGACGCCCCGACGAGTACCGGCACCCCGGTGGCGACAAACTCGGGCAACGCATGAAGCAGCGCCCAATTATGTTGTCCCGTCTTGGCGAACCCGAGGCCGGGATCGATCACCAGCTTTGCCGGATCGACACCTGCGGCAACCGCATCGTCAACGCTGGCGAGCAGCTCGGCGCGCACCTCGGCCACCACATCGCGGTAGTGCGGCACCTGGTGCGGGTCTTCGGCGGACACCGGTCGCCAGTGCATCAACACCCACGACACACCCGCCTCGACCAGCAGAGGGGCCATCGCGGGATCAGCCCGTCCCCCGGACACGTCGTTGACGATCTGCGCGCCGCTCTCCAGCGCCGCCCGGGCGACACCCGCGTGCATTGTATCGATGCTGACGCTAATACCCTGTGCCGCAAGTCCTTTGACGACGGGCACCACACGGGAAGTCTCCACCTGCGGGTCGATCCGGATGGCGCCGGGCCGGGTCGACGCACCGCCGACGTCGATGATGGCCGCGCCTTCTGCGGCCAATGCCAGCCCGTGTTCGACGGCGCGATCAGCGTCCAGGTAGCGCCCGCCATCCGAAAACGAGTCGTCGGTGACATTCACCACCCCAATAACGCGTGTCGGGCTCACTTGCGCAAGATGAGTTCGAGCGCTTCGGCTCGAGATGACGGGTTGGTCTTGAACAGACCGCGCACCGCCGACGTCGTAGTGACCGCACCGGGCTTGCGGACACCGCGCATCGCCATGCACAGGTGCTCGGCCTCGACCACGACGATCACCCCGCGCGGATCGAGTTTGCGCATCAAAGCGTCGGCGATCTGGGCGGTGAGCCGTTCCTGCACCTGCGGCCGCTTGGCGTAGAGGTCGACCAGCCGCGCGATCTTAGACAGGCCGGTCACCCGGCCGTCGTCCCCAGGGATGTATCCGACATGCGCCACCCCGTGGAACGACACCAAATGATGCTCGCACGTCGAGTACAGCGGGATCTCCTTGACGATCACCATCTCGTCGTGGTGTTCGTCGAACGTGGTGCCCAGCACTGTGTCGGGGTCGGTATAGAGCCCGGCGAACATCTCGCGGTATGTCCGGGCGACCCGCGCCGGAGTCTCCTCCAGACCATGCCGATCCGGATCCTCGCCGATCGCGAACAGCAACTCGCGGATCGCCGCCTCCGCACGTGCCTGGTCGAACACCGGTGTGCGCCGCAGTTTGACTGGGCGGGAATTCAGCTGCGCCATGACGCCTCCGTTCGTCAACCGTGGGCTGGCGGGTTGGGCCGGCTCGCGTCCTCGCCCCGCTGGTCGAGGGACTTGTCGTCCTCAGGCGCATGTTGACCAGGGGGCGGATACGGCAGGGAGGGCTGGCCCGGGGAGTGGCCGGGATAGTTCGGTGCTGGCTGCGGCCAGTACGGTGGCGGTGGCGGTGGGTACCAGTAGTTCGGCTGTTGCGGCGGTGGCCACCCGGGAGCACGCCAGCCGGCCGGAGCGCCGTAATCGGGCTGCGTGGGGCGCCGCGGCGAAACGCCATCACCCTCGCCAGGACCCTGGCTGGCCGGTGCATGGTGAGAACCGTTGGCGCCGTTAGCGGTTCGGTCAGCCTCGGCCTGCGCGGCCTCGGCAGCTCGGGTCGCCTGCGCGATAGCGGCCTTGAACGCGGGTTCGGGCACTGGCTGCGGCCATGACTCCCCACGCTCGATGGCCAGCTCGCCGGGTGTCTTGATTGGCGGCTTGTCCGATGGGATGCGGCCACCGAAATCGTCGAACATGGTGAGCCGGGGTCGCTTTTCGACGTCGGCAAAGATCGCTTCCAACTGGGGTCGGTGCAGGGTTTCCTTCTCGAGTAGCTCGCCGGCCAGGGTGTCGAGCACGTCGCGGTATTCGGTGAGGATCTCCCACGCCTCGGTGTGCGCGGCCTCGATGAGCTTGCGGACCTCGTCATCGATGTCGCGGGCGACCTCATGCGAATAGTCCGGCTGCGTGCCGATCGCGCGGCCCAGGAACGGGTCACCGTGTTCGGTGCCGTATTTGACAGCGCCGAGCTTGGAGCTCATCCCGAATTCGGTGACCATCGAGCGCGCGATTTTGGTGGCCTGCTCGATGTCGGACACCGCGCCCGTCGTCGGCTCGCGGAACACCAGTTCCTCGGCCGCGCGCCCGCCCATCGCGAACACCAGCCGAGCGATCATCTCCGAACGGGTCATCAGGCCCTTGTCGTCCTCGGGCACCGAGACCGCATGCCCGCCGGTGCGCCCGCGGGCCAGGATGGTCACCTTGTAGATCGGCTCGATGTCGGGCATCGCCCACGCCGCTAGCGCGTGACCGCCTTCGTGGTAGGCGGTGATCTTCTTCTCCAGTTCGCTGATGACCCGCCCCTTGCGGCGCGGTCCGCCGATCACCCGGTCCACGGCCTCTTCAAGCGCGGCGCCGGTGATGACGGTGCCGTTCTCCCGGGCGGTCAGCAGCGCCGCCTCGTTGACGACGTTGGCCAGGTCGGCGCCCGACATGCCGACCGTGCGTTTGGCCAGCCCGTCGAGGTCGGCGTCGGGGGCCATCGGCTTGCCCTTGGAATGCACCCGCAGGATCGCCTTGCGGCCGTTGATGTCGGGGTTGGACACCGGGATCTGGCGGTCGAAGCGGCCGGGACGCAGCAGCGCCGGGTCGAGGATGTCGGGCCGGTTGGTGGCCGCGATCAGGATGACGCCGGCCCGCGGGTCAAACCCGTCCATCTCGACCAGCAGCTGGTTCAGCGTCTGCTCGCGCTCGTCGTGCCCGCCGCCGAGGCCGGCGCCGCGCTGGCGGCCGACGGCGTCGATCTCGTCGACGAAGATGATGCACGGGCTGTTTTGCTTGGCCTGGTCGAAGAGGTCACGCACCCGGGATGCGCCGACGCCTACGAACATTTCGACGAAGTCCGAACCGGAGATGGTGAAGAACGGCACCCCGGCCTCACCGGCGACCGCGCGGGCCAGCAGCGTCTTGCCGGTTCCGGGCGGGCCATACAGCAGCACGCCCTTGGGGATCTTGGCGCCCAGCGCCTGATACCGACCCGGGTTGGACAGGAAGTCCTTGATCTCGTAGAGCTCCTCGACCGCCTCATCGACCCCGGCGACGTCGGCGAAGGTGGTCTTGGGCATGTCCTTGGACAGAAGTTTGGCGCGTGACTTGCCGAAGCCGAAGCCCATCCGGGCACCGCCCTGCATGCGGGAGAACATGACGAACAGACCAACCAAGAGCAGCAGCGGTAGCACGTAAATCAGCAGCGAACCCAGGATGTTGCCCTGGTTGACGACGGTGCTGACCTGGGCTTTCTTACTGCTGAGCGCGTCGAACAGCGGGACGGCGTAGCCGCTGGGGTACTTGGTGATGATCTTGTCGGAACCCTCGGTGTCGGTGTTGCCCTTCTTCAGCGTCAACCGCAGCTGTTGCTCGCGATCGTCGATCTGAGCGCTCTTGACGTTGTCGGTGCTGATCTGGGCCATCGCCACCGAGGTGTCGACGGGCTTGTAACCGCGGGTGTCGTCGCCGAAATAGAAGAACGACCAGCCGAGCAGCAACACGACGGCGATCGCCGTGAGTGTGCGGATCACGTTTTTGCGGTTCATCAATCATCGGCCGTGGCCGGCCATGTCCTTCCCCGATACGCCTCAGCTGGAATAGCCCAGGCTACCGCTTAGACCAACGAACGACAGTTCCGACCTGTGCCCGGACAGCGAACGGGGGATCTAGCCCCCGGCGACGATGCGGCCGCGCAGCGGGCGAGGAGGAGCCGGGCAATCTGGCTAAGCCCGGCGACGATGCGGCCGCGCAGCGGGCGAGGAGGAGCCGGGCAATCTGGCTAAGCCCGGCGACGATGCAGGCCGGAACGGGGGGTCCCCACGCTTGCGGGGCGAGCCTGGCAATCGAACCCCGCCCGGCGATGATGCGGGCGACGACGGGCCGTCTGGCCTCTTCTCAGGCCGGTGCCAGTGTGCTTTGGTGAGACGGTGCGTGCATCGACCGCACGGTTAGTTGGCACCAACGGTGTGCAGTTGCGCGTGATCGAGGCCGGGAACCGTGGCGCGCCGGTGGCGGTACTGGCCCACGGCTTCCCGGAGCTGGCCTACTCATGGCGCCACCAGATTCCAGCGCTTGCCGACGCCGGCTATCACGTGCTCGCCCCCGATCAGCGCGGCTACGGCGGCTCGTCTCGTCCGGACGCCATCGAGGCCTACGACATCCACGAATTGACCGCGGACATCATCGGCTTGCTTGACGACGTGGACGCCGAGCGCGCTGTCTGGATCGGACACGATTGGGGTGCCGTCGTGGCGTGGAATGCGCCGCTGCTGCACCCCGACCGGGTGACGGCGGTGGCGGGGTTGAGCGTGCCGCCGCTGCCCCGCGCACAGGTGCCGCCTACGCAGGCCTTCCGCAACATGTTCGGCGAGAACTTTTTCTACATGCTCTATTTCCAGGAGCCTGGTGTGGCCGACGCCGAGCTGGGCAGTGACCCCGCCCGCACGATGCGCCGGATGATCGGCGGCCTGCGGCCACCCGGCGATCAGGGCGCGGCCACCCGGATGCTGGCCCCGGGACCGGCGGGCTTCATCGACCGATTGCCCGAACCGGCCGCGCTGCCCGACTGGATCAGCCAGGATGAGCTCGACCACTACATCACCGAGTTTGCCCGCACGGGGTTTACCGGAGGCTTGAACTGGTATCGCAATTTCGACCGCAACTGGGAGACCACGGCCGAACTCGCCGGCGCCACTACCGCCGTGCCCGCGTTGTTCATCGCCGGGACAGCCGATCCCGTGCTGGGATTCACCCGCCGCGACCGGGCTTCGGAGGTGTTCACCGGTCCGTATCACGAGGTGATGATCGACGGCGCCGGGCATTGGCTGCAGCAGGAACGGCCCGATGAGGTGAACACGGCCCTGCTGGACTTCCTCGAAGGATTGGAGTTGCGATGAGGAGTGTGCAGCCGCGATGAGCGCGCCACTACGTTTCGGCGTCTTCATCACGCCGTTTCACCCGATCGGCCAATCGCCTACAGTCGCACTCGAATACGACATGGAGCGGGTGGTGGCGCTGGACCGCCTGGGGTTCGACGAAGCGTGGTTCGGCGAACACCATTCCGGCGGCTATGAGCTGATCGCCTGCCCGGAGGTGTTCATCGCTGCCGCGGCGGAGCGGACCAAGCACATCCGGCTGGGTACCGGAGTGGTTTCGCTGCCCTACCACCATCCGCTGATGGTGGCCGACCGCTGGGTGCTGCTGGATCACCTGACCCGCGGCCGGGTGATGTTCGGCACCGGGCCCGGTGCGCTGCCGTCGGATGCCTACATGATGGGTATCGACCCCGTCGAGCAGCGCCGGATGATGCAGGAGTCCCTCGAGGCGATCCTCGCGCTTTTCCGGGCCCCACCCGGTGAGCGGATCGACCGCCACTCCGACTGGTTCGCCTTGCGCGACGCCCAATTGCACATACGACCCTATAGCTGGCCCTACCCTGAAATTGCCACGGCTGCAATGATTTCGCCATCCGGCCCGCGGTTAGCCGGTGCGCTGGGCACGTCGCTATTGTCGCTGTCGATGTCGGTGCCCGGCGGCTACGCGGCGGTGGAAAATGCCTGGGAAGTGGTCCGCGAGCAGGCTGCCAAAGTTGGCCGCGACGAACCGGACCGTGCCAACTGGCGTGTCCTGGGCATCATGCATCTGTCCGATAGCCGCGAACAGGCGGTCGACGACTGCGTTTACGGGCTGCAGGATTTCGCCAAGTACTTCGGCGCGGCCGGGTTTGTGCCGCTAGCCAACCTGGCCGACGGCGCTCAGTCCACCCGCGAGTTGGTCGAAGAGTATGCGGCTAAAGGTAATTGCTGTATCGGCACACCTGACGACGCGATCGGCTACATCCAGGGTCTGCTCGACCGGTCGGGTGGTTTCGGGACCTTCTTGTTGCTCGGTCACGACTGGGCTTCACCGGAGGCGACCTACCACTGCTATGAGCTGTTCGCCCGCAAGGTGATTCCGCATTTCAAAGGACAGCTGGAAGCGCCGCGGGCATCACACGACTGGGCCAAGGCCATGCGTGAGCAATTGCTTGGCCGCGCCGGTGAGGCGGTGGTGAAGGCCATCAGCGAGCATACCGACGAACTCAAGATGGAAAGCGAGAAGAGCTGATGCGCGCCGCAGTGCTGCGCGACGGGCACATGCTATGCCGCGACGACGTGCCCGAACCGGTGCCCGGGCCGGGCCAGGTTCTGGTCGCGGTGCGCTCCTGTGGAATCTGCGGATCTGACCTGCATTTCGCCGCCCACGGCGCCGAGGTAGTGGCACTGGGCGGTCAAATGGGACTCGGTATTGGCGCCGCTGGCTTCGGCGTCGACCTGAACCGCGACGTGTTCATGGGTCACGAATTCAGCGCCGAGGTGCTCGAAGCCGGGCCTGACACCGACACCCATCCGCCGGGCACCCCCGTAACGTCGATTCCGGTATTACTGTCGGCCAAGAGCATCGAACCGATTGTGTACTCCAACACCACTGTCGGCGGTTACGCCGAGCGGATGCTGTTGTCGGCGCCGCTGCTGCTGCCCATCCCCAACGGCCTGGACCCCAAACACGCCGCGCTCACCGAACCGATCGCGGTAGGGCTGCACGCGGTGAACAAGTCGGATATCCAGCCCAGTGAGACGGCGTTGGTGCTCGGTTGCGGTCCGATCGGCATCGCCGTCATCGCGGCCCTGCGGGCACGTGGCATCGAAACCATTGTGGCTTCTGATTTTTCGCCGAAGCGCCGCGAACTCGCAGCGGCGATGGGCGCACAGCAGACGGTCGACCCCGCGCAGGGCTCGCCGTTCGACACGGTTACCCCCGCTGTGGTGTTCGAGGCGGTCGGTGTGCCCGGGATCATCGACGACGTCATACGGCGGGCCCGGCCGGGCACGCGTCTGGTCGTCGTCGGCGTGTGCATGCAACCCGACACCGTGCATCCGTTCTTTGCCATCGCCAAAGAGATCAACCTGCAGTTCGTGCTCGCGTATACCCCGGACGAGTTCGCCGAATCGCTGCGCGCGATCGCCGAAGGTGACATCGACGTCACCCCGGTGATCACCGGGGAGGTCGGCCTTGACGGGGTTGGGGCGGCGTTCGACGACCTGGCCGATCCCGAGCGGCACTGCAAGATTCTGGTCACCCCGTAGCGCGCTGACAGTCTGCGCGAAGCGGGCCGGCTCAGCGGCGGCGACCGGCAGGCCAATAAGGCCAAAGCCGGTGCCACCAACGTCGAGTTCCGCAAGGGCACCATCGAGGACATCCCGCTGCCCGACGCGAGCGTCGAAGTGGTGATCTCCAACTGTGTGATCAACCTGTCAATCGACAAACCGACCGTGTTCGCTGAGATGTTCCGTGTCCTGGTCCCGGGCGGGCGGCCGTTGGGATCTCCGACGTCGTCGCCGAACACCACCTGACCCGGGCTGCCCGAGCCGAACGCGGCTCCTATTGTGACTGCGTCGCCGGGGCCCTTTCCAGGCAGGAATACCTCGACGGCCTCGTTGCAGCCGGATTCATCGATGCCTCGGTCACATTCACGTACCAAGTCGTCGACGGAATGCACGCCGCGATCATCCGAGCCACCAAACCAGGTGCGACCTGATACACCGAGCGACGATAAGCCTCGAACGCACCCAGCACCGGCCTGGCGGCGTCGGCTGTCATCGGTGACGCGAATTATGCGGCAGTCGAGGGCAGCAGCTCCGCGATGAGGGCTTCGACGCGGGTTTTGATGTCGTCGCGAATAGCGCGCACTGCAGGCCGGTCTTGGCCCGCTGGGTCGGCGACGTTCCAGTCGCGGTAGGACACGCCCGGGAAGTACGGGCAGGTGTCGCCGCAACCCATGGTGATCACCACGTGCTGGTCCGCACGGTGTCGGCAGTGAGGACTTTCGGTGCGGCAGCTGCGATGTCGATTCCGAGTTCGGCCATCGCGGCGACGGCGACGGGATTGATGGTCTCGGCGGGCGCGGTGCCGGCCGAGCGGACTTCGATGCGGTCGCCCGCCATGTGGGCGACGAATCCGGCCACATCAGCCATCGGCGGCTGCCTGCCGGTTACAGGTCGCAGGTCACGATGTCGATAGTGCGCCGGGCTAGCTCGGCGCCATAGTCGGCCCAGGTGCCCTGGCCCCAGTAGCGGTAGTCGCTGGCCTCGGCGGCCAGCAGGTGGAACAGCGCGTTGCGGTAGCGGGGGTCGTCGGTGGGGACGGCTTTGGCAAGGACCCGCTCATGGAACAGCGAGCTGGCCTTGTCCATCGGAGCCAGCACCCCTTCGTAGCCGCGGACCCAGGAGACGTTGTTGGTCCAGCTGCCGCCTTCCATGTGGAAGCGCCCGTCCTCGTCGTGCAGCTGCTTGATGACGTCGGCTAGCCGGTCCGGCCCGTCGCCGGGGGCCATCCGGCCCCAGATCCTGGACTGGAACAGCGGCTGGATCACGGGCAGGTCGCCGGGTCCGATGCCGGCCGAGCGGAGCCGCTCCAGGTACTCGGTGACGGTCATGGCCGGGGTCTGGGTACCTGAGCACTCCCGGATCACGTCGAAATACTTGGGCGGGAACTCGTTCATCATCACCCCGCCGTTTTCCCCGTCGGCGATCTGGGTGACCAGCGGGGGCACGCCTTTCCCGCCGAGCTCCCAGCGGGACAGGCCCTTGGCCTCGTAGTAGGGCTGCATCTGGCCGACCAGCTTGGTGTCACTGCCCTGGGTCTTGACCACCGCGGTGATGCTGGCCACCTCGCCCTGGGAGCTGGCGCAGACCAGCCGGCGCGGCAGGTGCGGCCGCTGGATCCCGCTCCCGTCGGGTTCCTCGACCGTGTGTTCCTGGACCAGGACCCGTAGCCGCAGTCGGTCAGCGTCTTCACGAACTCGTAGGCGACGTCGGGCTGGTTGGGCAGGGCCATCTCCGCCGGGGAGAAGCCGCGGACCCGGCTGAGGGCGTCCAGGCCGAACAGGGCGGCGAAATGGTGCTGCCAGGCCCGCACGTGCAGGCGGTAGTCCTGGACCGGGGTGGACGGCGCCACGGCGTGCCCCCACGGGCAGCCCAGCCACTCCACCGCCTGCTGGTCCCGCACGCCGGTCGTGATGCCAGCCAGGGCGTCGAGCACGTCGTCTGCGCCCATCTGGCGCAGGCCATGCAGCAAATTGCCTGAGTACTCGAGCATGACCCGCGGCGCGAGTCCCTCGGCGAGTAGCTGGGGCACGAACTCGCCCATCCGCTTGTAGCACCACAAGAACACCGGGGCGTTGTGGTTGTCACCGATGCCGGGATGGTCCAGCATCCACTGCAGGTTGCTGATTATCGGCGCGGTGCGCAGATCGGGCCCGCCCGCCGGGACGAGCGGTTGGTGCATGTGCAAGGCGATCGCGAAGCCACTGCCGGTCTCGTTGAAGCCGGTGGTCCCCTTGGGCAGGAAGACGGGATCGGTGCCCCTAGTCCGGATCGCCTCCTCGATGCGCTGCTCCGAGCCGCAGATGTCGGGAAGCCCGTCGATGTACTCGGGAAGCTCGCCCATGGCTCCGTCTCCTAATGTCTTTGCTGTGTTTTATACACACTCCGCGTTATTCAATGAACCCGCTATGGTTGCGGCGAGGGCCAGGTGCGGGCAATCAGGGAACGGCGGGCGGCAGGTGCCTGAAGCTCGCCGGACGCTGGCGGCCCTCCCCAATCCAGGCGGACCGTGGGCCGGCTGGCTCGGACAATGCATGCGCCAGGCCGCGGTCGTCCCTCACCCACCTGGCCGGGCGCCGGTGGCCGGGTGCGGTGGCCATGTGAGGCGGATCGTGTCCCTCCGCCAGCTCGCAGCGCAACAGGGAGTAGACCCAGATATCGGCACACCGCCGGTGATTCGCACGGTCTGGCTCCGGCTCGGAACGAGGCGGCGGCTGGGGCGCGGTGGCCTGCCCGGCGGCCAGCTGCAGCGCGTCTTCGAAGGACTCGGCCTCCACGACGTCGTGATAGAACCGCCCGGTGTAG
>Ga0187766_10002059_pt1 | contig 11879 bp, 10 predicted proteins | sample 0216_QUI02_MP05__4_FD_132971 | JGI IMG/M metagenome (GOLD analysis project Ga0187766, IMG submission 132971) | Tropical peat soil microbial communities from peatlands in Department of Meta, Colombia - 0216_QUI02_MP05_20_MG | ecosystem: Environmental > Terrestrial > Soil > Wetlands > Peat ... | reverse complement strand
GGGGTGAACACCCGATCCCATTCCGAACTCGGCCGTGAAAACCCTCTGCGCCGATGGTACTCCGTCTCAAGACGCGGGAGAGTAGGTCGCCGCCAGGCCCTCCAAACGCATACCTCTTTACCCAAACACAAATCCCGTCACGTCCTTCTATGTCAGCTGCATATTTCCTCCCGTCATCTTCTCGTTCACCGCCGAATAGCCGGCACGACAAGCGCGTCATTTTCGCGCGCGTCAAAATCTCCTATCCTCGCGGCCAAGCGCACGCTGCATATTTCGCGGCGTGCTTGCATGAGGCCGAGGGATGAAAATCATGATTGGGTCGCCGTCCTACGACGGCAGCGTGCGCAAGGAATACATGACGTCGGTGCTCGCCCTCGTCGAAAGCCTGCGTGCGAAAGGCATCGAATACACCCTCAATTTGAAGGCCCGCACACTTGTCCACGTTGCGCGCAATCTTATCTGCGCCGATTTCCTGTCGGACCGATCCTGCTCCCATCTCCTGTTCCTCGACACGGATATCGGTTTCCATCCCTCCGTCGTATCCGCGATGCTCGCCAGGGACGAGCCCGTCGTCGGCTGCGGTTGCCCCTATCGCGAAATGCCATTCCAGCGGAAAGCCGTCGCCGACAAGACGGTCGGCGCGATGCTCAGCGAGCTGTTCAAGTACAACATCGATCCCGTCATTACGGACAATAGGATCGTGATCGAGAACGGATTCTTGAACGCACGCAGTGTCGGCGCCGCGCTGTTCCTTATCGCTCGGCGCGCACTCGAGACGATCGTCCAAAGCAATGCCGCCCCGAAGTACCTGGCTGGCGAGTTTCCGCCGAATTATTACGGCTTCTTCGACTACATCTTCGAAGGCGGTCGCCAGATCGGCGAAGACCGTTCCTTCTGCGCACGATGGCTCAAGACGAACGGAAAGCCCATCCCGTGCCTCGTCACGGAGTACGTCTCTCATGTGGGCCCCATCGAACTCCGCGGACGTTATTCGGACCAGCTCGCCATGAACTCGCGGCAAGCAGAGCCGGCATCCGGTTGAGATCGATAAGGCAGCCGATGAGGGGCGCGCAGGCACCTTATCTGATGATTTCAATTTTTCGCGGGGCGTTCGGTGAGGCGACCGCCGATCCTCCCCGTTCGCATTCGTGCGAATCGAGCGTTACGATAACGTCGTTGTTGGTGGTGTGGCGCTAAGGCCGAGGCTGATCGAAATGAACCCGATCGACCATCTTGTTTGGGCAGCCGCCGATCTGGACGACGGCATGGCGGCGATCGAACACATGCTCGGCGTCGTTCCGCTGCAAGGTGGCGTTCATCCTGGCGGCGGGACGCGCAACGCTCTCGTCTCGCTCGGTGGGCAGTGCTATCTCGAAATCATTGCACCCGACCCGCGACAAAATGCGCTGGACACCCCGGCGACGTGGATGGGACAGCTCGAACGACCCGGCCTCGTCACCTGGGCGGTCGGCGTGCGCGACCTCGATCGCCTGCTACCCAAGGCGCGCCTGCTCGGCATCCGGACGAGCGGTGTTCTTACGATGTCGCGCAAGACGGTCGGGGGCGAAGTTTTGCGCTGGAACGTCCTGCGCCTCTCGCGCCACGGGCTCGGACCCGTGATTCCTTTCTTCATCGATTGGCTTGACAGCCACCACCCGTCGATGGGCAACGACGCTGCGTGCGACTTGAACGGCCTCTCGATCTCCCACCCGAGGACCGAGGAGGTTTTGCGGATATTCGATGCATTCGAGATTGACGCCGAGCTCAATGCCAGCGGGCGCATTTCGATCTCGGCGCGCATCGCCTGCCCAAAAGGGCAGGTAACGCTGGCACCTGCGGACCCGCTGCCGCCCGCGTGGCGCGATTAGGGACGAAACCCCCTACGGCGCGCGAGGCGCCTATCTGAAAATGAACGCGGCACTCTGATCGACGGTCTTCGCCATGCTCTGGCAGACCGCGGCAACGGTTCCGCGATCCTTCGCGGCGATATCGGCGAGGGACTCGGCCCCATAGCTCGGCGCTTCACCGACGATGGCGATTCCCGAGCGACCGACGCGTTCGGCCAATGCCTTGTCGTCCGCCGCCACTTTGCTGTCCTGACCATAGGAAAACGCGATCAGCCGGTTCTGGTTCTCGATGGCGTGGTCGTCGATATGGCCGAGAGATTTGCAATATTCGAGCACGCCGAGCTGGTTGTAAGACGCTATCTCGTCCGCGGCCGCGAGCCTCGTCATCCGCTCGACATCCGCGGCGCTCGCCTGCTCCGCACTTCGGCCGGCCGCCGTCGCGGACAGGATGAAGCTGATCGCGAGAAGCGCCAATTTGATTGCTGTGAAATCCGATTTCCGGCGCGCGTCAATCGATGGTGCGCGTTCGTCTTGGTGGAGCCTTGCAAGCGATATCAAATGAAGCCTCAATGTCCGACGATTGCCGCCTTGACGCGTTCGGCCGTGAAGGGTGCTGTTCTCAAGCGCGCGCCGGTCGCATCGAAGATCGCGTTCGCGAGTGCCGCCGGCACCGGCGTCGCCGCCGCCTCGCCGGCTCCCATCGGGGGTAGATTTGGGCGGTCGATCAGCTGTAGGTCGATTTGCGGCACCTCTGGCATGGTGAGGATCGGATAGCTCGACCAATCAACACTCGTCACCCGGGCATCGTCGAAGGTGACCTCTTCGTGCAGGGTGCGGCTCAATGTCTGCACGATGGCGCCCTCGACCTGGTTCCTGACGGCATCCGGGTTGATGACGAGGCCGCAATCGTGGGCGCACGCAACGCGCTGAACACGCACCTCACCCGACGCGCGATCGACGTCGACCTCCATGGCCATCGCGACGAAATTTTCGGCGTGCTTGTAATGGATGTAGGCGATGCCGCGCCCGACTGCAACGCCGCCCTGCATTGCATTGGGATTGGGTGAGGGACGCGCTTTCCACGCGAACATCTCCGCAACGCGCTTCAAGACCTCGATCCCGCGCGGCTCGCTCAGCCTGCGCAGGCGAAATTCGAGCGGGTCAGCCTTGGCTGCCGCCGCAAGTTCATCGGTGAAGCCTTCGACCGCGAAGGTGTTGGCGACCTTGCCAGGCGCTCGAATGTTGGAAGGGCGAAGGGGTGTGTCCTTGAGCCAGTGAGCGACCACCCGAACGCTCGACGCCGCGTAAGGTGGGTCGCCATTTTGGGAAAGCAGCCCCGCGGCGCGTCCAAGCGGTTGCCGAAGGCCCGCCGCCTCGGGGGCAATGAGCGGAATATTCGGCAAGCCCTTGGTCGCGGCGGGCAGCCACATCTCGGTCTGCCACTCGACAATGTCGCCGTCGGCGCTGAGTGCGGTGCTGAGGTCGAGAAGCTGCGGCGGTCCCTTGGGGTCCCAGCCATGCTCGTCCTCGCGCATCCACTGCACGCGCACCGGCCGCCCCACGGATTTGGACAGCAGGATCGCGTCCGCCGCCGCGTCGTCATGGCCGTTCATGCCGTAACAGCCCGCGCCGTCCAGATAAATGAGCCTGACCTTCTCCTCGGGCATGTCGAGCATCTTGGCGAAGGCGGTGCGGTATTTGTGCGTGGCTTGCGACGCTGTCCACACGGTGACGCCATCCGCGCGGACATCGGCGACAGCACAGGACGGCCCGATCGACCCGTGAGTCTGCGTCGGCCAAAAATACGTAGCATTGAAGCGCCTCGCGGCGCCGGGCACTGTCGCATTCGCGGATCCGTGCTCCGCAACCACTTCGTCTTCCTCAACGGGCGACTCGCGCACGACCCGCGCGAGATCCCCATTTCCGGGCAGGCCTCGCCATTCGCTCCAGGTCGCCTTCAAAGCACGGGAGGCACGGATCGCCGCCCACTCGTCTTCGGCGACAACGCCCAGAAAGTCCTGGATTCGAACGACGCGTACGCCAGGGATCGTCTCAATCGACGACTCCTCTATGGCGAGAAGCTTGGCGCCGATCGCCGGCGGACGAATGGCCCGGCCATGAAGCATCCCGGGAAGCCGAAAATCGTGAACATAGATGTGCGTTCCGGTGCACTTCGCCGGCATGTCAGGACGCGGCACCGGTTTGCCGACGACCTTGTAGCCGGCCGGATCCTTGAGCGGGGCCTTGGGGTCGACCTTGAGCGAGAGCCGCTTGCCGCCAACGAGCTTGCCGAAATCGACCTTGGCGCCTGCGTCGCGTGTACGTACCTCGCCGTCTTCGATGACAAGATCGCTCACCGAGCGCCCCAGTGTTTCCGCGGCGAGCCGGAGGAGCGCCTGACGCGCTGTTGCCGCCGCTTGGCGGATTGGAACCGCACCCCGCGTGATGCCGGTACTCCCGGCGGTCGGGCCCTGATCCGGCGTGAGAGCCGTATCCCCTTCGACAAGTGCGATGCGCGCCATCGGAATGTCGAGCTCTTCCGCGACCATCTGACGCACCGCCACCCGCAATCCCGTGCCGAGATCGACCTTGCCGGTGAAGATCGTAACGCCGCCATTACCATCGATCGCGAGAAAGCTGTCGACCTCATCGGGCGCCAAAGGCTTGCCGATATCTATCTCGGCACCGGCAACGGTTTGCGTGAAGGCCCGCTTCAGGGGCGAGCCGGCAAGGCCGACTGAGACGACGAGAGCACCACCCGCCTTGAGGAGATCGCGGCGCGCGAGCATCCGTTCGTGGAATGAATCCATGGACGCCGCTCCTATGTCTTTGCTGCGCGCATCACCGCACGCAGGATGCGCGTATGCGTGCCGCAGCGGCAGAGATTGCTGGCAAGACCGTCTTTCACCTGGTCGAGACTCGGATTGGGGGTACGGTCGAGCAGCGCTTTCGCCGTCATGATCATTCCGTTCGTGCAGTACCCGCATTGCGCCGCCTGTTCCTCGATAAACGCGGCCTGGACGGGGTGCGGTTTTTCGGGCGTGCCGAGACCCTCGAGCGTGATGACCGACTTCCCAACCGTGTCGCTTACGGTGACCGAGCACGACCGTGCGGCTTCGCCGTCGATCAACACGGTGCATGCGCCGCATTGGCCGAGGCCACAGCCGAACTTGGGTCCTTTCAGGCCAATCTGATTTCGCAGAGCGTAGAGAAGGGGCTCATCCGGGTCCCAGGCTTCGACTGTCCACGCGCTGCCATTGACCTTGAAGCTGAAGCTCGCCATGCGTCCTCTGCGGGATCGAACGGGCGCGCGATCAGGTCGCCCGTTGCCGGCAGGATCGACCAAAAGATTCGCGTGCGCAATCGGGACTTGGCCCGCGCACGAGGATGTTACTGAGCCGAAGTGTCGACGATTTTGCTTTGCCTTCAAGCATGCTCCTGCCTAATCTCCGATCCGAAAAAATCGGCACTAATCACGAGGGGAGGCGGCATGCGCATTGCGCTTATTGGCCAGCAGGATTTCGGCAAGGCAGTCCTCGAGGCGTTTCTTGCCCGTGGCGACGAAGTGGCCGGCGTTTTCGTGGCCCCCGAAAAGCCGGGCGCCCGACCGGACCCGCTGCGGGCTGCCGCCGAGGCGAAGGGGCTCAATGTCCTGCAAATCGCAAAATTCGCCGAGCGTGCCGCCCACGACGCACTCCGTGGCCTCGAGGCCGATATCGGCATCATGGCCTATGTGCTATCCTTCGTGCCCCGGACCTTTTGCGAGATCCCAAAGCACGGGACCATCCAGTATCATCCGTCGTTGCTGCCGCTCCATCGCGGGCCATCCTCAATCAATTGGCCGATCATCAAGGGCTTCACCAAGACGGGATTGACGATCTTTCGTCCGACGGACGGTCTCGACGAAGGTCCGATCCTGCTCCAGAAAGAGGTGACGATCGGCCCCGACGACACACTCGGCTCGATCTATTTCGACAAGCTCTTTCCACTCGGCGTGAAGGCAATTGTCGAGGCCGCCGATCTCGTGGTGGCGGGAAAGGCGAACCCCGTTCCGCAGGATGAGAGGAAGGCCACCTACGAAGGTTGGGTGCGCGAGGCGGAGGCAAGAATCAACTGGGCATCGCCGATCGATCAGACCTACAACCTCATCCGCGGCTGCAATCCCCAGCCCGGCGCGTGGACCACGCTCGCCGGCAGAAAACTTTACCTTTACGACGCCAAAAAGGTCGTTGTACGCACCTTCGGCGAAGTGCGGGGCAAGAAAATCGGGGAGGTTTCGGCAACCGGTGCGGCGAGCATCACGATCCACGGCCAGGGCGGCTTCATCGAGGTGCTGCGCTGCCGCTTCGAGGACGGTAAAAAAATCGCCGCGAACGAGGCCGGCATTGCGGCGGGCGCGATCCTTGGCGCATAAGCTTGGCGAAAACGACGGCAAAGCCACACGAGGAACATTTTCCGCAGTATGAGCGCTGCCGGTACCCTCAGGAGAGGCCCGCAGCAAGGAAGCCGCCATCCACGCGCAAAATTTCGCCCGTGATGTAACTTGCCGATGGCGAGGCGAGGAAGATGGCGGCGCCGACGAGTTCGCTCAACTCGCCGAAGCGACCCATGGGCGTGCGCCGGGTCGCGAGCGCCCTTCGTTCGGCGCTCATCCTCTCGCGCGTCAGATCGGTCAGAAAGTAACCGGGTGCTATCGCGTTCACGCGAACGCCGCGCGGCGCCCACTCGGCACCAAGCGCCTTGGTCAGGCCGAGCACGCCATGCTTGCTGGTCGTATAGGGTGCGGCCTTCTGCAGGCCGACGAGCGAGGCGATCGAGCCGATATTTATGATCGATCCCTCGCCTCGCGCCAGCATATGCCGGCCGGCCTCGACGCACGCGAAAAAGACGCTTCTGAGGTTGGTTCCCAAGATGAGATCGTAATCCTCCGGCGTGAATTCCTCGGAAGGCTTGATAACGGTGGTGCCCTGGGAATTGACGACGGTGTCGAGCCTGCCGAAGCGCTCGGCGACCTCGTCGACGATCGACTTGAGCCGGCCGAGATCGGTCACGTCGGCGGCATAGCCCGTCGCGCGCGAGTCTTTCGCCTTCAAAATCCTCGCCACGGCATCGACCTTGGCGGGCGTCTTGCCGACCACCGCGACATGAGCACCGGCCTCCTGAAATCCGAGTGCGATTTCGCGACCGATACCGCTCGAGCCTCCGATCACGAGGGCGGTCTTGCCGGCAAGGGAAAAGCGTTCGGGATTTGTCACGGGATCGGCACTCCTTCGGTCGACCGGTTGGGGAAGGTTCGTGGAGACGAGATATTTATCCGCGCAAAGCCATGTGGTCGCGATCGAGAATATGCCGATCGACGATCTTGTCCAAGGGCTCGTCGCTGAGTGCGATCGCCGTGCGCAGTTTGCGATGAACATCGACGACTTCGTGGAGATCCCCGTCGGCCAGCTTTTCCCGCGCGAGAATGATGAACGCGTGTCTTGCAAGCGCATTCCACTGGATCGTCACGACATCGTTGCCCGATGCGCGGCAAAGCTCTCGGTGAAAGTCGATGTCAGCCCTGTCGACTGCGAGTCGATCTCCCTCACGGGCGGCGCGCGCCATTCTTTCGATGACGGCATCGAGTGGCGCCAACGTTTCGGGATCGGCGGCGTACGCCCGGCGCGCATCGCGTGCGGCAAGCTTTTCGAGCGCGGCGCGGATCTCACGCGTCCGCCCGACCCAAATCCCGTCGACGGCAATGACGCGAGCACCGCGGTGATGGCTTACCTCCAAGATGCCTTGCGCTACGAGCGTCTTGATCGCCTCGCGCACCGGTATCCGACTAACCTCGAGCTGGCTGCTCAGGTCGGCCTCGACGATGCGCTGGCCAGGGTTGAGCTTGCCCGTAGCAATGCCGTCAACGATCGAGTCGGCGACCTGGTCTGCGAGGCTGCGTGTCCGAACGAGATTCAACCCCGACGTATTCATATTTTTTCCATACAACACATAATTGTGATCAAAATTCTCTGTAAGTTGCTTGTAAGTCACTTACTTATTACTTTTAAGATACTTAGGACGCCCCGCCCCGCCGATTTACCCGCGCATGCCATTGTCTGATTGTATACATTTTGTTCGTAGCCCTGGCAATTCGTCACCGAAAAGTGATATTAGGAATTGGAAAATTAGATGGGTTGACAGAAACGGACGTTGAGGATTGATTGTAGGAAAATTGGTCGCTACGCGCAGGAGTTGATAACCACAGCTCGCCGCGGGGGAGCTTGTCTTGCTCGAAAGCGACCCATTGTGCGACCCCTCCTTTTGGGAGGGCGGGTCGCCTAAGGGCTGACGGGCCGTCGTTGGGGAACGATGGCCCGTCACTCTTTGAGGGTCGACGGCGATGCGTTAGTCGTTAGGTGCGATGACCGGAACGTGACGCCGGTGAAACCTGTCAAAATCCGAAATAGACTTTGCGCACGCCGTCGCGCGCGAGGTGGACGTCGAACTTAGGGCAAGCCGCGTACACCCGTGCCAACGGGGAAGCGAAAGCCCACGATAGAATTTGCGTGAAAACAGCCGCGTGCGGCATGAGGCGGGTCGATGAGGACGTCGATGCGCCGTAGGGCTATCGCTTCGGACTCACGCGAGTGCTACCAGCGGCGAACGCGTCCGACATCGACATGCACGAAATCGGAACGGGGATAGTAGCCGACGCCGCCGCGTTCGAGCTGCAAAGCAGCCTTGTGGACTGCACGAAGCGTACGGCCGGGGACGCGAATGTCGATCGCCATGCCCTCCATATGGAGGCTTTGGGCGGCGACCCCATCGCTCTGTGCACGCAGCATCGCGTTCGTCGCGGGAGAACGGTATCCAGAGATCACTTGATAGGGAACGCGGGTGTAAAGCCGACGGCTCAACGCATCGAGCAAATCGAGAAGTTGCGGGTCGATGGCATGAACTTCATTGGTGCGATGATCGCGCAGAACCTGTTCGACCGCACCCATCGCATCAGGCAGGTAGCGGCCGTTGACCCAATAATCGACCTTGAGCCGCTCACCGGTATGAAGGTTATCGAAGCTCACAGTCCTGACTTGATGGCGCGGTATCGCGGCGAATGCAGGTGCGGCGACAGCGCTGAAAACCGCTGCAACGCCCGCGCACACGAATCTCCGTCGGCCTGGATTGGTCGGCTCCCACATCGGATCTGCCCCCACATTTATTGTTATGATCAGTATTGATTGAGACTCTCTTAACAGAACCGTGGAACGAAAATCAAGAAAATATGCTTAATTGCGAACGGTATGGTTGTGATATATCCATAAAATCAACGCATTAGAGCATGCGAGCAAATTTGGCTCTTTTCAAGTAATTCTAAACTTTGAGATACTCGCGGCCGAGTCGCCATCGTCGAGCCGGCCCGAGTCGATTTTTTGCGTTTTCCGATGGCAGTCTCGGGACCCTCGACCCTGTCGAATTCGTGGATTGCAGTCTTTCCTACAGCACCCCCAGCGCCCTCCGAAAAAAGCCAGCCATGTCGGCATTGATTTGCAGATGGAGAGCCACCCGGTCGAGTCCCGGCGCATCGACGCAGATTTCCGGAGCGCCGGCGCTGAGCAATTCTGGGCAAGGGGCCACGAAAATGTCGTGTCCGGCGTCGGCGAGTCGGACGTATTCCGGTGACTTTGGAAGAAGATTGCGAAGTCGATTCTCGTCGGAGGAGGGCTTTGAATATTGATCGGCGGTCGGCTCTTCGATGTGAACCGGTATCGTCACCGCGGCCAGGCCATCGCGGTCGAACAAATAGGCAGGATAAGGCGCCATGATAAACGCCGCCTTGACGCGAGGATCGTGGAACACGCTGAGCCCAGGACGGACCGCGAGCGGCCCTCGTTCCGCAGCGCATGTTGCATCGACTGCGGACGGATCGCGGCAAAAGCTCCTGAGACGATCGAAATCGGGCTTTGCTCCAGCAAGAATGAGCGCGGTATCGCCGCCGAGACCATGGCCGACCACGCCGATCCGGCCCGTATCGATGTGGGGGCCGAACGCAGCATCCGAGAGGATTCCATCAAGCGCTTTGCGCAGGTCGTATTCCCTGCCGATGAGCGCGCGATCGGTCCACCAGCCGCTGCGGTCGCGCGCATCGTCGCCAGGGTGGGTAATGGCCAAGACAATAAAGCCACGGCGCGCGAGGTAAGCCGCACTATCGTTGTGACTGAACCGGTTCCCGCCATAATCGTGAGACACGAGGATCAAGGGAAAGCGCCCGTCTGCGGGTGGCACGTCCGACCGCGCATCGAGAGTCCAGATGCCCACATCGGTCGTGCCAGCGGGTGCCGAGGTCGGATAAAAGACAGCACCCTCCATCGGACCCTGATCGACCGGGTCGTCGAAAGAGACGAGCTTCAGGCCGGCATCCCATGCGGGGCGAGTGTCCCCGTTCAAATAATCCAGCACATCGTCTTCCCACTTCGCACTCCACTCGAAGAGGTCATTGCCGTAGGCCTTGACCGCACCCGGATCGGGCACGATGACGAGGCGGCCGCGACCGCCGGCCGCTCGAAAGGCCGCATAGTTCCGCTCGATATGCGTCTCGGAATAGTAAGGATCTCCCTCCGCGTAAAGCCAAAGCATCGGAACCTTGGCGCCGCGGCCGGCGAGGGCGAACATCTCTGTATTGATCGATCCACCGTGGATCGTCTCTGGCCACCAGCCGCCCGAAAAATTTATTACGCCCGACACGTTTTCCGGATGTCGGGCGGCGTACACGGCGGCCAGCAATCCGCCGCGCTGTTGTCCGGCCACGACGATGCGCGTGGGATCGACGTAGGGCTGGGCCTTCATGTATTCCACCACCGTGTCGATGTCCTCGATCCCGGAATCGATCTCGAGCTGAGGCGGTCCCTTGAAACTCTCGCCCTCCAAGAGCGGGCCGCCCGAATCGCCGCGACCCTTGCGCATTGGGATGGCGACCGAATAGCCGAGTGACAGAAAGAAGCGCGCCTGCGGCTCGTAGCGATAAGTTTCGTCGGTGCTCAACGTGCCGGCCGTGCCGTGATTAAGAATGATGAGCGGGTGCTGGCCAGGATAGTCGGCGCGGTAGACTGTCGTCTGGAGTGTGAACGATTCGCCGGCGGCTTCACCAATGCGGGAGCGCTCGGGAATATCGATCTCCTGCCAAAGCGGTTCGGACCGCTTGCCAGCCTCTTCGATCAGGGCCGCACGATTGGCCGCTACAAGGCGCTTAAGAATAACGTAGCCGCGCCATCCGGCCGGGGTCGTGTATCGGCCAAGTAAATTGCCGTTCGCCGCGATCGTGTATTCCGCGACGTTGCGATTTGGCAGGGTCATGGTCAGGTGACCGCTTATCACGCGGGCATTGAGACGCACCCACTCATGGGTCGTTTGCGACCGGCGGTCGGTACCCCAAGCAAAGACGACCTTGGCGGAGCCGTCGGCGTCGATTTTTTCGACGACCATTGCATGAGGCAATACGCCATCCCACCTGTCGCCGGCCCAGACGCCCGCAAATGCGGCAAGCTCTGGCAGAACATCCTTCGCTGGCGGGGTTAGGTCGAGGTCGTCGGGCAGCGGAACACGGGTATTGAATGCGATGAACGAAATCAGCCACATGCCGAAAACGCCGAAGACGGCCAAGGTGGCGACGCCTGTAATTGCAATCTTCCAGCCGGACTTCCGCCTCATCGTTTACGCCAATTCTCGCGCAAAAATCGCGCTGCCTCCCGTGTGAAAATTCGATACGAGTGTGGTGGATTTGAAATTCCTAACAGTATGGTGGCATCCGCGTTTAGGAACTTCAAATCCGAATACCACACGAGATACAGCCTCTTGTGATTGCGCCAAGTCTGAGAGTTCGTTCCCTTTGACGTCATGGCCGGGCCGGCCGAAGGCCGAGACCCGGCCATCCACGTCTTTCAGCGATTGGGCGGCAGCACGTGGATGCCCGGGTCAAGCCCGGGCATGACGATTGGAGAAGTTCGGAATTATTCGTCGTACACGACGCAGTATTGTGCTTTGAATCCGAAATTCGCT
>Ga0187766_10002057_pt1 | contig 11890 bp, 10 predicted proteins | sample 0216_QUI02_MP05__4_FD_132971 | JGI IMG/M metagenome (GOLD analysis project Ga0187766, IMG submission 132971) | Tropical peat soil microbial communities from peatlands in Department of Meta, Colombia - 0216_QUI02_MP05_20_MG | ecosystem: Environmental > Terrestrial > Soil > Wetlands > Peat ... | reverse complement strand
GTTCCTGGCCGCGATCCAGCTGCTGCTCTACGCGGGCGGCGTGGTCACGATCGCGGTGTTCGCCATCGTGGTCACCGAGCGCCTGGTCGGCGACCGCATCACCCAGACCAGCCGTCAGATCCTCGCCGGGTTCGTCATCTCGGGGGCGCTGCTGGTGGCGATCCTCGCTGTCTTCCGGCGGGCGCCCGTGAGCGTGCCGCGCCCCGCGGTCACCGGCGACCTGACGCGCGCCATCGGCCAGAGCCTGCTCACCACCTACGTGCTGCCGTTCGAGCTGCTCGGCGTGCTGTTCCTGGCGGCCCTGCTGGGCGCGCTCTACTTCGCGCGTCCGGACGATTGAGCGAGACGATGACGCTCCAGGCCTACCTCACGGTCGCGGCGCTGCTGTTCTGCATCGGCCTGTTCGGGGTGATCACCCGGCGGAACACCATCGGGATCCTGCTCGGCGTCGAGCTGATGCTGAACGCGGTCAACATCAACCTGGTGGCGTTCGCGCGCTACCTGGCCGACGTCTCCGGGATGGTCTTCACCGTGTTCACGATCTGCATCACGGTGGCCGAGGTGGCCCTGGGGCTCGCGCTCGTGATCCTGATCTTCCGCATCCGCCAGACCGCGGTGGCGGACCACCTCGACCTGCTGAGGGGATAGCGCCCGTCCCATGGCCGCTTCCGGCGTCTTCGCGCTCTGGGCCTGGCTGGCGCCCGCGCTCTCGTTCCTGCTCCTGAGCCTCGTCGTGCCGCTGCGTCGCTCGGGCCGACCCGCCGCGTGGCTCTCCATCGTGCTGTCGGCGGGCGCGCTGGTCTCCGCGATCGCCGCCTGGCACGCGACGGTGGCGGGCATGGCGCGACGGATGCTGTGGGAGTGGATCCCGGTGGAGGACGGCGTGCTCACCTCGGTGGGCATCCTGGTCGACGCCGACGCCGCCCGCATGCTGATCCTGGTGGCGCTGATCTCGTTCCTGGTCCAGGTCTACTCGCTGGGCTACCTGTCCGACGAGCCGCCGCCGTCGCTCGGCCGCTACTACGCCTACCAGTCGCTCTTCGCCTTCTCGATGATGGGGCTCGTGCTGGCGCCCAACTTCGTCCAGCTCTTCATCTGCTGGGAGCTGGTGGGCCTCTGCTCGTACCTCCTCATCGGCTACTGGTACACGCGGCCCGAGGCGGCGCGCGCGGCGGTGAAGGCCTTCTGGATCACCAAGACCGGCGACGTCGGCTTCCTGATCGGCATCGTCATGCTCTGGAGCCGCACGGGGACCTTCGACTTCTCCGAGCTGTTCGAGATGGCGAAAGGGGGCAGCGACATCCTCGCCGGGCTCGGTCTGATCACCTTCTGCATCTACCTGGGCGCGGCCGGGAAGTCGGCCCAGTTCCCGTTCCACGTCTGGCTGCCGGATGCGATGGAAGGCCCGACGCCGGTCTCCGCCCTGATCCACGCCGCCACGATGGTGACCGCGGGCGTCTACCTCCTGTTCCGGACCGCGTTCCTCTTCGAGCAGACGCCGGAGGTGCTGGCCGCGGTCGGCTGGATCGGCGCCTTCACCGCGCTGCTCGCGGCCACCCTGGCCTGCGTGCAGACCGACATCAAACGGGTGCTCGCCTACTCCACCGTCTCCCAGCTCGGCTACATGATGGCGGCGATCGGCGCTGGCTTCTCGAGCGCGGGCTTCCTGCATCTGCTCACCCATGGGGTATTCAAGGCGCTGCTCTTCCTGGCCGCGGGCGCGGTGATCCACGCGGTCGGCACCAACGACATCTTCGCCATGGGCGGACTGGCCCGACGCATGCCGCAGACCTTCACCGTCTTCCTGATCGGCACGCTATCCTTGGCCGGCATCCCGTTCTTCGCCGGCTTCGTCTCGAAGGAGGAGATCCTCGGGGCCACCTGGGCCGGCGGTCTCACCATCCCGTTCGCGATGCTGGTCCTCTGCGCGCTACTGACCGCGTTCTACATGTTCCGGGTCGTGTTCGTCACCTTCCTGGGCCAGCCGGCCGGCAGTCACGCGGGCGGCCACGCCGGGGACCACGGTGATCACCCCCACGACGCGCCGGTCATCATGTCGCTTCCGCTCTGGATCCTCGCCGCACTGGCCATGGTGATCGGCGTCGGGTTCGCGGTCTGGCACCCGGAGGCCGAGGTCGAGGCGCCGAGGTGGCTGACGCCTCTGGCGGTTGGCGTGGCGCTGGCCGGCATCGTCCTCGCCTGGCTCGTCTACGGGCTGCGGGTGATCAGCGCCGCCTGGCTCTCCCGGCTGCTGTGGGTCCTCGGAGAGGCCGCGGAAGAGCGATTCTGGCTCGACGATCTCTTCGCGCTGATCTACCGCCGGGCCATCCTCGGGTTCTCTCTGATGGTCGGCTGGGTGGACCGCTACATCGTCGACGGCGTCCTGAACGCGCTGAGCGCGTGGACCCTGATGGCCGGAGATCGGCTGCGCCGGATCCAGTCCGGCCAGGCCCAGGACTACGTTTACGGCATCGCGCTCGGTGTCCTCCTCCTGATGGTCTGGATGCGCTGGCCGCGATGAGCCCCCGCGCGTGAGCAGCTTCCCGGTCCTCTCGGTCATCACCTGGTCGCCCTTCGTGGGCGCACTGCTCATCATGTTCCTGGCGCGCCGGCACGCGCTGCTGGTCCGGTGGCTCGCCGTGGCCTCGACGTCGGTGCCCCTCGTGCTGTCGATCCTCGTCTACGTCGCGTACGACCGCGAGGCGGCCGGCTTCCAGTTCTTCGAGGACACGCCGTTGGTGCCTGCGCTCGGCATCAACTACCAGCTCGGCGTCGACGGCATGAGCCTGCTGATGGTGCTGCTCACGTCGATCATCATCTTCGCGGGGGCGTGGGCCTCGTGGACGGTCAAGGTGCGCAGCCAGGAGTTCTACGCGCTGCTCCTGGTCCTGGTGACCGGCGTCTACGGCGTCTTCGTCTCCCTCGATCTCTTCGTGCTGTTCCTGTTCTACGAGATCGCGGTGCTCCCGATGTACCTGCTGATCGGTATCTGGGGCTCGAGCGGCGAGGTGCGGCCCCAGGGCATCTTCGGCTGGGCGTTCCGCCGGACCGGCGTCGGCACCAAGGAGTACGCGGCGATGAAGCTGACCCTGTACCTGCTGTTCGGGTCCGCGTTCATCCTCGTGGGTATCTTCGCCCTCTACGTGGCGGGCGACTCGTCGTCCTTCTCCTTCCTCGAGATGGAGCTGACCCAGTTCGATCCGCGGCTGCAGTCCTGGGTCTTCCTGGCCTTCTACGTGGGATTCGGCATCCTGGCCGGCATCTGGCCGCTGCACACCTGGTCGCCGGACGGGCACGCCTCCGCGCCGACCGCGGTCTCCATGCTCCACGCGGGCGTGCTGATGAAGCTCGGCGCCTACGGCGTCGTGCGCCTCGGCATGGGCCTCCTGCCCGACGGAACGCTGCAGTGGTCGTGGCTCGTCGGCACGATCGCGTGCATCAACATCGTCTACGGCGCGCTCAGCGCGATGGCCCAGACCGATCTCAAGTACGTGATCGCCTACTCCTCGGTCTCGCACATGGGCGTGGTCATGCTCGGCGCGGCCACGCTGACCGAGGTCGGCCTCAACGGCTCCGTCTATCAGATGTTCGCGCACGGGATCATGACCGGCCTCTTCTTCGCTCTGGTCGGCCTGGTCTACGAGAAGGCCCACTCGCGGGAGATCTTCAAGATGGGCGGCTTCGGCCGCATGATGCCGGGGATCGCGACCGCGTTCACGGTCGCGGGCCTCTCCTCGCTGGGGCTACCGGCCACCGCGGGGTTCGTGGCCGAGTTCCTCACGTTCCTGGGCGCGTGGCAGTCGTCGCACTCCTGGTGGCTCTTCCCGGCGGTGATCGGCGCTTACCTCACCGCGATCTACGTGCTACGCGTCACCAAGCAGATCTTCTGGGGCCCGCCGTCGCCGGACCCGCACTTCCAGAACCTGCCCGACGCGCGCGGGCCCGAGTGGGCGGCGCTGTGGATCCTGGTGGCGGTGATCGTGCTCTTCGGCGTCTGGCCGGCGCTGGGGCTGGCCCCCGTGGACACCGCGACCATGCCGCTGCTCAATCGCCTGTGGGTGCTGCAATGAACGGCCCCGATCTGAGCAGCCCGCTGGTACTCGAGGTCGGGCTCGGCCTGCTGATGCTGGTCGTGTTCTTCGTCGGCCTGTTCATGCCGTCGGAGGACAAGCGGCGCGTGGGCGTGCTCACCGCGATCGGGCTCGTGGTCCTCAGCGCGATCTCGTGGCGCGCGGAGGCGGGCGGCGAGCTGTTCCACGGCACGTTCGTGCAGGACGAGCTGGCGCTGTTCACCAAGCGACTCTTCCTGGTCGCCACGCTGATCGGGGTCCTCGCCTCGCTGCCGCTCCGGGCCGTCACCTTCGCCCGGCGCGCGACCGAGTACTACCTGGCGATCCTGGCCTCGCTGCTCGGCATGCTGGTGCTGGGATCGGCGCGCGACCTGATCCTGCTCTTCGTCGCCTTCGAGCTGATGTCGATCCCGCTCTACTACCTGGCCGGCTTCCTCAAGCGCGAGCCGGAGGCGGTGGAGGCCGCGCTCAAGTTCTTCCTGATCGGCACGGTGTCGTCCGCGGTGCTGGCCTACGGGCTCTCGTTCATGTACGGCATGGCCGGCACCACCGACGTGCGCGGCGTGGCGCGCGCCCTGGCCGCCGGCCATCCGATGATGCTGCTGGGGATGCTGCTGGCTCTGGGCGGGCTGGGGTTCAAGATCGCCGCATTCCCGTTCCACATGTGGGTGCCCGACACCTACGAGGCGGCGAGCACGCCCTTCGTGGCATGGCTCTCGGTGGCGCCCAAGGCGGCGGGCTTCGTGGTGATGTTCCGCCTCTATCTCGAAGGCATGGGCGACCGCGTGCTGTTCTGGTACCCGGCGGCGGCCGCGCTGGCGACGGTCACGATCATCGGGGGCAACCTGATGGCGCTCCCGCAGCAGAACGTCAAGCGACTGCTCGCCTACTCCGGCGTCGCGCACATCGGCTACATGCTGGTGGGCTTCGCCGCGGTCTCGGCCGACGGCGTCGCCATGATGCTCTTCTACCTCGTGGCCTACCTCTTCGGGAACATGGGCGCGTTCCTGGTGGTCGAGGCGGTCTCGCAGGCCGAGGGGTCGGAGGCGGTCGGTGCGTACCGCGGGCTCGCCCAGCGCTCGCCGGTGCTGGCCCTCTCGATGCTGCTCTTCCTGCTCTCGCTGGGCGGGATCCCGTTCGTGGCCGGCTTCTGGGCCAAGCTCTACGTCTTCTGGGCCGCCGCCGAGCAGGGACTCTACTGGCTGGTGCTGGTCGGCGCGGTGCTGACGGTGGTGGCGCTCTTCTACTACCTGGTGATCGCGCGCAGCATGTACATCGACGCGCCCGAGCGGCGCGACCCGATTCCGGTGGCCCCGCTGCTGTCCTTCTGCATCTTCCTCTGCGTGCTCGGCGTGGTGATCATCGGCGTGTTCCCGCGCCCGCTGGTCGGCGCGGCGCTGCGCGCGGCCGCTCCGCTCTTCTAGGCCTCACAGGTAGCTGTCCAGGTAGCTCGCGTCGCTCCAGTCCACGAGCCCGACGCTCTCCGGGCTCCGGCCCGCGAAGGCCGCGCGGGGCGCCAGCCCCACCAGCTCGCCACGTCGTACACCCACGCCCCGCTTCGCGGCCTCGGCGCGCACCGCGTCGAAGGCGCGCGGCAGCGGAGTGATGCGATAGTCCAGCAGGTTCATGGCCACCTGGGCGATCCCGCGCCGCTCGAGCCGACCCCCCATCGCCTGCAGCGCCGGCAGCCCGCCGGCCGACTCGCGCACCGCGCGGGCGATGGCGCGCGCGGCGGCCAGGTCGTCGGTGTCGAGCCAGACATTGTAGGCGACCAGGACCTCCCGGGCGCCGACCAGCGAGGCACCGAGGCGTGGCTCGAAGCGCGCCGGCCCGAAGTCCGGACGCCAGGAGGGATCGGCCAGCCGGGTGGGCAGGCCCTCGTACTGGCCGGCGCGGATGGCGAGGAGCGAGCGACGCTCGGGCGACCGGGCGGCAGCTCCGTAGAGATAGACCGGAAGCTGGTAGTCCGCGGCCAGCCGCTCGGCGACCGTTCGCGCCACCGCGACCGCGTCGGCCATCGTCAGGTCCTGGAGCGGCACGAACGGCAGCACGTCGAGGGCGCCCAGGCGGGGGTGGATGCCCTGGTGCGTGCGCATGTCGACGGCCTCGAAGACGGCGCGCGCGAGCGCCAGCGCGGCGGCCTGCACCGCGGGCGGCGGGCCGAGGAAGGTGAGGACCGAGCGGTGATGGTCCGGATCCATGTGGACCGAGGCCAGGTGCACGTCGCGCACACGGGTCACCGCGCGGGCCAGGCCGTCCACGACCTCGCGGCTCCGCCCCTCGCTGATGTTCGGAACACACTCGAGCATGGGCGCGGACACGAGCCCATCATAGCGAATTCGCTGCGTTATACTACGGGGGCCATGCCGGCCTTGCCCCTCGGAAAGCTGCCGCCGCAGCTGCTCACGCGCCTGCTCGGGCAGAGCGCGTCGGTGGATCCGCGCGTGATCGTGGGGCCGCAGGTCGGCGAGGACGCCGCGGTGCTCGACATCGGCGACCGGTACCTGGTGGCTACCGCCGATCCGATCACCTTCGCCACCGACGAGGCCGGTTGGTACGCTCTCCACGTCAACGCCAACGACCTGGCCGTGCGCGGCGCCCGCCCGCTCTGGTTCCTGGCCACGGTGCTGCTGCCGGAGGGTGGCGCGACCGAGCCCGCCGTCGAGCGGCTCTTCGCCGAGCTTCACGAGGCCTGCGCCGAGCTGGGCGTGTCGCTGGTTGGCGGCCACACTGAGGTGACGGCCGGGCTGCCGCGGCCGATCGTCTCGGGCTGCATGCTGGGTGAGGTGGCGAAGGATCGGCTGGTGACGACGGGCGGCGCGCAGCCGGGTGACGCGCTGCTGCTCACCAAGGGTGTGCCGCTCGAGGGCGCCGCGATCATCGCCCGGGAGTGCGCGGCCGAGGCCGAGCGGCGCGGCGTGCCGGGCGACCTGGTGAAGCGGGCGCGCGATTTCCTGCGCCGGCCCGGCATCAGCGTGGTGCCGGACGCGCGACTGGCCTGCGACTCCGCGCGCGTGCACGCCATGCACGACCCGACCGAGGGCGGGCTAGCCACCGCCTGCTGGGAGCTGGCCCAGGCCGCCGACGTCGGGCTCGTGGTTGACCGCGAGCGCATCCCGGTGCTGGCCGAGGGGCGCGTGCTGTGCGAGGCCTTCGGTCTCGACCCACTCGGCACCATCGCCTCGGGCGCGCTGCTGCTGACGGTGGCGGCCGACGACGCCTCCCATGTGATCGCGGCCTGCCGCGCGGCGGGGATCGACTGCGCGGAGATCGGGCGCGTGACCGACGCCTCGAAGGGGGTGAGCCTGGCCACCGCCGGCCACGCGCGCCCGATGCCCACGTTTCATCAAGACGAGATCACCCGCATCTTCTCGGAGGGCTAGGATGCCCCAGATCGGCTACGCACATCGCCAGGCCCCCATGGGCCGGCGAGGAATGGTCGCCTCCTGTCACCCGCTGGCCTCGCTGGCCGGCGTGGACGTGCTGCGAACGGGTGGCAACGTGGTCGACGCCGCCATCGCCACCAACGCGGTGCTGGCGGTCACGCAGCCGAACTTCTGCGGCGTGGGCGGTGACCTCTTCTGCCTGTACCACGAGGCGGCCACGCGGCGCGTGCACTTCCTGAACGGGGCCGGCCGATCCGGCTCGCGCGCCACCCTCGACGAGCTGAGCCGCCGGGGATGCCCGATGGTCCCCAACACCGGCCCGGGCTCCGTCTCGGTCCCGGGCGTGACGCGCGCCTGGCGCATGCTGCTCGATCGATTCGGCACCCAGCCGCTCGCGAGCCTGCTCGAGCCCGCGATCCACTACTCGGGCGAGGGCTTCCCGATCTCCGACGTGGTGGCGCAGGCCATTCGCGAGAAGGCGCCCGCCGCCGACGACCCGGAGTGGAATCGCGTCTTCGTTCCCGGCGGCCGTCTCCCGCGGACGGGTGAGTGCTTCCGCCAGCCCGATCTCGCGCACACGCTCACCGAGCTGGGCAGCGAGCCCGAGCTCTTCTACAAGGGGCGGGTGGCGCGCTCGATCGTGGACCGGCTCCGCACCGACGGCTTCCTCACGCCCGAGGACCTGGCCGCCCACGAGGGAGAGTGGAGCGAGCCGATCTCGTCCACCTACCGCGGCTACACGATCTACGAGACGCCACCCCCCACGCAGGGGCTGGCCACCCTGCTCACGCTGAACATGCTCGAGGCCTTCGACCTGGCGCGACTCGAGCCGCAGTCGCCGGAGCACCTGCACCTGTTGATCGAGATGACCAAGCTGGCCTACGCCGACCGGAGCCGCTACGTGGCGGACCCGACCCGCGAGCGGGTGCCGGTGGAGACCTTGATCAGCAAGCCGTACGCCGAGCGCCGCCGTCGAGCCTTCGATCCCACGAAGGCGCGGTGGCATCAGTGGGAGCCGATCGACGGCGACACCACCGGCTTCGTGGTCGCGGACGGGAAGGGCAACATCATGAGCGTCATCCAGAGCCTCTACAAATCCTTCGGCTCGGTGGTCGTGGCGCCGGGGACGGGGGTGGTGCTGCAAAATCGCGGCGCCTACTTCAACACCGATCCCGCGCATCCCAACTGCTTCGCGCCTCGCAAGCGGCCGTTCCACACCCTGATCGCGTGCGTGGTCACCCGCGGTGCCGAGCCGGTGCTCGGCTACTCGAACATGGGCGGCGACGGCCAGGCGATGTTCCACACCCAGTCGCTGACCAACGCGCTGGACTACGGCATGGAGATGCAGGAGGCCATCGAGCGCCCGCGCTTCGTGGCCGGGCCCATCGACCTGGGCGACGTGGCCGATCAGGTGCGCATCGAGGGCCGCGTGCCCGTGACCACGCGCGAGGCGCTGGTCCGCAAGGGGCACAACGTCACCCCGGTCTCGGACTTCTTCATGCGGATGGGTCATGCGCACGGCATCACCCTGACCGACGGCACGCTGCGCGGTGGGGCGGATCCCCGCGGCGACGGCGCCGCCATCGGCTTCTGATGGGCTCGCGCCTCGCCCGGGTCCTCCGCGCCGGGTTCGCCACGGGTGCGCTGGCGGCAGTCGCCGCGAGCGGGGCCCTCGCTCCCGCCGCGGCCGAGGAGTGGGGCGGCATCCAGCCCGGGACCACCCCGATGCCCGAGGTGCGGGAGCGGTTCGGGGCGCCGAGCAAAGAGACCCACGTGAAGGTGGACGGCTACGACACCACCGAATGGGTCTACGAGGACACCCGTGCGCCCGGTGGCATCCTGCGGATGTCGGTCAGCTTCGGACTGCTCACCTCGCAGGGCTACAAGGCGACGCTGGTGCGAGTGCTCCGACTGGAGCCGAAGCCGCACGTGTTCAGGATGACCACCGTCATCCAGGGCTTCGGCGTGCCGGACGGGGTGACGACCCAAAACGAGCAGGAGGTCTTCTTCTACCGGACCGGCTTGCTGGTGACCTTCGACAAGACGGGCGAGGAGGCGATCATGCTGAACTTCACGATGCCTCAGCCGGCCGCGCCGCCCGGCACGAGGCCACCCAGCCCGGCGCAGTCGGCGCCGGCCGCTCCGAAGCGCTAGCGCGGCTGACCGTGGCCTCGCGCCAGGCTTCCGCGACCGCGCTCTGGTCGATGATCGACCATCTCATGGCGCTCGATCCCGGAGCGCGCGGGATCGCCGCGTTCTTCGTCCCGGGCGGCGCCACTCGCGCGGCACAGGCCCTGCGCCGGAGTCGACGCGTGGTGCTCACTACCGGCTTCGCGGTGGGGCCGGGCCTCCCGGAAACCGACGGGCCGCCGGGCACCGCTTGCCTCGGCCGCGCGCTGCGGACGCTGGGCGCCGAGGTCACCTACGTCACCGATGCGGTGGCGCTGCCCCCGCTGCAGGCCGCGCTCAAGGTACTGGGCGAGCCCGCGGCGGTGGAGACGTTTCACGTGGCCCACGGCGCGGTCGGCGGCGCGCCCGACGCCGCCCGACGCTTCCTGGGCGCGCACCGCCCGACGCACCTGGTTGCCATCGAGCGACCCGGGCGCTCGCGCGATGGCCACTACCGGAGCGCGCGCGGGCGGGCGCTCACCGAGTGGAACGGCCCGCTCGACGAGCTGTTCCTGGCCGCGCCGGCGCGGATGGTCACGGTCGGCGTCGGCGATGGCGGCAACGAGGTCGGCATGGGGGCCGTGCGGGCGCGCGTGGCGCGGGCCGGCGGAGTCTTTCCTCGGATCGCGTCGGTGGTCGCGGTGAAGCACCTGGTCGTCGCGGGCGTGTCGAACTGGGGCGCGTACGGGATCGTGGCCGAGCTGGGGCGCCTGACCGGGCGGCGGCTGCTGCACGCCCCCGAGGAGGAGGACGCCATGGTCCGGGCGTGCGTGGACGCCGGCGCGGTGGACGGCCTCACGCACCAGAGCGCGCCCACCGTCGACGGCTTGCCTTTGCCCGTTCATATCGGCATGCTTGAGCTGCTTCGAGTGCTGGAAACACCTCGTCGTCCCGGAGGCCCGAGCAAATGAGCGCTGCCCAGAAGAGCGTGATCGAGACCTACAAGGCCATGCACCCCAAGTCGGCGTCGCTCTACGAGCGCGCCCGCGGCGTCATTCCCGGCGGGGTCACCCACGACGGCCGGCACATGAAGCCATTCCCGGTCTACGTGGAGCGCGCGCTCGCGTCGCACAAGTGGGACGTCGACGGGCACGAGTACATCGACTACTGGATGGGTCACGGGGCGCTCTTCCTCGGGCACTGCCATCCCGCGGTGGTAAAGGCCATCCAGGACCAGGCCGCGCGCGGGACCCACTTCGGCGCGAGCCATGAGCTGGAGGTGCGCTGGGCCGAGCTGATCACCAAGCTGATTCCCTCCGCCCAGATGGTGCGCTTCACGATGTCGGGTACCGAGGCCACGCACCTGGCGCTGCGCATCGCACGCGCCTTCACCGGGCGGAACAAGGTGGTGAAGTTCCAGGGCCACTTCCACGGCTGGCACGACGGCGTGGTGGCCGCGGTGAATCCACCCTACGACGTGCCGATGTCGGCCGGCGTGCCCACCTCGGTGCTGGACCAGCTGCTGGTGTGCCCGCCCAACGACATCAAGGCGGTCGAGACCATGCTCGAGCGCGGCGACGTCGCCGCGGTGATCCTGGAGCCGGCGGGTGGCCAGTCCGGCACGACGCCGACGATTCCGGGCTATCTCCAGGAGCTGCGCAGCCTGACCACCCGCCACAACGTGGTGCTGATCTTCGACGAGGTGATCACCGGCTTCCGCTATTCACCGGGCGGGGCGCAGGCCTACTTCGGCGTGACCCCGGACATGACCACGCTGGCCAAGATCGTGGCCGGCGGCCTGCCCGGCGCCGCGGTCTGCGGGAAGAAGGAGCTGATGTCGATGATGGCCCACCGCGGCGAGCCGGTCTTCGATCGGAGCCAGCGCGTGGCCCAGAACGGCACGTTCAACTCGAACCCGGTGTGCGCGGCCGCCGCGATCGCGACGCTCGAGCTGGTCGCCGACGGCTCGCTCCACGCGCGCGCCAACAAGGCGGGCGACGAGCTGCGCTCCGGCCTCTCCGAGGCCATGAAGCGAGCCGGCGTGCCCGGGACCTGCTTCGGCGAGGCGTCGATCTTCCACGTGTCGTTCGAGGGCAAGCCCGGCCTGGCCGGCTTCGATCGGCCGCGCCGCGGCGACCTCTATCACCTGCTGCGCTGCGCCCTGCTCAACAACGGGGTGGACTGCGCCAGCCACCACGGCTGGATCTCCGCCGTGCACACCGACGCGGACATCGAGCGCACGATCACGGCGCACGAGCAGGCCTTCCGGGCGATGGCCGTCGACGGCGTCTTCAAGGGAATGTAGCCGGCGGGAATGGGCGGCAC
>Ga0187766_10002056_pt1 | contig 11894 bp, 9 predicted proteins | sample 0216_QUI02_MP05__4_FD_132971 | JGI IMG/M metagenome (GOLD analysis project Ga0187766, IMG submission 132971) | Tropical peat soil microbial communities from peatlands in Department of Meta, Colombia - 0216_QUI02_MP05_20_MG | ecosystem: Environmental > Terrestrial > Soil > Wetlands > Peat ... | reverse complement strand
TCGGACGGCTGACCATTGCGAGAATTTCGCCATTGCGCGGATCCATGGCGACAATCGCGCCGTTTCTGCCTTCCAGAGCCTCCTCGGCTGCGATCTGCAGATCGAGATCGATGGTGAGTTTCAGTTGTTTGCCGGGAACGGCGGGAGTTTCGTCGAGCCTGCCGACTTCTCTTCCGTGACTATTCACCACGGCACGGCGCGATCCGTTCTTGCCCATCAAAATGTCGTTATATTCAAGCTCGATGCCGGATTTGCCGACCACATCGCCGGGATTGTAAAGCTCGAATTGGGGCTGGTTCAGCATATCTTCACTGACCTCGCCCACATAGCCGATCAGGTGCGCCATGAAGCCTTTGCGCGGATACAGGCGTCGGTGCGCCATGATGGTGTCCAGTTCCGGCAATTCGTTGCGATGCGATTCGACAAATGCCAGCTCATCGGGCGTGATGTCATCTTTTAAGTAAATCGGCTGATACTGCGGCGATCCGGCGAAGTGACGGATTCGTTGTTTCAACTCGTCTGGATCCAGATGCAGACCTTCGGCAATCAGGTCGGCATCGGCCATCACATCGCGGGCGGAGTCGCGCATGAGTAGAGCGCTGAATGAGGGGTAATTGTCGACAATGGTCCGTCCCTCGCGGTCGAGAATCTTGCCGCGTGGCGCCAGGATCGGCACGTTGCGGATGCGATTTTTCTCTGCCAAGGAAGCATAGAACTCGCTTTGCACTACCTCCAATCGCCATAGACCGTAAGCGAGGATCAAAAAAATAGAAAGAATGATGTATTGCACCGCGGTCAGGCGGATGGACGATACCTTTTCGTCGCGGCCAAACATCAGGCAGGTCGGCCAGGAGTTGCGCGGCTGCACACCTCCGCGAGGCCCCTGTCCAATTCATCCTTTCGGGAAGTTAATTCATTGTACCCCCCAGCGCCGCTGACTGCCCTCTGCCTTTAGTAACGGAAGGGCAGCGCCGTTACGGGCACGGATAAGGTGTTCCGGGAATGGATGGGGTTCCGGGAATGACAATGTCTGGAGTGCCAGGCGAACCTGGCGTCGCTGGCGTCCCCGGAACAATGGTCGGCGGAGTGCCCGGAGTGCCCGGTGTGTAACAGGTACCGTGATCGGTAGATAAAGGCTGAGCAGTGGCTACCGGAGGAGCAGGACGCTTTGCCACCGGCGTGATCGCAGGTGGTTGGCTGTGCGACTGCTTGACGGCATCCTCCACCTGGTTAGAAGCCAGGATAAGTGGTTGCGACAAGGTCAGCTCCATTGGCGATCCGGATTCCACGTAGAATTGATGGCTCCTTGCAAGCAGCACTAATGCAACTGCACCACCTGCCGCGAGTCCTACGATACTTCCGATCGCGATGCCCGTAGGAGAGCTGGAGGTAAGAGTGGTACCGGCAAATGTGGTGGTATGGGTGGTGTGAGCCGCGTTGCCGATCAAGGCTCCAAGACCGGCGCCAGCTAACGGAGCCGCAATCGCGCCCGCGGTGGTCGCACCGCTTGGATTTCGCCAAGCCGTGTCTTCATCGGTTTCGATGTTCACCGGACCGGCGACATTTGCGACGTAGCCGTCCGGGAAAATTATCGAGGCTGACTGCATGAGAAACTCGGCCCGATTGCCCTTTCGAGTGAGCTTCTCAACTTTGCCCTGCAAATAAGTGCCAGCAGCAACCACAGCCTGGTTGCCGAGCGTCACGGGCGCGGTAATTTGACTATCGATTTCATCACCGCGATGGGTCGATTTGCTATCAACGGGGCGAGTCAGCACTAGCTGCAGCCGTGTTCCAGCGGGAATGGCGATGTTCGCTGTGTTTTCAGACTTTGTTAGGGTGGGGGAGCTGGATTGTGAGTCAGGCAGACTCGAGTTCTGCGCCAGAGCAGCTGTAGTTAAGAGTGCCGCAGCAATCGATACTGAGGCCAGACCAACCAGAGACGAACGAAGTGCGGAGAGACCACAACGGCGGTTCATATTGCACCTCCTGCCGATAGCTGCTGTAGCACCATAGCGTTCCGGTGTGCGGTACTGCAGTCGGAATGCTCATCTGTTTGGATAGAACTCTGTTGTATGAAGAACGTTGCCAGCAGGAGTTGTAAATAATTGTAAGCAAGAGGCCGCTCGGGAAGCCCTCTAATCCTACCTACAAAAAGAGGCTGGAACGAGTATCAAATTTCCGGGCCCCAGACTTAGAATATTCGCAGTTGCCACTGAGACCTGGTGGATTGTGGGGAGTTCCCGGGAGCTAATTATGAGTCCGAAACTAGCAGACTCGACTGAGGGCAGTGAGCCGAAGCAGGCCCTGAGCAATGAATTGAAGCTGCCTGTGTACATGGATAATCACGCCACCACTCCGCTGGACCGGCGTGTGCTTGAAGCGATGTTGCCTTATTTGACTGAAAGATTTGGCAACGCCGCCAGCCGCAGCCATTCGTTTGGATGGGAGGCTGAGCAGGCGGTGGAAAGCGCGCGTTCACAAGTGGCTAAACTCGTCGGTGCGGCGGCAAACGAAATTGTTTTTACCTCTGGCGCGACAGAAAGCGACAATCTGGCGATTAAGGGCGTCGCTGAGACGTCCCGGGAAAAAGGGAATCACATTATCACGGTTGTAACCGAGCACAAAGCCGTGCTCGATAGCTGCAAGCATCTGGAGAAGAACGGATACCGCGTGACCTATCTCCCGGTACATCAGGACGGTCTAATCGATCTTCAGCAGCTCATTAATGCCATCGGCGAAAAAACCATCCTGGTCAGCGTCATGGCGGCGAACAATGAAATCGGCGTGCTGCAGCCGATCGCTGAAATCGGAAAGATCTGTCGTGAGCGTGACGTGATTTTTCACACCGATGCCGCCCAGGCGGTTGCCAAGGTTCCGATTGACGTAGATAAGCAGAACATCGATCTCATGTCGATTGCCGGGCATAAGATTTACGGGCCAAAGGGGGTTGGAGCTCTCTATGTACGGCATAAAGATCCCGAGGTGAAGCTCTCGGCATTGATCGATGGAGGTGGGCACGAGCATGGAATGCGCTCAGGAACGCTGAATGTGCCCGGCATCGTGGGACTTGGGAAAGCTTGTGCGATTGCTTCTGAAGAAATGCCGAAAGAAGCCTGCCATCTCGCCGGCCTTCGAAATCGGCTGCGTGACAAAATCATGGCTGCAATTGATAACGTTTACATCAATGGCTCGATGGAGCAGCGGCTTCCCGGCAATCTCAATGTCAGCTTCGGCGGCGTGGAGGGCGAATCGCTGATGCTGGGTCTGGATGGGATTGCGGTTTCCAGCGGCTCGGCATGCACCTCGGCGAAAGTCGATCCTTCATACGTATTGAAAGCGCTAGGTTGCGATGATGATCTGGCAACCAGCTCGATTCGTTTTGGACTCGGCCGGTTTACGACTGAGGCGGAAGTCGACTACGTGGCCAATCGCGTGATCCAAACCGTGCGGCAGCTGCGGGAATTGTCGGTGGCCTAGGCAAGGGGAACTTGGTGAAGAAGGCCCGTTTTCGGCGACGGGCCCGCGCCTGAGACTTTATTTGCCTGGCAAATAACTCAAGTCTGGCCGGAACTGCAGGATTTCGCTAGTTTCCTTCTCGACTGATTTGTCAACCCGATCGACGATGGAATCTGCCTCGGCTTGACCGAAAGCTTCTTTGAGCATGTCGCGGAATGGCTTCACATCCGGCTTGTCCTCAAAATCTGCCCAACTGTTGTGCGGTAAAACCAGCAGGTAGACGCCGGTCTGACCACCGGCCACCAGTTCATACCAGTAGTAGTTGATGGGCCACTTGGTCTTCACTGTCGCTTCGTGAATCCGGTCCATGGCGGAACGGAAATCGGAATTCTTTCCGTAACGAACATAGAAATGATTGGATTCGTGAAATTTGGCGGGTCCTTTGCCATCGCTCGGATTGCTGACTTTGGGCAGGTATTCGTAGTAATAAGCGTTGACTGAGTCCACATAGGTGCCCACCACTTTCTGGAACTCCGCCAAATCGGTCTCCTCGGAAATGGCGGGCTTATCGAAATCAGCCCAGTGCCACCCCAGACGTCCGACCGCGTAGTCTCCCGTGCCCTGGCCCGTGAGGACTTGCCATACGAAAAGCGGTTGCGGGTCATTCTGTTGTTTGTGCCAGGCTGCTTTCTGCTTGCGCCCAGCTTCGTACTGCGGAACCATCCCGTTTTTCGGTTTCTGGACCTCAACTGCCGCGATACTTGACGCATTTTCTTGCGCAAGCACAGAGCATGCGGCAAACACAATCATCCCCATGGCTGAAAACACACTTCTGCGTGTCATTGCTTCCCCTTTCTATGGTGTGAGTTGAAAAACGGTGAAATTCTACATCAAACGAGCTTAAGTAGCGGTGCTCAGAAACTCCTGTCGTCACCGTCCATCGAGCACGGATCAGTCCCGCACTGCCTTGTCGGTGATCTCCAGCGCGCGATCAATGATTTCGAATCCTTCCTGCAGTTGTTGCTCGTTGATGCAAAGCGGGGGATTGGTGAAGAAGGTGTGCCAGCGCACGAATGTATAGAAACCTTCTTGCCGGAAGAAACGCCCGAGGGCAGCCATTTCGTCAGAAGTACTGTTGAATGGCGCGAGCGGTTCGCGCGTGCGGCGGCTGCGAATCAGCTCGAAAATCCCGAACAGGCCAATCGAACGCACCGCGCCCACAGAAGGATGACGCGTCGCGAGATCAGTCATCAACTGTTTCATGAGCGCGCCCATCTTGCGCGCGTTCTCAATCAGGTGATCTTCTTCATAGACACGGATATTCGCCAAAGCCGCAGCGCACCCCATGGGATGGCTGTTATAGGTCAGCCCTCCATAGAAAACCTTGTCGCGGAAGTGCTCGGCAACGAAATGGCGCATGCCGACCGCGCCCAGCGGCAGATAGCTGCTCGTGAGACCCTTTGCCATTGTCATGATGTCGGGAACTACCTTCCAATGATTCACCGCAAACCACTCGCCGGTGCGGCCGAAGCCGGACATCACTTCATCGGTAATCATCAGGATTCCGTATTTTGTGCAAAGCTCCCGAACACCCTGTAAATAGCCATCTGGTGGGACGAGCACGCCATTTGTGCCGGTGACAGGCTCGAGAATGAAGGCGGCGATGGTCTGCGGTCCCTCGAGCTGAATGGTCTCCTCCAACCTGTCGAGCGACTGTGCCGCCGATTCCCAGCCGCGCGTGATTCCATGATAAGGGTCCAGTACGTGGACCACACCAGGAATGCCGGGTTCATTGACCCATCGGCGAGGATCGCCGGTAAGCGTCATACTGCCGGCAGTTGAGCCGTGATAAGAACGATAGCGGGCGAGAATCTTCTGCCGTCCAGTGACGAAGCGCGCGATCTTGATGGCGTTCTCGTTGGCATCAGCGCCGCCATTGGTGAAGAAAAAAGTATCGATATCACCGGGGGTGATTTCTGCGAGTTTGGCGCCAAGTTTCGCGCGGACTTCGGTAGCCATGAATGGATTCGCATAGGCGAGAGTCCTGGCTTGCTCGCTGATGGCATCGATCACGCGTTCATCGCCGTGCCCGATATTCACGCTCATCAGTTGACTATTGAAATCGATGAAGCGCTTCCCATCGGGAGTCCAGAAGTAAACTCCCTTAGCGCGGGCGACGGGGATGGGATCGACCTTGGATTGTGCGGACCACTCGTAGAGCGTGTGCTTTCTGGAAAGTGCGACCACCTCCTCGCCGGTCATTGTTCCCGTCGTGTCTTTTACGATTGTGTCGGTCGCCATGGTTCACCCCCCAGAGAGCGCATCGATGTTGGCCTACTCCAACAACGCAGACGATGTTATCAGCTTTAGGACGACCAGAAAATGTGGAGGCCAGGGTGATGGGGAAGAATTGAATGACGGCCGGGGCAAGATCGCTTAGGTTTGCCCAGCAACAACCGGGGTGACCTGCTCTCTTGGCAATCCGAGGACCGTCATGATTTTTGCGGCCGCATCGCTGCCCGAGCGAACGCAATCCGGCACCCCGATGCCGCGATATCCGTTGCCTGCAAGCGCAAGACCCGGAAGTTCTTTGAGTAACGATTCGATCCGCTCAAGACGCTCCAGATGGCCGACCCCATACTGAGCCATAGCGCTGTTCCAGCGATAAACTCTCGCGAAGAGCGGCTCGGCGGTAATCCCGACAATTTGTTGCAGTTCATGACGAACGATCCGGATGATCTCTTCATCGGGAAGGTCCGACGTGTTGGCATTGTCTTTTCCGCCGATGAAGCAGCGCAGAAGAGCGCGGTCGGGTGGCGCACGGTGGGGGAACTTGTTATGGACGAAGGTTGCCGCCAGCATCCTCCTGCCTTCGCTGCGCGGCACGAGAAATCCAAAGCCTGGCGGCAGCGAGGACCGCACGCGTTCGTTGTAACCCAGGTTGATGGTGACAGAAGAAGTGTAGTCGATGGCGCCAAGCTCATCGGCAAGTCGAGACTCTATTGGGTCCAGGAGGCGCGAAGCGACGTGAGCAGGAGTCGCAAGAATTATCCCGTCGAATTGGTTGGAAGTGTCTGCGGAAGAAACTATCCAGTCTTCATTTCGGAGCTGGAGAGATATGACAGCTCGATTTATATGGAGAGCTGAAGTTTGGAGCTGCGAAACCAACGCGTCCACCAATTGTTGCATTCCGTTTTTCAGCGAAGTGAAAAGCGGTCGTGAGCTATTAGATGAAGTTGGCATCTTGGCACGCGCAGCCAGCATGGCTCGCCCCAAGCTGCCGTACTGGGCTTCCATCGCGGCGAAGCGCGGAAGAACGGCCCGGACGCTGAGTTCGCTGGCATTGCCGCCATAAACGCCGGAAAGAAGGGGATCCGCAAGGCGGTCCACCATTTCGCCGCCATAGTGGCGTTCGACCATGGACGCCACACTCTCATCGCCAACTGCTTTGTGGGGCGGATGAAACCATTCCTGCGCCATACGCAACTTGGTCCGCGCAGAAAATAATGATGACAAGAGCGTAGGGACGATTTTCGTCGGGACCATGAACATCAGGCCGTCCGGGATTTCGACGAGTCTTCCCTTGCATAAGATGTAGGTCTTGCGCTCGTGATCGTTTGAGCCAATCAGCTGATCTTGCAACCCCAGTTCGCGGCAAAGGTCCGAAGCCCAAGGTTTTTCCGTGAGGAAAGAATCCGGACCTGCCTCGAGCAAGCAATCTTGGATGTGTTCAGTGACCAGCACTCCGCCCAGTCGCGAACTGGATTCAAAGAGGACGTATTCCAGCGAAGCGCCGCTTTGCCGTGCTTTTTCGAGAGTATATGCAGCAGACAAGCCGGAAATACCTGCGCCAATGACGGCAATGCGTTTCATGCGATCGCCGACTTCGCCAGGCGGGAACGGGCAACATCGGCAAGAGCTTTAGTGAGCAAGGGGGAATCATTCAGCGACTCCGCCCGCCACAAGTGCATGCCATGGTTTTCAGCAAATTGTTTGAAACCGATGTCGATGTCGTAGAGTACTTCCACGTGATCGCAGAGGAAGCCGACAGGTTGAATGAAGATGCCATGATTCCCGTTGGCTTTGAGGGCGAGAATGGTTTCCTCAACGGTCGGTCCGAGCCAGGCGCCACCAGACATCCCTTGGCTCTGAAAAGCGAACATCCAATGCTCCGGTTTCAAGTCAGATTGTCTCGCGACGAGCGATGCCGTTTCCTTAGCTTGGTGCTCATAAGGATCGCCTTCGACTATGGTGCGTTGCGGAACACTGTGAGCAGTAAAGATCACAGGTAGCTTTGTTCCAGCTTCACTGCAAGCATGTTCCCATCCGTCACGAAATTTTTCCGCAAACGCCTGTATTAAGGAGGGCTCGGCGTGCCAGGATTCTACAAAATCAACATTGAAAGGAAGGTCGGCTCCTAATGAAGAACGATAAAGGCCGACGCTGGTGCGAGAATTCTGCGGGGCGAGACAGAGTACGAGTGCATTAGTGATCCCATCTGAGGCCATGGAGCGAACGGTATCCGCAATGAACGGTTTCCAATTCCGCATGCCTACATAGACCGGCACTCCAAGTTCCTGTTCAAGGAGGTTACCTTGTTTCACGGTCAACTCGGTTAGAGGCGAGCGGCCGATTAGTGCATAGCGATGCTTTACCTCATCGATCACCTGCGGAGGGACCGCCCGGCCCCCAGTTACCCGCAGGAGAAACTCGGGAATTTCATCGACGTAATCCGGACTGCCATGGGCAAGTAGCAGAACGGCCATTTTGGAGTGAACGGTCATCGATCGACAGCTACCTCCTTATCTACTGCCGAGAGCGCAGAGGACGCCGAGTCAGGAAATTGATTCACAAGGCGTTTGATCATTCAGTGCTCCTGCACGAATTTAGCCAGAGCCTTCACGCTCTCCACCGGAGTTTCGGGGAGGATACCGTGGCCGAGATTGAAGATGTGCCCGGGGCGTCCAGCCGCACGACGCAAGATATCCTCTGCTCGAGACTCAATCTCTTGCCACTCAGCGAACAGCAGAACCGGGTCGAGATTGCCCTGAACGCCACCTTTGAAGCCTACGCTTCGCCAACCTTCGTCCAGGGGAATTCGCCAATCAAGGCCGATGACCTCTGCGCCCGTCTCCTTCATCGAAGCCAGCAAGGTAGCGCTATCAGTGCCAAAATAGATGACGGGAGCGCCGGTCTTCCGCAAGTTCGTGATGAGTTCAGTAGTTCGAGGCAACACGTATTTTCTGTAGTCCTCGACGCTCAGGCATCCTACCCAACTGTCGAATACCTGTATAACATCAGCTCCAGCGCGGACCTGTTCGAAAGCGTATTCGGAAGTGACCCGTACCAGCTTGGCCATGAGATCATCCCACGCCGCAGGAGTTGAGTACATCATCTTCTTAGTTTGAACGTAATTGCGCGATCCCCCGCCTTCGATCATGTAGCTGGCGAGGGTAAAGGGCGCGCCGCAGAATCCGATAACCGGCAAACGTGCGCCAAAGTGTTGGGATACCAAGACAATGGCTTCGGAGACATAACCCAGATCTGCTGCTCCGTCCGTATGGAGTTTTGAAACGTCGGCCGCTGTTCGAACCGGTCTTTGAACCACCGGCCCCTCGCCGGCCGCGAAGTGAAATGGCAGCCCCATGACCTCCAAGGGCAGCAAGAGATCGGCAAAGATAATCGCAGCGTCAACCCTAAGAAGCTCGGCTGCGGTGATGGTCACCTCAGCCGCGATTTTCGGCTTCTTGCAGATTTCCAAGAGAGAATATTCTTTGCGAACCTTTCGGTATTCGGGCATATAGCGTCCAGCCTGGCGCATAAACCACACAGGCGTGCGGTCAACCGTTTGGGCTTTGCAGGCCTTTACGAAAAGGGACTCGGGAGCGGACATGAACTTGTAACTCTAGCATTTTCCGCTCACATGCGAGTGTGACGAAGCTCACCTCCTGAAGACAGGGTCGGCGCTCAGGAGACGGGTTCCCTTGGTTGCGCTGTATCCGTAGAAGCGCGCGCGGTCCTGTACTTTCGGTTAAGAATGCACCAAAAGAGTTACCATCTGTTACACCCGGGTTCGGCCTATCATCGGAAGCAACGATTTTTCTCGGAGGTGGATTCAAGTATGGCAGCCAACCAGGTGGTGCTCTATTTCGACAAGCAAGAGGACGCTCTTCTTTTCACCTTAGCTGCCAGTACTGCGATGTCAGCCGAGGAACCCACGCGTGCCAGTGAAGCCGGGCTGAAAATGGCAAAGGAGATCTGCAAGGCCACGCGGATCACAACTGAAGGCCAGCTGAGCTGCTCCGAATCTCTGGCCTGAGCGCGCCTAATCCGACCAGGGTCCCGGTTTCCGGTCCCATCGATGTGGTTTCAAAGCGTCGATGAGAGCCGGATCCAACGCTCCCCCTTCGCTAACGGCAACGTTTTGCCGTACGTGATCGGGCTTCCTCATCCCGACAATCGTGGTACTCACAACCGGATTTGAAAGAATAAACCGCAAGGCCATTTCCGGGAGGTTCATGCCTCGGGGGACAATCGGTTTCAGTTTGTCTACATGTTCAACCGTATTCTTAAGGTTCTCCAAACCGAAATAGCGCGACCGCCAATCGCTTTCCGGAAATTTGGTATTAGCAGTCAACTTGCCACCGAGGCTGCCTTCGTCCAGCGGCACGCGGGCAATAACCCCGATGTTCAGCTCACGACAGAGCGGAAAGAGTTTGTCTTCAGGAGATTGATCAAAGATGTTGTAGATCACCTGCACGGCGTCGACCAAGCCGGTGCGAATCGCTTCGATTCCGTTCCAGGGTTCCCAACGGTTTAGGCTCAAGCCGAAGAACCGGATCAGCCCTTGCGACTTCAGTTTCTCGACCGTGTCGCGGAATTCTGGTTCGTCCGTCCAACTGTCATCCCAGACGTGGTATTGCAGGAGATCGATTGTTTTCACACGCAGTTTTTCGCGAATGAGCTGAGTGTACTTAAAGACATGTTTTGACGGAAAGACCTCCCGATACTTGTCACTCGGAGAGGCAGGCCACTTGTCGTTCAGCGGCGGTATTTTCGACGCAGCATACAATCGCTTACCCGCATTGCGCGATAGGATCTCGCCCAACAGGGCATCACTCTTGCCGTTGCCGTAGGCCCATGCCGTGTCGAAGAAGTTGCAACCGAGATCAACTGCAAGCTGCAGAGCTTCGAGCGACTGACGATCGTCGGCGTCCGTCCAGTCGCCCATGCCCCATAGCCCTAAGCCGATATCGCTAACCTCAAATCCGGTACGCCCAAATGTGCGGTATTTCATCCTGCCTCGCTAATTTGCGATCATTATTTCCGTGGTTTCGGGTTAATATACAGCCCTTCGAGGCTCGTATGGAAACTTCCCTGAGCCCGCTGGACTTTGCTCGGCGCGCGCGCCGGCTTTATCCGAACCTTGAAGCTGTAGTCGATGGCGATCTGAGGCTCACGTACGCTGCGTTTTTCGATCGTTGTGATCGCTGGTCTGCCGCACTGCAATCTATGGGGCTGCGACCGGGTGACCGCGTCGCCTACATCGCTCCGAATACGCACGCGCAGCTGGAGTCGTTTTATGCGGTGCCGCAAATTGGTGCTGTGCTGGTCCCCATAAATTACCGCTTAACTCCTGAGGATTTCGCATATCTCATCGCGCATAGCGGTTCGCGGGTGGTTTGTGCCGATGCCGAATACCTGGATGCCCTGGACTCCATTCGTTCTCAGATCGCCGGCGTGGAACATTTTGTCGCGCTGCAAGGGAACCGAAACGGCTGGTTGGATTATGAACAGCTGATTGCGGCGACAGTTCCGCGCTTTGAATCGCCGCTGATTGCGGAAAACGATCTGCTGACGATCAACTACACCAGTGGAACCACCTCTCGGCCAAAAGGTGTCATGATCACGCACCGGAATGCCTACCTGAACATTGTGGGCACACTCGTGCATTTTCATATGACCTCAGCTGATCGCTATCTCTGGACGCTACCGATGTTCCACGCCAACGGCTGGACTTTTCCCTGGATCGTGACCGCAGTTGGCGGCGCGCATGTTTGCCTGCGCAAAGTAGAGCCCGAGCCCACTTTTCGGCTGATCAATGAGGAATCGATTAGCGTTCTTTGTGCGGCTCCTACTGTGCTCATATGTCTGGCAAACGCGCCAGATGATGTCCGGCGCCAGGCACGTCGGGGCGTACGTGTGGTCACTGCAGGAGCGCCGCCCGCGGCGGCGACGATTGAGCGCATCGAAGGCGAGCTCGGCTGGGAGATAACCCAAGTCTATGGCATGACCGAAACCTCTCCTTTCATATCGATTTGCGAGCCACGCCCGCACCACGGGAAATTGAGTGCACAGGAGCGTGCGGCGATTAAGGCCCGTCAAGGCGTCGAACTAATTACATCGGGAGAGTTGAGGGTGGTGGATATCCATGGGCG
>Ga0187766_10002055_pt1 | contig 11896 bp, 10 predicted proteins | sample 0216_QUI02_MP05__4_FD_132971 | JGI IMG/M metagenome (GOLD analysis project Ga0187766, IMG submission 132971) | Tropical peat soil microbial communities from peatlands in Department of Meta, Colombia - 0216_QUI02_MP05_20_MG | ecosystem: Environmental > Terrestrial > Soil > Wetlands > Peat ... | reverse complement strand
TGAATTCCCAGGTCTCGCCGAGACACTGCCGGCGGGTGCTCCGATGGAGCACGCCCTGTTTCCGGTGCTGTGGCGCGCCGCCGGGGCAACTAGCCCTGAGGTTTAGAGGACTTGAAGAACTTGGCGATGCGCTTCTCGGCGTCGGGTGCCAGGCCTTCATTCTTGAACAATTCGAGCGCGTGGGAGTCGAGCAGGCTCAATCCGTCGCTCGCAATCAAGGCACGCTTACTGACCTGATTCGCGTACCAGGAGTTCGCGAGGATCTCGGTCGCGAGTTGCCCGAGACCTGCCTCGAACTGATCGTCCGCGAAGCAGAAGTTGGCAAGATGCATCTCCTGCGCCTCGACGCCCGAGTAGTTGCGGGAAGTGAACATCATCTCGGCGGCCTTGGCCCGACCGACCCGGTGGGGCAGACGCAGGCTCAGGCCCCAGATCGGCGTCAGGCCCCAGCGCGCGTAGGCGTCGCTGAACTGCGCGGACTGGCAAGTGACGATCAGATCACCGGCCAGCGCGAGTTCCATCGCCCCCGTGGAGCAAAAGCCCTCAACTGCCGCGATGACCGGCTGCGGCATATCTGAGAGTTTTTCAATGACTTCGGAGTTGAGATGCGGCTTGGCGCGGGCGCGCGCGTAAGTGAGCACCTCGTTCATGTCGTAGCCGGCGGAGAAGTTGCCACCGGCACCGCGCAGGATCACGAGCCCGACGGTCTTCGTTTGTCTCGCGATCGCATCGAGATGCTTGTCGAGCGCCTCGAAGACCTCCTTGGTGAGGGCGTTGAGCTTCTCCGGCCGGTTCAGAGTCAGAGTCGTCGCACCGTGATGATCCTTGCGCAGTACCAGGTCGGTCACTTCGTGCCTCCTCCCGCTGAGTTCCACCAGCCGCCCCCGAGCGCCTGAAAGAGCGCGGCGGTGTCGGCATAGCGATTGGCCTCGGCCTGCACGAGTGCGAGTTCCGCCTGCTCGTAGGCCTGTTCGGCGTTCATGAGTGCCACCAGGCTGATGGCACCGAGGGATTGCTGCTGGCGGGCAAGGTCGAAAAACTTCTTCGCAGCGCTGTCAGCCGCGGCATTCGCCTTGAGTGCATCCGCATCGGCGCCAAGTGCCCGCAGCGTATCGGCGACGTTCTGACAGGCCTGAATGACCGCGGCCCGATATTGCGCGCCCGCCTGATCGAGTGCGGCATCGGCGGCTTTATAGTGGTGGTAGAGCGTGCCGCCTGCGAAAAGCACCTGCGTGAGCGAGGCGCCGATGCTCCAGAATCCGGTGTATGGCGTGAAGAGCTGGTTGAGCGCAAGGGCGCTCGAGCCGAGATCGCCCGTGATCGCGAACTGGGGCAGCATCTCGGCAAGCGCCACCCCGGCCTCGGCCGAGGCCATGTGCAGGTTCTCCTCGGCTTGACGCACGTCGGGTCGCTGCTCGACGAGCTTCGAGGGCAGTGTCAGCGGGAGTTGGCTCGGCAGCGTCAGTTCCTCGAGGCGGAAGGTTTCGACGGGCTCCTCGGCCGGCAGGCGGCCGACGAGTGCGGTGAGCGCATCGCGCGTCTGCCCGAGCGCCTTCACAAGTGGTGGGAGGGTCGCTGCCGTTTGCGCCTCGAGCGTTTCCTGGGTGAGGAGATCAAGTTCGCTCGCGGTGCCGAGCTCACGCTGCTTGCGCACGATATCGCTCATCGTCTGTTGTAGCACGAGGAGGCGTTCGGTGGCCGCGATCTGGCCGCGGAGCGAGGCTTCTTCGATGGCGGTGACCACAACGTTGGTGGTGAGCGTCACATAGGTTGCCTCGAACTGAAAGCGTGCGCTCTCGGCCTGCGCCTTCGACGCTTCCACCGCGCGTCGCGTGCCTCCAAAGACGTCCGGGACGTAGCTGACCGCGAGATCGGCTGTGAAGAGATTGTAGTAGGGGTTCACCTGCGGATAAGTGGTTGGATTGGCAATCGTGGCGACCGCGTTCTTGGCGCGGGTGGCTGCGAAGCCGCCCGTAAGCTGGGGCCAGAGACTGCCGCGCTGCGCGAGGTAGAGCTCGTTCGCCTGCCGGAGCGCAGCCTGCGCCGCGGTGAGGTTCGGATTTTCCTTGAGCGCGCGTTCGACCAGCTGGTTGAGCGAAGGCGACTGAAAAAGCGTCCACCACTCGCGTGCTATGTCCTGATTCTCGACGAAGGTCTGTGCATTGCCGCCGGTGCCCGCGGCGGCGGCGGTCTCGCCCCGGGACGGTGCACCGCCATAGGTTTTATCCGGGGGCGGGGCGGGATGGTGGAAATTCGGTCCTACCGCGCACGCCGCGAGCGTGCACGTCAGGGCGAGCCCGCTCAGCCTCGCGGACATCATGCGCCCCATGGCGCCGCCCCTTCGTGCTCTTCGGCCCAGTGTTCAAGCACGTGATACATCGAGGGCAGCACGAAGAGCGTGAGCACGGTGGCAATCGCGAGCCCACCGACCACGACCGTGGCGATGCCGCGCTGCACGTCGCTCCCGACGCCCGTGTGGATCGCCGCAGGCAGCATGCCGAGCGTCGCTACGGTCGCCGTCATGAGCACCGGCCGCAGCCGCTCCGTGGCCCCCTTCATGATCGCTTCGTGCAGCTCGAGGCCGGACTTTCTCATGCGGTTGAGGTTCGCCACCATGATGATGCCGTTTTGCACCGCGACCCCGAAGAGCGCGATAAAACCAACGCCACTTGCAACGTTGAGCGTCTGACCCGTCAGATGGAGCGACACCAGGCCACCAAAGGCTGCGAGGGGCACGACGCCGAGAATCAGCACCGCCTGACGGAAGGAACCCGTGCCTACGGTCAGCAGGATCAGCATCAGCCCCATGACCATGCCAAGAATGACGACCAGGCGCGACTCGGCCCGCCGTTGGTTCTCGAACTGTCCGCCCCACTCGAGCCGGATTCGGTTTGGATCGAAATGCACGTGCTCGCGGATCTTCGCCTGCGCTTCCTCGAAATACGAAGTCAGGTCGCGGTCGCGGTTGTCGATACGGACCGTAAGGTTGCGTTGGCTGTTTTCACGGGTGATGGTGCTCTCGCCCGAGCGGACGCCCACGCTCGCGATCTGCCCGAGGGGCACCTGCATGCCACTCGCGGTGTGCACGACGAGATTCGCGACTGCCTGCGGTCCGTTGCGATCCTCCTTCATATAGCGGACGGTGAGCGGATACACCCTCTCACCGACGTACACGGCCGAGACGGGCGCCTGTCCGACCCCGGTCTGCACGACGTTCTGGACATCCGACATGTTGATCCCGAAGCGCGCCGCCTTCTCACGATCGAGTTGGATCTCGATCTGGGGGATCGGAGGTTCCTGGAAGATGGAGGCGCTCGAGGTTCCGCGGATCGTATACAGCACCTCGACGATCTGCTGACCTATGGTGCGCAGCTCGTTGAGGTCTTCGCCGAAGATCTTGATCACGAGCGGACTGTGAGCGCCGCCGATCAGGTCGTAAACGCCATCGATGATCGGCTGAGTAATGCCGATCGAATAACCCGGGAGGCGCGCCAAATCCGAGGCGAGGCGATCGACGAATTCCTTCTTCGACTCACCTCCAGGCCAGGTGTCATAGGGTTTAAGCCCCACCGGCGCCTCGATGTGCGACATCGTCCAGGGATCAGTGCCATCGTCGTTGCGCCCCGTCTGCGTCACGACATAGGACACCTCCGGGTACTTAAGCAGTGCCCGCCGCAGTGTGCTCGCCATGTCGCTCGCCTCATTAAGCGCGAGACCGGTCGGCATCTGTACCTGCAGCCAAAGCCCGCCTTCGTCGAGATCCGGAAGAAAGTCACGGCCGACCGTGGCTCCCAGGCCGATCACGCCGAGCAGTGTGAAGATCGTGATGCCGTAAATGATCCGCGGCTCCTGCAGGCACGCGGCGAGCATGCGGTCGTAAATCTCGGTGACGCGCTCGAGCCAGCGGTTGTGATAGACGGGTCCGGGTTTGTGATAGGCGTAGTAGGCAAGACCCGGCACCAGCGCGAGACTCGTGAGCAGCGCGCCGAAGAGTGCGTATCCCATGGTGTAGGCCATGGGCGTGAAGAGCTTCGCCTCGGCGCGCTGGAAGGAAAAAAGCGGCAGGTAGGTGGTGATGATGATCAGGCTCGCGAAGAAGATAGGGCGCGTGACCTGTAGCGCCGCGGCCTTCACATCGCTCTCGCTCAATTCCTCATCGGGCGTCGCCTCACGGCGCCTGAGGATCGCTTCGGTGACCACGATGGCGCCATCCACCAGGATGCCGAAGTCGATGGCCCCGAGTGACAGGAGGTTCGCCGATACACCTGTTAGCTTGAGAAAGATGAAGACCGAGGCCAGCGCGAGAGGAATGGAAACGGCGACCACGAATGCGCTGCGCGGGCTGCCGAGAAAGATGACGAGCACCAAAAACACAAGCGCAATGCCCTCGAGAATGGTGCGGCCGACCTTGTGGACGGTGGCCGAGACCAGATTGTCGCGGTCGATGTAGGGGACGATCGTCACGTCCATCTTGGCGAGCTTGCGGTTGAGCTCGTTGACCTTGGCGTGGATGCCGCGCAGCGTCTCGGAAGGGTTCTGGTACTTGAGCATCAGCACGATGCCTTCGAGCGTGTCGGGATTGCTGTCTTTGCCGAGGATGCCCTCGCGCTCCTGGTGACTGAGCGTCGTGTGTCCGAGATCGCGTACCAGAACCGGTGCACCGTTCACTTGCGTGACGACCGTGGCGCCGATATCGGCCAGGCTACGGATGAGACCGACACCGCGGATGATGTAACTTTGTTCGCCGCGCGAGACCCGCCCCCCGCCCGCGTTGGTGTTGTTGTTGTTGATGGCGTTGATCACATCGTTGATGCCAAGCCCATAGTGCTCGAGCTGCTGCTGATCGAGATCGAGCTGGTATTCGGTCGTGAAGCCGCCGAAATTGGTGTCATCGACCACGCCCGGTACGGACTTGAGGGCCGGGATCACAACCCAGCGCTGGATCTCGGAGAGTTCCTGCAGGTTCTTCGTAGTGGATTCGAGCGTATAGCGATAGATTTCGCCGCCCGGGCCAGTCACTGGATCGAGCCCCGGCGAGGCGCCGTTCGGAAGCACCGCCTGATTGATGCGCTCGAGCAGGCGCTGCCGTACCCAGTAATCCTCGTAGCCGTCGCGGAAGAGCACGGTGATCAGGGACAGCCCGAAGGTGCTCGAGGAGCGCATCAGCAGAAGCCCGGGCGTACCGTTGATCTCGCGCTCGAGCGGCGCGGTGATGAGCTGCTCGACTTCCTCGGCGGCGAGACCTGGCATCTGCGTGGTCACCTGCGCGGCCACATCGCCGAGCTCGGGATAGGCTTCGACCGAGAGCGTGACCCAGCAGTAGACACCAAACGCCATGATCAGGAGCGTCAGTACGATGACGGACACTCGGTGGCGCAGGCAGAAGCTGACAAATTGGTCAATCATTGAGCAGGATTCCGCCCTTGACCACGACTTGCTCGCCGGCTGCCACGCCAGAGCGGATCGGAACCACGGTACCTTCCTGCAGGTACAACTCGACGATGCGCCGCTCAAAGGTCCAGGGCGCGGTAGCGACGAAGACGCTGGTCCGGTCGTTGTTCATCAGCAGCGCCGATGTCGGCAAGAGCACGCGCGGCGGCCGCGGCGCGAGCAGCGTGACCGAGGCGAACATGTTGGGTTTGAGCCGGTAGTTCGCGTTCGCGAAAGCGATGCGTACCTTGTTGCGGTGCGTATCGGGTTCGATCGCATCGCTCACCGAAACGATCTTGCCGTGGAGAGTCTCGCCCGGGTAAGCCTCGAGGATCACATCACCACCCTGATCGCTCTGGAGCGAGCCGACGTCTTTCTCGGCCACAAACGCCGTGACCCATACCGTGCTCAGACCCAGTATCGTCATGATGGGCTGCGTCGGGTCGTTGACCATGTTGCCGGGGGCGATGGCGAGCCCCGTAACGCTGCCTGCGAAGGGCGCGCGCACGGCGAGGAGTCCCTTGCGCTCCCTTGGCAGTGCGCCGATTGCCCGCAAACGAGTCTGAGTGCGGGTGTACTCGGCCGAGGCTTGCACGTAATCGTTGCGAGCCTGATCGAGGTCGCGGTCGGAAGAGGCACCGATCTTGTGCTGGCCCTCTGTCCGGGCGAGGTTCGCCTTGGTCAGTCGGTAGGTGTCGGCCGCCTTGGCATCGTCGTCATACGCCTGGCCTGCGTCCGGTGAGTCGAAGATCGCCACCACCTGGCCGCGAGTGACGCGATCACCGAGGGCGACCTTTAGCTCTTCGACCCGTCCGGCGAGCGGTGTCAGGAGGGGAGCGGTGCGTGCAGGATCAACCTCCACGATTCCGGGCACGACCAGGCGGTCGACCACCGCCTCGGCCGCCGCCGGCTGCACAGTGAGACGCTCGCGTAACGGCGAGCCCTCGGGCACGAGGATCTTGTCCCCTTGGTGAATGAGGAGGGGCTTCTCTTCCTGATTCCTCCTCCCGCCGAAGAGACCGAACCCGTGGGTGAAGAGACCGAGGATCAGCAGGAGCCCGAGCGCAACGCCGGCCCAGAGAAACGCGCGGCCGCGCGCAGTGCCCGAATGATCGGAGATTTCCATGAGGATCCTGCTGTTCTAACAACCGAGCGTCCAGCCTGCAAGACAGTCTCTGCAGTGCAGTTTCCGGCGTGCCTTTGCTCACGCGGCCGGATCAGGGGCTCGAGCCGCGTACGCGAATAAGGTTACTTCGGGAAGAGGACGTGCCAGCCGATGCACAGGTAACAGCCCACCCCGACCAAAAACGCCGCCGTGCGTACCCAGGGGATGGCGAGCGTATAGGCCGTGGCGTGCACCACGCGTGCCCAGAAGTAGACAACAGCACACGCCGCTATCGCCGGCACGTGAATGCCCGCGACGTGCGCGACGAGCACCAGCGCGGCGAACACCACCAGGTTCTCGACCGCGTTGTAGTGTGCAGCTTTGAGTCTCTGGGCCCACTTGGCGAGCGGTTTCGGGTTCTCCGGATAGCCAACCGCATCCAACAATCCGCGCACCATGATCTCGTTAAGAATGTAGGGAACCCAGAGAAGGCCCGTGAACACACTGACGAGCGCCAGATAGTAGAGTTCTTTGTCCATTTTTTATCCCCTTGATAGGACGTTCGGATGCCGCCTCTTAGGGGTCGGAGTCTACGCGGTCGCGCGGCGCGGGCACTAGCGCGCACCGGACTTAACCGACGCGCACGGCGCTCGCCAGCAGTCATCCGGTACAATCGCGCCCGCAACCCATGCCTGGGTGGCGAAATTGGTAGACGCAAGGGACTTGAGAAGAGAGATTGAGCACCCGGTTTGGAAACGGCCGGTGTGAATGGGGTCAAAGTCGGTGGAACAGCAGCACGTTCGGGTGGCTGCAATACCGAGCTAAGCCCTGATCGACGAGTTGCCTCGTGCCCCTCAGGGAAAGTGTAGAGACTTGACGGCCCCTGCCTAATCCGCTTTTCGTGAAGGAGCGATGACGGGACGGCAAAGGTAAAGTCCAGACCACAAATGCGGGCCAACCCCCGCAGCAGCGAAAGCTGTAGTGGTATGAAAATCCCTTGGGGGAAACCCCGTGCCGGTTCGACCCCGGCCCCAGGCACACCAGGGACGCGGTTGGAGTGCGGCATTCAACAGAAGCGTCGGGGAGTGGCGCGCCCGAGAGACACTCAAGGTCGTAGCGCTAAGTTGATGAATTTGGGAGACTTACGCCCTGATACCTGCTCCAGAACCCGCTGGGCGGGTAGCGCGACATACCGTCGCGTGCTCGAGGCGGAGAGTTAACTGGCAACTGGTGGTATGCCACCGGATGGGTAATGCGGGAACCAACGCTGGAGGTCGAAAACCTGCATCTGTGGCGTGGTGATCGCCACGTACTGCGCGGTGTGCGCTTTGCGCTTGCCCCTGGCGAATGCCTGCAGGTGCGCGGCGCGAACGGCGCCGGCAAGACGAGCCTGCTGCGTACGCTCTGTGGGTTGATGTATCCGGAAGAGGGTCGCGTTCTTTTTGATGGCAAAGACGTGCGTGTTGATTTGCGGACATTTCATTCGAAGCTTGCATATCTCGGACACGAGCCGGCGCTCAAGGCCGACCTCACCGCGCGGGAGAATCTCCTTTACTGGATCGGCATCCGGCGACGGCTGAGCGGCGCCGCGCTCGATGCGGCACTTGGCCGGGTCGGGGCCGAGGGGTGGTGCGATCGCCTGGTGCGCACGCTCTCGGCGGGCCAGCGCCGGCGCGTAGCGCTCGCGGGCATTGCGCTGCTGGTTGTGCCACTTTGGCTTCTTGATGAGCCGACGGCGCATCTCGACACTCAGGGACAGGAGTTGGTGGCAACGCTGATCGCTGAACAACTGGCACGGGGTGGCATGGTCGTGACGGCTCTGCATCATGAATTGCCGCGCGTCGTCGACAACACCCGCCGCCTGGAGCTCGCGCCATGAACATGCGCGGCCCCGCGTTGGGCGAGCTGGCGGGAGCGGCGGTTGCGGCCGAGGTGAGCTCGGGAGGTCGGGGCGCCCCCGCACTCGAGGCTGCGCAACTGACCTTGCGGCGCGATCTGACGCTGGCATTTCGCAAACGCAGCCAACTCGTTCAACCGCTCGCCTTCTTCGTCATGGTGACTTTGCTCTTTCCACTCGCGATTTCGCCCGAGCTCTCGCGCCTGCGCGAAGTCGCGCCGGGCGTTCTCTGGGTGGCGGCGCTGCTCGCATCGCTCCTGGCGCTCGAGTTTCTCTTTCGCGACGACGCGCACGACGGCACGCTCGAGCAGTACGCGCTGTCGGGTCACTCGCTGACTTGGCTCCTCGGCGCCAAGATCACCGCCCATTGGCTCCTGACCGGACTGCCGCTCGCAATGATCGCGCCGCTCAGCGCACTCTCGCTCGGTGTGCCGCTCGGCGCCGTTCCCGGCATTGTGGCGTCGATTGTTGTCGGCACCCTTGCGCTCAGTCTCATCGGTTCGATCAGCGCGGCGCTCACCCTCGGCATCAAGCGCAGCGGCGCGTTGTTGCCGCTGCTCACCTTGCCTTTATCGCTCCCGGTTCTTATCTTCGGAGCGCGCGCCACTGAGCTCGCGATCCGTGGTGGCCCGCTTCTGCCGCCCCTGGAACTTCTCGCAGCTCTCGCGGTGCTCGCCGTGACGCTGGCGCCGCTCGCCGCGGCGACCGCAGTTCGCATCAGCCTCGAGTAAGCCATGGCTACCGCGCGCCCACTTAACTGGACTTGGTTTCATCGCCTCGGCTCGCCGCCCTATATCTACGAGCTCGCAGCGCGGCTCGCGCCTTGGTTCGGCTGGCCGGCCGCGCTGGCAATCGTCGGCGGACTCTGGGGTGGGCTCGTGCTCGCGCCGCCCGACTACCAGCAGGGCGATGGCTTTCGCATCATCTACGTACATGCACCGAGTGCGTGGATGTCGCTCATGGTGTATACGACCATGGCCGTGGCCGCGGCCACCGGTTTGATTTGGCGCATGAAGATCGCGCACGCGGTGGCCGCAAGCTGCGCGCCGATCGGCGCGTCGTTCACGCTCGCCGCACTCGTGACCGGGGCACTTTGGGGCCAGCCGATGTGGGGCACGTACTGGGAATGGGATCCACGGTTGACCTCAGAACTCATCCTTTTCTTTCTCTACCTTGGGTACCTCGGGCTGCGTGCAGGGTTCGACGACACGCAGCGCGCGGATCGGGCCAGCGGACTTCTGGCCGTGGTCGGTGTCGTGAACGTGCCGATCATTCACTACTCGGTGACCTGGTGGAACTCGCTCCATCAGGCACCCTCCGTCATGCGCCTCGCCAAGCCCACGATGCCCCCTTCCATGTTGGTCCCGCTGCTGCTGATGCTTCTCGGCTTCACCCTGTTTTTTGTGGCCATTCTCCTCGTGCGCCTGCGCGCGGAGGTGCTGAACCGCGAGCGCTCGGCGAGCTGGGTCCGCGAGGTGCTCGGGCCATGAGGGAATTTTTCGCCATGGGCGGCTACGCCGCGTACGTGTGGCCGGCCTACGCCGTGACGCTCGCGGTAGTGGTCTTCAACATTGTCTCGGCGCGGCGCTCGCTCGCACGTGCGCGTGAGGAAGCGCGGCGCCGGCTCTCGATGCGCGGTGAGGGATCATGACCCCGCGCCGCCGCCGCATGATTCTGGTACTCGGCATTCTCGCCGGAGTGAGTATCGCCGGCGCGCTCGCGCTTAGCGCCTTCCGCCACAACGTCACCTTCTTCTTCAATCCGACCGAAGTGGCTTCAGGCGCAGTCCCCAGGGGTGAGCGCTTTCGTCTTGGGGGCATGGTGGCGCAGGGGAGTCTGTTGCGCACCCCGGGCAGCCTCGAGGTGCACTTTGTCGTGACCGACTTCAACCACGATGTCCCGGTGAGCTACAGCAGTGTGTTGCCCGATCTGTTCCGCGAAGGCGCGGGAGTTGTGGCTCACGGGCGGCTGCGGAGCGATGGCACGTTTGTCGCCGATGAGGTCCTCGCGAAGCACGACGAGAAGTACATGCCACCGCCTGTCGCCCGCGCGCTGCAGAACCGCCGCGGCGAATCGCGCGCGCAGACTGCGCAGCCCCAAACCGCCACGGCCACCGCAGCGCCGGCCGCCTCGACCGAGCGGGGAAACTGACGCCCGTGGTTCCGGAGCTCGGTCACTTCGCGCTGATCCTCGCGCTCCTGCTGGCGGCGCTTCAGGCGTTCTTCGGCATCGCAGGTCCCGCACTCGGCAAGGATCGCTGGATCGCTGCGGTAACGCCGGCGGTGGCCGGGCATGCGGTGTTGGTCGCGACGGCCGTGGCGTGTCTCGTGACGGCGTTTGTTGGCGACGACTTTTCGGTCAACTATGTCGCCGAGAATTCCAACTCTGCGCTGCCGCTTTTCTACCGTGTCACGGCGCTCTGGGGCGCGCATGAGGGGTCACTGCTCTTGTGGATCATGCTGCTCGCGCTCTGGACGGTCGCGGTGGCGATCGGGGCGGCGCGCTTGCCGTCACGCTTTGCGGCGCGCGTGCTCGGGGTACTCGGCCTTGTGAGCTTCGGCTTCCTTCTCTTCACGCTCGCGACCTCAAATCCGTTCCTGCGGCTTGATCCGGCAGCCCTCGACGGTCGCGACCTGAATCCGATTCTCCAGGACCCAGGCCTCGCCGTTCATCCGCCGATTCTCTATACGGGCTACGTCGGCTTTGCGGTGGCGTTCGCGTTCGCCTGCGCTGCGATGCTCGAGGGCAGGCTCGATCAGAACTGGGCGCGCTGGACGCGGCCCTGGACGACCGTCGCCTGGGCGTTCCTCACCTGCGGCATCGCGCTCGGGAGCTTCTGGGCCTACTACGAACTCGGCTGGGGGGGATTCTGGTTCTGGGATCCAGTGGAGAACGCCTCCTTCATGCCATGGCTCGTAGGCACGGCGCTCGTGCACTCGCTCGCAGTCACCGACAAGCGAGGGTTATTCAAGAGCTGGACCTTGCTGCTCGCAATCCTCGCGTTCTCATTGAGCATGCTCGGGACCTTCCTCGTGCGCTCGGGGGTGCTGGTGTCGGTGCACTCGTTCGCGGCCGATCCCACGCGCGGCATTTTCATTCTGGTGTTCCTGGTCGTGATGATCGGCGGGGCGCTCGGGCTCTACGCCTGGCGCGCGCCGCTTCTGAAATCTCAGGCGGGCTTCGAGCTCCTCGCCCGCGAGTCCTTTCTCCTCTTTAATAATGTGTTGCTGGTGATTGCAGCCGCGACGGTCTTTGCCGGAACGCTCGCACCGCTCGTTTTCGATGCCCTCAAGCTCGGCACGGTGTCGGTGGGCCCGCCGTACTTCAATCCGACTTTCATGCTCTCGATGCTGCCGCTCCTCGCGCTGCTCTCGGTCGGTATTCATGCGAACTGGAAGCGTGGGCGTCTTAAGGACAAGGAACGCATGCTGCTCTACACGTTCGTGGCCGCCGCCGCGCTTGGC
>Ga0187766_10002052_pt1 | contig 11908 bp, 13 predicted proteins | sample 0216_QUI02_MP05__4_FD_132971 | JGI IMG/M metagenome (GOLD analysis project Ga0187766, IMG submission 132971) | Tropical peat soil microbial communities from peatlands in Department of Meta, Colombia - 0216_QUI02_MP05_20_MG | ecosystem: Environmental > Terrestrial > Soil > Wetlands > Peat ... | reverse complement strand
CAGCGGACCGATGGCGGCGGCCGCGCCGGCGCCTCCGAGCAGCGAGAGCGCCTCGCGGCGCGACAGCGGTCGCATCCAGGTCATCGCAGTAGCTCCCGTGCACTGGCGAGGTTGGCTTCGGTCGGAGCCCGGACGACCAGCACCGCGTCGTCGAAGCCGAGCTCCCGGAGCTGCCAGAGCCGTCGCGCGGCGGCCTCCGGCGCGCAGCGGAGATGGAAGGGCGCGCGGTCGTCGAGCGGGGCGGTCGGCGCGTGCAGGTCGAGCGCGATGTTGGTCACGATCGCGCGCTTGCCGCCGGCGGCGCGGTAGCGCGCGATGCCGTCGGTCAGCGCGGCGAGGCTGGTCTTGGCCGCCGAGGCGATCCAGCCGTCGTACTCCTGCGCGGCGCGCGGGATCCAGCGGGCGCCGGCCCAGCTCCCGACGAGGATCGGGGGCCCGCCCACCGCGCCGGGCCACGGGGTGAGCTCCGCCTCGCCGACCTTCTCGCCGCGCCACAGCCGCCGCATCAGGGGCAGCGCGGCCTCGAGCGTCCGCATGCGCGAGGCGAAGTCGAGTCCGAGCGCGGCGAAATCCGTCGACGTGGAGCCCGCGCCCACCCCGAGCAGCAGTCGCCCGTTGCAGACCAGGTGCGCGGTGAGGATACGGTGCGCCAGCTCGACCGGGTTGCGGAGCGGCACCTGCAGCACACACGTACCGATCTCCACGCGGCTCGTGACCGCCGCCGCCACCGAGACGCCGATCAGCGGATCGGGGAGGATGAAGCCCCGGCCGATGGCGTCGAAGAACCAGACGCTGTCGAACCCGAGCCGCTCGACGCGGCGCGCGCTCTCGAGCAGCGTGGCGCCGGTGAGCGGGCCACCGTCGCTGTGGGAGCTCGCGAGGTTGACCCCGAGTCTCACGAGCTCACCGCGTCTCGCGGTAGCCGCGCGCGTCACTCACCCCGCCGTCCTTGTAGCTGACGATCCGCTTCGGCGAGGCGTGCGTGCCGAGCAGGCGGAGCTCCTGGTTTCCCACCACCCGGAAGGCGTGCGGGGTGTCGGGAGGCAGCGCGATCGTGTCGCCCTTGCGGAGCACGACCTTGCGATCCTCCTGGCCGTCGATCCAGGCCTCCGCGACGCCGTCCAGGATGTGCAGGACCTCGAGATACGGGTGCGAGTGCACCGGCGCCTCGTACCCCGGCTGCGCGGTCTGGATGCCGGTGCGCAGAGGCGTCGTGCCCGCGTCGTCGCCGATGATCGGCTGGTAGTGGGAGAGCGGGCCGAAGCTGACCTGCTCGGTCTCGGAGAGCCGGACCACCTGGACGTCGCTCATCGCGTGCCTCCACTCGAGCGGACAAGGGTGGGAATACGCGCTGAACGATAGGGGCCGCCGCCGCGGGTGTCAAGTGACCGCGGCGCTGGCCTGGGACGGGGTCAGCCGCGGCGGGCGGCGACGGCCTGGCGGAAGACGCGCACGTAGTTGCCGCCCATCACCTTGGCCGCTTCCTCCGGGCTGAACCCTTGCGTGAGCAGCAGGTCGGCGACCGCGGGGAGATCGGCGTAGTCGTCCCACACCTCGTGGACCCCGCCCTCCATGTCGGTGCCGATGCCCACGTGGTCGATGCCCGCCGCGTCCACCATGCGCGCGATGCCGCCGATCCATTCGCGCGCGTCCACGAACTGGGAGCCGCTCGGCCACACTCCGATCACCCCGCCCACGTCCGCCATGAGGCGCGCGTGGTCGACCGAGATGAGCCGCGAGTACGTACCGAGCGGCCCGCGGGCCAGCGAGGTGTGCGAGAGCACGAAGGGCACCGCGGAGACGGTCGCCACCCGCTGCACCACCTCGTAGGTCGCGTGCGCCACGTCGACGACGATGCCGAGCCGGTTGCACTCGCGGACGACGTCGGCGCCCAGCGGGGTCAGGCCGCCCCAGCGCGGAGCCTCGGTCTGCTGGTCGCCCAGGTCGCTCAGCATGTAGTGGATCAGCTGCAGGTGGCGGATCCCCCGCCCGTACACCTCGGCGATCCGCTCGAGCCGGCCGTCCATGAACTGGCAGCCCTCGATGTTGCCGATGAGCGCGGGCTTCCGCGCGATCCGTGCCGCCTCCAGGTCCTCGGGCGTCAGCACGCGCGTCATCCCGTAGTCGCTGACCAGCGCGTCCATGAACGCCAGCCGCCGCTCGGTGTGCGCGTACAGCTCGCCCGGCGCCGGATCACGATACTGCTGAATGCGTCCGCCCCCGCTCGGCCGGTGAATGACCGGGCCGTCGGCGGAGTGGCACAGACAGACCGCGGTGAGGTGCCCGCGGCGCATGTGATCGGCCAGGTCGAACTTAGGGACGCGCGCCGAGCCCGCGCCCGCCGCGTGGGTGTGGAAGTCCACCGACGTGGTGGAGTCGAGCAGCGCCGGCACGCGGGGGTCCAGCTCGTCGAGCCGGCGGCCGTGGATCCCGCAGCCGGCGAACAGGCCCGCGGCCGCGGCCCCGAGCGCTCCGCCCAGGAACCGGCGGCGGCTCAGTGGCCTCATGTCCTCGGCCGATCCGCACATCGCATGTCTCCTCGGCGCGGACGAACGCGCCCTACGCCATGTATACGCCGCCGTTGGCGTGGATCACCGCGCCGGTGATCGTGATCGACTCGTCGCTGGCCAGGAAGACCGCGACGCGCGCGATCTCCTCCGGCCGCGCCATGCGCCCGAGCGGGATGTCGCGGGCGCGCGCCGCGAGCTGCTCCTCGGTGTTGCCGTAGCGCGGCTGGGCGGTGTCGGTCAGCCCCGGAGCGATCGCGTTGACCCGGATCCGGTGCGGGGCGAGGGCCAGGGCCATCGCCCGCGTCATGCCCACGACGCCCGCCTTGCTCGACGAGTAGTGAACGCCGCGGGGGTCGCCCCGGACCGCGGAGGAGGCCAGGTTGACGATCGCTCCCGCGCGCCCGGCCGCGACCATGGCGCGGGCCGCGGCCTGCGCGCAGAGGAAGCCTCCCTTCAGGTTGACCCCCAGCACGTGGTCCCACTCGGCCTCGGAGAGCGCGAGGAACTCCGAGCGCGGGAAGACGCCCGCGTTGTTCACCAGCACGTCGGGCGGGCCCAGATCGGAGCGCACGCGCGCCACCAGCGCCTCGACGTCTCCGGCCCGCGCGACGTCGGCCCGCGCGGTGATCGCCTTGCGGCCGAGGGCCCGGACCTCTCCGGCCACCCGCTCGGCGGCGGCGGGGTCGTCGAGAAAGTTGACCGCCACGTCGGCGCCCTCGCCGGCCAGCGCGATGGCGATCGCCCGTCCGATGCCCTGCTGGGCGCCCGTGACGAGCGCCACCTTGCCGGAGAGCCGCATGCGTTCCTCCCGTCGATCGTGATCCGCCCCGTATTATAGGAGGCTGGAGCCTCATGGACCGCCGCAAACCCGCGAGCGTGCAGACCCGGCAGTTCCGCGCGGGCCAGGTCATCTTCCACGAGGGCGACGATCCCCGGGACGAGGCGTTCCTGGTCCACGCCGGCCGGATCGAGATCCGAAAGCAGGTGGGCGCCGAGGACCGACTGCTGCACGTGCTGGGCAAGGGCGAGCTGCTGGGCGAGCTGGGCCTCTTCGGCGGCGGCCCGCGCTCGGCGACCGCGGTGGCCGTCGAGCCGGTCACGGTGGTGGTGATCCCGGCCCGGAGCCTGAGCAAGCTCGTGCGGAGCAATCCGGAATTGGCCGTCGCCATCATCCGCGATCTGTCCGTGAAGCTGCGCGCCACCAACGAGCTGCTCGCGACCGAGGTGAGGCGTCATCAGCCCGGGCACGCCTGACGTGGACCGCCGCGCCGCGCATCCCGCCGCCGACGCCGGCTATCGCGCGGTCGAGACCCTCTACCACGCGTTCCTCACCGGGCTCATCCTCTCCACGGTGACTCGCCGCAGCGGGGCCGACGCCGCCGAGCTGATCTTCCGGACCTTCCGCCGCCAGCACCTGGAGAAGTTCCTGCCCGGCCTCATCAAGCTGGGCCTGGCCGACCTGCCCCACGCGGTGGCGTGCGCTCAGTACCATTACCTGTCCAACTACCTGGGCGGCGTGCGGGTCGAGTACATGTACGAGTCGGACAAGAAGGCGTGGGTGCGCTACGTGCCGCCGCGCTGGATCTACGAGGGCACCGCGATCTGTGGCGTGCCGAGCGAGGTCTCGCGGGCGATGCTGCGGGGCTGGCACGCCCACAACGGCGTGTCGCTCGGCAACCCGCGGCTCGGCTTCGTGTGCACGGGCCAGACCACCGACGGCCAGCCCGGGCTCGAGGGCTACTACCTCGAGCACGACCGCGACCTGGCCCCCGAGGAGCGGCTGCGCTTCGCGCCCGGCGAGGAGGCGCCGGACTTCGACCCGGCCCGCGCGCCGCGGCTCGAGGGAGCCGACTGGCCGGCCTCGCGCCTGCACAAGATCACGCGCAACTACACGATGGACTACGTGCGCACGATCCTGCCGGTGCTCGCCGAGACCTTCGGCCCGGCCGAGGCGCGGCACCTGGGCGAGGTGACCGGGCGACTCATCGGCATGCAGTACTACGCGGAGACCGCGGCGCTGCTGGGTGTCGAGCGCGGGGGCGCGGAGGCCTTCGCGCGCTACCTCGTGGCAATCGCGCGCGCCCAGGACGACCAGGTCGAGTCGCACGCCGACCGCGACGAGGTCGTGATCCGCCAGCGGTCGTGGCGGCTCATGCGCGGCGTGGCCCCGCTCGCCTCCTCGGTGTTCGACGGCTGGAACGCGCTCTGGGAAGGCGCGCTGGCCGTGCACGATCGCCATCTCGCGCTGCTGGTGATCCGGCGGCTCGACCGGGGCGACGACGTCATCGAGTGGCGGCTGCGCGCGCGACGGCCGTCCCCGCGAGGACGAGCGACGCCCGTCTAGCGGCGCGTGGTACCCTGCGGGCGACCGCGAACACGAAGGAGAGCTGCTCGATGCGAACACGGATCCTGTTCTCTGTCGCCGTCGCGCTGGCCTCGACCCTCGCCGGCTGCGCGCGCAACCCGATGGTCCCGGGCCTGGTCTGCGTGCCCTCCGCGCAGGCACCGCCCTACGCGGCCGCGGGCAGCTGGTATTGCCAGGAGGTCGCGGTGACGGTGCGCGAGCCGGGGCCCGAGGTCGCCCAGCACCGCACCGGCGCCTTCGCGGATCTGATCGTCGGCGCGATGGGGCGCTGCCCGGACCGGGCGGGTAGCTACGTCCCGAGCGTCACCGTGAAGAACATCGGGCCGGTCGCGGCCGGCGCGTTCAACGTCGAGGTCGACATCAGCGTGTTCGACGGCGGCGGCACCCCCGTGGCCACCACGGGCGCGGTGGGCCGGATCGCGGGCCTGGCCCCGGGGGCGGAGGCGCCCGTCCCGTTCGACCGCCTGCCGGGCGTGACCGTGCAGGCGGGCGACCGGCTCACGCTCTCGGCGATCGTCGATCCCCAGCAGGTCCCGGGCGGCGCGATGAACGTGTTCGGCGAGATCCTCGAGCTGGACGAGACCAACAACAGCGCGGTCCAGAACTGCACGGTGCCGTCGGGATAGGCGAGCGCGCGGGCCGACCCCCGCTCACTCGGGCGGCGTCAGGAAGATCCGACGCCGCACCGTGGGCTCGAGCGCGCGGGCCGGGGCGCCGGGTCCGTAGCGGGCTTCGAACTCGGCGCGCTCGATCTCCCGGTAAGCCGTCGTCTCCGCGCGGCCGAGGCCCTCGTACACGCAGACGACCTCCGTGAGCTCGGGCGGCACCTGGACGGCCCGGACGAGCCGTCGCCAGGTCTCGCCGCTCCCCCAGCGCGCGTCCTTCGCCAGCAGCCACGCCCGCTCGTCCTGACCAGCCGCTCGCGGGGCCACCAGCGCCGCCGTCACCAGATCGCGCAGCACCGGCTCTCCCGACAGCGCCGCGGCGACGTGCCCGCCGCCGTTCAGATTTCGCGTGCGGGAGAGGCCAGCGGCCAGCGCCCGGAAGAGATCGGCGGGAGGATCGCCCTGCCCGTCCCAGTCGGCCGCGGCGGCGCGCAGCTCCCGGAACGCCTCGAGCCGGCCCCAGCGCTCGGTCTCGCTCCAGCCCGTGGTGTTGTCCCACGCCATCACGAAGGCCAGCGTCTCGCCGCTCGGATCCGCCACCGCCGGGCCGACCACGTGCTCGTCGAACTGCTCCGGATCGCACGGATGATCGTGGACGCGGCACCAGTCGCCCGTGTAGGTCGCGCGCATCGCCGCCACGCGCTGGCGCCTCAGCTTCTGCTCTGGCGCGGCGGGGTAGAGCGTGACGTCGCTTCCGTCGCGCGGGTCGAAAAGGGCGAGCGCCACCGGATGAACCGGCGCGAAGTGCACCTGGTTGCGCTGGTAGACGAGGCGGCCGTCGGCTAGAGCGACCATCGGCCAGCCCGCCAGCACCCCGCGCACCCGCAGGTCCTCTCCCAGCAGGATCGTGCACTCGGCCGAGGGGTTGATGTGGGCGCTCGCCACGAAGCCGCCGGGCGCGCGACCGAGGGCGAGGCCCCCGCGGCACCACTCGGGCTCCATCGCCATGCCCTGGCTCCCCGCGGTCCAGTCGAGCACCGCGCGCGTCCAGGTGCGGGACGCTCGCTCGAGGCGGACCGCGCGCAGCCGGGGCGCTCCCGACGGCCCGGTCGCGTAGACGACGAGCAGGTCGCGCTCGTCGTCCAGGACCTGGTAGCTCGTGAGCGGCTCGGGATCGCCCTCCGCGCCCGCGCCGGAGGGCGCGGTCAGCCCGCGCGCGGCGAGGAGGCCCGCGAGCGTCTCCGCGGCAGCCGGCCCGGTCGCGCCGACCAGGAGCGCCAGCGCGGACAGGAACGTCGACAGCCGCCAGGGCATGAGTCGATTGTAGCCAACGAAGCCGGGCCGGCGCGGACTCAGAAGATCCCGAGGTGCTGGCGTAGGTCGACGCCGCGGCCGGCGAACTCCCGGGCCGGCCCCTCGAGGGCCACCCGGCCGCCGTTCAGGATCACGATGTCGTCGGCGAGATCGAACACGAGCTTGGCGTTCTGCTCGACGAGCAGGATCGACAGCCCGTCCGCCTTGAGGCGGCGGACGGTCGACATGACCTCGGCCACGATCTGCGGGGCGAGCCCCTCGGACGGCTCGTCCATGAGCAGCACGCGCGGGTTCGACATCAGCGCGCGCCCGATCGCGAGCATCTGCTGCTCGCCGCCCGAGAGCGAGCCGGCGATCTGTCGCTGCCGCTCCCCGATGCGCGGGAAGAGCGCGCAGATCGAGTCGAGCGTCCAGCGGGCCGGCCGGCCGTCGACGGGCCGGCGCGCGGCGACGGCCAGGTTCTCGCGCACCGTGAGGCTCTTGAAGATGCGTCGGCCCTGGGGCACCAGCGCCACCCCGCGCGCCGCCACCACCTCGGGCGCGCGGCCCGTGACGGTCTGGCCGAACACGGAGACGGCGCCGTGGCGCGGCGGGAGCAGGCCGACCGTGACGGCCATCGCGGTCGATTTGCCCGCGCCGTTGCGCCCGAGCAACCCGAGCAGCCGCCCCTCGCCCAAGCGCAGCGAGACCCGGTGCAGCACGTGGCTGTCGCCGTAGAACGCGTCGATCTCGTGCAGCGCGAGGGCCTCAGGCGCCAAAGTAGATCTCCTGGGTGCGCGGATGGGCGACCACCGCGCCCCGGTCGCCCTCCACCACCACCTGGCCCAGGTGCAGCACCGTGATGCGCTCCGCGAAGTCCAGCGCGACGTCCATGTCGTGCTCGATCATCACGACGGTGACGTCCCGCGGGATGGACGTCACGAGCTGTAGCACGTCGCGCCGCTCCTCGACCGAGAGCCCGGCGAAAGGCTCGTCGAGCAGGAGCAGCTTCGGGCGCTGGGCGAGGGCCATCGCGATCTCGACTCGCCGGCGCTCGCCGTAGGAGGTCTGAGCCAGCGGCCGGTCCGCCAGGTGCTCGAGGCCGACGCGGGCGAGCGCCTCGCGCGCCGGCGTCACGAGGCGCGCCTGCCGATCGAGGCGCGCGAGCGGGTTCCAGCGCAGCGGGGAGAGCCCGAGCAGCGAGAGCGTGACGTTGCGCAGGAGTGTCTCGTTCGGGAACAGCGTGATGATCTGGTAGGTGCGCGAGATGCCGAGGTGGGCGCGGCGCCAGCCCGGCACCCGGGTGATGTCCCGGTCGAAGAGCGCGATCGCGCCGCGATCGGGACGCAGCTCCCCGGTGATCAGGTTGAAGAGCGTGGTCTTCCCCGCTCCGTTGGGCCCGATGATGAGCCGGCGCTCGCCCGGCTCCACGGTCAGGTCCACGGAGGCGGTGACGAGCAGCCCCCCGAACGACTTCGTGAGCGAGCGCACCGCGAGCGCGCTCATCGCCGCGCTTCTCCGTCGGCCGCCGGCAGCGCGGCCGGCACGCGTGGGCGGCCGAGCGCGAGCGCGCGAGAGCCGAGGCGGACCGCGCCCGGCACCATGCCCTCGGGCACGAAGATCACGATCGCCACGAAGATCGCGCCGAGCACGAAGTTCCAGCGCTCGATGTAGGCGCTGGCTACGCTCTTCATGATCACGACCAGCGCGGCGCCCGCCACCGGGCCGAGCAGGGTGGCACTGCCGCCGGAGATCACCATCAGGAGCGCCTCGGCGGAGGCGGTGAGCGACACCGCCTGCGGGCTGACGAACTGGTTGTAGTAGAGGTAGAGGAGCCCGGCCACGCCGGTCCAGAAGCCGGAGAGGAGGAAGGCGAGGAACCGGATCAGCCAGACGTGGTACCCCAGCGCGGCCATGCGGCGCGGCTGATCCCGCGTCCCGCGCACGCTGGCCCCGAACGGCGAGGCGACGAAGACGGCCATCGAGGCGATCGCGACCAGGAACACCCCGAGCGTGGCCCAGTAGAAGCTCGCCGGGGAGGCGAGCGACAGGCCGAGCGGGCTCGGGCGCCCGCTGATCGAGACGCCGTTGTCGCCGTTGGTGAGGCTGATCCATCGGTACGCCACGCCCCACACGATCTGGCCGATCGCCAGCGTGATCATCACGAAGCCGATCCCGGTGCCGCGCAGCGCGAGCACGGCGAAGAGGGCGGCGGCGGCCAGCGTGGCCGCGAGCGCCCCGACCGCGATCGCCGCGTGGCCGTGGCCACCGTTCAGCAGCTGCGCGCCGGTGTAGGCCGCGATCCCGAAGAGCCCGGCGTGCCCCAGCGTGACCAGCCCCGCGTAGCCCACCAGCACGTTGATGGCCAGCGCGAACACCGCGTAGAAGAGGATCTGGCTCGCGATGTTGACGTAGTAGATGCCGCCGGCCCAGAGCGGCAGCGTGCCCAGGAGCAGCAGGGCGGCGGCGAGGGCCAGGTACCTCACACGGGCTGCCGGCCGAAGAGGCCATGCGGCCGGACCACCAGCACGAGCAGCATGGGCAGGAACAGGACGACGTAGGCCAGCTCGGGGAACATCGCCTGGCCGAAGTTGTACAGGAAGCCGACGACGAGGCTGCCCACCAGCGACCCGAGCAGGCTGCCGCTGCCGCCCAGGATCACCACCACGAGAGCCAGCGGCAGCATCTCCTGGTCGAGCCCCGGATAGACCGAGAGGATCGGCCCGCCGATGACGCCGGCAAAACCGGCGAGCCACGCGCCCAGGCAGAAGACGATCGTGAAGAGGCGCGAGACCCGGATGCCCGCGACGCGGGCCATCGCGGGATCGTCGACGCCGGCGCGGATCATCGCGCCGAGCCGCGTGCGGTCGAGGAGGGCCCACAGGGCCAGGGCGAAGGCCACCGCGATCACGCTGATCGCGAGGCGATAGATCGGGAAGGTCAGCCCCGCCACCCTGGCGGTCCCGGTGAGCGCGGGCGGCGTGGCGATCCGGATCGGATCGCCGGTCCACACCTTGAGGCAGACATCCGCCACCATGAACGACAGGCCCAGGGTCACCAGGACCTGGGCCAGCTCGGCGCCGGCCAGCCGGCGCAGGAGGAGCCGCTCGATCACGCCTCCGAACGCGCCGACCAGGAGCCCACTCAGCAGCGCCGCGGTCCAGAAGCCGAGGCCGGCCTGGATCAGGCTCGCCGCGAGATACGCCCCGAGCATGAAGAACGACCCGTGCGTGAGGTTGGGGATCCGCATCAGGCCGAAGATGAGCGAGAACCCGGCGGACAGGAGGAAGAGGAGGCCGCCCAGCGTGACGCTGTTCACGGCCAGCACGAGCCACAGGCTCATGGCTCGCCCGCGCGGATCAGCTCTTGAGCGGCGGGTAGTCGCGCGAGTACACCGGCTGGGCCAGGAACCACTTCTCGTCGTACGTCCAGAACTGGCTCACGTTCTGATACGTCTTGATCGTGGTGTTGACGAGCTTGTCGCCCTTTCGCTCGCAGCGCCGGATGTAGAAGCTCCCGACCACGTTGCCGAGATGGTCGAAGTGGAACGGCCCGCGCGGGGTGTCGGTGAGCGAGACCGCACGCAGCGCGCGGATCAGCGCGTCCTTGTCCTCCGTGTTGCCACCCGTCTTCTCGAGCGCGGCCTCCGCGACCATGCCGTTGATGTAGAGCCCGGCCGCGTAGAGACCGGGGATGTTGCCGTAGTCCCGCACCATGCCCTCGACGAGTCGCCGGTTGCTCGGGGTGTCGAGATCGCTGGTGTAGGCGCACGCGGTGATCATGCCGACCGCCTCGTCGCCGAAGCTCTTCAGCAGCGCGTCGTCGCAGGCGGTCGAGCCGCCCAGCACCGGCAGCTTGAGCCCCTGGTCCCGGTACTGCTGCATGAACTTCAGCGGGTTCGAGCCGGCGAAGCCCTGCACGAGCGCGTCGATCCCACCGATCTGGGCGAGGTACGGCGTGTAGTCGGGCGTCACGATCGGCGGCCACAGCTTCTTGACCACGCGGCCGCTCGCGTCCTCGAACACGCGCTGGAAGCCGCCCATCTGCTCGTGGCCGAACGCGAAATCCTCGGAGATCGTGATCACGCGCTTGAGCTTGAGCTCCTTCGCCGCGTAGTCGGCGAGCGGGTGCATCGCCTGCGCCGCGGTCGCGGAGGCCCGGACGAAGTAGGGGTTGGGCTTGCGCTGGGTCATGTCCTCGGCGGCGGCGAGGCTCAGGATCGGGGTCTTCGCGTTCGCGGCGTACTCGCTGATCGCGAGCAGCTCGAATGCGGCGAGAGGCCCGAAGATCATGTCGACGCGGTCCCGCTCCACCAGCTCCTGCGTCTTGGTCTTGGCCCCGGCCGGATTGCCGCCGGTGTCGCCGACGACCAGCTCCACCTTGCGCCCGGCCAGCGTGTAGTTGCGGTCCTTCAGGAACCGGGTCGTGCCCTGCTCCATCTGGAGGCCACCCTGGGCGAGCGGGCCGGTCTTCACGGTGAGTAGCCCGATCCGGATCGGCTTGCTCTGGGCGCGCGCGAGCACTGGACGCGCCGCGGCGAGGGCGGCGCTGCCGGCCAGGAAGGAGCGACGGCTGAGGGTCGGGGACATGAGCACTCTCCTTTGAGCGATCTTCTTCGGCGGGCCGACTCAGGCTCGGCGGGTCACCTCGACGGTGGCGCTCTCCTCGGCCATGCGCCCGCCCACCGGCACGTGACGGAGCTGATTCCAGACGCGATCGACGTCGGCCAGCACCGCCTCGTCCGGTCGCTCGATATCGATGGGGTTGGCGGTCGGCACCCAGCAGGGCCGTCCGGTCACCCAGAACACCTCGGTGCGATTGCCCTCCGGATCGAAGAAGTAGCAGCCGATCGCGCTGGCGTGGTTGACCACGCCCTCGATCCGCAAGCCCTCGTCCACGAGGCGCCGGCGCATCACCCGCAGGTCGTCGAGGCTCCCGACGCGCATCGAGATCTGGTTGATCAGGTGCGGATCGGCCGGGTCGGGCCGCCCGGCCATGAGCGCGATCTCGTGATCGACCGAATCGGGATCGGCGCTGAGGAAGACGACGCCGGCGCGCCAGTTCTGCTTGGTCACGCGCATGCCCATGACGTCGCGGTAGAAGGCGACCATCCGCTCGAGGTCGCGCACGTAGAT
>Ga0187766_10002051_pt1 | contig 11909 bp, 12 predicted proteins | sample 0216_QUI02_MP05__4_FD_132971 | JGI IMG/M metagenome (GOLD analysis project Ga0187766, IMG submission 132971) | Tropical peat soil microbial communities from peatlands in Department of Meta, Colombia - 0216_QUI02_MP05_20_MG | ecosystem: Environmental > Terrestrial > Soil > Wetlands > Peat ... | reverse complement strand
GGGTTTTAACGGCTTTTCTGGACGGCTACTTTCGCTCGAGAGCTAGTCGAGGGCGAGCCTTCCTCTTCTGAGGGAAGCCACCCTCAGGTGCACCCCCCTCGCCGCCTGTGCCAATCTCGCGTCAGCTGTTGCGACTATCGAACCGTTGGACAGAGCCGCTGAAACAATTTCATCGTCGACCTGGGCACCTCCGCAGGGGAGCGTGGCGAAGTTCGAAGCCATGTCCAGGCAGACCCTGGCCGTACTGGCCTTCCTTCCCTGGCCAGAAGCTAGTCGTTCAAGCTCCTTTTGTACGCATTCGAGGAGAACCGGCTGGAACTTCCCCATTCCACGGGCCATGTCCTCAAACCAGGTCGTGGGAGTTTCGGCCACTGCCATCAGGAAACTGCTATCGAAGATGACCTGTTTCAAGCACTACTTCAGCACACCGGATCCGATGAGACGCCAGCGGTCCGCGATTCGCCTGCTTATTGCCGCCCTCATTCCGCTTTCTATTGCGACGGGCTTCTTCAGGTCCATCTCGACGATTTCACCTCTGACCGAAGTCGCTATTGCCAGAGTGGAAGCTGTTCCAAGGTTGAGCCTCACATTCTCTCCGAGCTTGACCTTCTCGACCTTAACAAGCTCCGCAGAGCCGACCGCTATCTCCAACAGCGCCACGTCCAGCGTCACGTGCTCTAGGGCGTCGGGCAAGGTCCCGGGCCTTCCGATCACGCTCCCCACCATCTGGTCCCCCTTGGTGTAGGTTGGATCCAGATGTGTCCCGACCGCCACAAGCCCTCCAGGGCCGACCTTTTCGGTGGCGCCTGCTCCCGTCTGAAGACTTGAAACCTTGGTGATGACGGGGGCGAACTTGCCACTCCTCTCGTCAATCATCCCGGGCCTCAGTTCTACTTCCTCACCCACCTTCAGTTCCCCACGAGTGAGGCTCCCGCCAAGCACCCCCCCAGCCAGCCCCTTGATTTCTGCCCCTGGTCTGTTGACATCGAAACTCCTCACCACGTACATTAACGGGTTCGCATTCAAGTTCCGCTTCGGCGTTGGTATCACCTCTTCAAGCGACTCTATCAGGGCGTCAATGTTGAGTCTCTGCTGAGCAGATATGGGGATGACGGGGGCGTGCTGGGCGACGGTCGCTTCGACGAACTTCTCAATCTGGGTGTGATTCTTCTTGGCCTCCGCGTCGGTCACCAGGTCCACCTTGTTCTGGGCGATGACTATCTTCGTCATCCCAAGCATCTGCAGGGCCTGTAGGTGCTCTCTCGTCTGGGGTTTTGGCACAGGCTCGTTGGCTGCTATGACCAGCAGGGCTCCGTCCATCAAGAAAGCTCCGGCGAGCATATTTGTCATGAGGCTCTCGTGCCCTGGGCAATCCACGAAGCTCACCGCCCGCAGGAACGTCGTCTTGCGGCCGCAAATTGGGCACTTCGAACTCGTTGAGTAGGCACCCACACCGTGATCCTGAGGGCATCTGTAGAAGGCTGCGTCAGCGTATCCTACCTTGATAGTTATCCCGCGCCTGAGTTCCTCGCTGTGCGCGCTGGCCCAGATGCCAGTTATTGCCTGGGTCAGGGTGGTCTTGCCATGGTCGACATGGCCTGAAGTCCCTATGTTCACCTCGGGCTGCCTTGGAAGGAGGGACTGCGGCTGCCCCTGACTGACAAGTTCCTGCTCAGACAAGACGGGCCGCCATCTCTCCGGGCCTTTTTAAGTTCGGTTCGAGACGGAGTTCTGTCCAAGGACGAATGCCACCGACCCGCCACCATGGCTGGCGCTCCTGCCCCTACCGGGTTTGATTTCTCGGATTCCTCGTTTCGCCCATGCCCAGGTGCCTGGCTCGGGTCATGGCATCCTGCGACGAGACTTGGGGAAAGTATTTATCCCGTACAGTGAGTCGGTATTCTGTTTTCCAGGGAAGAACATGAGAGCAGTAGTTCTTGCTGGGGGTCTGGGGATGAGGCTCCGCCCTCTAACGGATGATAGGCCGAAGGCACTCATCCCAGTAAAGGGCCGTCCTATCGCGGAATACCAGATCGAGTGGCTCATCAAAGAAGGAGGCATCGATGCTGTGACATTCGCCTGCGGTTACAAGTGGGAGAGGCTCAAAGAGCACTTCGGTTCAAGCTTCAACGGTATACCCATCGATTACTCCGTTGAGGAGGAGCCACTTGGGACAGGAGGGGGCGTGAAGAGAGCGCTTTCGAAGAACAAATCAGACGACATCCTCGTGGTCACGAACGGGGACATCATCACCGATCTCCCACTGAGGCGGATGGTGGAAGCTCACATGCAGGCCGGGGAGGTTTCAGCTTCGATGCTGGTGGTGCCTTACCGCTCGCGGTTCGGGGTCGTAAAGATCGACAAGCTGAAGGTGGTGAGGGGCTTTGAAGAGAAGCCTGCCTTTCCCGACGTCTGGATTAACGGCGGCGTGTATGTGCTCAACGCAAAAAGGGCGCAGAAGTACCTCCCAGACAAGGGGAACATCGAGCAAGAGACTTTCCCGACCCTCGTGACCCGGGGTGAGCTGCTGTCGTACCCATACTACGGGGAGTGGGTGTTCGTAGATTCGATCAAGGATCTGATGGAGCTCGAGGAGACGGCGAAGGCGTTCTCCTAAGATAAGACTTTAGTCCGGCACTCTCATAAGCGCAGGCATGACCGAATTCAAGAGAACGATCGAAGCCTCCAAGGTGCCTCCTGAAAGCATGTTGACTGTCGAAGTCGCAGGAGAATCAGTCCTCGTTGCTAACGTCGACGGCCGGTACTACGGAATGGGGGCAATATGCACCCACGAGGAGTGGGACCTGTCCGAGGGGACGCTCAGCGATACGACGGTGACGTGTGCCGGCCATGGATCAGTCTGGGACCTCAAGACAGGGAGGGCCGCCTTCGACGAGCCTCTCGAAAAAGAGCCGCTCTACGACGTGAAGGAGGAGGGCGGGTTCCTGTACGTAAGAAAACGGTGACCTGCACGCCGCTCGTCTAAATTATAATTACTGCAAATTTGGTGGGCAGCTTGTTTGGTCTCAGCGCTTACTGGTAAGAGGGGCTCGTCCCCGTTCGGGCGGCTTGGACGTCTCGTCTACCGTTGGAAGAGGTATGTAATCGTCGCCTGGGTAATCGCACTCGTCCTGGTCATCCCAATCATCTTCCAGGAAGGGAAGGTCACCTCTCTGCAGCTGGGGTCCGCCTCCGGGAGTCAGTTGGAATCTGCGAAGGCTTCGGACCTAATTTCGGAGCAATTCTCGAGCAAGGTCCCGAACAGCACTTTGATAGTGGTCATCTCCGGTCCAAACGTTACTTCGCCCGCCACTCAGACCTTCGTCAAACACCTTGTCAGTTCCGTCAAGAGCGATTCCGAAATCAAGGGGCTCAATCAGACCGTCGACGTATACTCCCCGATATACTCTGCAATTAGCGGCGTCAATCGCGCTGACTACGCTGCGGTCAACGGTGCCAACGGCACCAGTCGTCTGCTCCTCGGTGTCCCGGCCCTCTACCTGGGGGCCTGGGAAAGGGCCTACGCAGCCTCCCGTGACGTGGCCACGGCAGACGGGCTGGCCTTTAACTCCACTTCCGCTGCCCTCTCTTCAGCCAACGCAACGGCCTACAGCCTCTACTCGTCGCACGTCCTCCAGCTCTTCGGTAGTGCCTGGGCCGCCAGTTGGACCAATCAAAGTCTCGCCAACCTCAGTATCGTTGCACGCGGGTCAGTTGTCGCGCGCGAGGCAGGCCTCCAGTATCTCGATACCTACGCGCCGAATTCCAAATCCTTTGGCTCTTCTATACTGGGGACCGTAAGCCTCGGGGACTACCTCACTGACACCAAGGCTCAGGCCGCGTCGCGGCTCGACTCATTCGCCCAGAGTTACGTCTCAAACTCGACAGGCTTCTCCTCCACGTTTGTCAACGCGACATATTCGCTTGGTCGCAGCTATGCCAACTCTTCGCTCTATTCCCTTGCCGGACGAATTGTTGCGAAGCCCGGCCTTTACGGCATAGGGAGAGGGTTAAACACGCTGATCTCTTCGCTCGTGTCGCCGGCAAGGGATACTACTCTAGTGTCCCTTGACCTGAACACATCCTCCAATGCAAACGTCGTCGCTCTCAGATCAGCCGTGTCCTCCACGCTGAGTACTTACGGCGCGGGCTCCGGGGTTCAGTCTGCTCTCGTCACTGGAAAAGACGCCATCTCGTACGACTTCGGTAGCTCGGCACAGGCTGACCTGACAATAATCCTCCCAGTCACGATCATCCTCCTAATCGTAGCTACAGGTCTCTTCTTCCGTTCGATTCTCACGCCGTTCATCACTCTTGGAACGATAGGAGTGGCCTTGGGGATATCCCAGGTATTCATAGTCCTAGTAGGCACCTACGTCGCGAAGGTCGACTTCACTGTTCCGATAATTCTGCTGACCATCCTGATTGGCGTCGGGACCGACTACAGCGTCTTTGTGGTAGCCCGCTACAGGGAGGAGAGGGTTAAGGGGGCTTCCGTCCAACAGGCAGTCGAGACCTCGGTTACCTGGGCAGGAGAGAGCATCGCGACCAGCGGTGCGACGGTAATCATCTCGTTCGTTGCCCTCGCCTTCACATCGGTCGTCTTTCTGCAGACGGTTGGCTATGTCGTTGGTCTCGGTGTTCTTGTCGCCCTTCTCATCGCCCTGACGCTGGTCCCAGCAATCATGGGCTTGGTCGGAGGACGTACATTCTGGCCCAATTCCGGCGAACGATTCACCCGTTACTCGGTTTCTGTCCTCGCAAGGCTGGCGGGAAAGAGAGGCTACTTCTCTAGGAGCGGTGCTTTCGCGGTCAAGCGGGCAAAAGTCCTGGTCGTGCTCGCAATAGTAGCCACCATCCCAGCTGTCTATGTGTACTCCACCGCGACCCCCACCTTCGACTTCCTCTCGGCTGCGCCGAGCAACCTGGAGTCCGTCATCGCTTCCAACCACCTCACCGACACTTTCGGCGGAGGGAAGATCTCTCCTTCATACGTCGTCATGACATTTGAGCAGCCGGTGGTTAACGGGCACTCCTTCAACTCAGGGGAAATGGCGACCGCCCAAGCGGTAATGGAAAGCGTCTCCGCCTCCCCAGACATTAAGAACGTTACAGGCCCGTTGATGCCCTACGGACAACTGATCAATTACAATTCCATCAACTACTCCACAGCGGCGGGGAAACAGACCTTCAACTCCGTGTTGCAGAGCATCGGCAAGGACAACAAGACCATCTTGGTGACCATGAACTTCGGCATCGATCCGTACTCGACCAAGGCCATATCCGACGCCCAGTCACTTCGCCAGTATCTGCACGCGAAGTTCGACTCGGCTCCAGGCGTCACCGGAATCTACCTCGGGGGAGCGTCTGGTTCAATCCTCGATACAAAGAGCCTCTTCGATGCCCAGTTCAACTCCGTTGTTCCCATCGTCGCCATCGGGGTGGCCATCGTCTTGCTGGTGGTCCTCGGTTCCCTCTTCCTTCCCCTATTCGCTGTTTTCTCAGTCTTGATGAGCATAGTTTGGACACTTGCTGCCACCGGGCTCGTCTTTCGTCAGTTCTACAACTACCAGATGCTCTTCCTCATACCGTTCTTCCTCTTCGTCACCCTGCTAGGGCTTGGAATGGATTACAACATCTTCATCCTTACCCGCATCAGGGAAGAAGCTACCAAAGGGAAGCGTCTGGACGACGCCATTGTGGCGGCCATTGAACAGACGGGAGGAATCATCACTGCGGCAGCTATCATACTGGCGGGCTCTCTAGGCGCCCTCATGCTGTCAAGCGACCTTCTGCTAAAGGAAATCGGCTTCGCTTTCGCCTATTCAATATTGATCGATGCCCTAATCGTCCGGACCTACCTTGTCCCCGCCGTGATGTCGACCGTCGGAAAGTGGAACTGGTACAACCCAATCCCGTATCTGAGCCGGTCCAGGTCACTCTTCGAACGGGAAGGGACGCCTTCCGACACGACTTAAAGCCCGGGCTGTGCCGCTGCCCTCGTTGCAGCCCGACGAGATTAGTGATGAGGTCCTCGAGGAAGGTTGCTACTACCTTTCCCGGCTGGGCTTGGCCCTTGACCAGATCGCTGTCCACTTCGTGACCTCCCCTGAAAGTGTGAAGAGGTTTGTGGAATCTTACGAGGCCAAACTGAAGTCGGGCAAGGTTGTGGCGTCGGAGATCGACAGGGTCTTTTGGGAGGACGTGAGAAAGGAGTCCGAAGGGGATGTCAAACTCACGTTCCTTTCCGAGAAGGGCTTCCACCACGCCTGGAAGTCCGAGCTCAAGAAGCTCGACGGCCCCGCCCTGATGTCAATTTACGAGTCAAGCAGGGACTTCCTAAGTGCGGACCCCAATCAGAAGTTTCTAGACTTTCCTCCACCTAAGGGCTACGACCCCCTCGCCATGGATCGGGAGGTGAGGAAGGCCGTCGAGGTGTTAGGCGAGCTCCTCGCTGAGAAATGGAATGACGAGAAGGGCTCGCCCCCGAGGGACTCCGCCAAACCTTAAAGAGGGCAACGGTCAAGCGATTTCGAAAAAGGATGCCACTGGACACGGTCGACAAGGACAAGCTGACCGCGGTCCTCCGCCAGTTCCAGGGGCGCCGAATTCTAGTGATAGGCGACCTAATCGTCAGCCGTTTCGTCGAGGTCGCAGCCCGTAAGCTCGCAAGAGAGGCCCCCGTGCCAGCAGGAGACTTCATCGGTCAAACACTACTTCCTGGCGGGGCGGCCAACCTAGCTAGAGAGCTAGTGTCTCTAGGAGCTTCGGTCAGGCTCGTAGGCCTGCTCGGGTCCGACGAATACGGTAGCTGGCTGAAGTCCGAATTCTCGAAGTACGGGCGCTCGTTCGGCGGCATGGTCACGGACCCTGTGCGACCCACTTCGTTGAGGACGTGGTACATGGTGAATGGCTTCCACACGCTCAGGATAGACAAGGAGGATAGGCGAGACGTACCCTCCGCCACTGCGAAGAAGCTCCTCGCAGAGGCTGAGCCTCAGATAAAAGACGTGGATTGCGTCATCCTCTCCGATTACGACAGGGGCGCCATAACGAGCTATCTAATGGGCGGGGTCGTCTCCGCAGCCCGCGCTTCTGACAAGATAGTCGTCGGCCAGCCCAAGATGCATCACTACCTCGACTTCTCCGGGGTCACTTACGTGAAGTCCAACCTAGAGGAGGCAGAGCATGCGACGGGCATGGCCATGGTCAACGAGACTAGCCTCAGGAACATGGGGGTGAACCTTCTCAGCAGACTCGAGTCGAAGGCGATTCTCATAACACGCGGGGAGCAGGGAGTGACCCTGTTCGACAAGGACAACGTGACTTTGTTCCCGCCCATCACGGGCAGGAAAAACCTGTTCAGCAAGGTAGGTGTCAGGGATGCCATGACCGGCGTCTTCAGCCTAGCCGTCGCGTCAGGGGGCAACCCTTACCAAGCGGCCGTCTTGAGCAACATCGCCGGGGAAGCGAGGAGCGAGCTCCCAAGAATTGCCTCTCTGTCTCTGCACGACCTCGAAGCCAGGGCTCAGAGTGCCCAGGACTTTGTCCAGAGGATAATACAAGCGCCGGTGAGGCGTTGATGGAAACAGCCCAGGAAGTAGTCCGGCTGAAGGAGATTGCCAGAAACACCAGGAAGCTAATACTCGAAAGCCTCGCCGAAGCCGGCTCTGGCCATCCCGGGGGCTCCTTGTCGGCCGTCGAGCTACTTGTTACGCTCTACTTTCACGTCATGCGCCACGACCCCAAGAATCCCAAATGGGCCGACCGTGACAGGTTCTTCCTGAGCAAGGGACATGCAGCTCCCCTTCTGTATTCTATCCTGGCCCAGTCAGGTTACTTCCCTGTCGAAGAACTGATGACCCTCAGGAAATTGGGTTCACGCCTTCAGGGGCACCCTTCCATGGGGATACCCGGTGTCGAGGCACCCGCAGGCTCGGAGGGGATCGGCCTGTCCCTCGGAGTAGGGATGTCCCTGGCCGCCAAACTTGACAAGAGGCCGTACAGGACCTACGTACTCATGGGAGACGGAGAACAGCAAGAGGGTCAAGTGTGGGAGGCGGCCATGGCCGCGTCCAAATTCAGGCTTGACAACCTCACCGCCATGATCGACAGAAACGGCATCCAGCAGGACGGGCTCACTGAACAGATAATGCCACTCGAGCCCTTAGCAGCCAAATGGAGGGCCTTCAACTGGAATGTCATCGAAGTCGACGGGTACGACTTTCCGCAGCTCATGGACGGCTTCGACCTCGCCGCCGGCACGCGGAATAGGCCGACGGTTATGGTGGCACACACGGTGAAGGGGAAGGGTATCTCGTTCATGGAATGGTCTCCCCACTATCACGGCACCGCACCGGCCAAGGACAAACTCTCCGACGTCCTGAGCGAATTACGGTGATTCCTTGAACGAAATCAGGATAGCTCCGTCGATCTTGGCGTGGGACCTGGGAGATTTGCAGGAGGCTGTGGACATCTCCGTAAAAGGAGGGGCGGACCAGGTACACCTGGACGTCATCGACGGCCACTTTGCCCCAAACATCACGTTCGGGCCGGGCACGGTCAAGGCACTGAGAAGGCATTGCGACCTCAAGTTCGACACCCACCTGATGATAGATAGGCCCCTCCAGTATGCGGAGAGGTTCCTCGATGCGGGTTCCGACCTGTTGTCCTTCCACGCCGAAGTGTTGAACGGGCCGACCTTCGACGAGCTCTCCAGGGTCGTGAAGGCGAAGGGAAAGGAGATAGGACTCGCGATAAAGCCCGAGACCGAACTCCCCGTCTGGGCGTCCGAGCGCCTCGACGAGATTTCGACCCTCGTTGTGATGACCGTTAACCCTGGATTCAGCGGGCAAAAGATGGACATGTCGGTCATGCCCAAGCTCCAAGAGCTAAGCGGACTGGTGGAGGAGAGAGGCTTGCGCACAGACATCGAGGTTGATGGAGGGGTCGAGCCCGAAAACGTGGGCGAGGTTGTCAAGAGAGGCGGAAACGTCCTGGTCGCAGGTGCGGGCGTGTACGCGAAAAAGGACCCCGTCGCCGCCATATCGGTTCTCAGGGAACAGGCAGAGAGCGCTAGGAGGTCGCTCTGATGCAGCCCAAGCAGGCTACCATGAGGGACGCCTACGGAGAGGCTCTCCTCGAGCTTGGCGCATCGAACCCTGAAGTGGTGGTTGTGGGGGCCGATACTACAGGCTCTCTGAAGTCCGGGGTCTTCGCATCCAGATTCCCCGAGCGCTTCTTCAACGTCGGCATTGCAGAACAGAACCTCGTCTCGATCGCCGCGGGCCTGGCTTTGGCAGGCAAGGTGGCCTACGCAGGTACCTACGCCATATTCGTCCCTGGGAAGTCGGTGGACCAGATACGAAACAACATCGCCTACCCAAACTTGAACGTGAAGCTTGTTTGTTCCCACGGTGGGATATCGGTAGGACCCGACGGGGCCTCTCACCAGCAGGTCGAGGACATAGCGATAATGAGATCGATCCCGAAGATGAGGGTGATCGTCCCTGCCGACGCAGCCTCGACCAAGGCGGCCATCAAGTCGATTGCCACTATTCCGGGGCCGTTCTATGTCCGCCTCACCCGGCCATCGACCCCCGTCGTCTACGATTCGGGCTTTGAGTACAGGCTAGGCTGCGCGGAGGTGCTGAGGGAGGGCCCCGACGTCGCGATCTTCGCATGCGGAATCATGGTCGCTGAAGCGCTCAAGGCCGCAGACTCGCTGAAGGCGAGAGGCCTCGCGGCTTCAGTGATTGACCTCCATACCATCAAGCCTATCGACTCGGGGACGATTGTCAGATTCGCAAAGAAATGCGGGAGGCTTGTCACCGCCGAGGAGCACAACATCATTGGCGGAATGGGTTCGGCCGTAGCCGAGGTGCTGGGCGAAGAGCGCCCGACGCCAATGAGGCGGGTCGGGGTCATGGACACCTTCGGCGAGAGTGGTGAATCCGGGGAACTTTTGAAGAAGTACGGCCTAACCTCGTCGAACATCGAGCAGGCCGCGCTTAGCCTGGCAAAAACCCAGTAGCCTTTAATATCAAACTCGGAAATCGGCACCAGAGTTGAAGCTCTTCCTCGACACGGCCAATCTCGCCCAGATCAAGAAACTCAACCGAATGGGGATCGTGGACGGCGTTACGACGAACCCCACTCTGGTTGCCAAAGAACAGGGCGAATTCGAAGACATAATCAAAGCAATCTGCAGGGAGGTGAAGGGGGATGTCAGCGCCGAGGTCGTGGCCACTGACTTCGACGGCATGGTGGCTGAAGCAAGGCACCTGTCGAAGCTGGCCGCCAACGTCGTTGTCAAGATTCCTATCATCCCCGAAGGGCTGAGAGCCACAAAAGAGGTGAGCGCCCTGGGGATTCGTGTCAACATGACGCTGGTCTTTTCAGCGAATCAGGGGCTCCTGGCCGCGAAGGCTGGGGCCTCTTTCATCAGTCCGTTCATAGGGAGGCTGGACGACGTGGGCCAAAGAGGCATGGAGGTGGTTGAGGACTTGGTCAGGATACGGGACAATTACAAGCTGAAGGCCGAGGTGCTTGTCGGGAGCATCAGGCACCCTCAGCATGTGCTTGAGGCCGCGAAGGTGGGAGCTGACATTGCAACCATGCCCCCGGAGGTGATGGAGAAGATGGTTCAGCACCCTCTCACCGATGCGGGGCTCAAGCGGTTCTTGGAAGATTGGGAGAAGGCCAAGAAGGCCAAGCCGTCCATAACCGCCTAGCAGACAACTTTTTACGAGTGGTCTACCCGCGGGTTCCAATGGCTAAAACATACTCACTTCCACCTCTACCATATTCCTACGAAGCACTGGAGCCCCACATCTCAAGGCAGATAATGACCCTCCACCACGACAAGCACCACCAGGCCTACGTCAATGGCGCCAACGCAGCCCTCGAGAAGCTCGAAAAGGCAAGAAAGGGTGAGGCGCAAATTGACATTCGAGCAGTCCTCCGCGATTACAGCTTCAACGTCGACGGTCACATCCTTCACTCCATCTTCTGGCCCAACATGGCGCCGCCCGGAAAGGGTGGCGGGACCCCCGGCGGGAAGTTGGCTGACAGAATCAACGCAGATTTCGGAGGCTTTGACAAGTTCAAGGCTCAATTCAGTGATGCGGCGAAGACTGTCGAAGGGAGCGGCTGGGCCCTGCTCCTTCATGACCCCGAGACCAATTCGTTGGTTCTTACCCAGGTCGAGAAGCAAAACTTCATGCACCTGGCCCAGATGAAGATCCTGCTCGGCCTCGATGTCTGGGAGCACGCATACTACCTTCAGTACCTTAACGACAGGGCGAAGTATGTGGAATCTTGGTGGAATGTGGTCAACTGGTCAGACGTGGACACGAGGCTGTCGAAGGTCTAGCGGAGACCTTCGCATCCCTATTTTCAGTTGCTTCTCAACGTAGCGGCGAATCTGGCGCTCCGCTCGACGAGATAAGCCAAATCCTTCTCTGTGTGTGCGGTTGACAGGCCGCAAGGGTGGCCGGGGAGCATGAAGATGCCCTCCGATACGAGACGAAGTCCGTACGTCTTGGCCTTCTGCCTGTCCTGCTTGGCGGCGTCCTCGGCGTTTCTCGGCTTTTCCCCGAAGTGAGTCAGGAATAGGGACCCCAGCCCTGTGGTATGCACCACGACACCTTCGTCGGACATGGCTTCGTCGACCCCCTTCCTGAGGGACTCCCCCATCTTGCTTAGCCTCGGGTATATCGTCCGTGCATGTCTCCTGAGGTACCTCAGGGTCGCTAGGCCGGCGGTCATTGTGAGGGGGTTATCGGAGAAGGTTCCTCCTCCTATTGAGACAAATCCCTGCATCCTCGAAGGGTCTGCTCTTGCGAGGATTTCTTTCCTTCCACAGACCAGCCCTAGGGGAAGGCCGCCCCCCGCTATCTTGCCGAAGG
>Ga0187766_10002050_pt1 | contig 11909 bp, 15 predicted proteins | sample 0216_QUI02_MP05__4_FD_132971 | JGI IMG/M metagenome (GOLD analysis project Ga0187766, IMG submission 132971) | Tropical peat soil microbial communities from peatlands in Department of Meta, Colombia - 0216_QUI02_MP05_20_MG | ecosystem: Environmental > Terrestrial > Soil > Wetlands > Peat ... | reverse complement strand
GGGATAACGTACGGACGCCACAAATTGTGCACCACCCCGTGCAACGGGCACGTCGCATCACGATACATACGGGATCGCGGGGCCCCACGTGCTCGGCTACCGGAATGGGGAGTGTGCATTACACATTACACATTCGGTTTGTAATGGTCGCGCGTGGGTTTGCCCGTAACCCGTTGATTCCAATATAGATGATCCCGCATTACACAATTCGCATTACACATTGCCGCGAGATGCCCCTGGCTGTGACGCGAGTGACGGCAGGTCCCGGTGTGGATGTGCGGCAATATTGAGTGCGTGTGCGAGGTTTTTCTCTCTGGCGAAGTGCAAAATCAGCGGGCGCGGCGCGAGGGCGAGCGGGCGGGAGGGCGAAAGGCCAAAAGGAATGACGCATCCTTAGCTAGATAAAGCTGCTTGGCAAAAGCCAGTCGGCAGTCGCACTTGTTTTGCTCGTCGGATGCGAAAGAGGTGTCGAGGTCATTTCCCACCTCCGGGGAAGTGATGCTAGTTAAGCGATCAGTGTGATTCCTCGCTGCCTCGTGTTCCCGTCTGTCAGTGGAGCGGGCTTCCGGAGTGAGATTTTCACTCCCTGGTCCACGACCCTCGGTTGCCCACAAGCTTTGCACCCAAGGTGAGCCTGAGACATGAAGCCCACCAGTTGGTCGCGGTTGTGGGCAGCAAGAACAAGTTCGTCCTTGTTGGCACAGTTGCAGGTCTGACAGCGAAATGCGTACGTGAGCAGAAGCGTTGCCACGGGGGGAACCTCAACTTCGTGCCAGAGGCGGGGCTCATAGGGAGACGCCGCCGCTCATTCCAGCCCCATGCCTCCGGAGATCCTAAAGGTTATCGATGCGTCGTTCCCTCAGTCCGTGACGGTGGTCACATACAGCCGTGACAGAATTTTCGTCTGGCCTTGTCTCACGTGCTCCAGCGTCCCGGCCGCGGCGGTGCCCTCGTGGATCACTCTGACAGCAGGGCTTTCCGGACCCTCAGCCCAGTCACCGATTTAGGTGATCGGCGAATTGCACCAGCGCCGCCGCCACGCATTTGGATCAGTTCAGGCCGGACTGCGTAGCTTTTACCAGGGTCGCTCCAGTCTTGGTGGCGTAGTAAATGCTCGAAGCTTCGGTAAGACTGCTGTCGTTGTCCACGATGATTCCGCTTGTGCCTCCCGGGGCGGCTAGGGCGGTACTGCTGGCATTGACGCTCGGAAAGCCACCCGTGATGTCCAAGCTCATCACGCAGCCGGCGGTTCCGCCACCGGCGGTAGCGATGCAATTGTTCGTGACCCCCACAAAAAGGAAGTCCTTCTGGAGCGAAGCGTTGTAAAACTCTGTAACCGGCGACGAGTCCGCCATGCCGGTAGCCAGAGCCGCTGTCGTACTGGCGCTGCTGTTCATCACACCACTGCTGTTGAACCCGACGCTGTAGAGCGTTGGTAGCGTTCCGGTGCCGGTTCCGGCGACGTACATGAGCGGCGTCCCCGATCCGTTGTAATAAGCGTTGTTAAAATCCACGCCGTAAGGCCCTGTGTAGGTTGTGGTCTGCGTCCCCACGGGTACGGAGACAGTGCTCGCCATACTCGTGGGGGCCTGCACAACCAAGGCATTGGTCCCGTTGGAGTTGAAGGAAGCGTAAACCATCTGATGGGTGCTATCGATGGTTACGGGATTCTCGGATGTGGTGCCGTTTGCCAATACCGCGCCATAAACAACGGATGGGGACGTGCCTGTGTCCGTCACATGATCGATACGGCCGGCGCTATCCGTAAAGAAAACCTTATTCGATACCGAATCGTATACCGGAGTTGACGGAACGGCATTGATGGGAACGCTCCAAACGATCGTTGGAGTTGCGCTGCCGTTGAATACGTTGTTGATCTTGTAGAGGTAGCCGGATCCGCTCCCGGACCAACTATATGTAGAGACGTAGGCGACATCGTTGGCGTCGTTAGAGGTGTAAACGATGAAAGGGGCGGTTGTAGAGCTTTGGTTGGTGGTGCCGCCGTCCGGCGAAAGCAGCACCCTTTGGTCTACAGCGTTGTTGCCCCCAGCGCTGCCCAGCGCCACTGCCGCTGTCGCGCTGGTCCCGTTGGTCCCCGTAGTGCCAATGGTCAGGACGTGGAAGTAGGAGCTACCCGTGGAGAGATTTTCAATGTAGGCAATTTGCTCCCCACTCTGTGAGATTGCCACGGAGGCCGGCAACTGTCCGGTGCCTGAGGCGTAAGCGAACATCACCGTGGGCCCGGCCGTAGGGCAGTAACCGGTTGAGGTGGACGAGCTATAGAGATTGTTCAATCCAATGATGTTGGCCTGACCGCCTGATGCGGGGTTGGCGGGGAGACCGATCACCACGAAGTCTTTCGTGCAGCTTGGAACTGCGGTTACGTCAAACACAAACTTGGCGGGAAAAGTCTGGCCCCCACCGGGATCGACGTTCACGGTGAAGGTTCCCGTTTCCGTCAATTGAGTTCCATAGCCGCTACCATTAAAGTCATAAAATGAATAATTACCGGGACTGTTGCCCCAGATGTTGATCTCCAAACCGGGACCAATAAAGAGAAGTCCATAAATGTCAAGCGGAGGGTCGGTTGAAGGGTAGAAGGGGAAGAGGAGATTATTGTAATCAAAGCCGCCTAAGGGACTAAGCGTTACACCCGGCCCACCTGGATACAGCGCATAGGTGCCAATGTCATTTCCCGCCGTCACGGTGAGGGTACCGGCCGTGGCGAGGAACTCACCATTGCCTTCGTCGGCTGTGTTGAGGCCGCCGTATCCCGTCTCGGGAGCAATGTCGAATGTAAAGTCGAATAGCGGCTCAAATCCGAATTTCGGAGGAGACGCCGACAGGGACACGCTCCAGTCTCTGTGGCTACCCTTGCGTGTCTCGCCGTGCCCGCGATGGCGTTCTGGCCACCAAGCCTCCGGATGACGGAGATACCAATTATGCAGCCAGCGGGGATCGCTCCGGATTCTGGCCATTACGGAAAAGTCGTTCGAATCCGGGTGGAGGATATGATGGTGTGCCCAATCTGAAACGATTCCTACCCTAACGTGCGGCGCGGGCTGGGCCACCAGTGCCCCAGTAGTCAACGCAATCCTGTCTAACCAGGCTGATCCAGGATGGGAAAAGAGCAGATGCTGATGCGACCAATCCTCAGGTAGGCCGGCGGGCTGCTGAGCTACAGCGGGAAGCACCACTGCACAAAGACACAGAAAAATGCACACAAGTCTCACTTTGGGACTAGTTGCTCTCATTAATCTTATCGCCTCTCTCGCAATCCTCGTGGGTCAGTTGGCGAATTACACCAACCGAGTACAGCGCCTCCTCCACGTGGCTTGCATAATTAAAGGCATGGTGGTCCTAAGTCTATGTAATGTCAATGCATGGCCGGGCTAAGGTTCAAGAGTAAGCAATATCAGGCGAGTCTCGCTACGGTCTTTAAGAATGTCCTTCGCAGCAGCAAGGGAAGCTGGCCATGCAAAATTATCGCCTGCTGACTCCCACCAACTCTGCCAGCGCCTGCCAGTGCCGTGGGTGGGGCACTCGCTTGCCTGTCTGGATGTCAGAGGAGTACGGCTCGCTCACCCCAAGCGTGGTACGTATTCGGGACTTCGCGATGCTGGCCAGCGCGGGCTGAACCCGTTTCACGTACACATCGTGCGTCAGCCAAGAAGGCAAGTCGGAGAACCTCCATTTTGAAATCTCTTGGAATCTTTCTCTGCCTCGGCTACGCCTGTTTATGCGGTGAGCAGGTCACGGTTTTCCGCCTGCCGATGCATACAGGGATGCCGATCTCGGTCGCGACCAAGACCGTGAGTTGCAGCAACGGGCATCGTCGGACCGTGACGGTCGAGCAGCTCGGAGTGCTTGGACCATTGGACGGAGGGGGCACGAGGAAGAACTCAGGACGGAACACGTAAACGCAGGGGAACCAGCCCACTCTCCGGGTCTGTCAAAAGCCTACTTCGCGCAGCTGTTCAAGCAGGTCCGGCTTGAAATTTTTTCGAGCAAACATGTATCGCGCGATAAGAAGGCCGATCACCAAACAGGACGACCACCGCATTCTCCAACCTCCAGTACACGCGCTTCAGTTCGCCAAAGGCGCATAGGCAAACAGCCAACTGAATGGAATTGACCGAAGAAGGAGATCGCCTCCTGGGATTTCGAAAGCCGTGCCGCAGCGATCACACACAAGCGTCAACGGTTCTTCGTCTCCGCATGGCGCGATAGCGTGAGGGGCAGACTCATAGGCGAGGACCGGCGTATGGCAATCGGGACATTCCGCACAGGCTAGAGCCAGTTCGGGCATAACTTCGCCACTACGCCGCCACGACCTTCGGACGGCCGTCAACAACGGTCAATTCGGTGGCCAGGACCCAGTCGCCGCAAGCCTGCTCAAGCACCTCGTATTTCCTGCCCTCGGGTACCGTGTCGCAATACTTTGCCCTACGGTTTCCATGCGGCATCGCCGGGTTCCGCCAGACGATGCGGGGACGAGCGGGTTTGACGAAGAGGAGCATGACATCCCTGCGTCTCATTTTTTCCGGTTCCTGCAGCTGTTGCTGCACTGCAGCATGAAGCGTAATTTGACCCATTTTCAGTGATGTGCGTCACAACTGCCAGTGAGGCAGCTCAGGCGCCACGGTGACAAGCTGAGCTGGTTGAGCTCGCGCGTGAAGGCTAACGGAATTGCTGCGGCGGTGAGTTTTGCACAGACGTGATTTGAAACATGAGCGGAATTGGGCGTAGGATTTTCGTCCTCACAGACCCCAACAACCCGATGGAGGTGAGCCAATGCCAACAACGAAGGAATTCACCGTCCACATGGAAGACCGGCCGGGGACCTTGGGTAAGTTTTGCCGCTCCCTGGCTGATCGCGGGATCAATATCCTCGCCTTCCAGCAATACCCCCATGAAGGCAAGAGCACCGTCCGATTCGTCGTAGACAATCCCGCCAATGCCAAGACACTCCTGGATAACCAAAATTTGACCTACACAGAAACACACGTGGTGCAAACGAAGCTCCCGCACCGGCCTGGGTCGCTGGCCAGCGCGGCCGCGAGGCTCGGTGAGGCGAAGATCAACATCAACTACTCCTATGCGGGGACCGAACCAGGAACGAACGCACCGGTGGTGATTTTCGGTGTTGCGGAAGTTAATCAGGCAACGAAGATTTTGGACGAGGTTGCCGCCGCTGCCGCATAGCGGGTATTCCCCAATCGGTTCTCTTGAGCCCAAGCCTGGACTGCTTGGGCTTTTTTTACTTGTGCCGACAAGAGGGACACGTTGTGCGGAACTAGGGAGGTCTACGACGTTTCTTTCCGCTAATCGATTCGTAGCGAAATCTGATCCTAAGATCCCCCCACTGGAGGCCTTGCCCGTCTGCGGCATCAAGCGCTGGCAAGGCGTCCTTTTAGCCTTTCCGCCCATGTGTCCGACCGAGCCGGCATCGGAACCGCATTTTGCCCGCAGCGTGAAGAGATGTATTTGGGAGGGCCGACGCAAAACACTACTCTTTGCGTGGGATGCAGGCGCTTGATCTCCCGGTGGAACTCGATGACCTCCTCGGGGTTTTTGCGCGGAGCGATGAGAACCAGATTGTAGGTGTTCCCTTCCAGGCGGGCGCGAGCCTCCTCGACAGTGCCGACCGTGTGGACGCTAATCCCATACAGCCGGAGACGCCGAGCCCGCATTTCTCTCAGTTTTTGGTTGCTGTCAAGGAGTAAAACGGTCTTGCCAAATGGGTCGGTCGCGGAGGGCATGGGACACCTTACCTCTTCTTGTATTTTCAAGAATGGCGGGGTGCGCGGCGACAGACCGACCCAAAAGAGAGCGCATATAGTGTAGCGCCGAAGCGGGTGAGTCGGGAACGTATTTTGGACGACCTTCCCGTTACCATCGCTCAAGTTGAGGCCGCAAAGGCACCGACGCTAATAGGGAGTACCTGTCGGGCTCGCGGAATTGCGGAGCGATCAGTCGTTCTCACGGCTGCGCTCTGCGCTTGCATCTCCTTGATCTCCTCTTCGGCTCTGAGCCAGTCCTCGACATCATGGCCGTGTTCTCCTCCGCGTTGCTCGTACAGCTCGTATGCGCGACGGCGAATCTCGTCTTCAAGGTTAAGAGAGGGAGTCTTGGGTTCCATCGCCGCAGATGTTGTGCTTGGAATACGAGAAGTCATAGGGGCTCCTCCTTACGCGCAGATTTGGGTGGGCCGCACTGCTGAGTGACTTGGAGGGGTGCACGAAGTCTAAGAGCGCGCACTGCTGGAGTCAATTACCTAAATTAGGTGCAAAGCGCCCATGTGGCAACCTATGTCTTGCTTTGGTAGTGGGCTACTTTGCAAAGTAGCCCACTACCCTTGCTTTTGCGGGTTAACCCGGTCTTGACTTCCACTAACTCTGCTAGTGCGTGCCAGTGCCGTGGATGCGGGACGCGCTTGCCCGCCTGGATATCAGAGGCGTACGGCTCGCTCACGCCAAGGGCTGAACGTATTCGGGACTTCGCAACGCTGGCGAGCGCTGGCTGCACCTGTTTCACGTACAGGTCGCGGGTTAGCCACGCAGGCAGGTCCGAGGGTTTCCAATTTTTGATCGCCTGCTTGTGTATGCGTTGCGTGGCCGAACGCTTCGCGAGGGACTCCGGTCGCTGCGCTGCCTTGCGCCCCCAGTCGAAGCCTTCGCGGATCACGGTCACGGCGCACTCGGCGCAGAAGCGCCGGCGCAAGTCCCTCCTGATTTCCTTCCCACAGTCTTGGCAGTGATGCTCGATTTTTGGTGGAGTGATTGCGGGCATGTCGCTTCCCTTGGCTTCGCGCTTCGAGCGCTGGGTAAGGCGGGTTGCCAGCATCCGTCTGCGCGCCAGCGCGGGCAATGAGCGGGACGCCGTGAGCCAGAGTTCCTGGGCGACGTGCTCTGCGCCCGGCGCAACCAGCTTCCGCCAAGTGTCCGCAGTCTCGCACAGCTTGATGGCCAGCGCGGACGCCATGCGGGCGTTGCCGTTCGAGTCTTCGACGAAATCCGCCTTGCGCAGCGGCTCGCGCTGGAGCCAGTTGAGTACGAAAGCATCTACCGCAGGGCGGACCGGCTCCATCAGATCGCAGGCGAGCGAGTCGCGGTTGGGCGTGTCCACATGCAGCAACCCGATGCCGGGATCAAGCCCCATCGCGACAGCGGCGATACGTGATTCAGCTTCGAGCACCGCATAGAGCAGGTTCAGGATGGCATTCGGCGGATTGGCAGCAAGGCGCGGGCTGTGGGTCAGCGACGAGATGCGACTGTTGAACCGCTTCCAGTGCTCAGGAATTCTGCGTTCATCCTGGCGCGGCCAGCGCACCGGCAGATCGCACCACACGTGCCAGTAGAGCTTTGCCGCCTGGGCCTCAATCAGCCTGACGCTCTCGATGCTCTCAGCACTCGGCAACTCTTGCCGGAATCGTTCAATCGCGCCAGCGGCGGCGGCATCGTGCAGCATGTCGCGGACCAACGCGGACTGCCCCTGCAATTTCTGCCGGATGAGTTCCTGCGAGATGCGCAGCGCGGTTCCGTTGCCCAGCGCCAGTGCCTGTGCTCTGCGGAGCCGCGTATCGGTGGACGCGGTTGGGCCGGTTGCGAACAGCAGTTTGCCTCTGCGGTCCAGCATCGCGAACGAAGCCCCGATGTCTGCCAGCCAGCGCAGGGCATCGAAGGTGATGAAGCCGTCGCTGCCGATCATCACCAGCCTGCGCAGACAGGAAGCGACACGCGGCAGCCGGAACCTGCGGCGCTCGTCCGCGATTCCATCTTCGATTTCCAAGTGCCCCGACTGCATGCGCACGCGGATGCCAAAGCCCGAAAGAGTGAGAACACCGCTCTTGCTGATGGGAGATTTGCGGGAGGATGGGAGTTGGGGTACGGTTTCCGTAGCCGTCATGGGAGCTAACCCTCCTATGGTGGTCAGGGCTTGTCGTCTGCGCTAACAGGCGGCAGGCCCGCTTTGCCACATAAATCTAAGACATTATATATCAACAACTTACGCTCGATCAATCCCCATTTCCTGGGCCCGCCGATCCGATCTATGGCGGCTTTCGCGCGGTGCGGACCCACCGTTTCCGCAGCTTTCTAATTGCGTCAGGGTTGTGCCTCTTACCGCAGGGGCAGATGTCATCGAAGAATTCGACCACTCCTTCGAGCGACATGTCATGCAGATCGGCTGAATTTACGAGCGCCAGCAGACTTCTATGCAAGAAATGAACTCTCGGTTTAGGAGCGGCAATACCGAAATTATCGATTTCATATGCCAGGTCTACCGCCCGCAAAATCTTTCGCCATGCCGAGGCACCTTCGAAACCTGCCGCTTCTCTTAATGCATCTTCATAGCTCCCATCGTTCTGATCTTCATAGATCGCTCTGATTGTTCTCTCGTCGACTAGCTCTGAAAGACTCTGCGGCAGAGGAACCGGATCGGGTAGCACAGTGATTGTGCGTGCGCTGGGTTGCTGTCGAAGCTGTTGTTCAATTTGGCCAAGCACATGTGAAGTGTGCACCGGGTACGATTTTGGATCCTTCTCGTCGACCGTCCATGCCCACTTCAGGTTTTCGGCAGCCTGTTCAAGAATGCTTCGAACGCGGTCGTCTCCGATCCACTTCTTCCAGCGGTGTTGATTCCTGCCCACATTGAGCATTGAAGGCGCGCTCCTAGGTCCTGTCAATCCCTTTTGATCCTCCGGGCGGACACGAAATCCGCTTTTCGCATCCGGGCCAAGACTCTATTTTGTTTAGGCTCGTCATCGTTATGTTCCACAAGAAAACCAAGCCGAAAAGGAAACATCGCGCGGGACAAAACCATGGCCGAAGAAAGCCAATCGCACGCAAGCCTTCCAGCCTAGAGCTTCGCGAACAAGTCTTCGCTGCTGTGGCTGCTGTCCGCCGTGCTGAGGCCCGGGGGCAGAAGCTCTCGGTCTCTCAAGCCGCCCGGCAAGGGGGCACGACGGTCGCTGCTATCAAGCGGTTCCCGCAACTACTGAAGCGCACCAAGCCTGGCCAACCGCTTCATGTCACGAAGAACGATACTTACTCCCGCAGCGTAAACATCTTAATTCCGCTGCGCCTGCACGATGGCGCCGTGCGGACGGTCAAAGTGCGCGGCTACAAGGAAGCCCAGCAGGCGTCGGCCTACGCCACGGCTGTAAAGAAAGTCCTCCAACACAAACTTCCGCCATCGGCTCTCGATGAGTTCAAGGGTGTCAGTCTCGGCAGGCAGAAGTACCCGCTGCTCGCCGACTATAAGAAGATCAAGCGGCTGGCCGATGCCGGCATCAGCATCGTGGAGTTCTACGGCAAGCCTGGGGGTGCGCGCTGAATCCCCGGCAGAAGGCTGTCTTCGAAGCCAAGCAACGGATGCGACTGGGGTCAGAAGATCCGGTTTGCGCGATCTGCGGCGAGTCGAACCCCCTCCGTCTGGTGCTGCCCAATGGGCACCATGTGACTGGCAAAAAGCGCGATCCAAGATTCCAAGTGGTTCTCTGTGCCAGCTGCCACCAAGAACTACACCTGCGTGCTCGGCTTAAGGGCGCGACTTTTGGCTTGCGCGAACGTCACGTTCCGGCGCGAACCGCAGCACGACTGAGAGCAGAGGCTGTGTTTGACGAAATGCGGGCTGAGTACAAACGTCAATGGGCAAATGAGTTAGAGGCTCCCAGCAGGGGCGATGAAGGCTATGAGTAATAAAAAGACCCATGGAAGTACAGAATCAGCAGCTCCAGACAGCGCAGTGTTGTCGGGCCTGCTCTCGGCCATTGCCGACCTGCTTCACACCTACCTCGTGATCACCGAGGCGCAGTGTGTCGTGATGGCCCTGTGGGTGGTACACACCCACTGCATCGAGGCATTTGACCGGACTCCATACCTGCACATTTCGTCTGCCGAGAAGCGCTCGGGCAAGACGCTGCTGCTGGAGGTCCTGGCGCTGCTCGTGCATAAACCTTGGCTCACTTCTAATGCAAGCACCGCTGCACTGGTGCGCAAGATCGGAACTTCCAAGCCGACGGTGCTGATCGATGAAGCAGACACATTCGTGCAGGGCACCAGCGAACGCGCAGAACTGCTCAGGGGCATCCTCAATGCAGGCTACGCCAGAGGCGGAACTTACAGCCGCGTTTCCACCTCAGGGAATGTTGTGGACATCAAGGTCTTCGGTCCAAAGGCGTTCGCCGGGTTGCAATCGCAGCCCGATACTGTCGCGGCGTCGCCGTGCTCGATTGACTGTCGTTAAGCACTGTCGAATGTTTCGTTCCTGCATCGGCCGCCATCGTCGGTCCAGGGTCTGGTTTGCCGTTGAGCACTGCAGCCACACGTCGTTCAGCATCATTTCGCGAAATATTGCAAACCGTCAGGAACGCGCCGAATGAAAAAAGCAAATCCTGCTGGAACGCAGTTCGAGGTACATCGGGACGTAGCCACTTGACAGGCCGCACATGTCGGAACTCATCGCCAATCTTACGGAATTCGTATGGCCCTGTGACTTTGCCGAACGCCACTTGGGATGTCAGCTTGCGAGGTAACACGACGGTGTCACCTTCTTTCATCCCCATGGCAAACGTCCAGAGTTGCCCGGCGACATTTCCAGCGGCACGAGGCTTCAGCTCAGGTGCTTTCCGCCGCACCTCTGCCACTACGGAGTCGTAATCCTGCATTCCTTCAAGCGAATCGAATTCGCGAAACCCAATGATGGCGAGATTATTCTCTAATACGTAGTCCTCATCTTCCCCATTCGCGCCCGCTCGAACCAAAAACAGCTTATGTTGGTCCTTCATCGCTCACTCCGATCTATCGAATCCAAAAAAGCGCGTGCTTACCCCAAAACTCGCCGCGCTGAACCCACATGAATATAGGCTCACTTAAAGTGGCACATCTATGGGTTCAGCTATTACTACGACCTTAATCCCTCTACGACGTGCCTTTGACCTGAGGTCAATCACAAAATTCTCATTCAGGTAGTCTTCCATCATTGGCAGATGATCAGCCGTCAGCAAATAGTCCTTTGGAATGTTTTGGTATTGTGCCGGAAACTCAAGTGCGGGGTTGTGAACTGTCTGCACAACGACGGGAATCTCGGTCACCCCTGCACTTCGCAGTGCATACACTCTATGAAAACCGTTGTGCAAAAAGATTCTAGCTCCGACGCGAAGGACGTTTATGGGAGAACCGCCATAGCCAAAAAGCATGACTAACCCCCTGGTCGGAATTCCACCAGTGGAGGAAGTATCGAGGTTGATTTCTGCCAACGGCTTATCAATAGCACCGAGGAATCTGAAATCGGTGTTCTCAGAGCTGTAAATGATCGTTTGCTCATTTATCCGAATGTCTGATACCTCGGGGACAGTCTTGTCCAATGAAAGACAAATGTCGATCAACGCATCCAGATCAAGCCGTTCGGGAAACCCATCACGTAGTTTTGCAGCGTAATCCATCGTGACTGTTGCTTGGCATGCAATTAACTTGTCAATTTCAACAATTTCGAAGGTTGTCGGGAATTGCTGGAATGTGTGAGCAAAACGCCTGTCATTTCTGATCGCATCCAGCTTCGCTGAATAGTTGTCCTCGATGGCCTTGAAAGAAACAGTTTCGAACGAGCGTGGGGCTTTTGCAGTGAACTCCTGTCTGGCTGCCTCCCAGCGGCGTAGAATCTCATCCTTGCGTCTGATTTCCTCCTCAACGCATTGATTTTCAACGAATGCAATAACGCTAGGCCTTGGGAGCCAAGCGTACAGAAGTCGTTGTCGAAAACTTTGGGCCATACAATCAGAATATCTGATTCAGCAAACCAAGGCGAGTCTGCCAGTTCTCACGCCGCGCCCGCTGATTTTGCACTTCGCCAGAGAGAAAAACCTCGCACACGCACTCAATATTGCCGCACATCCACACCGGGACCTG
>Ga0187766_10002049_pt1 | contig 11910 bp, 6 predicted proteins | sample 0216_QUI02_MP05__4_FD_132971 | JGI IMG/M metagenome (GOLD analysis project Ga0187766, IMG submission 132971) | Tropical peat soil microbial communities from peatlands in Department of Meta, Colombia - 0216_QUI02_MP05_20_MG | ecosystem: Environmental > Terrestrial > Soil > Wetlands > Peat ... | reverse complement strand
TACACGTTTGCGATGAACACGCTGGGGCTGTGGCCAGGCCAGCCCGATTATCAACCGAAGTGGCTGCCGGGTGCGTCGATTCGGTGCACGATCACGTCCGAGTATCTGGGGGTCGGCTACATCATCGGGCCGCGGGTGGCAGGATTTCTTTTTGCGGGCGGAGTGATTTCGTGGCTGGTGATGATGCCAGCCATGCGATTTTTCGGCTCGCTGGCGCCGGACGCGGCCCTCTATCCGAGCACCGTACCCATTCCGCAGATGAGTCCCGATCAACTCTGGGCGACCTACATTCGCCCGATGGGTGCGGGAGCCGTAGCTGCTTCGGGGTTGATCACCCTGATCAAAACGCTGCCAACCATCTTCGCGGCTCTTGGCGCCGGACTGAAGGACGTCCGGGCCAAGCGGGAAGCGATGCCGATGGCCAACCGCACCGAGCGCGATCTGTCGATGGCCATCGTGATCGGCGGTTCCATTGTGGTGATGATCATGATCTGGGCATTTCTGAAGTTCAAGCCAGTTCCGGGAGCACAAGCGAGCGCGCTGGGAAATCTGATCGCCGCGTTTTTCATCGTTGTGTTTGGTTTTCTATTTGTGACCGTCGCCTCCCGGATCAGCGGGCTGATCGGAAATTCCTCGAATCCCATCAGTGGTATGACCATTGCGACCCTCATGGCCACGTGTGCGGTGTTTCTGGTCGTTCATTGGACAGCGAGCGCATACGCCGTGCTGGCACTCACCATCGGTGGCGTCGTGTGCATTGCCAGTGCGATTGCGGGCGCGACTTCGCAGGATCTGAAGACAGGCTTTCTTGTCGGCGCAACGCCGGCCAAGCAACAAATCGCGCTGGTGATCGGCGTGCTGATTTCCTCCTTCGCCATCGGCGGCACACTGATTCTGATGAATGTCGGACTCGCGCAGTACAGGCCGATCCAAATTCCGCTCGACATCACGAACCTACCCGTCGGTGTGGAGCGTCAGGACGACCACTACCTCCATGACGGGAAAACCTATGTACTGGTGAATGCCATTGGATCGAGCGTGATTCCGGATGGGAAATACCTCTACGACCCGGTCACCAGGCAGATCGAAATTCAGTGGGAGCAGGGAATCGGCAGCGCCAAAGCGGCGGCACCACAGGCGCGGTTGATGGCGACCGTCATCAACGGGATTCTGAACCGGCGCCTTCCCTGGCGGCTGGTTTTTCTCGGAGTCTTTTTGGTCGTGGCGATCGAGATTCTGGGGGTTCGCTCGCTTCCGTTCGCCGTGGGATCGTACATTTCGATCGGCACCACGATGGCGATGTTTTTGGGGGGCCTGGTGCGGTGGCTGGCCGAGCAAGGCGTCGAGAAGAAGGAGGCCGAAAGTGAAGTGAGCCCCGGTTCACTCTATTCCAGCGGGCTCATTGCCGCCGGAGGCGTTTTCGGACTGCTGGCCATTGTTCTCAACCTGCTCGAAGACCCCGAACTGAGCAGGCACGTGCCCCATTGGCTGGCCCGAGCGCTCGGTCTGCCGTGGCCCGCCGCGTTGTTTACGGCGTGGGGCGATAAGTACATGCCACATCTGCATCAAGCCCAGTGGCTGGGCGTGCTGCTGTTCGCCATGCTCGGTGCGACGCTGTTCGTTTCGGCGCGGAAAAAGCTGAAACAGGGCTGATCGCCAGGGAGATTTTGGGGCCTGTGGAGCAGGCTTGGCGCTGCTGAGGCGTCATTTAGCCGCGGTCGGCTTCGCGAAGAAAGCGAGCGGACTCTTCCGGCGGGGTCGGATTGATATAGAAGCCGGTGCCCCACTCAAATCCTGCGACGCGGGTAAGCTTCGGCATGACCTCCAGGTGCCAGTGATAATGGTCGTTGCTTTCCTCGCCGACCGGCGATGTATGAACGACATAGTTGTATGCCGGGAAGTCGAGCGCGGCATCGACGCGGGATAGAAATTCACGCAGGGTCCGGGCCAGACTCCTGTAAAACGGCGTAGGCATGTTCTCGAAGGCCGAGCTGTGCCGACGCGGCAAGATCCAGGTCTCGAACGGAAAGCGCGGCGCGTAGGGCGCGAGTGCAATGAAATGGTCGTCGGTGAGGATGACCCGCTTTTCGGTTTCGATCTCCTGTCGGATGATGTCGCAAAAGATGCAGCGTTCCTTTTCGTCATAGTAGCGCTTGGCGCTGTCGACTTCCTCGCGGACACGCTTGGGCACGATGGGAAGCGCGATCAACTGCGAATGGGTGTGCTCGAGCGTGGCGCCGGCGGCCTCGCCGTGGTTCTTAAAGAGCAGGATGTAGCGAAAACGGCGGTCGTTCTTCAGGTCCAGCACGCGATCTCGATACGCCCACAGCGTCTCCTCGATCGCTCCTTCGGGCATGGTGGCCAAGGTCAGCTGATGATCGGGCGATTCGATGATGACCTCGTGGGCACCGATCCCGCTCATGCGATCGAACAGTCCTTCTCCCTCGCGATCGAGGCTGCCTTCGATTCCCAGGGCAGGGAACTTGTTCGAGACGACGCGGAGCGACCAGCCGGGAGTGTCCCGACTGCCATTCTTTCGGCCGTACGCAAGGATCTCGGGCGGTGTCTTGCCTTCCGCGCCCGGGCAAAAGGGGCAATTCTTAGGCTCCTGAACGTGCACGCTTTGCCGAATGAAGTCGGTGGGACGTTTGGAGCGGTCGGCGGAAATAATCACCCAGCGACCGGTGATAGGCTCCCTGCGACGCTCCGGCAGGCTCTCCTCCCCAATGCCAGTTCAGATGTATGGTGAATTCGCCATTCTACTACGGTCAGGCGTTCGTCCCCTATCCCGTGCGCAAAATAGTAGGAACAAACGGCGGCGGTCCGGGCGTCCGAGTTTAGAGTGATCGTTCCGCCTCGCTGATGCACTCATCGAGTGTGCGAACAGCGAAGTCGGCTTGCTCTTCATCGATTACCAGGGGAGGTGCGAGTCGGAGGGAGCTGTCTCCGGCGCCCAGAATCAGCAGTCCGCGCTCAAACGCCAGATGGATCACCCGATTTCGCAATTCGGGTGCCGGCTCCTTCGTCTTCTGATCGCGGACCAGTTCGATTCCGATCATGAGTCCTTTGCCGCGGACGTCTCCGACTGACTTGTGGCGCTCGCGCCAATCGGCGGTCCGCTGGACGATCGATTCGCCGAGCTGGGCCGCATTCCGTATGAGGTGATCTTCGAGCAGGCCGAACGTGGCCAGTGCCGCCGCAATCGAAACCGGATTGCCTCCGAACGTGGAGGCGTGGGCGCCGGGCGTCCAGTCCATCAGCTCCGATCGTGCGATCGTGGCACCGAGCGGCATTCCGGACGCAATTCCCTTGGCCGTGCAGAGGATATCCGGCTCGATGCCGGCGTGTTCCAAGGCCCACCATTTTCCCGTTCGCCCCATGCCGGACTGAACTTCGTCGACCACCAGCAGAATGCCGTGCTTGCGACAGAGGGTTTCGAGCCCCTTCAGAAACGGGGCTGGTGCCACGATGTAACCGCCTTCTCCTTGAATCGGTTCAACGAAAATCGCCGCGACCTCTTCCGGGTCGACGATGTGTTTGAACAGCTCCTTCTCCAGGTAGGAAAGGGCGTCGGCGGCGGCATGTTCCGGGCGGACGCCATAGGCACCGCGATAGGTGTTTGGATACGGTGTGTGAAATACGCCACCCAGTAGCGAGCCAAACCGCTTCCGCTGGATCGCCTTGCTGGCCGTGAGCGACAACGAGCCGAGCGTGCGCCCGTGGAAGCAGCCGTGGAAGGCGATGAACTTATCGCGCCGAGTGTGATAGCGAGCAAGTTTCATGGCCGCTTCGATCGCTTCGGTGCCCGAATTGCCGAAGTAGACGCGCTTTCTCGCTCGGCCGGGTGTGACCGAGGCGATCTTTTCGGCAAACTCGACCATGCCCTCGTAATAGAAGTCGGTGCAGGACATATGGATGAGCTGGGCCGACTGTTTCTGAATCGCCGCGACCACTTCAGGATGGCAGTGACCGGTGGCAACGACGGCGATCCCCGCCGCGAAGTCCAGGAACGTGTTGCCGTCGACATCCTCAACCATCGCGCCTCGGCCTGACTTGGCAACCAGAGGGTAGTCGCGCGTGTAGGACGGCGAGATCACTTGATGGTCGCGCGCGACAATCGCTTTGGCCTTCGGGCCGGGCAGAGTCGTGACCCGATGTGGCAATTTCCTCATTTTCTCGACAACCTGCATCTATTCCTCCCCGAATGAATTTTCCCTGTTGCGCGGCCTGCTTTCCTCAAAGCGCGCGTTAGCAGCGAGTGGGGAATCGGGATTAATCAACGCCGAAGAGATTCGGCCGTTCAAAACAAGGAGGTCGATGGGTGTGAAGCAGGCGTCCGTGTTGGGAGACAAAGCTCATTTGTACTTCCAGCGGACCGTACCGTCCTTCGTGTCTTCTAACAGAATACCAGAATCGGCGAGTTTTTGGCGAATCTCGTCGGCTCGCCGGAAGTCCCTGTTTTTTTTGGCAGCATTTCGCTCCTCCACCAGCGCCTCAATCTCCTGGGCGAGCAGGCGCGGGCGGTCGGGCGCGAAACCCAGTTTGGCGAGCGTTTCTGTGTCTTGGTCGGTGAGCAAGGCCAGGACCTCGTCGAATTTCTCCATCGCCGCGATCGCCCTGGGCGCGTCTTGCTGCAGAAATGTGCCGCCATCCATCGTCGTATTCATGTCACGCACCAGGTCAAAAACGGCGGCGAGCGCGACTGCCGTATTGAGGTCGTTCGCAAGACCCAGGTCGAAGTCTTTCTCCGCCGTTTCCATAAGCTTCCTCACCTCGGGGTTCGATCCCGGCGGAAACTGCTCGGCCTTCAGACGCGCAACAAAATTGCGCAGTCGCTCGACGGAATGGCGAGCCTGGCTGAGACCCTCTTCGGTGAAATTGAGCTGGCGCCGATACGGCACGGAAAGCAGAAGGAAGCGGATCGCGGATGGTTTGTGGCCCTTGGCAAAAAGATCGCGGAGGGTGTAGAAGTTGCCCAGCGATTTCGACATCTTCTGGCCTTCAATAATCAGGTGCTCGGCGTGCAGCCACATGCGGACAAAGGGCTTTCCCGTGGCCGCCTCGCTTTGCGCGATTTCGTTTTCGTGATGGGGGAAGGCGAGGTCGACTCCGCCGGTGTGAATATCCAGCGTGTCGCCGAGGTATTTCATGGACATGGCGGAGCACTCAATATGCCAGCCCGGCCGGCCGGGACCGATGCGCGTTTCCCAGAACTGCTCGCCTGGCTTCGGCGCCTTCCATAGAGCGAAATCGCGAACATTCTCCTTGTCGTATTGATCGACATCCACGCGCGCCCCGGGCTGAATGCCGGTCAGGTCGATCTTCGAAAGTTTTCCGTACCCCGGAAACTTGGAGATGCGGAAATAGATCGAGCCGTCGCTCGTGTAGGTCAGGCCTTTTTGCTGGAGGCGCTCGATCAGCGCGACCATATCCTCGATGTGATCGGTGGCGCGAACAACCTCTTCGGGAGTTTCGATGCGCAGGGCGTCGATATCTTCCAGGAAGGCCTGGATGTACTTTTCGGTGTATTCGCGGATGCCAATTCCGGCGGCCGCCGCGGAGTGGATGATGCGATCATCCACGTCGGTGACGTTCATCACCTGTATGACGCGGTAGCCTTGCGATCTTAAAAAGCGCCGCAGAATGTCCTGGAAAACGAAGGTGCGGAAATTTCCGATATGCGCCGAAGCGTACACGGTGGGGCCGCAGGTGTAGATGCGCACTTCGCCCGGATGGACGGGATCCAGTGGCTCGAGCCGGTTCGCCAGTGTGTTGTACAGACGTATCTCAATCATTTTTGGACAGTGCGCAAAAGGGTCATTCTATCCGAGGTTCGCCTCGCGACAAAACACACCCCCGGCATCTACCCCGGCTGGGGTCGCTTTGAAAAGTCCTCGTCACCCAGGCGAGTTGAGGATATCGGGCAAGTTCTCTACGGCAGAAGCTGCACGTGGCGGGTGATCGTCGTGACGTCGCCGGTGGCGGACGGCGTTGCCGTGAGCGGCCGCGCGTGCAACAGAAACGCGCCTTCCGCTGGCAGGCCATAGCTCTCATCGACCACAGAGACTTCGATCGATTTGCCGATGGGCACCGAGAAGGTGAGTTCCACTCCGCCAGCCGGCATGGTTGCGCAGGAGTAGCCGGACCAGTTGTGGAGATAAGCCCTCAGGCGTGGGGTCTGCGGTTGTTGTGGTAGGCCGCCCATGGTGACCGACTCGATGTCGGCGCCCGGCGGGAAGAGAACGGAAGCGAAAGGCGCCCCCCGCTCGGAACGCAGCAGGGTGCGATAGCTCAGCCTGCCCCCGTTCGCGGACGATTCTAGGATCGTGAATGTGGGAGCCGCGAGATTCTGATCAGGCGCGTCGGCGAGGAAAGCCGGGTTTGTGTTCCACGGCAGGTAACCCCTATCGGCTCGTCGGAAATTGGCTGCGAGCCCGATCGGCTCCGGCAGGCGGCCAGATTCTGCGTCGACCACCCACTCGGCCTTTCCTGAATCCCCATCCGCGATGTAACGGAAGTTAACGCGTTCGGGCGACTTTGCCGAATAGGCGGGCACGACCACGGCAGCGAAAACGAACAGCGCCAGAAGAATGACCGGAATCCACGGCGCAGCCAGACCTCGCAGGCCTTCGAGCGATCTGAGATCGGCGCAGAAGGGGGCGACAGCAGTGAGCAGGAGCGCTGTCAACACGGCCATGGAAACCAGCGAGCCTGCGCCCAGAGCGGAATAGAGCTCCAGTAGCAAGCGCGTCAGCACGACGGCTGCTCCGGCGAGGGGTAGAATCACCGCCAAGCTGGAAGCCGTGCCGCTATCGCTCCGGCGCAGCGTTGCCGGAAGTCCCGCACAGGCCGCCACAACCACTGGAACCACGAGCAGGTGGCTCAGTCCCGGCACTTTGAGCGAGACGGCAATGGCCAGCAGTGACCACCATACCCAGACGCCGCACCAAAGTCCCCAGAAGTGAGCGCGCCTGGAAAACAGGATCGCATTTGTTACCACCACAACCATGGCCGCCAACGCAAACGCACCCTCAAGCGGCTGTGGATAAGCCACCCAAGTGACCGGTGATGCACCGGCCATGCGGAGAAGCCGCGTTACCACCACTGCCACAGCGGCCGTCACCACCATCGTCACCAGCCATCCCAGAACTCCCCAGAGGAGCTCCCGCGCCGTCAAGCGTTTCGCGTAGCCTAGCCACACGATTTGGGCGGCCAGCAGAAGCATCGCCATCGAGACAAACAACGCGGAGCGCCGCGCAGGCCAGTCCAGGAGCCAGCGTCCGAAAATTGTGAAGTAAACGCCATCTCCCAGCGGCCAGTTCGACAGGTCGGCATCCGCCAGAGCAGCCACGAGGGGCAGCATTTGATCGCCGTGAGCCTGAACGCTTCCGGCGTTGACATTCGCCGAGTTGTCGAGCGGCGTGTGATAATGGTTCACCCCGTTTATGTAAGCGAAGTTCAGTCCCTGATAGCCGGCTTCCTTGAATATGGTGAAGTCCGTATCGTTCGGAAGCAGCTTGTAGATGGTGTAGGCGATCGAGTCGGCCGCCGGGCGTGGCACGGAGCGACGGTAGAATCGGATGGTCCAGTTGTTTGCGCTTCCGGTCTCAAACATCATGCTCGGCCCGTCGGTACCGCGATTATCGACGTTCACCGCGGCGCGTACTTCCTTCGCCCAAGGGTGCGAATCGACGAATCCTTGTGCGCCCAGAAGGCCTGCTTCTTCACCCTCGTCGATCAGGAAAATGACGGTATGCCGTCGCGGCGCAAGCGATTTGAGAGCGCGCGCGATTTCAAGCGAGGTAACCACTCCGGTGCCATCATCGGAATCGCCCGGGCCGGCCGGCACCGAGTCGTAGTGGGCGGCCACGAGCACCGCGCCGCCGGCTCCGGTTCCCTCCAGACGCGCGAGCACGTTTTTGACCGTGGCACAGGATGCGTACTTCGAGCACGCGAAGGCCGTCTGAACCTGTGGTTCGTAGCCGAGCTGTGTGAACTCGTCCAGAATACGCTGGCGAACGGTGTCATCGGCCGGGCTGCCGACCGGGTGGGGTATATCCTCCCTCAGAATTCGGCGAAGCATGTTGACCGCTCGCTCGGCCGAGAACTCCCCTTCCGGGGCGTTTGCGGGCTTTGGCGCGGGCGGCCGTTCGCCCCAAACGGAGAGGGCGAGGATCGCGGCTAGGGCCAGAGTACTAGCGGCGATTCGGCGGATTCCGGGACTGCTGGGCGAGTCCACGAAGTCTCCTGAGCGGGCCATCCTAGGCTTCGTCACCCTTCTAAGTCAATCGGCGAACGCCGGTGTGCGGATACGTTACAGTTGTGTGAAAAGACAGGGTCCTAGCTGAAATCCTAAGCTTTGTGATTCCAATTCCTTGGGCGACCAATTACTCTAGGCGCCATCTTTTGACCAGGATTGGACCTATGCCCTTGCTCGATATTGTGCTCGGGAAGCCTCTTGCGACGTCGGATGAGCGCGCCGAGCAAATCGGGACCTCCGCTGGAATTCCCATCTTCGGTCTGGACGCATTAAGCTCTGCGGCGTACGGACCAGAAGCCGCCCTGACGCTCTTGATACCGCTCGGGGCGGCGGGGATCGCTTACATCGTGCCGGTCAGCGTGAGCATCATCGTGCTGCTGACGATCGTCTATTTTTCCTACCGCCAGACCATCGCGGCCTATCCCGGCGGCGGCGGATCGTACACGGTGGCATCGGAGAACCTCGGGACCTATCCGGGATTGCTCGCGGGGGCGGCTCTGATGCTCGACTACGTTCTGGTCGTCGCCGTGGGTATTTCTGCGGGTGTGGGAGCGCTGGTTTCCGCGATCCCTCGGCTCGAGCCGCACACGCTGGTGCTCTGTCTGGGGATCTTGTTGGTCATCACGATCGTGAATTTGCGGGGCGTACGTGAAACGGGCGGAGTCTTTATGGTGCCCACCTACCTTTTCCTAGGCACGCTGCTGTGGGTGATCCTGGTAGGCACGATCAAGACGGTTTTCGCCGGCGGACACCCTTTGCCGGTCGTGGCGCCTCCTACGCCCGCCAGCGCTACCCTGTCTGCAGCGAGCGCCTGGATCCTGCTGCAAGTTTTCTCCAACGGTTGCACGGCGATGACCGGAGTAGAAGCCGTCAGCAACGGCGTCCGTGCATTTCGTGAGCCCGCCGTCAAGCAGGCGCAACGCGCGCTTACCGTCATCATCGGCCTATTGATCGTGCTTCTGGCCGGCATCGCCTATTTGATTCGAGCGTACGGCATCGCCGCCACCGACCCAGGCGCGCCGGGATATCAGAGTGTGCTCTCGATGCTGGTTGGCGCGGTTTCCGGACGAGGGTGGTTTTACTACGTCACGATCGGCTCGGTGCTGCTGATCTTGTCACTGTCGGCGAACACGGCCTTCGCGGACTTTCCTCGCCTGTGCCGCGTCGTCGCCCAGAACAACTTCCTACCCCACTCGCTCGGGTACCGAGGACGCCGCCTCGTTTATGCCGAAGGGATTTTGCTTCTGGGGGTGCTTTCGGCAATCCTGCTGATTTTTTTTGGAGGTGTGACGGACCGCCTGATTCCCCTGTTCGCGATTGGTGCGTTTACGGCTTTCACCCTCTCGCAGGCCGGGATGGTGGCTCACTGGCGGCGGCAAGGCGGGCCGGGCTCGGGGCGGAGCATGTTGGTCAATGGTCTGGGAGCAGTCGCCACAGGAATCACGACGCTCGTCGTGCTCGTTGCCAAGTTCAGGTCGGGCGCGTGGGTGAGCGCCCTTCTTATCGCGATGATGGTGGCATCGATGCTGTGGGTGCGGAATCACTACCGCCGGGTAGCCGACGAGGTGTCCAGCACCGCGCCGCTGAAAGTGGGGGTCTTGTCACCACCGCTGGTCGTCGTGACGATCCAGCAGTGGGGCAAAATCGCGCAACGCGCGCTTCAGTTTGCTCTGGCCCTGTCGCCGGATATTTACGCCGTTCATGTCGCCATGGAGGATGAAGTGGATTCACTTCGCGAGCAATGGCGCGACGATGTCGAGATTCCGGTAAAGAATGCGGGGCGCAAGCCTCCCCAACTGATCGTTCTCCCCTCACCCTACCGCTTGGTGCTGCGGCCGATTCTGCAATACGTCCTACAGGCAGAGAAGGAAAATCCCGAGCGGCAAATCGCCATCATCGTTCCGGAGCTGGTCGAGCAACATTGGTATCACTACCCGCTGCACAACCAGCGCGCTGAGATCCTCAAGGCCTTGATTCTGTTGCACGGCAGCGACCGCATTGTGCTCATCAATGTACCCTGGTACCTGAAGAGCTAGCGGCGGAGGCTGGTCGCCCTGGCGACGGTGTTTGCTGTGCCGCAATCGTTGCACAATCCCCAACGGGCGCTTTACACACTGTATCGACCGTGCTACTTTGTACTCCCGTAACCGCCGATCCTGCAGCGCCAGGCGGAAGGGCCACGGATATCGACCCTCCGAACGTTTCTGTCTCGAAATACCTCCAAATCCAAACGGCGCTTCATCTCACCGCTAGATCCGGGGAGAAGCGATCGACGCGAGGAACCGGGTGCTGAAACTTCGCAAAGTCGAACTCTTTGGCTTTAAGTCGTTCTGCGAGAAGACGCCGATCACGTTTAGCGGCACCGGCGTCACCTGTATCGTCGGCCCTAACGGCTGTGGAAAGTCCAACGTGGTTGACGCCGTTTCCTGGGTTCTCGGCGAGCAGAGCCATAAGATGCTGCGCGCCGAGCGGATGTCGGACTGCATCTTCAACGGCACCGCCAAGCGCCCGCCCATGGGTCTGGCGGAAGTGACGCTCACGCTGGTCGATCCGGAGCTCTCCGAAGCGGTGGCCAAGGTAATCGATCGAGACCCAGAAGTCGAGAGCGAGGCGGGGGCTGTGGGTGATCCGACCGCACCCGAGCCAATCTCAACCGACCCAGCCTCTGAGGGCCGCAGCGGTTGGAAGAAACGCTCTCCAGAAAAGCCTGCGATCGCTCTGCGGCCGGGCGAAGTCGTCGTGGGACGCCGTCTGTATCGTTCCGGCCAGAGTGAATATCTCATCAACGGCCGTGTGGCGCGCCTGCGCGACGTGCAGGAGATCTTCATGGGCATCGGCCTGGGCCCGGATAGCTACGCGATCATCGAGCAGGGTCGCATCGGTCAGGTGCTCAACTCGAAGCCGCTGGATCGCCGCGCGATCATCGAAGAAGCTGCCGGAATCACGATGTACAAGACCAAGCGGCGGCTCGCCGAAGCAAAACTCGAGGCCTCGAAGGTGAACCTCGCGCGTGTGAACGACATACTGGTGGAGGTCGAAAAGCAACTGGCATCGCTCAAAAGGCAGGCATCCAAGGCACGCCGCTACGCCGAACTGCGCGAACAGATGCGCGGGCTGCTGCGCATGGTCCTCGCAAGCAGGGCGGGACAACTCGACGCGGAAGCCTCCCGCCTGGAAACGCTTCTCGGCGAGATGGAAGCGGCCGAAGCGCGTGAGTCGCGCTCCGTGCTGGAGCTCTAGGGTGAGCAGGAACGGCTCAGTGCGCGGACCTACGAGTTGGATGCGGAGCTCCGTCACACCCAGAATGTGCTGAACCAGACAGCACTCGACCTCGACCGCGCAGAAAATCGCATTGCGTTCAATCGCGAGCAGACCGCACAGCTTCAATCGCGCGCGGCGCGTCTGGCGGTTGAGATCGAACAGGCTGAGCGGCAGGCATCAGACCTCACCGCGCGCGCCCGAGAACATCGCGAGTCCGTCGCCAGTCTCCGTGCGGTTGTTCGGTCGCTCGAGGCGGGGCTGTGCCAGGCCACCGAACGTGTCTCGACGAGCGCCGCCGATCAGGGGCTTCTCGAGACGCGCGTAGCCGAGCTTCGACACTTCGCGAGTGGCCTGGTCGAAAAAGCGGCTCATCGACAGGCCGAATCGCT
>Ga0187766_10002048_pt1 | contig 11910 bp, 10 predicted proteins | sample 0216_QUI02_MP05__4_FD_132971 | JGI IMG/M metagenome (GOLD analysis project Ga0187766, IMG submission 132971) | Tropical peat soil microbial communities from peatlands in Department of Meta, Colombia - 0216_QUI02_MP05_20_MG | ecosystem: Environmental > Terrestrial > Soil > Wetlands > Peat ... | reverse complement strand
TTTCAGGGCGCCACCGGCGACGCGCAGATGGTCCTGGGATTCCGGCCCCACTCCCCCGTGGCGCGGGACTTCGACCGCATCTCCTCCTCGGAGCACCGCGAGGTGATCGGCCTGGGAAGCATCACCCGGGCCGACGGCAAGCCGAAGGTGCACCTGCACGCGGGCACCGGCCGGGGGCGCGAGGTCTTCATCGCCCACATCGAGGAGGCGCTGACCTTCGGCATGGAGGCCTTCGTGGTGGAACTCCTGGGCGCCGACCTCTCCTCCGCCTCACTGCTCTAGCAGGCTGCTGAAAAAGGCCCGACATTTCTCCCCGCCGCCTCTGCGGCAGCGGGCGGGGCGTTGGCGCGCTCGGGCGCTCGCTGCGGCGTACCCGGCGTACGCCTCACTCGGCCCTTCGCGCGCCGCCTTGCATCTGGACCTTTTTGAGCAGCCTGCACCGAGTCTCCACCCTCCTCCCATTCCGCAATCCGCATTCCGCATTCCGCAATGGCGGGCGGTCACGCCCGCCGCGCCACCACCGCATTCCCCTTTACCGCCAGCCGGGTCCTGAGGGGGGCGCACAGCCGCCGCATCCGGGCCACCGCCTCGTCGAAGCCTTTGGAATGAGGCGGGAGCGGCTCGGGCTGGCCGGCGGCATTGATCCGCGCCGGGTGGAAGGCGAGACCGGCGACGCCGGCGCGGTCCAGCCGGGCCAAGACCAGCATGGTTTCGCGCGTGGCGGGACCGAGGAAGGGCGGCGGCAGATCGAAGACGAAGTTCCCCAGGCTGAAGCACGCGGCCCGCCGCCCCGCCACCTGGATCCCCTGGAGGACGTGCGGGTGGTGGCCGAGAACCAGGTGCGCCCCGGCCCGCAGGGCGGTCCGCGCGATGGCCCGCTGCGATACGGTGAGGGCGCGGCTCTGGCTCAGGCCCCAGTGGCAGCAGAGCACCACCACGTCGGCCGCCCGCCGGGCCGCCCGCAGGCTCTCCGCCAGGCGCTCCAGGTCGTCCGGGTTCACCCCCTGCGGGCCGTAGAGGGCGTCCCGGCGGATGGCGGCGATACCGGGCTTCGACGGATGGGCGGCGTATCCCAGGTAGGTCTCCGAGGCGCAGGCGAGGAAGCCCACCCGCAGCCGGCGCCGCTCCACCACGGCGGGGCGCCACGCCGCGGCATCGTCCGCCCCCGCCCCGCAGCAGGCGATGCCGTGCCGCCCCAGGCGCTCGATGGTCTCCAGCAGCGCCTCGGGGCCGTAGTCCATGGTGTGGTTGTTGGCCAGGGACACCACGTCGAAGCCGGCGGCCACGAAGCCGGCGATCATCTCGGGGCTGGAGTGCAGGACCTCGTGCTTGGCGTGCTGCGGCAGGCCCCGGTTCGAGAGCGGCACCTCGCAGTTGGCGACCCGAAGGTCCGCCCCCCGCAGGAGCGGCGCCATGCGCGCGAAGGCGGCGGACGGGTCCTCGCGGGCCAGCACCACGTCCCCCACCGCCGCCACCGCGATCCCGCCCGGCGGCCCTGCGCCCACCCCTCGCCCGCGGCCGTCCGCCATCGGCGTCAGGGCGTGAGCAGGATCTTGCCGTAGGAGGCGCGGCTGGCCAGGAACCGATGCGCCTCGGCCGCCTCGCGCAGGGGCAGCGTGCGGCCGATCACCGTGCGGATCTTCCCCTCCGCCAGCAGGCGCAGCAGCTCCTCGCATCCGGGGCGCAGGAAGTCGGGGCGCCGCGCCCGGATCCCGCCCACGCTGAGCCCGGCCACGGTTTTGCTCATCCCCTGAAGGGCCGTCTCGTCCACCGCCCGCGGCCGGCCGGAGCTGTTCCCGAAGATCACCAGGCGGCCCATCAGGCCCAGGGCCTGGAGGCTCTTCTCGAAGACCTCGCCGCCCACGGAGTCGAGGACCAGGTCCACGCCCCGCCCGCCGGTGCGCCGTTTGATCTCCTCGGCGATGTCCTGCGTGACGTAGTTGATGGTCTCGTCCGCCCCCAGGGCCTTCACCCGGGCCAACTTCTCGTCGCTGCCGGCGCAGGCGAAGACCCGCGCCCCCCAGAGCTTCGCCAGTTGCACGGCGGCCGTGCCCACCCCCCCGCCGGCCGCATGCACCATCACCGACTCCCCGGCGGCCAGCCGCCCCTGCGTCTTCAGCGCGTGGTACGCCGTGTTGAACACCAGCAGGAAGGCCGCAGCGGCATCGAAGGGGACGCCGGCCGGCAGCAGGTACGTGAGCGCCTCGGAGGCCACCACGCGCTCGGCGTAGGCGCCGGCGGGGAACGCCACCACGCGGTCCCCGGGGGCCACCCGCCGCACCCCGCCGCCCACCGCCAGAACGGTCCCGGCCGCCTCCAGGCCGGGAATGAAGGGCGGCGGCGCGGCCGAGATGTGCCCGCCCTCCCGCGCCTTCAGGTCGGCGAAGTTGACGCCGATGCCCTCCGCCCGAACGAGCACCTGCCCCTCGCCCGGGCTGGGGTCCGACAGGTCCACGTATCCCAGAACCTCCGGCCCCCCGAACTTCGTCACCTGCACCGCCTTCATCGTCTACTCCCTTCACTCGCGCCCACTCGATGGGCTTCCGGCATATTTACTTCGGGCAGGCTGCTCAAAAAGGTCCAGATGCAAGGCGGCGCGCGAGGCCGGGGTACCCACCGAAGGTGGGTCGGAGGCGTACTCCTGGTACGCCGCAGCGAGCGCGCGAGCGGGCAAACGCCCCACCCGCTGCCGCCGAGGCAGCGGGGAGAGATGTCGGGCCTTTTTCAGCAGCCTGCTACATCATCACCTTGCCGCCGTTTACATCCAGCGTGATCCCCGTGATATACGCCGCATCGTCCGAGGCCAGGAAGGCCACGGCCGCCGCGCTATCCTCCGGCAGGCCCAGGCGGCCGAGGGGGACCAGGGAGGCGATGCGCGCCTGGTCCTCGGGCGTCCGGGCCCGGCGAACCCGCTCGGTGAGCGTGGTGCCCGGGGCGACGGCGTTCACCGTGATGCCGTACTGGCCCACCTCGTACGCCAGGTGGCGGGTGAATCCCAGGATGCCCGCCTTCGCCGCGGCGTAGTGCGTGGCGGAGAAGTTGGTGAGGCTGCGGGCCGCCGGGGACGAGAGGCTCACGATCCGCCCTCCCCGCCGCGCGATCATCCCCGGCAGGACGGCCCGGGAACAGAGGTAGGCGCTCTTCAGGTTCAACGCGAGGATGGCGTCCCACTCCTCCTCCTCGACCTCCAGGAGCGTCCTGAGCTTCGGGAAGCCGCCCGCATTGTTCACCAGGATGTCCGGCTCGCCGAGCCGGCGCCCCACCTCATCCACCATGGCCCGCACCGATGCCCGGTCCGTCACGTCCGTCCGCACGGCGACGGCCCGCGATCCCGCCGCCTGGATCTCCCGCGCCACCCCATCCGCCAGGCCCCCCTCCACGTCCACCACGGCCACGGCGGCGCCCTCCGCCGCCAGGCGCCGGGCGATGGCCTCCCCCAGCCCCTGCCCCGCCCCAGTCACCACCGCCACCTTCTTCTTCAACCCTTGCATCCTTATTCCCTTTCCATCCTCACTACTTGCCGATCCCACGCGCCGCGCACCCCGCTCCGCCCGCGACCCAGGCCCCCCGCCACCGCCGCGCCAAACGAAAACCCGGCAGGCCGAACCCCGCCACCGAGGCGGGGGCCGGCCGGCCGGGCTCCGGCGGCGCGGCGCACGGCGTCCGCCCGGGATGTAGCAGCCTGCGGGAAACTCCACTTCGGACAGGCTGCTCAAAAAAGCCCAGATGCAAGGCGGCGCGCGAAGGGCCGAGTGAGGCGTACGCCGGATACGCCGCAGCGAGCGCCCGAGCGCGCCAACGCCGCAGATGGGCCTTTTTCAGCAGCCTGCTACGCGAAGTGCGGCATCACGTCCCGCGCGAAGCGCTCCATGGACTTGAGGGTGTCCTTGTGGTTCAGGCCGCCGAAGTTGAAGTAGAGGATGACTTCCTCGATCCCGGCCTCCTCGCACTTCTTGAGGGTGGCGATGCAGGTCTCGGGGTCCCCGGTGACGATGCTGCGCTCGCCCAGCTCCTCGGACTTCATGGCCTTGATCTTCTCCGCGATCTCCACGAAGTAGGCGATGTGCGGGGGGGCCTTGGCCCGGTCCTGTGGGACGGCCGGGAGGAAGCAGTTCAAGTAGTAGAGGAGGCGCTCCTTGGTGCGCAGCAGGTCGTCCTGGTTGTAGACGACGTTGCAGAAGTAGGAGCACTTGGACCGCACCTCGGCGTGGCCGTGGGCGGCGGCCAGTTCCCGGTACGTCTTCACGGCCGCCTGCACGCTGCCGAACATCATGGCGGCGGCGAATGGGGCGAACAGGGTGAAGAGGCCCTGTTGGGCCGCCAGCTCCACCGTGGGCCGGCTGAAGCAGGCCACGTAGATGGGCGGGTGCGGTTTCTGCACGGGGCGCGGCAGGCACGAGACGGGCTCGGGGATGTTGTAATACCGCCCCCGGTAGGTGAACTCCGGCTCCGTCCAGGCCTTGCGGACGATCTCCAGGCCCTCCACGAACCGGTCCCGGCTCTCGGCGAAGGGCACCTCGAAGGCGTCGTACTCGCGCTTGTCGTAGCCCCGCCCCGCGGAGAAGACGGCGCGCCCGTCGCTCAGCACGTCCAGGAGGGCGAACTCCTCGGCCGCCCGCACCGGGTGGTTGCAGGGCAGCAGCACCGTGGCCGGGCCCAGCTTGACCCGCCGCGTCTTCGCGGCCACGTGCGCCAGGGCCACGGCGGGGATGGCCAGGCAGCCGAACAGGCCGAAGTGGTGCTCGGGCAGCCACACCGAGTTGAAGCCCAGCTCCTCGGCTGCCAGGCATTCCTCGAGGACCTCCCGGATCAATTGCGCCGCGTCCCGGCGGTTGGCGCCGTACCCCGGTGGGTTGTCCGTGAGCGTGAAGTAGCCGAACTTCATGGCCATGCGCCCTTCTCCTCGGGCCTCCCGGCCCTCCGCGGGCCGCTCCAGGGCGCCACGGATTGGGCGGTCAGTCTATCCAGAGCCGGACGCAAGTGTCAAGAGACCTTGCCCGTCGCTGAGGACGGGGGCGCGCGGCTTCACGCCGTGCGCTCTTACCGGCCGCGGCCGGGCCGCGCCCGGCGGAAATGCGCCACGGCCGCAGGGCCGAATCCCCCGCTGGCCGCGTCGGAGCGATGCCGGGCCCGCGCGCTCAGAACGCCATCGGGGGGGGCGTCGGCGCGGTCGCGCACCGTCCGGCATCAGGGCCTTCTTCCACGCCCCTGGCGGGTCTACCCGCCTCCGGCAGACTTGAGCGGGCTCTGTAAGGGAGGTTCTGAGGGGGTGTCCGGGAAGGCGCTTGACACCAGGGGAACGGGTTCATAGAGTGAGGCCCACGCACACACAGACCCCAGGGGGGACGCCATGCCACCGAAGGTCCTGGTTTCTCGCCGGTTGCCGCCGGCGGCACTGGAGATCCTCGCGCGCCACTGCGACGTGGACCACAACGAACCCAACCGTCCCCTGCCCCGGGCCGAGTTCCTGGCTCGCCTCCGTGGCTGCCAGGGGCTGGTCTGCCTGCTCACCGATGTGGTGGACGACGAGGTGCTCTCCACCCCCGGCCTCAAGATCGTCAGCAACGTGGCCGTGGGGTTCAACAACATCGACGTGGCCGCGGCCACCAGGCGCCGGGTGCTGGCGACCAACACCCCCGGTGTCCTGGACGACACGACGGCGGACCTGGCGTTCGCCCTGCTCATGGCCACGGCCCGGCGCATCGTGGAGGCGGACCGGTTCCTGCGCTCCGGCCGCTGGCAGGGGTGGGACCTGCTCCAGTTCCTGGGGCACGACATCCACGGGAAGACCCTGGGCATCTGCGGCCTGGGGCGCATCGGGAAGGCCGTGGCCCGGCGGGCCCGCGGGTTCGACATGCGGCTCCTCTACACGGACGTGCAGCGGGCCCCGGAAGCCGTGGAGCGCGAGCTGAACGTCACCTTTGTGGACAAGGACGCGCTGCTCCGCGAGGCGGACTTCGTCACCATCCACGTCCCCCTCTTTCCCGAGACCCGCCACTACATCAGCGACCGGGAGCTGAACCTGATGAAGCCTACGGCCATCCTGGTGAACGCGGCCCGCGGCCCCATCGTGGATGAGGCGGCACTGGCCCGCGCCCTCAAGCAGCAGCGCATCGCCGGGGCGGGATTGGACGTGTACGAAGAGGAGCCCAAGGTGCACCCGGGCCTCCTGGGCCTGGACACCGTGGTGCTGCTACCGCACATCGCCAGCGCCTCCGTCGAGACCCGCACCCGGATGGCCACCATGGCGGCGGAAAACGTGGTGGCCGGCATCGCCGGGCGCCGGCCGCCGAACCTCCTGAACCCCGAAGCCTTCGGCTAAACTCACCGCAGAATCTCTTTGTCCATTCGGCACTTCCGGTGTAGGGGGGCACCTGGTGTGCCCCCGCCTCGGGAGTCGCGGCGGGAGACGAGCTCCCGCCCTACGGCAGAGCGGTTCGTGGTCTCTGGTTTTTGGATCGGCGATGCGGCAGGTCAAGCGCGAAGGAGCGTGGCATGGCTGAGACCGTAGGATTCATCGGGCTGGGGATCATGGGCAAGCCGATGGCGAAGAACCTGCTCAAGGCCGGCCACGGTCTCGTGGTCCACAACCGGAGCCAGGGGGCCGTGCAGGAGCTGGCCGCCCTCGGCGCCAAAGCGGCCGCCTCGCCCCGCGAGGTGGCGCGCCAGACCAAGACCATCATCACCATGCTCCCCAACTCCCCCGACGTGGAGCTGGTGGCCCTGGGCGCCAACGGCCTCATCGAGGCCGCCCAGCCGGACAGCCTCCTGGTGGACATGAGCACCATCTCCCCCATCGTCTCCCAGAAGGTGGCCGCCGCCCTGAAGCCCAAGGGCATAGCCATGCTGGACGCGCCCGTGAGCGGCGGCGAGAAGGGGGCCATCGACGCGGCCCTCTCCATCATGGTGGGCGGCGAGCAGGCCGACTTCGGCCGCGCCCTGCCGCTCTTCCAGGCCATGGGGAAGACCATCACGCACATCGGCCCCGTCGGGTCCGGCGGCTTCGTCAAGCTGGCCAATCAGATCATCGTGGCCATCAACCTCACCGCCATCGGCGAGGCCCTCACGCTGGGCACCAGGGCCGGCATCGACCTGGAGCGCATGATCGCCGCCCTCTCCGGCGGCCTGGCCGGCAGCCGCTGCCTGGAGCAGAAGAAGCCCAACTACCTGGGCCACACCTACAACCCCGGCTTCAAGATCGACCTGCACTTCAAGGACCTGGGCCTCATCATGGAGGCCGCGCGGGCCCTGAACGTGCCCCTGCCCACCACCGCCGTGGTGCAGGAACTCTTCACCGCCCTGCGGGTCAAGGGCCGCGGCGGGCTGGATCACTCCGGGGTCATCACCTTGCTGGAGGATCTGGCAAACGTGAGGGTGGGCAAGGCCTGACGAACGTTCCGGCAGGAAGCGGCCGGCCGGGACCTCGGGCCCGCGGGCGCAGGAAACGCCGGCGCACTCTAGCAGGTTGCTGGAAAGCTCTCTTCGCGCAGGCTGCTCAAAAAGGTCCAGATGCAAGGCGGCGCGCGATGGGCCGAGTGAGGCGTACTCCGGGTACGCCGCAGCGAGCGCCCGAGCGCGCCAACGCCGCAGATGGGCCTTTTTCAGCAGCCTGCTACGCGGTCGCGGGCCGGGCGCCGGCCGCGTAGGGCTTGAGCGAGGCGTAGAGGGCCAGGTTGAGCGGCGTGGGGATGCCGGCCTCCCGGCCGTAGCGGACCGCCGTCCCGTTCAACGCCTCGATCTCCAGGCGCCGGCCCGCCGCCAGGTCGTCGTACATGGAGGACCGGGCGTGCGGCTCCAGCTTCGCCGCCTGGCCCAGGATGCCCTCCACCACGCCGGGGGGGAGGGGGACCCCCCGGGCGGCGGCCACCGCCACGATCTCCTCGAGGACGCCCCGGTAGAACGCCCAGGTCTCCGCGCACGCCCGGAGCTCACCCAGGGGCAGGCGCGTGACCGCCGTGAGGCCCCCCTGGGCACAGATGTACGCCCACTTCTCCCACAGCACGCGCACGATCTGGTCCGTCAGCTCGGCGTTGATCTCGGCCCCGCGGCAGGCGGCCAGGACGGCTTCGGCCCGCGCCGTGCGCGCCCCGTGCGCCTCGCCGAAGACGATCTTGCGCGGCCCCGCCGTCTGGCGGATGAGGCCCGGGGCGGCGACGTGGGAGAAGATGAAGGCCGCCCCGGCAAGCACGCGGCCCGGCCCCACTGCGACCGCGATCCGTTCCGCGCTGTCCACTCCGTTCTGCAGCGTCAAGATGGCGGTCCCCTCCCCCACCATGGGCCGCATGGCCCGGGCCGCCTCGTCCGTATCGTAGGTCTTCACGCCGAACAGGATCAGGTCCACGGGGCCGATGGCCCCCGGGTCCGCAGTGGCGCGCGGGCGCACCGCGAAGCTCCCCACGGCGCTCTCCACCTTCAGGCCGCCCGCCTGGATCGCCCGCAGGTGCTCGCCGCGGGCCAGGCAGAAGACCTCGTGGCCCGCCCGGGCCAGGAGCGCCCCGAAGTACCCGCCGATCCCGCCCGTCCCTACGACGCCGACCTTCACGGCTTTCCCTCAACCCGTCGAACGCCCTCTCAGGCCGGTCAGCGCACTTTGTGATCGATGGCGGGAACGGTCTTCAGGTACTGGGCGATGGCCAGGGCATCGGCCCGCTTCATGTCCTTGTAACCCACCGAACTCCCCCGGATGACTACCTCCATGAGGGAGCCGACCGGCCCCGCGTTGGGCCGCGCCCCGGTCAGCAGGAGGCGGGCGATCTGCTCCTCCGTCCACCGCCCGATCCCGGTGATGGGATGGGGCGTGATGTTGGACGGCGTGGTGTCTTCGGGCCCGGGGCCACCGGCGAGGAACAGTGACAGGTCCTGCGAGCCATCGGGTCGCCGGGGGGTGTGACAGTCCCCGCAATGCGATGGGCCCTTCACCAGATACTCGCCGCGGGCCGGCCCGCCGATGGGCGCCACCTTCGGCGCCTCGGGCACCGGGATGGCCGGCGGCGGCCCCTTGAGCTCCCGCGCCGGCACCCTGTGGCCGACCGGCTTCACGCTCTTCAGGTAGGCCGCCAGGGCGAAGGCCTCGTCGTCCGCCATATGGGACACGTACTCGTAGGGATGGACCGGAAAGAGCCGCGTGCCGTCCGGGCGCTCGCCGCGCCGGATGGCGTTCACCACCTGGACCTCGGTCCAGCCGCCGATGCCGGTTTCCTTGTCCGGGGTGATGTTGCGGGAATAAACCACGCCGAAGGGCCCCGCGAACTTCTGCCCGCCGGCGTTCAGCCCCGGCGCCCCCGGGGGCGTGTGGCACGCGCAACCCCCGGCCGTGGCGAAGACGTACTTCCCCTTGGCCACGAGGTCCTTGACCGCGGGTTTCTGCGCCTGCCCGCCCCAGGCGGGCGGGCCTGCCAGCCCCAGGGCGAGCACGGCACCACAGATGGCCCAGGCGCTTGCTCTCGGCATCGCAGACTCCTGCATGGTGTATGCGGCAGATGATGGGGAAAGGGAAAGTGCCGCGCGCCCCGGCAGATCAGGGCCGGGTGGCCGCACACGTGTAGAGGATGATGCTGCAACAGAAGGCGCCGCGCCGATTCACCGCCTCGAAGTGGTCCAGCCAGCGCTGGGCCGCCGCCTCGTCCATCACGGCCTTGGCCACGGCGCGGTCGGCGCGGTTCTTCAGGAGGTAGCGCCACCCGGGCGCGGCATCCAAATCGGTCGTGTGCAGCAGGTGGGCGCGGAACCGGATGTCCCGCAGCCCGGCCGCCCGGAACACGTCCTGCAGGGCGCGGCCGGCCCCGCCCCGGTATTGCATCTCGCAGCCGAGCTGGATCATCCGCGCGGTCAACTCCGGCTGGTCGCTGTGCAGCGCCATGGCGCAGAGGTCCCACTCCATCGCCCCCACGCGGCCGCCGGGCTTCGTGACGCGCGCCAATTCCTGGAGGCACCGTTCGGTGGGCCCCACATGGATCAGCACCTTGTCGCAGAAGGCGGCGTCGAAGGCGCCGTCCGGGAAGGGGATCTCGCGGATGTCGCCCTCGCGAAACTCCACGTTGGCCGCCCCGCGCCCGCGCGCCCGGCGCCGCGCCTCCTCCACGAAGGCCACGGTGGGGTCGATCCCCGCCACGAACCCGCCCGCGCCCACCCGCTCCAGCAACTGGTCCAGCGCGGTGCCCGGGCCGCACCCGGCCTCCAGGACGCGCCGCCCGGGCCCGAGCCCGAGATCCGAGAGCAGCGCGGCCCGCGCCTCGGCCATCCCCTGGATCTGCTCGAACCCGTCCAGGGTCTGGACGACGCCCCGGGGGTCGGCCGCCTTGTTCATCCGCCCCCACAGGTCTGATTTCCACTCCGCCTTCGAATCCGCGACGGCCATCGCCCCCCTCCGACCCCCAAACACCGGCGTCATATACCATACTCGCCGCGCACATGGAAGCCTGGATCAGGGAAATTCACCGCGAGGGAGGACGGGAACACCGGGCGACATGGAGGACCAGGAGGGCGGCGGAAAGGAACGAGGCGGACGACCGCGCGAGGAAGGCAATGGCCGGGGGGGCCGGGTTCGGCTCAAAGGTCCGCCAGGAAGCCCTCCAGGGCGCGATTGACGGCGGCCGGCCGCTCGCGCATGACGTAGTGGCCGGCCTCCGGCACCAGCACCAGGCGCGACCCGCGGATCTGCTCGTAAAGGTAACGGGCATATTTCGGGGGCGTCAGGCCGTCCTGTTCCCCGCAGACGATGAGCGCGGGCAGCCGGATCCGGGAGACCTCCGCCATCACATCGAACCCGTCGCAGGCGTGGAAGTCCGCCTCGCTGACGGCCGCAGGGCAGCCCAGGAAATCCCGCACCCCCTCCTCGCGCATCGCCGCGGGCGCCGCAGGCCCGAAGCCCCAGCCGGCCACCAGCCGCGCGGCCTCGGCATGGTCCCGCCGCAGCACCTCGAAGATGTTCGGGTGGACCCGCAGCCGGGCCCCCGTGCCCACCAGCACGATGCCGCGGAGGAGCGCCGGCTCGGCCAGGGCCACCGCCTGGGTGATCCCCCCGCCCATGGAGTGGCCCACCAGCACCGCCCGCTCCGCCCCTGCGGCCCGCAGGAACGCCCGGACCACGTCCCGATACTCGGGCATGGTCCGGAACCCGGCGCCGGCGGAATCGCCGTGGCCCGGGAGGTCCAGCGCCAGGCCGCGCCACCCCGCTGGCAGCGCATCGCACTGCGCCTGCCAGTGGCCCCCGTTGCCGCCGGCCCCGTGAACGAAGACCGCCGCGCGGCCGGCCTCCCCGCCGGTCATGCGATAATGGAGCCGAAGGCCATCCACCTCCACGTGCGGCAACGCATCTCCAAGCGGGCGGGCACCGGGCCGTGGATCCGGGTCACGCCACCATCACGGCCCCGCCGGGGCGAGCGAGAAACACGACACCCTGTGAACCCTGCCCATGGCGGGGGACAGGGTTGGCGGGGTGCTTCACGAGCGGCCCGCCGCTCAGGCGGCGCGGGCTGCGGCCGAGCCGCCTACCGGAAGTCCCCTTCGGTGATCCGGAGGCTCCACCCGGAACTGCGCGGGTCAACCTGGACCGACCGGTCGAATTGGCCGACGGGGCGTGTGCCGAACTGGGTCTCTACGAAGGCCTGAGCCATGACCCGGTGCGTCCCGATGTCCAGATTCTGGGGCAGCACCTCGTTGGGGTTTAACGTGAGGGACGGGGCCCGACCCGGGCTGTTCGGGTCCTGGTCGATGTACACCTGGACCCGCCAGCGCGTGGCGTTTTCGATTTGCCCCCGCGTGGGATCGCCGGACGGGGTCACGCCGGCCTGCTGCGTGGGGGGAGGCGGGCTGCCATAGGCCGGCGGGGGAGGTACGCTCCCGGAGCCCTGGGGGGGAGCCGTGCCGCCATAGCCGGGCGGGGGGGGCGGGGGCGGGGCGGACATCCGC
>Ga0187766_10002046_pt1 | contig 11912 bp, 12 predicted proteins | sample 0216_QUI02_MP05__4_FD_132971 | JGI IMG/M metagenome (GOLD analysis project Ga0187766, IMG submission 132971) | Tropical peat soil microbial communities from peatlands in Department of Meta, Colombia - 0216_QUI02_MP05_20_MG | ecosystem: Environmental > Terrestrial > Soil > Wetlands > Peat ... | reverse complement strand
CGCGCGAGGTCGGCCGTATGGTCGGGCTCGAACTGCCGATCCTCGCCATGGAGCACCAGTACCTCATCACCGAGGACATTCCGGCGCTCAAGGGGCAGAAGGAGCAGCTGCACTGCGTCGACTTCGAGGGCGAGATCTACACCCGCCAGGAGCGCGGCGGCATGCTGCTCGGCACCTACGAGCGTGCCGGCGTGCCGTGGTCGCCGCGCGAGACGCCGTGGGATTTCACCCAGAGCCTGCTGCCGAATGACCTGGAGCGCATCGCACCGAGCCTCGAAGTCGGATTCGAGCACTTCCCGGCACTCGGCGCGGCCGGCATCCGCAAGGTCGTCAACGGCCCCTTCACCTTCGCCCCGGACGGCAATCCGCTGGTCGGCCCGATCCGGGGCCTCAGGAACTTCTGGGTCGCGTGCGGCGTCATGGCCGGCTTCTGTCAGGGCGGCGGGGTAGGGCTGGCGCTGTCGCACTGGATGGTGGACGGCGACCCGGGCGCCGACATCTGGGGGATGGACGTCGCGCGTTACGGCGACTGGGCGACGCTCAGCTACACCAACGCCAAAGTCCGCGAGAACTACTCGCGGCGGTTTCGCATCCGCTTTCCCAACGAGGAGCTGAGCGCGGCGCGCCCGTTGCGCACCACGCCGATCTACGAGCGGCTGCAGGCGAATCACGCGGTATTCGGCGACTACTGCGGACTCGAGCACGCGCTGTGGTTCGCGCCGAGCGCCGCGGAGGCCAACGAGACCGTCACCTTTCACCGCTCCAATGCGCACAGCCACGTTGCCGCGGAGTGCCGCGCGGTGCGCGAGTCGGTCGGACTGCTGGAGATCTCCAACTACGGCAAGTTCGACGTGACCGGAGCCGGCGCCGAGGAATGGCTGGCGCAGGTGATGGCCAACAGCGTACCCAGAGTCGGGCGCATCGCGCTCACGCCGATGCTGAACGAGCGCGGCAAATTGATCGGCGATTTCACCATGGCGCGCGTCGCGCAGGAGCGGGTGTTCCTGGTATGCACTTACGCGGCCGAGGACTACTACCGGCGCTGGTTCGAGCGTCACGCGCCGCCCCCGGGGGTCAGCGTGCGTCCCTGTGCCATGCAGTACGCAGGATTGTCGGTCGCGGGGCCGCGCTCACGCGCGCTGCTGCAGAGCCTGACGCACGCGGACCTCTCCACCGCGGCGTTTCCGTTCCTCAGCTTCCGCCGGATGGACGTCGGCATGATTCCGGCGCTGGTCGGGCGCATCAGCTTCACCGGCGATCTCGGCTACGAGATCTGGGTTACGAGCGAGTATCAGCGCGCGCTCTATGACCTGCTCGTCGCAGCGGGCGCCGAGCACGACCTGAAGCTGTTCGGCGGCCGGGCGCTGAATGCCATGCGCCTCGAGAAGAGCTTCGGCACGTGGGCGCGCGAGTACCGGCCCATCTACGGTCCCTACGAGGCCGGGCTCGGCCGCTTCGTCGATCTGAAGAAACACAGCTTCATCGGCCGCACTGCGGCGCTGGAAGAGAAGGACAGCGGCGGCGCGCTGCGCCTCCTCACCTTCACGGTCGAGGCGCGCGATGCCGATGCCTCCGGGGACGAGCCGATCTGGTACGACGGCCGGGTGGTCGGCTGGGTGACCTCGGGCGGTTACGGCCACAGCGCGCAGCGCTCGCTGGCGCTCGGCTACGTGCCGAAGGAGTTTGCCGCAGAGACGAACGGCTTCGAGATCGAGATCCTCGGAGAGCGCTGCAAGGCGACGCGACAGGCGGCGGCGGTGTTCGATCCCGACGGCAGCCGCATGCGCGCCTGAGGCTCAGGCGATGAACATGGCGAGCGCGCTCGCGGTGAGTGCGGGCTTGCTCTCTCCCTCGATCTCCATGGTGTTATCGGTCATCACCAGGTAGCGCCCGGTCCCCTTGTTCTCGACCGAGGCGATCACGATGTGGTTGCGCACGCGCTTGCCGGAGCGCACCGGGGCGACGAACCGCACCTTCTCCAGCCCATAGTTCACGACCGACTTCGGCGAGATGCGCCCGAGCATCACCTCGAAGCTCGTCGGTGCGATCAGGGACAGGGTGAGAAATCCATGGGCGATCGTGCCCCCGAAAGGGCCCTCGCGCGCCGCACGCTCGGCATCCAGGTGGATCCACTGGTGATCGCCCGTGCAGTGGGCGAACTCGTTGATCCGGTTCTGGTCGAGGAGGATCCAGGAGGAAACGCCGATTTCCTCGCCGATGTGCTTCACCAGATCCGCCACGGGCATTTTATTCGCGGGCATCGGCGAATCTTACCAAGGCAGCGGGCGCGCCTCGCCGGCAGGATATAACCGGTATGCATCGCACAAGTACGTTGCGTTATGAGGTTGTGAAAGTTTTATTAAATTTCGATATATCAGATATCTATGCGACCGCTGCCATTCAGCCTCTGGATTATTGCAATGCATACAAAAGCACGTAGAATGCGACTCATCAACCCCCAGACCGCCTCGCGAGGAGCTGCCATGACCGACCGTACCTACGACATCAACACCTGGCTGGAGACCTACAAGGAGACCGTCGCCTCCTTCAGCAAGGCTCAACAGGATGGCTTCAAGGCGCTCGAGCGCTTTGCCCGCTTCAACTACGCCGTCGCCGGCGACTACCTCGAGGCGGGTCTGGCGCACGCCAGGGCCGCCCTCAGCGCGCGCGCCGCGGTTGGCACCCAGGCGGTGGCCGACCTGCTCGGCAAGCAGGCCGAGCTCAGCAACCAGCTGAGCGAGAAGCTGCGCGTCCGCGCGCAGGAGTTCTCGACCCTGGCTTCCGAAGTGCAGGAGTCGGTCAGCAACTTCGCCGCCGAGGCCGCTACCCGTGCCGCGGGAACGAAGAAGGCCGCGTAGGAGCGCCGTCGCCGACGGATACTGCTGACAGATCAGGAGGGCGATCCCATTCGGGGTCGCCCTTTTTTTTGCGCCCCTCGTGCCCGTAGCATGCGCACGGATGCAAACGCGCGCTCGCCGACTGCTGCGATCTCTCCTGCCCGCGCTCATGGCGTTGCACGGGCCGGCACTGCGTGCACAGGACGCATCGGACATGAGCGGCCTGTACGGCCGTTACGCCATGACCCGCGAATCCTCCGGCACCAGCTGGCAGCCCGAGTCGACACCGCTGGCAGGCATCCACGGGATGCAGGGCGCCTGGATGACGATGCTGCATGGCTACGTGGATGCGATCTACGACGATCAGGGCGGCGCGCGCGGCGACTCGCAGGCCTTCTCGACCAGCATGCTGATGCTCATGGCGCGCCGCGAGCTCGACGCCGCGGCCTTCGGCATACACCTCATGCTCTCGGCCGAGCCCCTCATGGGGGCGAGCGGCTATCCGCTCCTTTTTCAGACGGGCGAGACTGCCGACGGGCGCACGCCGCTCATCGACCGGCAGCACCCGCACAACCTGCTGATGGAGGCTGCCGCGACCTACAGCCGCGAGCTCGCGCCCGGGAGCAGCGTGTTCGTGTATGCGGGTCCCGCCGGCGAGCCGGCGCTCGGGCCGAGCGCCTTCATGGATCGTCTCTCCGGGATGGACGATCCCGAAGCGCCGATCGCGCATCACTGGCTCGACTCGACCCACGTGACCTTCGGCGTGGTGACGCTGGGCTACGTGTGGCAGCAGTGGAAGCTCGACGCCTCGGCATTCAACGGGCACGAGCCCGATCAGCATCGCTACGACGTCGAGCTGCGCGGCTTCGATTCCTGGTCGGCGCGCCTCACCTGGAACCCAGCGCGTGACTGGTCGATGCAGCTGAGCACGGGCCGCCTCGCAAGTCCCGAGCAGCTCGAGCCGGGAATCGCCGTACGCCGCACTACGGCCTCGGTGAGCTACAACGCGCCGCCAGGCGGGACATGGTGGCAGACGACGCTCGCCTGGGGCCACAACGTACCGTCGCAGGGTGCGGCGAGCAGCGCCTGGCTGCTCGAGTCGGCGCTCAAGCTCACCGCCGCGCAGACGCTCTTCGGGCGCGCGGAGCATGTGGCGAAAGACGAGCTGTTCCTGCCAGGGACGGCGCTGTTCGGCGAGAGCTTCATGATCAACAAACTCTCGCTCGGCTATATCTTCGACTTCGCGCGCGTTCAGGCGCTGACGCTCGGTGTCGGCGGGCTCGCCGGCACCTACAGCTATCCCGCGTCCCTCAATCCAGCCTACGGCTACCGGCCGACCTCCTACATGCTGTTCGTGCGGGCGCGGCTCTGAGCCCCCTCGCGCGGGCAACCCATTCCGGGGGTCACCCGCGCGAGTGCACGATCCCTGTCAGCGCCATGATCCTGCTGGGCGCGTCCTTTAGCCGTGCCGCAGGCGCTCGGCGTAGACCGAGGCCAGCATCGGGCTGTTGACGTCGCGTACGGCCTGTGCGATCGCCTGCTCGCGGCAGGCCTTGGCTGCGGCGACGATGCGCAGATCGCGGATGTCGTCGATCACGCACACCTGGCGCGCCGCCTCCACGATGCGCCCGTAGAGAGCGAGCGATCCCTGCTCGGTCGAGAGATTGAGATCCGAATAACGGACCTTGAGCGCCGGGGGTTCGGCACCGGCGGCACGTGCGCTGCCGACGGCGCCGATGGCGGTGCAAGCCGCGAGAACCGTAAAGGCCATGGCGGCGCGCAGTCGCCCGCCGGTATTGAGCGTTGCAGAGGTCATGGGCTTCTCCTGTGAAGACATAAGGTTCCGGGTCCTTCGAGCGCGTCACGACCTTCGCGACGCTGATGATCAGATTCGCAAGTTGCCCATTTCGTTTAAAGACATGCGCGACGCGCCTGTCCCGCAGGACGACGAGCTCGTACCGGGAGCGCGCCATCGCTCTGTTGGCGCTGTGCGCGCGCTGAGCAGTGCGCGGCCCGCCACGCGGATTCGTCCCGCGGATCGACGCAACCGTCCCAGTGCGCTGGCAAGCGGCACTTTGCCGGCGTTGGGCGTAGGCTATGCTCCCGCGAATGAGCGTCTCACCACTCGAACGAATCACTCCGGAATTCCTCGGCGTCGCGCGCAGCGGGGATACCGCGGGCGAGCGCCGCGCCGCGCGTGCGCGCCGCAACTTCTGGCCGCAGCTGGCGGTGCTCACCGGGTTCTGGATCTACGTCGCGCTCTCGAACGTCATGTACGCCAACACGATGGGCGAGAGCCTGAAGCAGTTCAGCGTCACCGACTTCTTCGCGCCCTGGGACGCGCGCCTGATCCAGCACCTGATCCTCTATCCACTCTTCATTCTGTGCGCCTGGACGTCGCTGCACATCGGCTGGCGGCCGCTGTGGCGCACGCTCCCCATCCAGCTCTCGTGCGCGCTCGGCTTCGCGGTGCTGGCGGCGCCGGCGCTGGTGCTCGGCGAGATGGTCATGGGTGAGTGGCACGGCACCCTGGGCGTCACGCATCCGACCGGCAAGAGCTACGAGAACTGGGCCGAGTTCTTCGCCGGTCCCGCGGTTCCGACCTGGATCGCGAGCGCCACCAGCTTCCTCGTGACCTACGGGTTCGGTCTGGCGCTCATCACCAGCTTCGGCTTCTATCAGCGCCTGCGCGACTCGCAGCTGCGCTCGTCAGCGCTCGAGCGCGCGCTCGCCGCAGCACACCTCGCGGCCCTGCGCATGCAGCTCTCGCCGCACACGCTCTTCAACCTGCTGCACACCATCCGCGGCCAGATCGCCTGGGATCCGCCCGCGGCGCAGGCGATGGTGGTGCAGCTCGGCGATCTGCTGCGCCGGCTGCTGACGGCGGGCGAGCAGGAGTTCTCGCGCCTCGGCGACGAGCTGCAGTTCGTGCAGCTGTATCTGCAGCTGCAGCAGCGGCGCTTCGCCGACCGACTGAGCGTGGCAGTGCCGGCACGCGATGCCGCGCCGCTCGCCTGGGTGCCGAGCCTGATCCTGCAGCCGCTGGTGGAGAACGCGGTAGTGCACGGGCTCGCCGGCCACGAGGGTCCGGTCAGCGTGCGGGTGGAGGCGAGCGTCGTGGGCGAGACGCTGGTGCTGCGGGTTCTCAACAACCTCGCGCCCGGCTGGCACGGCCTGCACGGGCCGGGGATCGGCCTCGCCAACGTGCGCGAGCGGCTCGCGGTGCAGTTCGGCGAGCGCGCCAGCTTCACCGCCGGCCCCGGCGATGATCATCAGTGGGTGGCGGAGATCCACATGCCGCTGCTGCGCGACGGGCCGGAGGCGGCGCCGCGCACACCGCCGGATGGCGATCAGTGATGGAGGTCATCATCGTCGACGACGAGCCGGCGGCGCGGCGCACGGTGCGCGAGTGCTGCGAGCGCGAGGGCGACTTCAACGTCGTCGGGGAATTCGGCGACAGCCGCGCGGCGCTCGAGGCGATCCGCGCCCGCCCGCCGCAGGTGCTGTTCCTCGACATCCAGATGGATTCGATGACCGGAATGGCGCTGGCGCGCGCGCTCGACCCGGAGACGCTGCCGCTGATCGTGTTCGTGACCGCCTACGATCACTATGCGCTCGAGGCCTTCGAGGTGAGCGCGGTCGACTATCTGCTCAAGCCTTTCGACGACGCGCGCTTCCGCGCCACCGCGGCGCGGGTGCGCCGCCGGCGCGAGCAGAGCAGCGCCGACCGGCAGTACTCGCTCGAGTCGCTGCTCGAGCAGCTCGAGCGCGGCGCGCGCGCCCGCGATGCGCAGCCGCGCGTGCTGGCCGAGGCCGGCAGCCGCATGCACATGCTGGACGTGGCGCAGGTCGAGGTGGTCGAAGCCGACCGCAACTACGTGCGCCTCACCATCGGCCGCGAGGTGTTCCACGCGCGCAGCACGCTCAGCCAGGCGGAGCGTTCCTTCCAGGCGCAGCCCATGCTGCGCATCAGCCGCTCGTGCCTGGTGAACATGAGCCACGTCAGGGAAGTCAGCCGCACGCCGCGCGGCGACTTCATCCTGGTGTGCGCCGGCGGCACCACGGTCACCAGCAGCGAAGGCTTCCGCGATCCGGTGCGCCAGTATCTCGAGCGGCTGAAGCTCGCGCCGGCCTGATGCGCTAGAGTTCGCCGCGGACCCGACTACCGGCGAGCTTCACATTGAGCACCACGGTTCCCACCCGGCAGGCAGCGCTGTGGGCGCTCGGCGTACTGACCGCCATCAACCTGCTCAACTATCTCGATCGTTACGTGGTCGCGGCGATCGCGCCCGGTTTGAAGAGCGCTCTGGCGCTCAGCGACACGCAGCTCGGCTGGCTCATGCCGGCGTTCCTGCTGGTGTACATGGTCGCCGCCCCGGCCTTCGGCTCGTGGGGCGACCTCGGCTCGCGCACCCGACCGATGGCGATCGGGGTATTCGTGTGGAGTCTCGCCACTTTTCTCTCGGGATTCGCGGGGAATTACCCGCAGCTGCTCGCGGGGCGCGCCGTCGTGGGCATCGGCGAGGCCGCCTACGTGGCGATCGCGCCCGCGCTGCTGGCCGACTGCTTCCCCCGCGAGCGGCGCGGCCGCGTACTGGCGGTGCTCAACATGGCGATTTACGTAGGCACCGCGCTCGGCTACATCGTCGGCGGGCAGGTGAGTGCGCACTTCGGCTGGCGCGCTGCGTTCTTCGTCGGCGGCGTGCCGGGACTGCTGTTGGCGCTCGCCGTACTGCGTCTGCCCGATCCGCCGCGCGGCGCGCAGGACCTGGCCGTCGCAGCCGGCCCGCAGCCGGTCCGCAGCCCGGGTCCGCTCGGCCTCTACCTGGGGCTCCTGCGCCGCTGGCCGTTCATGGTGGTGGTGCTGGGCTACGCGGCTTACACCTTTGCGCTCGGCGGACTCGCCTTCTGGATGCCGTCCTTCCTCGAGCGGGTGCGGCACGTACCGCTCGACAAGGCCACCACCGGCTTCGGTGAGATCGTGATCGTGACCGGCTTCATCGGCACCTTCGCCGGGGGCTGGCTCGGCGACCACCTGCTGCGTTACTCGCGCCAGGCCTATCTGTGGTTCTCCGGCGTCACCACCTTGCTGGCGGTGCCGCCCGCGTTGCTCGCGCTCACCGCGCCGGCGCCGGCGGTGTACTACCCGGCGATCATCCTGGCCGAGCTGCTGCTGTTCATGTCGACCGGACCGATCAATGCCGCGATCGTCAACATCGCCGCACCGCTCGAACGGGCCTCGGCGGTCGCGCTGAGCATGTTCGCCATTCACCTGCTGGGCGATGTGCCTTCGCCGGTGATCATCGGACGTGTCTCGGATGCCAGCTCACTCGGGCAGGCGGTGCTCATCGTGCCGGCCGCGATCGCGGTCGGCGGTCTCGTGTGGCTGATCGCCGCCCGCGTCAACGAGCGCGCCAGTCAGTCCGCGCCCCCGTGAGCCGCAGCGCGCGCGCCTTCGACGCCCGGCTTCCTCCGGCGGCGCGTCCGCTGGCAGCGGCGCCGGCGGCCGAGGTCGCGGCGCTGCTCGAGGCGGCGCTGCGCTCGCGGGACGGCCTCATGGGCGCGCACTGCATTCACGAGCTATGGATGCGCGGGGAGTTCGCCGCGCGGATCGAGGCGGCGCTCGAGGCCTTGTGGCGGCGCGCGGCCGCTTCGGTGCCCGAGTGGCTGCCGATGCGCTACGTCGACTGGCTGCCGGCCGCCTACGAAGCGGCTCTCGGCTTTCGTCCCGGCCGTCGCGGACGCAGCAACATCTACCTGGTGCTGCTCGACTTCGCCGACCGCAGGCGGGGGCCGTACGGAATCTACGTGGGCATGAGCCGCTACGCGCCCGCCGAGCGTTTCGATCAGCACAAGGCCGGAATACACGCCGCCGGCAGCGTGCTCAAGCGCGGTCTCGAGGTGCTCACGGGCCCGACGCTGCACCTGCAGCGCCTGGCGCGCTTGGAGGCGACGCGCATCGAGGCGGCGCTGGCGCAGGCGCTCGCGGATGCCGGGCTACTGGTCGAGGGTGGACATTAGCGGCTGACGAAGGCGCGCTCGATGACGTAATCGCCGGGCTCGCCGCTGCGCGGCGAGATGTGGAAGCCGCGCGCATCGAGGAGCTTCGCGGTATCGCTGAGCATGGCGGCACTGCCGCACACCATGAAGCGGTCCGTCGCCGGGTCGAGCGGCGGCAGATCGAGGTCGCGCGTCAGCCGGCCGGACTCGATGAGCATGGTGAGACGGCCGCGATGCACGTAGGGCTCGCGCGTGACGGTGGGGTAGTAGCGCAGCTGCGCGCGCACCTGCGGCCCGAGCAGCTCGTGGCTCTTGAGCCTCTCGATGCGATTTCGCACGACGTCGGTCTCGCGCGCCCAGCGCACCCCGTGGACCAGCACCACGACCTCGAAGCGCTCGTAGATTTCCGGGTCGCTGATCAGGCTGAGAAACGGCGCGGCCCCCGTGCCGGTGCTGAGCAGGTAGAGCCGCCTGCCCGGATTCAGGTCCTGCAGCACCAGCGTGCCGGTGGGCTTGCGGCTCACCAGCACGATGTCGCCGGGGCGCACGTGCTGCAGCTTCGAGGTGAGCGGCCCGTCCGGCACCTTGATGCTGAGAAAGTCGAGGTGGTCCTCGTAGTTGGGGCTGGCGATGCTGTAGGCGCGCAGCAGCGGGCGGCCCTCGATGGGCAGCCCCACCATGACGAACTGGCCGTTCTCGAAGCGCAGCCCGCGGTCACGCGTGGTGGTGAAGGAGAATTGGGTATCGGTCCAGTGATGCACGGCGAGCACGCGCTCGCTGCCGATTGCCGCTGCCAAGATTCTCCTCCGGGTGTTGGTTCGCGGCGGACATGTTAGCTGGCTGCTGCGCGTGCGCTCTGCGTATTTATACTCATGGCCTCAGAAGCGCGAGTTATGAGCGGCTGCGGATTCTCTAGAGCGCGCCGGCCACGGCCGCCTGCCGCAGCGCCCAGGCGCACACCCACACGCACAACAGGCCGAGCGCGAAGTACAGCCATGCCATGCGCTGCTCGCGCCTCTCCATGCGCTCGGGGCCGAGCGGGGAGATGAGGAACGGCCGGCCGTCGGCGGGCTCGGAGACGACGCTGACGCGTTCGATGTTGGATTGCAGCTTCTGCGCCTCGCATTCGCGGGCCGCCGCCTGGCGCGCGGCCTCCCACTCCGCCGCGCTCAGCTGGCCGTCATGATCGGCATCGAAGCGCCGCAGCAGGCTCTGCTGATCCTGCTTCCACTCGTGCAGTCTGGCTGCGGTGGCGGCGGCGAGATCGCCGGTCTCGGAATGCGAGCGCAGCTCGCCCACGACGCAGACCTGGGTGCCGACGTCGAGCAGCCGCTCGGTGTAGCGGTAGGGGCCCATGAGCAGCGCGGTGTTCACCGGCGGCGGCCCTGCCAGCGGCCGTGAGCCGTTGCCGTACCAGGTGTCGGCTCGCGAGGGAGTGACCTCGGCCTTCACCGGCCCCACCAGGCACGAGGCGTCGTCGTCGGCGAGGACGAAGAGCTCCACGCTGGTGGCGCTCTCGACCGTCTGCCACTCCACGCGGTTGCGGGAGTCGCGATGCTGCTCGGCCACCTTGAAGTCCCACCACACGCACGGCCGTCCGCTCAACGGCGCCAGCGTCGGCGCCGCAGTGGCCGGCCGGGCGCGCCCGGCCACCTTCACATAGCCCTGGGCGGCGGAGCGGATGTGGACCAGCGGCGTGTCGGCGAGCAGCCGGTCGCGGCGCAGGCGGCGGAAGAAGCCGTACAGGCACAGCAGCGCCCCGGCGCCGGCGATGGCAGCGATCACCGCCGGGTTCTGCACGTGGCTCACCATGTCGGGCGGCTCAGGGCTCGCGCGAGCGGCGGCGCGTGTATGCGCCGCTCAGCGCGAGAAGGCGGCCTTCAGGTCGACGTCCGATTTCTCGTCCGTCTGGAAGTGCAGCAGCTGTCCTTCCGGGAAGTTGCCGAGACCGGCGAGCAGCACGCCCGGGAACGAGGCGATGCGCACGTTGTTGGTGTTGACGGCGTCGTTGTACACCTCGCGTCGGTCCGCGATCGCGGTCTCGAGGCCGCTGATGCGGTCCTGCAGGTGGCGGAAGGCCTCGTTCGCCTTGAGCTCGGGGTAGTTCTCCGCGACCGCATACAGTCCCGACAACCCGGTGCGCAGCTCACGCTCCGCGGGGCCGAGGGAGGCCACATTGCCGGAGCTGCGTGCGGCGTCGACGCCGGCGCGGGCGCGCATGACGCGCTCCAGCGCGCCCGGCTCGTACTGCATGTACTGCTTGCAGACCTCGACGAGCTTCGGCAGCTCGTCGTGGCGCTGCACCAGCAGCACGTCGATGTTGGACCAGGCGAGCTTCACCGCGGCGCGCACCTGCACCAGGCCGTTGTAGGCGCCGAGCAGATAGCCGATCACGGCGATGAACAGGAACAGCACGACTAGTAACCCGAGCATCGGACGACTCCTTAAGGGCCGAGGAGGGTGTTGCCGCCAAAGTCGGGGCGCAGCATACCCGTTGCAAGGCTGCGCCAGTGTGAAGGTTTCCGCAGCTGGCGAGGGCGTGAAATGCGTCACATGCCGCGCGCACCCGCCCCGGCGGCCGTCAGGGCGCGGTGACCCGCAGCTCGAGGTCGATCCCGGCCAGCTCGTAGCCTTTCCTGAAGTCGCGGATGTGCCGCGCCATCCACTCATGCGCCGCCTGGGGCTCGCGTGCCTCGAGCGCCTCGGTGAGGCGCCGCTGGGCGGCGGCGATGCGCGCGCGTGCCTGCGGCACCTTGTCGATCATGACGCCGAGCGACGGCTCGAGCAGCTGCAGCAGCGGCTCCTGCGCGAGTCCCAGCACCGGGTTATGAGTGGCGCGGCCGATGCAGCGGAAGAACTCGGCGGTACAGTGCACCGCCCGGGCGGCATGGGCGCGCTGTGCGTCGAAGGCGTCCGCGGCCGCCGTGAGGCACTCGAGGTCGGCGGCCGTGCGCTTGCGCGCCGCCGTCTCGGCCAGCGGCGGCTCGAGGATCGTCAGCGCCTCCCACACGTTGCGCACCGTGACGTCGTGCAGCAGCAGCGCATGGCTGACGCCGGCGGCGACCGCCTCGTGGT
>Ga0187766_10002044_pt1 | contig 11918 bp, 9 predicted proteins | sample 0216_QUI02_MP05__4_FD_132971 | JGI IMG/M metagenome (GOLD analysis project Ga0187766, IMG submission 132971) | Tropical peat soil microbial communities from peatlands in Department of Meta, Colombia - 0216_QUI02_MP05_20_MG | ecosystem: Environmental > Terrestrial > Soil > Wetlands > Peat ... | reverse complement strand
GACCCAGTCCTCCTTGCGGGCGATCTTGCAGGCGGAGAAGTCGTCGAGGTCGGCGATGCCGCCCGTGAGGCTCGCGTCGTTGTCTGGATGCCCGTCCCGCGCCTGGAGCGCCGCCACGAGGTCGGCGTCGCCGTGCTTCTCGACCAGGCGCGTGAGGAGGGCGCGGTCGAGCTTGCGCGGATCCATGCGCTCGAGCGCCCGGCGATTGCGCCGCTCCCAGTGCTCGATGAGGTCGCCGAAGAGCTGACAGGCCCAGCCCACCCCGCCCTCGAGGAAGGCAAAGCGCAGCTCGGGGAAGCGACGGGTCACCCCGCCGAGGAAGATCGCCTTGGAGACGGCGTGGCCGGCGGCGGCGAAGTGGCCGATGTGGTTGTAGACGAAGTTCGTGGGCGACAGCCGGAGGCCCTGGTTGCTGCCCGCGCTGTGGAAGGTCGGGGCGATTCCCAGCTCCCGGCACTTGGCCCACACCGGGTCGTAGTCGTGGTCGCTGTCCAGAGCCAGCACGTCGTACCAGACGGCGAGGCGGGTCGCATCGCGATCGGTCGCGTCCGACGTCGCCAGCCGCCGCGACATGCCGCTGCCGAACATGCCCACCTTCGACCCGAGCTCGCGGGTGGCGAATTCCAGCTCGGCGACGGCCTCCTCCGGCGTGTGCATGGGGATGATCGCGGCCGGGGTCATGCGATCGGCGAGGTCGCGGAAATAGTCCGCGGTCACGACGTTGTGGGCGCGGATCACCGCGCGCCGGGTGGCGTCGTCGTGGATGCGGGGCAGGCGCAGACCGGCCGTCGGGTAGATGACCGCGAAGTCGGCGCCGAGCTCGGGGAGGCGCTCGTAGAGCAGGCGCGGCAGCATGGCCGTCGCGCGGTCCAGCGTGTTCTCGGCCTGCCGGCTCCAGAAGGCGGGCTGGGCGATCCGCCGGCGCCGCCGCTCGGCGACCGACAGGCTGAGCGCATCGCGGGTGGTCTGCATCGCGGCGAGGAAGCCGTTCGCCGCGAGGTCGCCGCCGACCTTGCGCATCCGCTCGCTGAAGACGGGATCGAACTCGACCCAGTGGCCATCCCCGTCGATCACCGGATGGTCGAGACGCGCGCGGATCTGTTCGGGCGTTGGATGGCCGCCGTGGCTCATGCCGTGTCCTCCCGAGACCGGGTCGGTTCGCTCCTGCGGAGCGGCTTCGTCAGCCTGCTCCTCCCGGCGGCCAGCCTACCACAGCCGCCCCGCGTGTCGCGGGGTGGGGTACGGGCCAGCGTCGTTCATCGGCCGCCGATCCGCGCCGCGGGTTGACACGGCAGAAGCCGGGCACCCATACTCCGGCGTGAGTCGCCTGCCGCGCGTCCGCGAGAGCCCGGCGCGCGCCGGGAGGAGAGACCGATGGAATACCGGCAATTCGGCCAGACCGATCTTCGCGTCTCGACCATCGGGTTCGGCTGCTGGGAGATCAGCGGGACGTACGGCCCGATCGACGAGTCGCACTTCGCCCGCGCCGTCCATCGCGCCGTCGAGTTCGGCGTCAACTGCTTCGACACCGCCGAGGCCTACGGCATGGGCATCTCGGAGCGCGCCCTGGCCAAAGCGCTCGGGGGGCGGCGGAAGGACGTCGTCGTGGTCACCAAGGGCGGCGTCGGCTACGCGGACGCGCCGAACCGCCGCGACAGCTCGCGCCGGCGGCTGACCGCGGCCTTGGAGCGGAGCCTCGAGAACCTCGGGACCGACCACGTCGACGTCTATCTGGTGCACTGGCCGGACGTCAACACGCCGTTCGAGGAGACCATGCGCGCGCTCGACGACATGGTCCGCCAGGGCAAGACCCGCCACGTCGGCGTGTCGAACTTCCGCCTGGGGCAGCTCGAGGCCTGCATGGCGCTCCGGCGCATCGACGTCGTGCAGTACGGCTGGAACATGTTCGACCGGCGCATGCAGCGGGAGATCTTCCCGTGGTCCGAGCGGCACGGCGTCGGCGTGATGGCGTACGGCTCGCTGGCCTACGGCCTCCTGTCCGGCACGTTCCACGCCGGCATGGCGTTCGAGGAGACCGACTGGCGGGCCAAGCGCGGCAGCCTGGGCAGCCTGAACCTGTTCCGCACCATGTTCGGCCTCGATCACTTCCCGCGGAATCTCGCGGCGGTAGAGGAGCTCAAGCACATCGCCGCGCGCCACGGGAAGACGCTGCCCCAGCTGGCCCTCTGCTGGACGACGGGGAACCGCGCCATCGCCACCTCCCTGGTGGGCTTCCGCCGCCCGGAGGAGGTCGAGGAGAACCTGGGCGCGCTCGGCTGGAAGCTCTCCGCCGAGGAGCTCGCCGAGATCGACGCCATCTTCGCCCGTCATCACGCCGTCACCGAGCCGGATGGCTGGCTGGAGGACGATCCGCCGGCCGCGACGCGCTGACACGGAGGCCGCCATGCCGATCCAGACCTTCGAGCCGATGACGAAGGACTTCCCGACCTTCGACTGCGACGCGCACGTCACCGAGCCGCCGCTGATCTGGGAGCGCGCCGGCGAGTTCCTGACGCGCGAGGAGATGGAGGCGCTCCGCGCCACGATCTGGTGGGACAGCGACACCCAGCAGCTGATCGTCGGCGGCAAGGCCGGGGTGGGCATCGGATCGCCGCGGCGCGGTGGCATCCCGGGGACGATGCGCGTGATCAGCAACGCCGGCCCCGGCGTGAAGCACGACATCCAGCGGGCGCTCAACGTGCGCAACCTCGATCCGAAGACGGCGCTCACCCAGGAGCAGGTGTCGTACCTGGACTTCGACGGCTCGTACGAGCCGGAGCCCCGCCTCCGCGACATGGACGTCCAGGGGATCGATCAGGTCATGATCATTCCCACCGACATCGACACCTATCCGTGGCTGCCCAACGCGCTCGGGGCCAAGGCCTTCTGCCGGGCCTACAACGAATGGGCGCACGGCTACACCCGGGCCGACCCCGACCGGCTGTTCTTCGCGGCGCTCCTGCCCATGCAGAATCCGGTGTACGCCGCCGAGGAGGTCTACCGCGTCGCCAAGCTCGGCTGCCGCGTGGCTCTGATCCGCCCCAACGACGCCATGGGCAACTACCCGCTCCAGCCGAAGTACGAGCCGGTGTGGAAGGCGCTGGAGGACACCGGGCTCGTCTACGGCATGCACCCGTTCCCCGCGGGCGGCGCGCTGAAGCCCCCGGGCTACACCGAGCAGCACTCCGGCGCCGAGCTGGTGCGGCGGACGGTCTCGTCGTCGGGCGTGCCCCACTCGTTCCTCTCGAACGTGCAGAACTTCCAGGCCGAGGCGGCCCTGTGGGTGACCTCCGTCCTGATGTCGGGGTTCTTCGAGCGGCACCCGAAGATCAACGCCGCGGTGTTCGAGGCCTCGTCCACGTGGCTCTCCTTCCTCCTGGACGAATGCGACAAGGCCGCGCGCCTCTACAAGAACGAGCGCCAGCTGCCACCGCTCCAGAGGCTGCCGTCGGAGACCTTCTTCCGCCACTGCATGACGGGCTTCGAGGGCGACGAGGCCCCACCGCCGCGCTTCCCCGAGTTCTACGGCGACATCCTGATCTGGTCCTCCGACGTCTACCACCACGACGGCGACGACGCCTGGCGCGCCATGCAGACGATGCAGAAGTACAACCTGCCGGCGGCCGACCAGGCCAAGTTCCTCGGCGCCAACGCGCGGCGGCTGTACGGCATTCCCGCGCCGCGCCACTTCATCCGCGAGCGGGTCACGCGCATCGAGCGGCCCGACTGGTGGCCGACCGACGAGGAGGTCCAGGCCTCGCTCCGGGCCGACGCCTCGGTCACGCGGAGATAGCCGCCGTGCCCGCGCGCCTCGCGGTCTTCGACGCCGACTCCCACGTCGTGGAGCCGCCCGCGCTCTGGGAGCGGTACCTGGAGCCGGGGTACCGCACCCTCGGCCGCCACGCCCTGTGGCGCCAGGAGGGCGCGACCACCTCGTACCTCAAGGTGAACGGCGAGACGTTCCGCGACACCATGAACCCCAACCTCCCTCGTCACGCGCTGTGGCGGCCGGGGATGACCTGGGATGCGATCGGCGAGCTGGATCCATCGGTGCGCCACCCGATGACCCCCGGCGCGTCGGATCCGGTGGCGCGGCTCGCCGACATGGACGCGATGGGTGTCGACCAGGCATTTCTCTATCCGACGTGGTTCGCCGAGGGGTTCCACCTCGTCCGCGACCCCGACGTCGCGTACGCCCTGGCGCGCGCCTACAACGACTGGATCGCCGACTTCTGCGCCGCCGCGCCGGGCCGCCTCTATGCCGCCGCGATGGTGCCGCTCCAGAACATCGACTTCGCCGTGGAGGAGCTGCAGCGGGTGGCGGGCATCGGCTGCTTTCGCGGCGCGTTCCTGCGCCCCATGTTCATCGAGGGCCGCTACTTCACCCATCCGAGCTACGATCCGCTGTGGGCGGAGCTGGAGCGCTCGGGGCTCGTGGCCGCCGTGCATCCCACGGCGGGGCTGTGGAACCCCGAATGGACGTCGCACGGCCCGTTCTTCGAGAAGATCAAGAACCGGCTGGCCCAGCCGCCCATGATGGCGGGCGGCGCCGGCCCGACCAGCGGCGGCGGCAACGGGCCGGCGGGCACGGCGTTCTTCACCGCCGCGACTCCCCTCGGTCATCCGCTGGCGCCGATCCTCTCGCACTGGCTCGACAACCACCTGTTCGTGGCCTCGACGCTGATCGGCTACACCGTGATCCAGCGCTTTCCCGAGATGAAGGTGGTCGTGGCCCACGGCAAGGCCTCCTGGATGGAGGAGGTGCTGGAGAAGATGGAGGCCTCGGCCCGCGTCATCCCGCTCCTTCACCACTACCCGGTGCGCACGGACACCGACGAGCTGTGGCACGAGGGCAAGGTCATGCTCGGCTTCGACGCCGACGAGCGTCTGATCCGGAAGCTGCCACACGACTTCGCCGAGAAGGTCGTCTGGGGCTCGCGCTACCCGCAGCACGACACGACCAGCGCGGCGGACGCCATCGAGGCGCTCGGGCGAAGCGGCGTGCCCGACGAGCTGATCGCGCGGATGATGGGCGAGAACGCCGCTGCTCAACTCGGCGTCGCGCCGACCGAGGCCGCGGTGAAATCGCGCGCGGCGGCCCGGCTCGGGGAAGCGGCCAGATAGGGGACGTCGCGGCGCCGGGTTCCGCTTTCCTTGCCCGCGCGGTTGCCCTAGCATCGGCTCGCGGCATGCCTACCGTCAGGCTCGCGGTGAGGGTCGAGGGCGTCGTTCAGGGAGTGGGATTTCGCCCGTTCGTCTGCTCCCTCGCCCGCCGGCTGGCCCTGGGAGGGCGCGTCGCGAACGACAGCCGGGGTGTGCTCCTGGAGGTGGAAGGCGAGGGCGACGGCGTGTCGAGCTTCCTCCGGGCGCTCGAGCGCGAGGCGCCGCCGCTGGCCGTGATCGAGCGCGTGACCACCCGCGAGCTGGCGCCGTGCGGGGAGACGGCCTTCGCCATCGCCCCGAGCCATGCCGGCGCCGAGCGGGCGGCGCTGATCTCGCCCGACGTGGCGACGTGCCCGGATTGCCTGCGCGAGCTGTTCGATCCCGCCGACCGGCGCTTTCGCTATCCCTTCGTCAACTGCGCCAACTGCGGGCCGCGCTTCACCATCATCGAGGGCGTGCCCTACGACCGCGCGGCCACGACGATGGCGGACTTCCGCATGTGCCCGGACTGCGCCCGCGAGTACGAGGATCCCGCCGATCGCCGATTTCACGCCCAGCCGGTGGCGTGCCCGGCCTGCGGACCGGAGCTCCTGCTCCTCGACGCCGCCGGGCAGCGCCTGAACGAGGATGCGATCCGGGGAGCCGCCCGGCTCCTCCGGACGGGGCACATCGTCGCCCTCAAGGGGCTCGGCGGGTATCACCTCGCCGCCGACGCCGCCGACGACGAGGTGGTCGCCGCCCTCCGGTCGCGGAAGCATCGCGAGGAGAAGGCCTTCGCCGTCATGGCCCCTGACGTCGCCACCGCTCGCCGGCTCTGCGAGCTGTCGCCCGAGGAGGAGGGCCTCCTCGGCGGCCCGCGCGCTCCCATCGTCCTGCTGCGCCGCCGGCCCGGGAGCCCGGTGGCGGCCGCGGTCGCTCCCGGCAACCGGTTCCTCGGGATCATGCTGCCCTATACCCCCGTCCACCACCTGCTCGCACGCGAGGTCGGAGGCCCGATCGTCCTGACCAGCGGCAACGTCTCCGACGAGCCGATCGCCTACCTCGACGAGGACGCGCGGGCCCGGCTCGGCGCCATCGCCGACGCCTTCGTGACCCACGACCGCGCCATCCACATCCGCACCGACGACAGCGTGGTCCGCCTCTTCCGCGGCGCGCCGATGCCCATCCGGCGATCCCGCGGCTACGCGCCGCAGCCGGTCTCCGTTCCCTGGGGGTTCGCGCGGCGGGTGCTGGCGTGCGGGGCCGAGCTGAAGAGCACGGTGTGCGCGGGAAAGGATGGCCACGGGTTCGTGAGCCACCACATCGGAGATCTGGAGAACTACGCGGCCTTCCGCTCCTTCCTCGAGGCGATCGCCCATCTGCAGCGGCTCTTCGACGTGAAGCCGGAGGTCGTCGCTCACGACCTCCACCCCGAGTATCTCTCCACCAAGTGGGCGCTCGAGCAGGACGACGTCGAGCTCGTCGCGGTCCAGCACCACCACGCGCACATCGCCTCCTGTCTCGTCGACAACGGCGAGCGCGGCCCCGCCATCGGCGTGGCCTTCGACGGGCTCGGCTACGGCGCCGATGGCACGCTGTGGGGAGGCGAGTTCCTCGTGGCCGACGTCACCGCGTTCGAGCGGGCCGGACATCTGGCCCCGGTGGCCATGCCGGGCGGCGTCGCCGCCATCAGGGAGCCGTGGCGCATGGCCGCCGTCTATCTCGACGAGGCGTTCGGCGGAGCTCCCGCGCTGGATGTAGCCCGGCGTCACGAGGGGCAATGGGGGCCGATCCTGGAGCTGGCCCGCGCCAGGACCCACGCGCCGCTGACCTCGAGCGCCGGCCGCCTGTTCGACGCGGTGTCGGCCGTGCTCGGCGTGCGCGACCGCGTGTCCTACGAGGGCCAGGCGGCGATCGAGCTCGAGCAGCGAGCGGACCCATCGGAGACGGGCACCTACGCCGTCGATCTCATCGGGCGGGGATCCCTCTTCGAGATTCGCGGCGCGGCGCTCGTCCGCGCGGTCGCCCGCGATCTCCTGGACGGGGTGTCGGTGCCGGTGATCGCCGGGCGCTTCCACAACGGCGTCGCCGACGCGATCGCCGCGGGGTGCGCGGCCGCCCGCGAGCGCTGCGGGCTCGCCGCGGTGGCTCTCTCGGGCGGGGTGTTCCAGAACATGCTCCTGCTCGAGCGGGCGATCGACCGGCTGGAGGCGCGCGGCTTTCGCGTGCTGCGCCATCGCCAGGTGCCGCCCAACGACGGCGGGATCAGCCTCGGTCAGGCGGTGATCGCCGCGGGCGCGAGCGCCCGCGCCTGAGCGGAGCTCCGCTCAGGCCGGGGGCGGCGCGCCGCCGGCGACGACCACCTCCGCCATCCGCTTCTCGATCCAGCGGTACCACTCGGTGAGGCCGTCGCCGCGCGTCGCCGAGAGCATGAGCACCTCGAGCCGCGGGTTCACCTCGCGCGCGCCGCCGAGAAAGCGGTGCACGTCGAAGCGGACGTGGGGGAGCAGGTCGATCTTGTTGAGAACCACGACCTGGCTCGCCCGGAACATGTGCGGATACTTGAGGGGCTTGTCGTCGCCCTCGGCGACGGAGGTGACGACCACCTTCGCGCGCTCGCCCAGGTCGAAGAGCGCGGGACAGACCAGGTTGCCGACGTTCTCGATCACCAGGAGCGAGCCGGGCGGGGGGTCGAGCTCGGGCAGCGCGCGCGCCACCATGTCGGCGTCCAGATGACAGACCTTGCCGGTGTTGATCTGGAGCGCGCGGACACCGGCCGCCCGGATCCGGTCGGCGTCGTGACTGGTCTCCTGGTCTCCCTCGATGACCCGGATGGCGACGTCCGCCCCCAGGTCGCCAATGGTCCGCTCGAGCAGCGTCGTCTTTCCCGCGCCGGGTGAGCTCACCAGGTTGAGGGCGAGGACGCGGCGACCGGCCAGCCAGCCGCGATTGCCCTCGGCGATGCGGTCGTTCTTGGCGAGGACATCTCGCTCGAGCCGAAGGACGGTCGGGGAGCGGCCGTGATCATGAGCGTGATCGTGGCCGTGCCCGTGATCGGACAGGGAGCCGGAGCACCCGCAGGTCTCGCACATTCACGCCACCTCCATCTGCTTGATCCTGAGCTCGTCGCCGGACAGCCACTCGAGGTCGGTCTCGCCGCAGGCGCACCGTCCGTACGGGCGATCGAGGACGAGCTGCGCGCGGCAGCTCCGGCAGCTCGCGCGGCCCGGCGTCTCGATGATCTCGAGCACCGCCCCCTCCGCCACCGTGTCCGGGGTCGCCAGGTCGAACGCGAAGCGGACGGCGTCGGGGAGGATGGCCGAGAGCTTGCCGATCTCCAGCACGATCCGGGTGACCCGGGCGCCCCCGCTCGCCTCCGCGGCGATCTCGATGACCCGCTGGACGATTCCGAGCTCGTGCACGGCCGTGGCCATCCGCCCGCGGAGAGGGCGCAGGCTCAGCAGATCCTGGGAAGGGGATCGCCCACCAGCACGTCGACGACCTCTTCGAGGGACGCCTCCGCGGGGGACACGCCCTCCAGCCGGTGGACCGCCGCGCGGATCTGCTCGCTGGTCCGGTCGGCGTCGCTCATCGCCGCGGCGTCCGCTCGGCGCGGCACCGGCCCGGGCGCCGGCAGCGCCCCGACCAGCTCGGCGAGAATGAAGCGACGGGCATGGTCACCACCCGGAAGGTGATCGAGAGCCTAAGCCTCGCGAAGGGCGGTGTCAAACGGCGGGCTCCCTCCCACAACTCCTGGATGTAAATGTCCCGGGGTAACTGCTCCATGAAAGTATCGTCCCATCAGGAGATCTTCGACGAGCCGCAATGATCTGCCTCGCCCGGCCCTCCGGCGGCCCTGGCCGGACGCATCGCGAATCGGGAGGGCGTCCCGGCGGCGGGGAATCGGGCCGCGAGGGCTTCTGCGCTCGGAGCATCGAGCCCGGCATCCGTTGGAAGCACCGGGTGACGCCGCGGGCTTGGAGCATGGAGTCTCGGTATCCGTGTGAAGCACCGGGGGGAGGCGTTGGAAGCACCAGGGCTGGGAGCAGGGTGTCTCCGGGTTGTGGCACAGAAACCGCGGGCGGCCGGCCCGCACCGCCCCGCGGCGCGGACGAGAGATCGTCCTTGACTGAGCGCCGCCCGGCCGCGTATACGAGGGGCAGCGCAAGCCATGGACAATGGCCGGACGGAGACCCCCGCCGCGATGGGCGCGACCGGCCTCGGTGCCCCGGCGCTGCCGGCGCGGGCCCCGGGGCGGCGGCCGCCGATCAAGGCCGCGCTGTTCGGCGCGGTCCTGCTCGCGCTGCTCGCCATCGTTGCGCTGGCGAGCTTCCGGGAGGCCTCGGCGCCGGGGTCGCGCACGAGCCGGCCGGCGCTGGCCGCACCGCGACCCGCCCTCACCGCGGCCGAGGAGCAGTACGCCCTCACCCTCTGGCCGATCCACAACGAGGTCAAGGCGGGCGCCCTCAAGATGACCCTGGGTGGACTGTCGTACAAGCTCGGCGAGCTCGACCGGGCGGGGCTCAAGGCGCGGGTCGAGGCCTCGGCGGAGACCTACCGCGCCGCGGCGGCGCGCATCGCCGCCCTGAGTCCTCCGCCCTCGCTCGCGGGAGCCCACCAGATGTACGCGGAAGCCGTGCGTCTCTACCAGCAGTCGGCCGCGGAGATGCTGCGCACGGCCGGCGACGGACGGGACGAGCATCTCGTCGCCGCCCACCCGCTCAGCATGGAGGCGAGCGAGCGGCTGCTGAAGGTCGGCGACGTGCTGTGGCCAGGTGAGTACAAGCCCAACTGAACCCGCCCGCGCGCGGGTAGAGAGGAAGGTGGCGGCGACATCCGGAGCGGAGCACACCACACGTGCACTTCATCCGCGCATCCCAATCGGGGGGAAGAGATGAGGAAGCGTTCCTGGCTCGGGATTGGTCTTGCAGCTCTGGCCGGCGTCATCGGCATCGGCGCGCTCGTGGCGCCGGTCCCGGCGCCCGCTCAGGGAGAGGTCTACTCCGTCTGGCTCGTCGAGAGCAGCCGGTTCATGGGCGTGCCCATGGGCGCCTTCATGCCCGACCGCGCGTTCGTCCCCGGCAGCACGAGCCCCATGAACAACGTCAACACCGTCGATCTTCCCGTGAACGTCGGCGTCATCAAGGGCAACAAGGAAGTGATCCTGTACGACTCCGGCTGGAAACAGCAGGACTACTTCAAGATGACGGGGACCGAGCACGCGGCGCCCTTGCCCGAGCAGCTCAAGCTGCTCGGCATCAACGCCGCCGACGTCACCAAGATCGTGATCGGGCACGGGCACTGGGACCACGCCGGCCAGCTCATGGACTTCCCCAACGCCGTGCTCTACGTGCAGCGCGAGGAGCTCAAGGGCATCGAGTGGGCACTCAACTATCCGAACCCGAAGATCGCCGCGGTGAACACGTCGCCCGGGGGCTGCAACCGCAGCCCGGCCTGCGGCTATCCGCCCAAGACGCTGGACGAGATCTACGGCAAGGTGCTCAGCGGAAAGGCCGTGATCGTGGACGGCGAGATGGAGATCGCGCCGGGCGTGAAGATCCACCCCGCCCACCGCGCCCACACCGCCGGCTCGCAGCTGCTCGAGGTGCCCACGGCCATCGGCAAGCTGATGTTCGGCAGCGATGCCTACTCCTCGTGGGAGGGCATCCGCGACTGGATGGTCGCCAACATCCAGCAGACGGACACCGTCCAGCAGTTCCTCGCCTACGAGAAGTGCTACAAGGTGACGGGGGGCTACCAGAACTGCGTCGCCGCTCACGAGCCGCTCTCGTACACCGACAAGTATCCCCTCACGAAGAATTCCTGGACCGGGCCGAACGGCTCCCGGATGGCCGAGATCACGCTGGCCCCGGGCGAAAAGTCGCGCAAGCCCTAGCGAGGTGCTGAACAGCTCGCCCGCCGCTCGAAGAGGTCCAGATGCGAGGCGGCGCCCGAGCGCTGCGCGCGAGGCGTACTCGTCGTACGTCGCGCGCGCAGCCGACGGGGCCCGCGAGGCGGATGGGCCTTTTTCAGCCGCCGGCTAGCGCGCTCGCGAGCCCGGTGCGGTGCGCGGGGCCGGCCGGCCGGCGCCCCCCGCCGGGCTCGCGGTGCGCTCTCCCGTGATCCGCCTGCCGCGCCTCCTGCCCCTGGTCATCGCGCTCCTCGGCCCGTTCGCCGCAGAGGCCCACGATCCGAGCGCCTGGGGCGGCCTGTTCCGGTCGCGCGACCTCGGCGCCCGCTGGCTGCCGGTGAGCGACGGCCGCTTCATCGGCGGCGCGCTCGATCTCGCCATCGATCCGTCCGACCCGAGCCACATGCTGCTCGCCACCGATTCCGGGCTCCTGCGCTCGCGAAACGGCGGGCGCGACTGGCAGGTCGAGGCGCCCTCGGTCTTGGCCGGAGCCGTCTTCGCGGTGGCCTTCGCCGGGGGCGGCGAGCGCGCCATCGCGTCGACGGGGCGGGCGCTGTTCAGAGCCGACGGCGCGGGCTGGCACACCGTGCCGATCCCCTCTGACGCGCTGCCGGCCCAGGCCATCGCGGTCGGAGCGCCCGGGCGCGCGTACCTCGCGGGCGCTGGCGGCGTGTGGCGGACCGACGACGCGGGCGCGTCGTGGACGCCTCACGGCGATGGCCTCCCCGACGGGCCGGCCGCCGCGGTCATCGTTGCGCCGGGCTCTCCCGAGGTCGTCTGGGCGGTGGCCGGCGGACGGCTCTGGCGGCGGGCCGAGGCCGATCGAGCGTGGGAGGCGGCCGACACTGGATTGCCCGAGGGCCGG
>Ga0187766_10002042_pt1 | contig 11929 bp, 11 predicted proteins | sample 0216_QUI02_MP05__4_FD_132971 | JGI IMG/M metagenome (GOLD analysis project Ga0187766, IMG submission 132971) | Tropical peat soil microbial communities from peatlands in Department of Meta, Colombia - 0216_QUI02_MP05_20_MG | ecosystem: Environmental > Terrestrial > Soil > Wetlands > Peat ... | reverse complement strand
TTGCGTGTTGCCGACGGACTCCTCGCGCCGGGCGAGGAGCTCGTCATCAAGACCGACGCGCTCATCGCCTCGGTCCATTTTCTGCCGGACGATCCCGCCGATCTCATTGCGCGGAAGCTCCTGCGCGTCAATCTGTCCGACCTCGCGGCCAAGGGTGCGCGCCCCATCGCTTACACACTCGCACTGATGCTTCCGGACAGCATCGATCTCGCATGGCTGGAGCGTTTCACAGAAGGATTGAAACAAGATCAGGACGAGTTCGATTTCGTCCTCGCGGGCGGCGACACCGACCGGACTCCCGGTCCCTTGTCGCTCTCCCTGACCGCAATCGGCGCCATCCCCAAAGGTCAACGTCTTCTTCGCTCCGCCGCCAAGACAGGCGACGCCATATTCGTCTCCGGCACGATCGGCGACGGAGCACTCGGCCTCAAGGCGATCCGGGCCGAGATTGCGGATCTTTCATCCACGGACAAGGCATATCTCGCCGGCCGTTACCGGCTGCCGCAGCCGCGTTTAGCGCTTGGAGCCCGCCTTCGTGCCATCGCCCACGCCGCAATGGACATCTCCGACGGCCTTGTGGGCGATCTTCAGCATATTTGTGATGCATCGCGCCTTGGCGCTTTGATCGAAAGTGCGCGCATACCGCTTTCGCCGGCCGGGCAAGCCGTCACTTGGATGGATGCAGGCCTCATGGAGTGTGTTCTGACCGGCGGGGACGACTACGAAATTCTCTTCACCGCTGAACCAAGCCGAGAAGCATCGCTCGTGGCCCTCGGCCATGAACTCGGCGTGCCGATCACGCGTATCGGTACGATGGGCGAGGGCAAGACCGCGTGCGTGGTCGACCGCGAGGGCCGGGAATTGACATTCGCCCAAACGAGCTATCGCCATTTCTAGCGGAAACCCCTGGCCGTAGCCCCCTTTTTACCCGTTCTTTACCTTAGAAGCGGGAAAATCGTGTCCGGTCGGTCGAGCGGAGGCATAACCGTTGCCCAAATACCCTTTCGTCATAGGTTTGCTCGTAGCGCTGAGCAACTGGCCGGTTGCGTGGCCGGTGGACGCCCAGACACCGCCGTCGGCAACTTCGCACGACCCGAACGACCTCGTCGGCAACGACCCCTCCGATGCGCAGGCCGCTCTGCGCGGCGATATGCGCTACGTCTCGCTAGCCCCGATTCTCGTCTCGGTCATTCGACATAACGACGTTCGCAAGCTTGTCACGCTCATGATCACCGTTGAGCTCGAAGGGCCGGACAAACGCTCAAAAGTCGAGGACCTGATGCCTCGTCTTCGCGATGGATTTATCGGCGACCTTCAGCGCGTGTTCGGTACGGGCATTTATGACGACCGGACCGCGGATCTGCCGCTTCTGAAGAAGCGGCTCCTCGCGGTCAGCCAAAAGATCGTCGGCGCCGGCGTTGTACGAGACGTCCTCATTTTGAATGAGTTAGAGCGCGGCGTATAATCGCACTTGCGTCTCAAGCGGGTCTGACTTGCAGCCCCGTTTGCTTGAGCGGACCCCGTACTTCGAGTTATGGTGCGGCCGATGAGCCGCTTCCATTTCCTTAGATTCGACAAGAACGTCCATCTTCTCTTTTTACTTCAGGCCCTCGCGAACACCGTCACCTCCCTCGTCGTGACGACGACCGCGTTGGCGGCACAAACCATTGCCGAGGACAAGACCCTCGTCACCCTGCCATTCGCGCTTCAATTTCTTTCCATGATGGCGTCAACGACGCCCGCCTCGCTGCTGATGCGTCGAATCGGACGACGAAACGGATTTACGATCGCGACTCTGGTCCTGATGGGTGCTGGCTTGCTCGCGGCTTATTCGCTTTCGATTCGCAGCTTCCCCCTCTACTGCCTGGCCGGGGTCCTGCTCGGTAGTTTCAATGCCTTCGCGATGTATTACCGCTTCACCGCCGGCGAAGTGGCAAGCGAGGAGATGCGAAGCAAGGCAATTTCCTACGTGATGGCAGGCGGTACGGTCGCGGCGCTCTGCGGCCCGAAACTTGCGATCTGGGCGCGGGACCTGCTTGCCCCCGTGACGTTCGCGGGCAGCTTCATCGTCGTCGCCGTCATTGGCGTTCTGTCGTTCGTTGTTCTGCGTTTTGTCGAAGTGCCGGCACTCAACGCCGCGGAACGCCGCGACAGCGGGAGGCCCCTTGCGGAAATCGCGCGCCAGCCGGCGTTCATCGTAGCACTCCTCGGCGGCACGATCGGCTACTTTGCGATGAACGTCGTGATGACATCCACACCTTTAGCGATGGTTGCATGCGGCCTCTCCTTCGGCGATTCAGCCTTTGTAATTCAGTGGCATGTGCTCGGCATGTACGCCCCGGCTTTCGTCATGGGGCACTTCATTCAAAAATTCGGCGTGCTCCGAGTCATGTCCGTCGGTGTGGTTTTGATGTTCATTTGCCTTGGTATAAATCTGGCGGGCGCCTCGCTCGCGCATTTTTGGCCAGCACTGTTCCTTCTGGGCGTGGGCTGGAGTTGTCTCTTCATTGGCGCAACCACGCTTCTCGGCTATGCGTACAAGCCGGCCGAACGGGCAAAAGTCCAGGCGGTCAATGACACGTCGGTCTTTGCGCTTGTAACGATCGGGGCGTTTAGCTCCGGGGCGATCCAGAGTCATTTCGGCTGGACAGCGGTCAATCTGGCGATTCTTCCCGGCCTGGTCATCGTCGCCATCGCGATTGTCTGGCTGCGGCTTCGGCCCCGGCCGCTTGCCGCTTAGCGCCCCTTTGCCGAACCCCGCAGCCGCCGGGACCGCGCGCTCAGGGGTGGCCAACCGGGTTGCGCCGGGGCCGGCTTTCTGGCATGGTCCGCGCCGATTCCGGGCCGTCGAGGGGGTCGGCGGCGCTCACTCCTACCTTGCCCCATAAGAACCGTTGCCTTGAAAATAAAGGGTTCAAAGATATGAGCTTCGCTTTACCATTTGTCATCGTCTGCGGTGTTCTGGCATTGCTTTACGGCGTCTGGGCGAGCCGGTCTGTGCTGGCGGCAAGTGCAGGCAACGCGCGCATGCAAGAGATCGCTGGCGCGATCCAGGAAGGCGCTCGCGCTTACCTCAATCGCCAGTATGTGACGATTGCGATTGTCGGTGTCGTCGTCGGCATCATCCTCGGTGCCCTTCTTGGGATTCAAGTGGCGGTCGGCTACTTCATCGGCGCTATCCTCTCGGGTGCGGCCGGCTATGTCGGCATGAATGTCTCGGTGCGCGCGAATGTCCGCACCGCCGAGGCCGCACGCCAAGGGCTTGCGCCGGCACTTGCGCTCGCTTTCAAGTCGGGTGCGGTGACCGGACTCCTCGTGGTGGGCCTCGGCCTACTTGGCGTCGCCGGATATTACGCTGTGCTTCGCCAGTGGTTCCCCGGCGACAATGTGCGACCGATTCTCGAAGCACTCGTCGCCTTGAGCTTCGGCGCCTCGCTCATCTCGATCTTCGCGCGCCTCGGCGGCGGCATTTTTACGAAGGGTGCCGATGTCGGCGCCGACCTCGTCGGCAAGATCGAGGCTGGCATTCCCGAGGACGATCCGCGCAACCCGGCGGTGATCGCCGACAATGTGGGTGATAATGTAGGCGATTGCGCCGGCATGGCGGCCGATCTCTTCGAGACCTACGCCGTGACCACGGTTGCGACAATGCTGCTTGCCGCCATCTTCTTCGCGGGCGATCTTCAGCGGCAGATGATGAACCTTCCGCTGGTGATAGGCGGTGCGTGCATCGTCGCGTCGGTGATCGGCACCTTCTTCGTCCGGCTGGGTGCATCGGGCAGCATCATGGGGGCCCTTTATAAGGGCCTAATTGTGACCGGCGCCATTTCCGCATTGCTCATTGCCGGGATCATAAACCACATGTTCGGTTTTGGTGCGGTGCTCACCGCCGGCAGTGCCGTCTTTCCGGCGATCGATCTTTTCTATTGCGCGCTCGTCGGACTCGGCGTCACCGGTCTCCTCGTGTGGATCACGGAATACTATACCGGCACCGGCCACCGCCCGGTGACGAGCGTGGCGAACGCCTCGACGACGGGCCACGCCACGAACATCATCCAGGGTCTCGCCATATCGATGGAGGCCACGGCGCTGCCGGTCCTGGTGATCGCCGTGGGCATTATCCTCGCGAACCTGTTCGCGGGCCTTTTCGGCATCGGCATTGCCGCGACAACGATGCTGGCGCTTGCAGGCATCATCGTCGCCCTCGACGCCTATGGCCCCGTGACCGACAACGCCGGCGGCATCGCTGAAATGTCCGACTTGCCGAAAGAAGTCCGCAAGACGACCGACGCGCTCGACGCCGTCGGCAATACCACGAAGGCCGTGACGAAGGGCTATGCCATCGGCTCAGCCGGCCTCGCCGCCCTTGTCCTCTTTGCAGCCTACACCCAGGACCTGACGCACTATTTTCCGGATCTCAAGGTCGCCTTCGTGCTCCAGGACCCCTATGTCGTGATCGGCCTCTTCATCGGTGGTCTGTTGCCGTATCTCTTTGGCTCGATGGGCATGCAGGCGGTCGGACGAGCGGGCGGCCAGGTCGTCGTCGAAGTGCGCCGGCAGTTTCGCGAGATCAAAGGCATCATGGAGGGCACGGCCAAGCCGCAATATGGCGTCGCGGTCGACCTGCTGACCAAGGCCGCAATAAAGGAGATGATCCTTCCCTCCCTCCTACCGATTCTCGCCCCGATCGTCCTTTGGGTCGTCGTTCGGGCGGTCGCAGGGTGGGCTGCAGCGTTCACGGCACTCGGCGCCATGCTCCTCGGTACGATCGTCACCGGGCTCTTCGTTGCCATCTCGATGACGTCGGGAGGCGGGGCCTGGGACAATGCCAAGAAGTATATCGAAGACGGCCATCACGGCGGAAAAGGCTCGGACGCCCATAAGGCCGCCGTGACCGGCGATACCGTCGGCGATCCTTACAAGGACACAGCCGGACCGGCGGTCAACCCCATGATCAAGATCATCAACATCGTGGCAATTCTGCTCTTGGCGATCCTCGCACGCTGAGAAAGAGTTACCGGCAACTGCAAGGCCCCGGGGCGATGACGCCCTGGGGCTTTTGCTTGAGCGGCCTTTCTTTGAGTGATTTCCGATGAGGGCTTTTGTAGGGCCGCGTCCGCGTACCACACTAGCATGCCATGCCACCGCGGCGGGACCCGCGGTTCATTGCATGTTGCCCAAGCCTACTTGCGTGCGAAAGGATCGCGCGCCGAGACGCCGGTATCGGTGGTGAACTGACGGAGAATGGTGCTCCAGAGCTGGTCGAGAACGCCGAGGGACTTGCCGCGTGTCGGCGTTGTCCGGGTCACCATCTCGACATCTTTGCCGTCTTCTTCGCCATATTTGTGGACGGCCTTGACGACGTTCTTGTCGTCGAACTCAACAACGATGACCTGCTGGTTGAGGACCGTGGGATCGAAGAAGGCCCAGCGCTCGGTTTCCTTGCTGATGTAATACCAAGTGTTCTGGTCAAACGTACTGACGCTCGACGGTGTTCCGATCAAGGTTTGCACCTGATCCTTGTTGAGAGCGCCCGGCTTGACCTGGCTCAGGAGATCGGGGTCGACGACGTTACCCTGCACTTGTGGCGAGGGATAGCACGCGACCACACCCAACGCCAGAGCCGCGGCCCCTGCCGTCACGATTGATCGGCGAATTTTTTGCACGCCCCCTCGCTGCATTTTGACGCGCCGACCCTATATTGGGCCAGTTGCAAACCCAAAAAAGCCAAGTGCTGGCCGTTCTGGATTCGGCCAAAGCATCGCATCCGGCTTGCGGGCTGTCAATAAGAAGCCGAGGCCGCTGAGCATATGCCATTGAAGTATCTAAAAAAAAGGCGGGTCGATCAAAGGGCTGCCGAAGCGCTCTATGATCAAGCCGTGATGCAATCTCGTCGCCCGGAATTTTACCTGGATCTAGGCGTGCCTGACACATTGGACGGCCGCTTCGACATGATTGCCCTTCATGTCTTTTTGGTGCTCAATCGACTCCGGAACGAAGGTCCAGCCGCAAGGAATTTGGCGCAGCGTGTCTTCGACGCAATGTTTGCGGACATGGACCGCAATCTTCGCGAAATGGGTGTTGGCGATCTCGGCGTTGGACGGCGCGTCAAGACCATGGCAAAAGCGCTCTACGGGCGAATCGACGCCTACGAAACGGGTCTCACGAGCGATGACACGGCCCTCTGCGCAGCCCTCGCGCGCAATCTATTCGGGACTGCAGCGGCTTCGCCCGAACAGCTAGATGCCTTTTGCAGCTACCTTCGCCGACAAGCCAATTCGTTGTCAAAGCAGTCTTTTTCGGATTTCTCGGCAGGCCTGATCCAGTTTGGGGATGCCCCGTCGCTCGGTGCCGATTCAAGTGCGCAGTAATCCGCCGCGAGCAACCCAGGGAATTGCCGCGCAAGATTCGGTCCGGTGCGTCCGCTTTTATGATAGGATAATGACAAGTCGCAGGTGCTGCCCCAACCCTGAGTGGCTCCCGATCGATGGCGGCGAACGTGGATAGAATCTCTTCCCCGACAACTGAATTCTCGCGCGTGGTGGCCGTTGGCCGGCTCGACGAGGATGCGATCATGGAGAGAATCGTAGCGAACGAAGCCGAACGTGCGGCACTTGCACGGCGGTTCGGCTTGGTCTCGCTCGAAGCGCTCGAGGCGGATGTGACGCTCCGCCGCGTGGGGCACGGGCCGGTCGTTCGGCTGGAGGGAAGCCTTCGCGCCAAGGTGGTGCAAAGCTGCGTTGTATCCCTCGATCCGGTCGAGAGCGAAATCGGGGAGGACTTTGTGCTGCATTTCGCCCCGGAGCGCCGGGATCGACCTCACGGCCATGTCGTCGAAGAGGACTACGACGTAGATAATGACGATCTGCCCGAACCGCTCATCGATGATCAGATCGACATAGGCGAGGCGGCTGCCCAGCAGCTCGCATTGGCCCTCGATCCCTATCCGCGGCGGACAGGTGTAACGCTTGACGAGGTTCTGGGGCCGCTGAAGGACGAGACGGCCGCCGGCGGGGCCGAGAGTCCCTTTGCCGTCCTTGCCCGGCACCCCAAGCGCAAGCCTTAGCATTGAGGGATCATCTTGCCGCGGCTGCCAATTTCCGATATTTAGGCGCACTTCCGGCCAAAATCTGGTCTTTATCGAGAGTGACATCTCATGGCTGTTCCTAAGAAAAAGACATCCAAATCGCGCCGCGACATGCGCCGCGCGCATCACGCCTTGGGCAAGGCCGCTTACGTAGAATGCGCGAACTGCGGCGAGCGCATGCGCCCGCACCATGTGTGCCCGGCATGCGGTCAATATCGCGGTCGCGAGGTGGTCGAAGTAAAGACGGCGTGAGCGAAGCCCCCGACAGTTCCGGAGGAAGAGCCCATTGACCGAGCCGTTGACGATAGCGCTTGACGCGATGGGGGGCGACAATGCTCCGCGTATCGTCGTCAAGGGGGCGGCACTGGCTCGCATCCGGCATCCGAATGTCCGTTTTCTTCTGTTCGGCGATGAAATGAAGATTCAGCCGTTGCTGAAACGCAAGCCGAAGCTAAGGAAGATTGTCTCGCTGATCCACACGGATAAAGTCGTGCCAAGCGACATGAAGCCTTCGCTTGCGCTGCGTCAAGGCCGCGGATCCAGCATGTGGGAGGCGATCAATGCGGTGAGCGACGGAAAGGCGGGGGCCGCGGTCTCCGCGGGCAACACCGGCGCACTGATGGCGATGGCGAAGTTGTCGCTCGGCACACTTCCGGGAATCGACCGGCCGGCGATCGCCGCGTTCTTCCCAACCATGCGCGGTGAGAGCGTGATGCTCGATCTTGGGGCGAATGTGGAGTGCGACGCCAACAATCTCGTCCAGTTCGCGGTGATGGGCGAGGTGTTCGCGCGCACCGTGCTGGGCACACAACAGCCGACGATTGGGCTTCTCAACGTGGGAGAGGAGCCGGTCAAGGGCCGGGACGCCGTGAAGACGGCGAGTACCATTCTACGAAACACGCGCTTACCCATAAAGTTCGAGGGGTTTGTCGAGGGGGACGACATTGCGGCGGGCACCGTGGACGTCATCGTGACCGACGGCTTCACTGGCAACATCGCACTCAAGACGGCGGAAGGCACTGCGAGGCTCCTGCGCGAATTCGTTCGGCAGGCGTTCAAAAGCTCCTTTATCGCCAAGATCGGATTTTTCCTTGCAAGAAGTGCTCTCAGGAAAATGCAGGTACGCACCGATCCGCGCCGGTACAACGGTGCGATGTTCCTCGGGCTCAATGGAATCGCGGTGAAGAGCCACGGCGGAACTGACGCTCTCGGCTTCGCGAACGCGATCGGAGTGGCGATCGACCTCGCCGCCGGGGGCTTCAACGATCGGATCAAGGAGGAGTTCGGCCGGCTGAGCGAGACGGCTGATACTAAGCCTCAGGCGGCGGCGAGCTGATGCTTTTCCATTCAAGGGTTCTCGGCTGCGGCGCATACCTGCCCGAGCGCATTGTCACGAACGAAGAACTCGCCGAACGCATCGACACTTCAAATGAATGGATCGTCGAGCGCACTGGAATCCGCGAGCGTCGCATCGCGGGCGATGGTGAGCGTACGTCCGATCTCGCGCTACATGCCGCGCGCGCCGCACTCGCGAAGGCCGGCGTTGCACCGTCCGAGGTCGATCTCGTTGTGCTGGCGACCACAACGCCTGACGATGTTTTCCCGGCGACGGCCGCGCGCGTGCAGGCAGCACTCGGATGCGAGTCGGGTGCGGCCTTCGACGTTCAGGCCGTGTGCGCGGGTTTCATTTTTGCCCTTGCCGTCGCCGATAATGCGATTCGGCTCAATCAGGCCAAGACGGCCCTCGTGGTCGGCGCCGAGACGTTCTCGCGCCTACTCGACTGGAATGATCGCGGCACATGCGTGCTCTTCGGCGATGGTGCCGGTGCGATCGTATTGCGCGGCTTTCCAGGCGCGCCAAATGCCCGTCAGCGCGGCGTGGTGTCGACCCATCTACATACAGATGGCCGTCTCTACGACATACTCTACGTGAACGGCGGCCCATCCTCGACGCAGACCGTCGGCACCGTCCGAATGCAGGGAAAAGAGGTGTTCCGACATGCCGTCGCCAAGCTCTCGGACGTGGTTCTGGAGGCGTTGAAGGCGAACGACCTTTCCCCCGCCGACATAGACTGGTTGGTCCCGCACCAGGCGAACGAGCGCATCATCGACGGCACGGTGCGCAAGCTTCGCCTTGGGAGTGAGCGGGTGATCAAGACGGTCGAACGCCACGCGAACACCTCCGCCGCGTCGGTGCCGCTCGCACTTGCCGAAGGCGTTGCCGACGGCCGCATCAAGGAGGGCCAGCTCATCTTGGTTGAAGCAATCGGCGGTGGGCTTGCCTGGGGAGCCGGTCTCGTTCGCTGGTAGTGCCGCGAGTGGTCTCGTTGGTGCCATTCGACATGAGATAATTTATCCATCCCTTTCAAATTGACCGATTTCCCCGTCCAAGGTACGGTTGGCTCAGCATTAGGAGGGGATGTCATGACGGGTAAAACGGTCACCCGCGCGGACCTTAGCGAGGCGGTTTATCAGGAAGTCGGTCTGTCACGTAATGAGTCGGCGGACCTCGTCGAGTCGGTGCTCGCTGAAATCTCGGGAGCGCTCACCCAGGGCCAGACCGTCAAGATTTCTTCCTTCGGCAGCTTTTCGGTCCGCCAGAAAGGGCAGCGGATTGGCCGCAACCCGAAGACGGGCGAGGAGGTGCCGATCCTGCCCCGCCGTGTCCTCGTATTCCGCGCTTCGCACGTGCTCAAGAACCGCATCAATGCGGCCTCGCGTGGGAGCGGCGCGCAAGCGAGCTGAAAATGCCCGACGCGCGCGATGCGTCGAACCATGATGCGGTTCGGCCTGGCGGCAAATCCGCTACGGCATTTCGGACCATTAGCGAAGTGGCAGACGAGCTCGATGTACCCCAGCACGTGCTACGGTTTTGGGAGTCGAAGTTTCCACAAGTGAAGCCGCTTAAGCGGGCCGGTGGGCGGCGCTACTATCGGCCCGAGGATGTCGTCTTGCTGCGCACGATCCGGGAGCTTCTTTATCGTCAGGGCTACACTATCAAGGGTGCCCAAAAGCTTCTTCGGGAAACGGGGGCCAGAAAAATTCCGGCCGATGGATCTGGCGAAACGCCGGGCGCCGAGCGTGGAACGAGCCGAGCGGAAGCGGATGCGAAACGGGTTGGGAATACGTCCCGTCCAATCGACCGCACGGAGCTCAAGGCCGTGCTGGATGAGCTCGTGTCCCTCCGCGCGCTGGTGCGCCAGCGCTTCGGTTGACGCGTTTATGGCATTGCATGGTGCGGCGAAGTGCGACTAGATTGCGCGCGGCGGCGTCTCTTGCCGCATTCCTAACGGGTCGGGCAGTGGCGCAGCCTGGTAGCGCACCAGACTGGGGGTCTGGGGGTCGCAGGTTCAAATCCTGTCTGCCCGACCAATTAATCCAATTACTTAGCAGTACTTCATTGGATAGCCGGTTTAGCGGGGCCACCGCCGGGGTCACAATAATCGGCGGTCCGCTTGAAGACTTGCCTCCCCTGTCGCCCAACGGCCGCTGCGGCCGGAGTTTCGACCGATGGGCGAATCCGACGTCGGGTGTTTCGACACGCGTGCGCACTCCTTGTTCAGCGCCGTTCGAACGTGCGCTTCGCCGGCCGATCGATGTGCTTGCGCAAGACCTTGATTGATTGAGAGAGGCTGTGTTCGATCCGCAAGCTCATATTCGCCGCCATCGGTCTCTCGGGTCTGGGTCAATTCCACTCGAAGCTAATGAAGTGAGGCGTGGACCGGGGACGTCCGATCGCGCCACGGCATCGCCGCCTCGAGCGCGGCACCGAGCTCGATCAAGAGGTGGTCCTCGGCCGGCCGGGCGCCCAGCTGAATGCCTATTGGAAGGCCGGTAGAATGCATGCCAAGCGGCAGCGAGATAGCCGGCTGGCCGGTGACGTTGTACGGCACCATGAATTGCTGCGAGTGCTCCTCATGGGCGAGGAACTCCGCAACGGGCAGGTCGACATTCATGTTGTACGTGCCATGCGGTGGCGCGACCTGGGCCGTGGTCGGGCTTACCCAGACGTCGTAGCGCGTGAAGAACGCGCCGATCGCGCGCCGTGCCTTGTTCATGTAAGCCCAGGCGTCGAGATACCGCGTATGCGGCATGGTCTTGGCGAATTCGTAGAAGCGTAGCGTCGCCGCCTCGACCGTGTCCGGGCCAACCGTTCGACCCGTGTGGCGCGCGTAGCCCTCGAGGCGGCGGTCGAAGGCGAAATACCAGACGCCGAGACATGCGTCGTCCATCGCCCGCAAATCGATCGGCGGTGCGGCCTCGCTCACCATGTGGCCGAGCCCGGCGAGCGTCTCGGCGGTCTTCTTCACCGTTCCCGCGACCTCGGGATCCACCGGCGCATCCATCAGCGGCGCTGCGGACCAGGCAATGCGGAGTGGCCGGCCGTTGCCTTGCACATGCGAGGTGTAGGGCTGCGGCGGGGGCTTGATGACGAAGGGGTCACCGGGCTGCGGGATCGCGAGGCAGTCGAGCATCGCGGCGGTATCGCGCATCGACTTCGTCTGCACGAAGTTCATTGCCATGCCGTAGCCCCACTCGTCATAGAGAGGGCCCGAGGAGATGCGACCGCGTGACGGCTTCAAGCCGATGCCTCCGCACCATGCGGCGGGGCCGCGGATCGATCCGCCGATATCGGAGCCGTGCGCCATCGGGACGATCCCAGCGACGACAGCGGCGGCCCCGCCGCCCGTCGAGCCGCAAGTCGAATAGCCGAGCTTCCAGGGGTTTGAGGTGTTGCCATAAAGGAGATTCTCGGAGGAGCTCGCCATGGAGAATTCGGGTGTGTTGGTGCGGCCGAGAATGTTGACGCCCGAGGGTTTGAGGAGGGTCGCAAAATTGCTG